>Ga0255139_1000115_pt1 | contig 28337 bp, 26 predicted proteins | sample Law_Colum_RepB_8_FD_188549 | JGI IMG/M metagenome (GOLD analysis project Ga0255139, IMG submission 188549) | Freshwater microbial communities from St. Lawrence River, New York, United States - Law_Colum_RepB_8d | ecosystem: Environmental > Aquatic > Freshwater > River | place: USA: New York...
GGCATACCGCGTAAGCGCGGCAGCGAGCCGATCTAGCCATTTCGTTACCTAACTACACAATAGTGTTACCCAAGTAACAAGAATGCCTACTCACTTCATCAATCCGACAAGTGGCAGGTATTCAAGTCATTGATTATATTGGTAAATAAAATTTCCGATAGTTGGCACGCGCCGTGCTATTGATTATCAGCGAGAAAAACAAAAATACATCGCACAGCTTCCCGTTAGAGGAAGCATCAAAAAATGCACCGGCCCGGACGCTAGATTGCAAATGCCAGGATGCTCAGGCAACAAAAATAACTCATGCCTCGAATAATAAGATGGCCATAAGCCACGCACCGTTCAGCGACCGCGGGAGGTAACCCCTCCCGCATTGCCTCCTCCCCCAACCTTCAATCCCTGCACAGTTACTGCTCAATCTTGCTATCATCCGCGCACATTGTTTTTTACCGAGTGCATGTATGTTGAAAGGTTGGTTGGATCGCTGGCGTGGACGCGGCAAAACCATTAGTCGCTTAAAGCCCGTGATCATTCCGCGAGACCATCATGCTGTCTCCCGCCGTGATATCAGTAGCGTTGCCGTTAAAACACTGTATCGGCTTCATGATGGTGGCTATCAAGCCTTTCTGATTGGTGGGGGTGTTCGCGACGTGCTATTGGGCATGCAACCCAAAGACTTCGATATCGCCACAAGTGCAACCCCAGAGCAGGTCAAGCAATTGTTTGGCAATCAATGCCAGATCATTGGCCGGCGCTTTCGTTTAGCGCACGTTCGTTGGGGCCGAGAGGTCATTGAAGTCGCCACCTTCCGGGCACATCACAGCGAAGGCGATGCACAGAGTGCCAAAACAAATGCTGAAGGCTTGATCCTCCGCGACAATGTCTGGGGCAATATTGAAGAAGACGCTGCGCGTCGAGACTTCACCATCAATGCTATTTATTACAACATTGCCGACTTTAGCTTATGGGACTTTGCCCATGGCATGAAAGACCTCAATGCGCGTGTTTTAAGGCTGATTGGCGACCCTACGACTCGCTATCGCGAAGACCCTGTTCGCATGCTTCGCGCCATTCGTTTTGCGGGAAAGCTGGGCTTTACGATCGAAGATAAAACGGCACAGGCCATATCCGAGCTAGCCTACTTACTGGAAGATGTTTCCTCACACCGACTCTACGATGAATGCCAAAAGCTCTTTTCGGCCGGCTACTCCTTGCCTGTTCTCGACTTATTGCACGAGTTCGGGCTATTCGATGCCTTGTTCCCTGAAGCCGATCTGTTCCCCAACGACACACTGTGGCAGCTCACGGCAGAAAGCACCGATGAACGCGTAGCAGAAGGCAAGGGCATTAACCCAGCCTTCTTTTATGCCGCCATGCTATGGGGCGTTGTCCAGGATCGTCAGCAAGCGCTTCAAAATAATGGCATCCCACCGGTTCCCGCTTGGCAGCAAGCTAGCCAGCAGGTGCTCGCCATTCAGCATGCACGCACCGCTATCCCTCGTCACATCAGCCAGGCCATTCGTGACATTTGGGAAATGCAGCCTAAGCTGGAACAACCTCGCCCACGACAAGTTGAAGCTACCGTGCAAAGTGAGCGCTTCCGCGCCGCGTATGACTTTTTAGTCTTGCGCGAGTTAGCCGGCGAGGAGACCTCGGGCATGGGTGCGTGGTGGACACGCTGGCAAGATGCCGACCCCGGCCTACGCGCCGAAATGGCTCGCGCCTTGGACGATAAGCCAGCGGCAGCCAAGAAAAAGCGTCGGCGCAAGCCCAGCAGCAATGCTTAACCATCTCTGCGCCATCGGCCTGGGTGGCAATCTCGACGATGCTGTAGCGACGCTTATCGATGCCGCCAAGGCCTTATCCAGCCATCCCGACTGCCAATTCGTGGCTGCGTCGAAACTGTATCGCAGTGCAGCTATTGGGCCTGAAGGCCAACCGGACTATGCCAATGCCGTGCTGCTGCTCAACACCGCACTAGATGCATGGGCACTACTGGACGTGCTGCAGCAACAAGAGCAGCTGGCGGGGCGCGTCCGTGACATTCGCTGGGGCGCTCGCACGCTAGACCTTGATATCCTTCTGTTTAATCAGGAGGCGATTCAAGATAGTCGCCTAACCGTTCCCCATGCGGAGTTATGGCACCGTGCCTTTGTGCTACTGCCCTTATTGGATGTGCAATCAGAAACGGCTTGGCCTTCTCAACTGAATATTGCTACTCGTCTTGAAGACCCTAAGCTAAGCACACAGATTATTTCACGCTGGCTTGACCCTCGCTGGGACACGGCCTGCAATGAACTTCGCCTGCACTCAAGGAGCAGCTAATGAAAGCCATTACGATGAATACGCTTCGGAACCTAAAACAAACCGGCGAAAAGTTTTCTGTGCTCACTTGTTACGACGCAACCTTTTCAGCGGCTATGGCGCGTGCAGAAGTCGAAGTCATTTTGATTGGTGACTCACTTGGCATGGTTCTTCAAGGCCACACCTCTACACTGCCCGTGACCATTGAAGACATGGCCTACCACACGGCGGCTGTTGCACGCGGCAATCAAGTCTCTCTGCTCATGGCAGACATGCCTTTTATGTCTTATGCCAGCCTAGATACCGCGTTGACTAACGCTGCCTTGCTGATGCGTGCAGGCGCACACCTCGTCAAGCTTGAAGGCGGAGCCTGGCTAGCCGAAACCGTGACGCAACTTACCCGTGGCGGCATACCAGTCTGCATTCACCTCGGCTTAACACCGCAATCGGTTAACGTGATGGGTGGCTATCGCGTGCAAGGCCGAGATGATGCCGCCGCGCAACAATTGCTGGACGATGCATTAGCTGTGCAGGCCGCAGGCGCTGTCATGCTGCTGTTAGAGTGTGTCCCTGCTTCCTTGGCCGCACGCGTTCAACAAGCGCTCAGCATCCCGGTGATAGGTATCGGTGCTGGCCTGAATTGCGACGGCCAAGTATTAGTCATGCATGACATGCTGGGCTTGCATGCAGGCAAGCCCGCTCGTTTTGTTAAAGACTTCCTGGTTAGCGGTGACGGCACCATTGAGGGCGCGTTCAAAGCTTATGTTCAGTCCGTGAAAAGTGGGCAATACCCCGCTGAAGAACACACGTTTCAATAATTCGCAGGCAATAATTCGCAGGAAAGCCATCCGTTATGAAGATTGAAAACTCCATTCAAGGCGTTCGTGCCGCGTTAAACCAAGCGCGCAAAGCCGGAAAATCTATCGCATTTGTACCCACGATGGGCAATCTACACAGTGGCCATATCGCATTAGTTCTCAATGCCAAGCGTCGTGCAGACTTTGTGGTAAGCAGCGTTTTCGTTAATCCCACGCAGTTTGGCGTGAATGAAGACTTTGCTAGTTACCCGCGCACTCTCGATAGTGATGCCAACTTACTGGCCGAAGCTGGCTGCGATATTTTATTCGCGCCTAATGCTGAAGAAATGTATCCCGATGGTCGTCAGCAGGCGACCACTGTACAAGTGGCAGGGATCACTGAGTTCCTATGCGGTGCATCTCGACCCGGTCACTTCACTGGCGTTGCCACTGTTGTCACTAAGCTTTTGAACATCATTCAGCCAGACATGGCATTTTTTGGTGAAAAGGATTATCAGCAACTCGCTGTCATTCGCAGACTGGTCACTGAGCTTTGCATCCCCACCAACATTATTGCCATACCCACTCATCGTGCGGATGACGGCCTCGCACTGAGCTCACGCAATGGCTATCTCTCTAATGATGAACGCGAGAAAGCACCATTGATTTATCAAACCCTAACGCAGCTTCAGTCCGCCATTTTAAGTGGCCAGCGCGATTATGCTTCTTTAGCTCACGCAGCGAGCTCGCACCTGAACAAATGCGGATTCAAGACAGACTATGTGGAAATTCGCGCGGCGAATCTCGATTCTGCTAAAGAAAGCGACTCAGATCTTGTCATTTTGGTTGCTGCATACCTAGGAAAAACACGTTTAATCGACAATCTAGCCTTTTCCTTAGCCTGATCGCGTAGGTATTCCTGTGATTTGTCTAAGGACAATGATTGAACCGCGAGTCATCTTGCGGCAAAATGGCGCGCCCGCGGGGAGCCAAACGTTTACGTTAGCTTTCTCGCCCCTGTTTACTGCTGTGCGGAGGTAACGCTCATGCAATGCATCATGCTCAAAGCCAAGCTACATCGGGCCTGTGTGACTCATGCCGAGTTAGATTACGAGGGATCGTGTGCTATTGATGGCGATCTACTGGATTTAGCTGGCATTCGTGAATACGAGCAAATCCAGATTTATAACGTCGCCAATGGTGAGCGTTTTACCACTTACGCTATTCGCGCTGAGTCTGGTTCGAAAATGATCTCCGTGAATGGTGCAGCCGCTCACAAGGCTCAGCCAGGTGATCGCGTCATTATTTGTACTTATGCACAATTTGAGCAGGCAGAGCTAGCCAGCTTTGAGCCTCGCTTGGTTTATTGCAACATTGATAACTCTGTCAGCCACAGTGCTAACGCGATTCCAGTACAAGTCGCCTAAACACGTCGCTACGCTAAAGCCGGCTATATGCCGGCTTTTTTATTGCTCCACATTTGCTGAATAAAATGACGCCCAATAAAAAGCCGACTTTGAGGTCGGCTTTTTATTACTTAGAACAACTTAGCTACCCAGCATGGCATCCAGCGATGCACGCCATTCGGCACCATGTTCAACTAAGAGTTGACCACCGTACACAACCGTCAGCAAGCCAATCGCCAAGACCACAACTGGCAAGATCCAGCGCTCGTATCGATAGTAGAAGGACTTGTTAGCCACTTCTGCATCCGCTTCATCCATGACCTTCTCACCAACCACCATGCGAACCAAGAGCTGGTTGAGCGCCACGGGTGGCGACAAATAGCCCAGCTCGAAAGCTGTCAGTACGATCATCCAGAAGTGGACCGGATCAATGCCGTTGCTGTAGGCCACGGGCGCGATGGTTGCAGAGACCAAGATCACAGCACCAAACGGATCCATAACCATACCAATGAACACCAACAGACCCATCATGATGGTGAGCGCCAACCAGATGTTACCGAAGTTCTCTGGAACACTTTCCATCAAGCCTGAACGCTCAATCACACCACCCACGGAAACCGAGAGTGCCATGAGCATGATCAAGGCACCGATATGCCCAATCGTTTCATTGGTTGCAAATCGAACGGCGCCTTCCAAACCTACGCGGCGCTCAGCTTCAGGGTTGTTGATAACGGCAACCGCTTTCGGCTCACGACGCATTTTGTCGAAGATGACGATGAACAACATGATCACCGGCAGCATCACTGGTGCAGTAAATTCATCGAGCTTGGTATCGAGGAAGTACTGGTAAGCCTGTACGACGGCCACCACGATAACAATGTAAGGCGAGACCGGAACCAGTGCACGAGCCGCACCACGGAGTGCTACACCCATATCGGTTGGCTGGCTCTTGCCTTCACGCAGATACAGCGAGATCAGGAAGAAAATGGTAGAGGTCAACAGGAATACGGAAACACCCCAGCCATAGAGCTCATTGGTGGTTACCTGCTTGTTCAATGCGGCGATCAATACAATCAGCAAGCACGGACGAAGCACAACACCGAGGGAGCCGGACATGGCCGCTGCAGCCAAGGCGTACTGACGACGCGCGCCCGACTGCAAGACTTCCTTATAAACAATCGCACCCGCTGCAATAACGAAAATACCTGACGCGCCGGTATAGGCTGTAGGAATCGCCGCAGCAACCAAGATAACCCAAGTCAGCGTTTCTGGTGAAAAGTTAAACGGACGCACAACATCCATAAAGAGGTGTACGACACGCGTTTGCTTCAACAACATACCGGCCCAAATATAGAGCGCCAAGTTGAGGAAGATACCCGAGTACTCCAACAACTGACCCAAGTAAATGGCCAGACCTGCAGCATGACCTTCGCCCAAGAATGAGATGGACGAAGTAATTGCCATGAAAGCATACAGTGGGATGGAGAGCAGACCTAAGCCCCAGCTGCCACCCTCTTCAGCATCAACGGGTGGCCGCAGCAAACGAACTACACTGATGGCCGTTAGCACCGCAAATAGGGCAATCATGATGTAGTTCAGAATGGGCTTTTCAACCGGAATACCTGAACTCAACAACACATTGTTGTAGTAATAGTAGCTAGAGAAAAGACCCAGACCATTGGCAATGACCATGGACGCGCCATAAATCGGGAAGTCCTTTTTATAGCGCGGTGGACGCAGACCAATGTGATGCGTACCAAGCGTCGTCGTTACCGCCGCAATTGCAAACATCACCAATAAAAGCAATGGTCGGTTTTCGGTACCAAATTTAAAAATACCGAAGAAGCCCGTTTCAATCGCACGGAATGCTTTTACTTTCGGCGTAATATTTTTAACGATGCCTTCATACATCGTGTTTTTCTCAATGCAAAGCGCCTTGGCTTTTTCCATTGAGTCACGAATAGCCGCAGGATCTTGCGGCTCTGAAGCAAAGAGAGCATCTAGCGGATCATCTGAGACAGCTGCGGGTGCTGCTGCCTGGGCGGCAACAGCCGCGTCGATATCCATATTGGGGTCACAATCCGGCTTAGTCGGATCGGCACGCAACATGAAGTACTGAATATTGTTGGCTGGGTCACCGAACATGCGTTCGCCCATGCGCAAAAGCTGGCCGTGGAACATTTCTCCGGTGCCAATGACCAGTGTCAACAAGAGTAAACACAGTACCGGCAGGCTGGAAAACCATTCCAATCCACTGCGGTTGAGGAAGAGTGGCTTGTTATTCATTTTTAGCTTCCTTGAAGAATGAAAACGCCAGAGTCTTATTAGACCCTGGCGATCATTTCGCTATGGCTCAAATTACTCGAGATTCTGCGAGCATTCAGCATCTGCGCCATTCACCGAACAACGAGTCTTCTTCAAGACTTTCATGGTGAATGGGTTGTAGATACCTTCCTTGGTCAGGGCAATACGTGCATCACGCAGCAGCACGATATAACCGTCTTTGTCTTTCTCTGGCAGATCCATCCAGACGCCGGCTGGAATATCTTTTTCAGCCTTGGTCACGATGCCCATTGCACGTGGCGTTTGCGAATTCCAGTAAGCGCGTGACTTCTGACCAAAACCAGCGGGGAACTTATCCTTGTTGATAATCAACTGGAACGTCAGCTGTACGACGGGAAAGCGCACGATGGCTCCGTTCTTACCCAGGCCCTTGTACATTTCCAGTGGCTTATAGGCCAATGCAGGTGCTGCAACGATATCTACAGCGCCATTATTGAACTTAGCAGCGAAGTTGGTGATATCCGAGGAGACAGGCTGTGCCCCGATCTTCTGAACCATCTTGGCTTGTGATTTGTCGTAATCAAATACGGCGATTTTCTTACCGGCGAGCTTTTCGACGCTATTAATCGAACGATCCTTCACAAACAGGTAGGCGGCACCTGCAGGTGCAATACCGGCTACTTCATACTTGCCTTGAACCATTTTTGGCGCGAGTGCTGGATTAGCCAATGTTGCTAGGGCTTTCTCCATGATCTTGTTCGATGGAATTGCACCCAAGGAGTCGAGCGAACCTGTGAAATCATTGAATTGACGACCACGCAGACCTGTCAACATAACGCCATCGCATTGCCCTGCCTTGAAGTCTTCCGCGGCAGTACGTTCGTCGGTGTAGGTTTTCAGTTCAATTTGACCGCCCATGCCCTTAGCGGCAAGAGCGTAGTCCTTCATCATTCCGGTGACATCACCTTGTGCACCGAGGATGTCGAACACACAAACTTTGTTTGCTGCTGACGCTTGCATCGAAAACGTTGCAGTCACCGCAAATACGGATGCTGCTAGTAGGTTTAACTTACGCATTTGAGTTCCCTCTGTTTAATCAATATTAAGCCGAATGTAGGGCTCATGACGTTGAACGCCATGAGCCCTAAAAAGTTCACACGGGGTTAGAGCAGGTCACCGACGTCAACGCCTTCAGGAGCTTCAACTTTTTCATCCCAGAATTTGCCCAAGCTACCCGGCGGTGTACGTGTTCCTGCACCCTCAGTCCAAAGCTTGTCGGACAAGGACAAGACAATGAAGCCCGCCAGACTGTCTACCAAGCCATACTGAGGGTTAGGTTTGAAATCTTCTTTTACCGCAGTGAAGCGACGAATGGCATCGCGAACACGGGCGTTATCATCTTTACCCACCGCAGACAGGGCATACATAGCGTGCGGCAAGCGAACACCAGCAGCCTCACCCAATGCCATAGAGGCATTGAAGGCACCCCAAACATCTTTGCCTTCATCTAAGCCTGGCAGTACGTTCCAGATCACAGCGCGCGCTGCAACCGGTACGCCCCACCACTTTTTGTTATCCAAGCAAGAGAATGCACGTTCGGCTTTTGCAGCGATATCGAGCGGCACACCAACAGCTTGCTGAGCAGTGATGTCGTTGAGAACCGCCTGCAGGCCGGTGATGAGGCCGAGCATGTAGACGAACTCATCGAAGTCTTTGTAGAAGTCAGTGCACTCTTCGCCAATTTTGATTTCGTAACGCTTTTCGTAGTACGTCACGAAACGGTTGTAAGCATTGAGCTGACGACGAGCGGCAAGTTCAGCGAAGCGCTTTTGCGCGATACGTGCGTCTTGAGCTTCTTCTACGTTACCGGCGCGCGAGGCACGCAGATAGCGCAGCTCATTATCGAAGGCCACGGTTTCAGCACACAGTGCTGCGGTGGTGTAGAGCAGTGTGCCCAACTGATTAGCATCGGCACCCAGATTTTCGGTCGCCATCAGAAGCGGCGTAACCGCAACACCCGACTGGCAAGCCATCAGGTAATCGGTGTCTTTCAGCATGGGTGGAACGAGCTTCTTTTCAACGAAGCGCAGGGTTTGGTTACTGATAAACGCCAGCGGATCGCAGGCGGAGAGCAGAACGGATGCGCCAATGATGGCACCGGCGAAACCGCGACGGAGTAGGCTGGAGCCACTCATGTCTTTCTCCTTGAGTTGATTATTATTGTGACGCTTAGGCGCATTATTGTTATGGATGCAGCAAAAGCGTGTCAGCACTTACTGACATGACGGGCAAAAGATACCACCAAGCACTGTCAAGATAGAAGCTCTTAGAGCAACCGTTCAGTGGTTTTTTTTACTCTTTACAAATGCCGTTGGAGGCTAGTGTTAGCCCCCAACGGACAAGCTCATTAAGACTCAATGAGCTCTTTAATGGACAGCTTAATACGGCCGCGCTGGTCAACATCAAGCACCTTGACCTTAACAACCTGACCTTCCTTCAAATGGTCGGTGACATTCTCAACGCGCTCATGAGCGATTTGCGAAATGTGCACGAGACCATCTGTGCCTGGCAGGATATTGATGAAGGCGCCGAAATCGACGATACGCGCTACCGTACCCTCATAAACCGCACCCACCTCAACTTCAGCAGTGACTTCCTGAACACGAGCCAGCGCCGCCTGCGTAGCACCCTTGGTTTCGCCGTAGATACGAACCAAGCCGGAGTCATCAATGTCGATGCTCGCCTTGGTCTGCTCGCAGATGCTGCGAATCATGGCGCCGCCCTTACCAATCACATCACGAATCTTGTCCGTGCTGATCTGGATGGTGGCGTACGTCGGGGCATTGGCATTCACTTCGGCACGGGACTGAGCCAGTACTTGGTTCATCTGACCGAGAATATTCAGGCGAGCTTCACGAGCTTGGCCCAGCGCCACTTCCATAATTTCTTCAGTGATGCCTTCGATCTTGATGTCCATCTGTAAGGCAGTGACGCCATTTGCAGAACCGGCCACCTTGAAGTCCATATCGCCCAGGTGATCTTCGTCGCCCAGGATGTCGGTCAAAACGGCAAAGCGCTCGCCTTCTTTCACCAGACCCATGGCAATACCTGCGACCGGCGCTTTCATCGGCACGCCGGCATCCATCAGGGCCAACGAAGCCCCGCAGATCGAAGCCATCGAGGACGAACCGTTGGATTCGGTAATTTCCGACACCACACGAATGGCATACGGGAACTTATCGGACGACGGCAGCATGGGGTGTACACCGCGACGCGCCAGACGACCATGACCGATTTCACGACGCTTAGGACCGGATTCGCGACCGGTCTCACCCACCGAGTAGGATGGGAAGTTGTAATGCAGCATGAAGTTGTCGGTGTAGCTGCCTTCAAGGGCATCAATCATCATGGCATCGCGTGTACCGCCCAGCGTGGCTGTGACTAATGCCTGGGTTTCACCGCGCGTGAACAATGCTGAACCGTGAGCCTTGCCCAGAACACCCGTTTGGATGTCGAGTGCACGAACCGTGCGGGTGTCGCGACCATCAATACGGGGCTTTCCGGACAGAATATTGTCACGAACCGTACGATACTTGAGGTCATCAAACAGGTCTTCGAGATCATCGGCAGCGCCATCTTCTGTGGCGAACTGCGCCATAGCGGCAACCTTGATGGCATCCAAGCGCGTGTAACGATCTTGCTTTTCTCGAATCGTATAGGCTTCCGAAATCTGCGCTTCAAACGCTGCCTTGAGAGCCGCCTTCAGCTCGGCATTCACAGCAGGCAGCGTCAGCTCCCAACGTGGCGTGCCGACTTCTGCAGCAAATGCTTTGATGGCTTCAATAGCCACTTGCATTTCGTCGTGACCAAAGAGCACGGCACCGAGCATTTGATCTTCGCTCAGTTCTTTTGCTTCGGACTCAACCATCAGCACGGCACCTTGCGTACCAGCAACCACCAGATCCAAATCGGAGGTTTTCAGTTGCTCATAGCTTGGGTTAAGCACGTATTCATCATTGATGTAGGCAACGCGTGCAGCACCAATTGGACCATTGAACGGCAGGCCGGAAATAGCCAAGGCGGCCGACGTGCCCAGCAACGCGGCGATATCGGGATCCTGCAGCTTGTCTGTCGAGATCACAGTTGCCGTGACCTGCACTTCATTCACAAAGCCTTCGGGGAACAGCGGGCGAATCGGGCGGTCGATCAGGCGCGAGGTCAAAGTTTCTTTTTCTGAAGGACGACCTTCACGCTTGAAGTAACCACCGGGAATGCGGCCGGCTGCATAGGTTTTTTCTTGGTAGTTTACGGTCAGTGGGAAAAAATCCTGACCTGGTTTGGCTTTCTTAGCACCGACGACTGCAACGAGAACCTGTACGCCACCCATGGTGACGATAACAGCGCCCGTTGCTTGACGTGCAACGCGACCCGTTTCCAGGGTGACGGTCTGCTGACCAAATTGAAATTCTTTACGTACGATATTGAACATGCTTTTCCTCTGCGGATTGCCCCATGGCAATCCCTAATTTTCCGATACTTACAAGATTGTCATCGGAGGCCCCTAACAGCTGAGCAAACCTTGATGTAGCGCAGGTGTTAGAAGCCTCTCCCATGACGGCCGACATGTCACATCCTGTGACCAACCAACATTTCTGATGGCTGAAAAGACTGGGAGCGGCAAGCCGCTCCCAGTGTGTTCCGCTTAGCGACGCAGACCCAGTTCCTGGATCAACGCGCTGTAGCGTGTGCTGTCTTTACGCTTCAGGTAGTCAAGCAGCGTACGACGCTGGTTAACCATCCGAATCAGACCGCGGCGCGAGTGGTGGTCATGCTTGTGCGCCTTGAAGTGACCTTGCAGGTCATCAATGTTAGCGCTGAGCAGCGCAACTTGAACTTCACAAGAACCGGTATCACCGGCTGAGCGGGCAAACTTGGCAACAATCGCAGCTTTGTCTTGGACCGTAAGGGCCATGGTATTACTCCTTCTGAGAGGCCATTAGAACAGCGACAGACCGCGCCTCTCTGCAGTCCGCGCCAACATCCCCCAAAGGGGTTGTGCACACGTTTGTTAGTACGATGACTTCAACAAACGCTTGGGAGCCAGCATGCCGTCATCATCGACAAAGCCAATCCCGAGAAATTCTTCGCATCCGGCTTCAACCTGAAAGATCAGCACTGAGCCTTCGCTTGGCAGGCCAGAGGCCCGCACCGGATTACCGTGGCGCAGATAATACGCTGAACTTTCGCTCAACTCCACCCGGGGCCAATCGGCCAAACCGGACCATGGCGGCAGCAATAACGCATCTAAAGCCGCAAAGCCTTGAGACTCTAGCGACTCAATTTCTGCGGGTGTCACCGCTTGAGTTAAATCAAACGGACCAGCCGACAAGCGGCGTAACTCAACCACATGAGCGCCACAGCCTATAGCCTCGCCTATGTCTTCCACCAGATTGCGAATATAGGTGCCCTTAGAGCAGCTCACGGTCAACTCGGCAAAGGGCGGCTCGAGGGCATCTAATGTCAGCGAAAAAATCGTCACAGGCCGCGCTTCACGTGCCACTTCAATGCCGGCACGTGCCAACTCATAGAGTGGACGACCGTCCTGCTTGAGCGCCGAAAACATCGAGGGAATCTGCATGATGTCGCCACGGAAGCGCGCCAATATCTGCTCTAGAGATTCTGGCGTGATGACAGGAACGGGGCGCTCTTCTACAACCTCGCCATCGGCATCTGAGGTATTGGTACGTTGACCAAAACGGAGGCGCGTTCGATAGCTCTTGTCGGCTTCGAGAAGGTAATGAGAGTACTTGGTGGCTTCGCCTAGGCAGATCGGCAACACACCGGTCGCCAACGGATCAAGGCTGCCCGTATGCCCCGCTTTCTCAGCTTGGTATCGGTGCTTGACCCACTGCAGGATCTGATTTGATGTCATGCCCTGTGGCTTATCCAGCAACAGCACACCATCAATGGGGCGTTTAGGGCGACGAGGCTTGCTCAAGAGAGGCTCAGGTCGCCGAACCGTCTTTGTTGTCGGCAGTGTCCGCTTGTGGCGCAGACTCAGCACGCTCGGCATCATCTTTCACCGCTTGCGAAATCAAGGCTGCCATGCGATTGCCACGCGTCACCACCACGTCATGGTGAAAACGTAAATGCGGCACGATACGCGTGCGTAAACCGCGACCAAGTTCGCCACGCAGAATGCCCGACGCGGCATTGAGAATCGCAATGCCCTCATCCGGCGCCTCATCCAAGGTCTTACCGAGGATGGTGACATAAATGTCGGCATAGCCCATGTCTGGGCTAACCTTCACGGCCGAAATTGTCACCATACCCAAGCGCGGATCTCGCAGACGCTGACGAATCAGGTCGGAGATATCGCGCTGGATTTGGTCGCCCATGCGTTGCGTGCGTTGACTCACTCAGTCGGCCTCTTACAAGCTGCGCTTGATGATTTGAACTTCATAGACTTCGACTTTGTCGCCCGCCTTGATGTCCTTGTAGCCCTTAACCGCAAGACCACACTCCATGCCGTGACGAACTTCCATGACATCTTCTTTGAAGCGGCGCAGCGATTCCAGTTCACCCTGGAAGACCACAATATCTTCGCGCAAGACGCGGATGGGCTTGTTCTTAAACAAGCTACCTTCGAGCACCATACAGCCAGCGGCGGAACCAAACTTCGAGGAGTGGAACACTTCACGAACCTGAGCCATACCCACAATGTTTTCGCGACGCTCAGGGGTCAGCAGACCCGACATGGCATCACGCACATCATCAATTAATTCATAAATGATGCTGTAGTAACGCAGGTCGATACCATCATTCTGACACTTGGCACGGGCTGCGTTATCGGCACGGACGTTGAAGCCCAAGACGACGGAGCCTGTCGATTCGGCCAAGGCCACATCAGACTCAGCAATCGCACCGACGCCCGAGCTAACGATCTTGACGCGGACTTCATCCGTGCTGAGATCATTGAGCGCAGCCGTTAGTGCTTCCAAGGATCCACGTACGTCAGTTTTCAAAATGATATTGACCGATGCCACTTCTGCCTTGCCCATGTTGGCAAACAGATTTTCCAGCTTCATGCTTTCGGCCAGATCCATGCGTACCTGACGATCGCGAGCGATACGGAAATCAGCGACTTCACGTGCTTTACGATCATCGGCAACGACAAGGAACTCATCGCCAGCACCTGGCGCATCCGGCAGGCCAAGAATCTCAACCGGCATGGACGGGCCGACTGACTTCACCTGCTTGCCATTCTCATCTACCAGGGCACGGGCACGACCGTAGAGCGTACCTGCCAGCACCAAGTCACCCTGCTTCAGAGTGCCTTTCTGCACGAGCAAGGTTGCTACCGCACCACGACCTTTATCAATGCGCGACTCGATCACAACACCTTGTGCTGGACCTTCAGAGACGGCGGTTAGCTCCAGCAGTTCAGCTTGAATTAGGATGGCTTCGAGCAATTCGTCGATACCAAAACCGGTCTTCGCCGACACCTTCACAACCTGTGTATCACCGCCCCACTCTTCACAAATAACTTGCTTGGCAGACAGCTCACTGAGCACGCGATCAAAGTCCACGGACTCTTTGTCGACCTTGTTCATGGCAACAATCAGTGGAACACCGGATGCGCGAGCGTGGTCAATGGCTTCTGCCGTTTGTGGCATCACGCCATCATCCGCAGCCACCACCAGCACCACAATATCGGTCGCCTTGGCACCACGCGCACGCATCGCAGTGAACGCGGCGTGGCCCGGTGTATCGAGGAATGTAATCATGCCGCGTGGCGTTTCAACGTGGTATGCGCCAATGTGCTGCGTAATACCGCCCGCTTCACCGGCAGCAACCTTGGCGCGACGGATGTAGTCGAGCAACGAGGTCTTACCGTGGTCAACGTGACCCATAATGGTCACAACCGGCGCACGCGTCTTGGCATCGCCATGACGAACGATAGAGTCCATCAACGAATCTTCCAGCGCGGTTTCACTGACGAACTTAGGCGCGTGGCCCATTTCTTCAACCACCAGACCCGCAGTCGCTTGATCAATCACTTGTTCGGCCGTGACCACTTCGCCCATTTTCATGAGCACACGAATCACTTCGCGGGTTTTCTTGGCCATCTTCTGAGCCAGGTCACTCACCACAATCGATTCGCCAATGCTGACTTCGTAAACCTGCTTCTCAACGGGCTTTTCGAAACCATGCTTCTTGGAGAGGGCACTGGTTAATGTGCGCTGAACAGGACGGAAGGTCTGCTCTTCACGCTTCTTCGGACCCTTCTTGGCCGTGCGAGTTGGCGTCGTTGTACCACGCTTAATTTCACGATCTTCGCGAGCGAACGAATCTTCATACGCGACGCCCACCAGACCGCGAGCCAGTGGCGTATCGGCTGCTGGTGCAACTGTCTGCGCACGTCCGGCAAGTTCTTCGGCGATGCGACGCGCTTGCTCTAATGTTTTTTGGCTAGCTTTTTCTTCCGCTTCTTTGCGAGCAGCATCTTCTTGACGACGACGCACATCTTCCGCGGCACGCTCTTTAGCTGCCTGCTCTTCACGACGTGCGCGCTCTTCCGGTGTCTCTAATTTCTTGACATCGACCTTGGGCACGCTGAGCTTACGGCTATCTTTCGCATCGCCACCCATTTGCTTACGTGCTTCTTCAGCAGCCTTACGAGCCTCTTCTTCAGCCGCAGCAATACGTACCTCTTCCGCAGCACGACGCACAGCTTCTTCAGCCGCAACACGCTCAGCTTCAGCTTTACGAACCGCTTCTTCGGCGGCCAAGCGCGCTTGCTCTTCGGCTTCGCGAGTCGACTCTTCTTGCTCTTCGAGCAAGGAGCGCTTCACATAGGTTTTTGTCTTGCGAACTTCAACGTTAACCGTTTTGGCTTTGCCACCGGTTACAGGAGCTGTTTTCAGCGTGCTCACCGTCTTACGTTGCAGAGTGATTTTCTGCGGTTGACCCGCAGCTTCGCCATGCTCACGCTTCAGGTGAGACAGCAGCTGCTGCTTTTCAATATCAGACACAGCAGCATCAGGACTGGTGTGCGACAGACCGGCATCGCGCATTTGCGCGAGCAGCACATCCACTGAGCGACCGACAGTTTCGGCGAGTTGTTTGACAGTTACATCAGCCATGGGGCGTGGTTCTCCGTTGCAAAAGAGGTGGCCAAGGTTCAGTTGAACCAGGGCTCACGCGCCTTCATGATCAATTGGGCTGCCGACTCAGGCGTGATGCCTTCGATATCAGCAATGTCATCAATGGCTTGTTCAGCCAGGTCTTCCATGGTCACGATGCCGCGAGCAGCCAAAGCAAATGCCAGCTTGCGCTCCATCCCTTCCATTGCCAGCAGGTCATCAGCCGGCTCTTTCGCGCCCTCTTCCGACACCAGCGCCTTGGTCAACAACGCGTCTTTGGCGCGCTGACGCAGAGCCTCAACGAGCTCTTCATCAAAATCTTCAATGGCCAGCAGCTCTTCCAGCGGCACATAAGCCACTTCTTCGAGCGTAGTGAAACCTTCGTTAACGAGGATGCCAGCGATATCTTCATCGACACCCAGATCAACAACAAAGCCATCAACAAACTTCTGGGCTTCGGTTTCTTGCTTAGCTTGCGCATCAGCAACGGTCATCACATTCAAACGCCAGCCGGTCAGATCCGACGCTAAGCGCACGTTCTGGCCGCCGCGACCAATGGCCATGGCCAGCTGATCTTCTTCAACGGCAACGTCCATGCTGTGGCTGTCTTCGTCAACAATGATCGAAGACACTTCAGCTGGCTGCAGCGCGTTAATGACGAACTGTGCGGGGTTATCATCCCAGAGCACGATATCAACACGCTCACCACCGAGCTCACCCGAGACCGCTTGCACGCGCGAACCGCGCATACCAATACATGCGCCCTGCGGATCAATGCGGTGATCGTTGCTCTTCACCGCCAACTTGGCGCGCACGCCTGGATCACGCGCAGCGGCGCGGATGGCGATAATTTCTTCGCCAATTTCTGGCACTTCAATGCGGAATAATTCAATCAGCATTTCAGGACTGGCACGAGATAACAAAAGCTGTGCGCCACGGCCTTCGCTATTTACGGCATAGAGCACGGCACGCACGCGGTCACCCATACGGAAATTTTCGCGCGGCAGCATCTCTTCTTTGGCCAAATAGGCTTCAGCGTTTGCACCGAGGTCAACAATCATGCCGTCACGTGTGCTTTTCTTGACCGTACCCGAGAGAATCTCGCCAATGCGATCACGGTAGGCGTCAACCACGAGAGCACGCTCAGCCTCACGCACTTTCTGCACAATGACTTGCTTGGCTGTTTGCGCCGCGATACGACCAAACTCAATCGAAGGAACCGATTCTTCAACGATATCGCCGAGCTTCAGGCCCTTTTCTTCGACATCACTAATTGCCAGCTGCATCGCAGGAATTTCGTGGTCTTCATCGGCAACGACTTCCCAGAAACGGAAGGTCGAATACTCACCCGTGCGACGATCGATCACGACACGAATATTGATTTCGTCGGTATCAAAACGCTTCTTGGTGGCAGCAACCAGCGCCTGCTCCAATGCTTCGAAAATCACTTCGCGAGCAACACCTTTTTCGTTGCTTACGGAGTCCACTACCAACAGGATTTCTTTGCTCATGATTCGACCTGCGTGATCATTTGTTCTTGTCAGAAATTAGGCACGATGTTGGCTTTGTCGATGCTCATCAAGGGAATCTGCACCAGCACACCCTCTACTTGCAATGACAACTGCACATCATCTGCCGCCTGAATATGGCCCTTAAAACGGCGACGGCCTTGAATAGGCGCCGTCAACCGCACGTTTACTTCTTCACCAATGAAACGAATGTAATGGGAAGGCTTGAACAGTGCGCGATCCCAGCCCGGCGAAGACACTTCCAGGGTGTACTCACCACTGATGGGATCTTCAACATCGAGCACGCCACTGACTTGATGGCTCACCGAAGAGCAGTCATCAATGCCAACACCTTCCTCGCGTTCGGTTTCAATAAAAAGACGCAGCACGGAATGTTTTCCCTGCTGAAAAAACTCAAGACCCCACAACTCGAAACCACAAGCCGCTACTGCTGGCTCGAGCAACGTCGTCAGATCTTCGACTTTCTTCGAGATTGCCATGTCGGCCCCTCTCCCCGTCATGCGTTCGCGTCGCGAAGACACTTCGCAAAACCCAAACGCCAGAAACAAAAAGTGGGCGAATCGCCCACGGTATCGGCAGCCACAGCACCCTAAAGTGCCTGCCGCAGGACCCATAAAAAAGCCCACTTAAGCGTGGGCTTTTTTACAAAGTCCGAATGTGGTAGCGGGGGCTGGATTTGAACCAACGACCTTCGGGTTATGAGCCCGACGAGCTACCTGACTGCTCCACCCCGCATCAGAGGTTGCGAACTGTACGGATCTGACTCGAACTTGTCAAACCCTTTCGCCACCGGCGACGCCGGTATTTACAACTCATTTCAGCATGACACTAAAACGAGCTTAAATTGGTGCGGAAGGGGGGACTTGAACCCCCACGCCGTTAGGCACAGCCACCTCAAGGCTGCGTGTATACCAATTTCACCACTTCCGCATGTCGGTGTTTAAACCCGCCTCCGGGCTTTTTTGAGGCTCACGCCCCTATCGAACTTCCAACGCTTATTTTGAGGACGTTGGCAGATCGGCATTCAACGGTGCAACGGGCGCAACGGCAGATTCAGGCAGCACAGGCAGAGCCGACTGAGGCGCCGCTGCTGCAGGGAAAAATGCCCCCGCTTTTGCTGCATTCTGCTTGGCATAAACAGCCAAACCCAAACTGGTCAGGAAAAACACCAGTGCCAAACCTGCGGTTAGCTTGGTTAAGAACCCTGCCGAACCTGCGCTACCAAAGACCGTACCGGAAGCACCAGAGCCAAACGATGCGCCCATTTCGGCACCCTTGCCCTGTTGCAACAAAATGAGTGCAATCATGACAACTGCCACCAATATGTGTACGACCAGAACCAGCGTTTCCATCTTCTTACCCTGTTAAAGCGCTTGCTGGGCAGCCCGGCAAATCGCTAAAAATTCTGTGGCTTGCAGGGAGGCCCCACCAACCAATGCACCATCTATATCTGGCATCGCAAACAAACCTTGCGCATTCGATGCCTTAACACTACCGCCGTACACAATTCTCAGCGCTGCCGCACAATCTGCATCAAAGGCGGCAACAACTGCCCTTAATGAGGCGTGTACCGCTTGCGCTTGGATCGGCGTGGCCGTTAAGCCTGTACCAATTGCCCAGACCGGCTCATAGGCCAGCACTGCATTTGCTAGAGCTTCTGGCCCTTGCGACTCCAGTACAGCCAACAACTGCCGCGACACCACCGATAAAGTCTCACCTGCTTCACGCTCAGCCAATGTCTCGCCTACGCACAACACGGGACTTAGCCCAGCTTGCCGCAACGCTTTAAATTTTGCGGCCACGACATAATCATTTTCAGCATAAAACTGACGACGCTCAGAGTGCCCAACCAGCGCACCCGACACACCACAGTCTTTCAACATCGCCGACGATAATTCGCCGGTGTAGGCCCCAGAGTCATACTCTGAAACCGTTTGCGCCAGCACCCGTAATGAACTGCCCTTTACGGCATCATTGATCTGCAACCAATAGGGCGCAGGCGGCACTAGACACACATCGATTTCGCTCAAATCACGGAGCTCGCTCAATTCGCTCAGTAGTGTCTGAGCCTGAGCTTGCGACCCGTTCATTTTCCAATTGCCAGCGACCCAGGGGCGACGCATATCTAACTCCTTGGCAGGCCGGCCTCGCGAGGTCGGCAATACTAGCGAAGCTCTCGCAGGCTTACAAGCAGTTGCGCACGACTTCTGCCAACTCTTCGGCTAATTCTTGCACCAAAGTTGCATCAGCCCCCTCCACCATGACGCGAATCAGTGGCTCCGTACCAGACGCACGCAAGAGCACTCGTCCTTGATCTGCCAGTTTCTCCTCAGCCAAGGCCACGGCTTTTTGAATGGCTGGCACTGTTTTGATATCGATTTTCTGCGCCAAGCGCACATTAATCAGCACTTGCGGGTACTTACTCATACCTGCCTTGAGTTCCGCAAGCGACCTACCGCTGCCGATCATCGCGGCCAATACTTGCAAGGCAGCCACAATGGCATCGCCGGTGGTGGCCTTGTCCAAACACACAATGTGACCAGATGCCTCGCCGCCCAGCGTCCAACCGCGACTCTCCAATGCCGCCATGACGTAGCGATCACCGACATTAGCGCGAACAAACTCTAAACCCAGGGCATGGATAGCCTTTTCCATGCCGAAGTTGCTCATCAGGGTACCGACCACGCCGCCCACCACTTTGCCAGCGCGCAGTCGCTCCCTGGCAATCAAGTAAATCAGCTCATCGCCATCTACCAGAGCGCCTTGATGATCCACCATAACAATACGATCGCCGTCGCCATCAAAGGCAATGCCAAGATCGGCCTTTTCGGCCAGGACCCGCGCCTGCAACCCCTCAGGGTGCGTGGAGCCCACTTCATGGTTAATGTTCAAACCATCAGGCTCGCAAGCATGCTTAATGACCGTTGCGCCCAACTCTGCGAATACGGCCGGGCCAACTTGATACGTGGCGCCATGAGCGCCATCAACGACGATCTTTAACCCTTGCAGCGACATACTGAATGGCAGGGCCGACTTACAAAACTCGATGTATCGACCTCGAGCATCCTCCTGACGAATCACCTTACCAAGCTGATCGGGCTTATCGATGACCATCTCCCGGTCCATCCACGCTTCGATTTCTAACTCGACGGCATCAGGCAGTTTTTTACCATCCGCACCAAAAAATTTAATGCCATTGTCGTAATAAGGATTGTGCGAAGCCGAAATGACGATGCCCGCGCTCGCATGGAAGGCGCGCGTGAGATGTGCCACTGCTGGCGTTGGAATTGGCCCGAGCAAACGCACACTGACACCCGCCGCAGACAATCCCGACTCCAGTGCCGACTCAAAAACATAGCCGGACAAGCGCGTATCTTTGCCCACCACAACCGAAGCGTTACCCTGCGATGCCATCGCACGACCTGCCGCCCAACCCAGCTTCAACGCAAAATCTGGGGTGATGGGGTACTGCCCCACTAAGCCGCGAACACCATCCGTGCCAAAGTACTTTCTGCTCATACATCATCCTTTTGATAATTTTTTTGTGCCTGCCAGAGCATCAATGCCTCAACGGTTGGCGCCACATCATGGGTACGAACAATACGCGCGCCTCGATCAACCGCCAAGAGCATGGCGGACAATCCGGCCGCTTGTCGCGCCATCACGGGAGCTCCATTCAATACCTGACCCAGCATGGATTTACGCGACACCCCAACCAATAGCGGCAAGGCCAGCGCTTGAAGTTCATCAAACTGCGCCAACAAATGTAAATTGTGCGCAAGACTCTTGCCGAAACCAAAACCCGGGTCGCAAATTAGCTGCTCTCGACGAATACCGGCGCTCAGGCAGGCCTCAATACGCTCCTGCAAAAACGCGCTCACTTCAGCCACTACGTGCTGATAGCTGGGCGCCACCTGCATCGCGTCTGGTTCGCCCTGCATGTGCATCAAACAGACCGGCAAGCCCGTGCTCGCAGCCGCCGCCATTGCACCCTCGCGCCTGAGCGCGCGCACATCATTGATCAGTCCCGCACCTAAGCGCGCAGCCTCTGTCATGGCCTGCGGCGTTGAGGTATCCACCGAAATAATGACATCAACATTCGCGGCAATAGCCTCTACCACAGGCAATAAACGATCCAGTTCTTCGGCCACAGTCACCGCTTTAGCGCCTGGTCGCGTGCTTTCAGCACCGACATCAATAATTTGTGCGCCTTCCGCCAACATGGCCTCCGCCTGACGCAAAGCGGCATCACGCTGCGTGTAACGCCCTCCATCCGAGAAGGAGTCTGGCGTGACATTGAGCACGCCCATAACGACAGGCATCTGCAGGGATATGGTGCGCGAACCACAGTGGAGTATCGTCATGTTGTACATTCAGAAAAGACGATGCCCCGCCTGCACAAAAGCGCAGACGGGGCATGACATTAACGTTTAAACCGCGTCTGCAGCAGGCTCGCCCACTACATCAGACTCAGCTTTAGTGGCGCTTACTGTTGGGCTTCCACCCGACTTGTCGCTGTCGCTCCAACCGCGAGGGGTACGGACCGGTACGCGCGCCATCAAATCATCGATCTGATCGGAATCAATGGTTTCATACTGCATGAGAGCCGCTGCCATGGAATCGAGGATGTCCCGATTGTCGACCAGCAATTGCTTCGAGCGCGTGTAGCAACGATCAATGATGGCGCGCATTTCCACGTCAATATCAATTGCAGTTTGCGTCGAGATATTGCCCCGAGCACCCGGGCGACCATACATTTCGGCTTCATTTTCTTCATACAGCAAGGGGCCGAGCTTTTCGGATAAGCCCCACTTGGTGACCATGTTGCGCGCCAACTCAGTGGCTCGCTGAATGTCGTTGCTCGCGCCCGTGGTAACACCATCCACACCCAGCGTCAGCTCTTCCGCAATACGGCCGCCGAACAATGAACAAATATTGCCTTCAATCCCGCGCTTGGAAATGGAGTAACGATCTTCCTCGGGCAAGAACATGGTGACGCCCAAGGCGCGGCCACGCGGAATAATCGACACTTTGTAGACCGGATCATGCTCAGGCGTTAAGCGACCAACAATGGCATGACCCGCTTCGTGGTAGGCCGTGTTGAGCTTTTCTTTATCCGACATCACCATGGATTTGCGCTCAGCGCCCATCATGATTTTGTCTTTGGCCTTCTCAAAGTCATTCATACAGACTTGCTTGCTATCGCTGCGTGCAGCGAACAAGGCCGCTTCATTGACTAAGTTAGCCAAATCAGCGCCTGAGAAGCCCGGCGTTGAACGCGCAAGGGTTGATGCATCCACATCGCCTGCCATCGGGATTTTACGCATGTGCACTCGCAGAATCTGCTCACGGCCGCGGATATCCGGCAGACCCACAACAACCTGGCGATCAAAGCGACCTGGACGCAAGAGCGCCGAGTCCAGCACATCGGGGCGGTTGGTAGCAGCAATGACGATGACGCCTTCGTTGCCCTCGAAGCCATCCATTTCTACCAGCAACTGGTTCAGAGTTTGTTCGCGCTCATCGTTGCCACCGCCCATGCCGGCGCCACGATGACGACCCACGGCATCAATTTCATCGATGAAAATAATGCATGGGGATTGCTTCTTGGCCTCTTCGAACATGTCGCGCACACGGCTAGCGCCCACGCCAACAAACATTTCAACGAAGTCTGAGCCGGAGATGGAGAAGAACGGGACCTTCGCTTCGCCAGCAATCGCTTTAGCCAGCAGCGTTTTACCCGTTCCTGGCTGACCTGCCATGAGGATGCCACGCGGAATACGTCCGCCGAGTTGCTGGAACTTGCCCGGATCGCGCAGGAACTCTACGACCTCTTTGACTTCTTCCTTGGCCTCATCGCAACCCGCCACATCAGCGAATGTGACCTTGATTTGATCTTCACTGAGCTGACGCGCGCGCGACTTGCCAAACGACATCGGGTTGCCACGACCACCAGGACCGCCACCCATGCCGCCACCCATCTTGCGGGACAGGAACATAAACAAACCGACCATCAAGAGGATGGGGAAAGCGGCTACCAAGAGCTGAGACACCAGGCCCTGCTGCTCAGCTGGCGCGCCCACGATGGCGACATTTTGCTTGAGCAATTGATTCATCAGGTCAGGATCTTGAATCGGCGGACGCACCACATCGAAACGCTGACCACTGGCGCGATCACCCGAGATCGTGTCTGGCGTAATGCGAACCTGCTTAATTTCACCCGCATCTACCGCGGCGAGGAATTCGCTATAGGACATAGCCTGAGCGGGCTTGGCCTTGTTGAAATTGCCGAAAGCAAACATAAGGCCGCCGGCAATCAACAACCAAACCACTAAGTTCTTGGCGATATCATTCATTATCACGAACCTCCCAGGCTCAAAAAATTAGGGCTTAAAACCCGTAGCCACCAAATAGACTTCGCGTGAACGCGCTCTAGAGGCATCAGGCTTACGCGCCTTCAGCACCGGGAAGTGCTGACGAATCATGTGCCGGTACTCCTCATAGCCTTCTCCCTGAAAGACCTTAACGAGGAACGCACCATTTGGCTTAAGCACTCGCACCGCCATATCAAGTGCCAACTCACAGAGATACATCGCACGCGGCTGATCTACTGAGTTGTTACCAGACATATTGGGGGCCATGTCGCAAATTACAAGGTCAACTGGCTTATCCCCTAACGCTGCCATAATCTCGTCGAGCACACTGTCTTCACGAAAATCGCCCTGAACAAAGGTTACATCAGGCAAAGCATCCATGGGCAGAATGTCTGTCGCAACCACACAACCCCGGTCACCGAGAATTTTTCCGGCTACCTGGCACCATCCGCCGGGCGCAGAGCCCAAGTCCAAAACCCGCATACCGGGTTTAATCAGCTTATCTTTCTCTTGAATTTCCAGCAGCTTATAACTGGCTCGCGAGCGATATCCGTCTTTCCAGGCACGCTGAACGTAATGATCATCGAGGTGTTCACGCATCCAAACTTTGCTGCTACCGCTCAGTTTGTGGTTGGTAATCTTTGTGGCCATATCTCACCGCAGGCTAACCTGCAAAAAAAACGAACTCGTCCGCCTCAACAGGCTAAACTAGGCATCCTTTTTACCAGAAACCCGCCCGCATTTCCTGACAAACCGTGCTTACGGCTGGAATTGCGCTCGGACCAGCGTCATTTGAGGTTTATTGTGAGCTTGTCTACCGCTGAAAAAAAACGACTTCGCCAAATTGGTCACCACCTTAACCCGGTGGTCCTGCTCGGCGGCAATGGACTCACTGAAGCGGTCATCGCGGAAATTGATGCTCGCCTAGAAGATCACGAACTCATCAAAGTCCGTGTGGGCGGTGAAGACCGCGCCGCTCGCTTGGCAGCAATTGAAGAAATTGCTAACGCAACAAAATCCGAAGTGGCTCAAATTATTGGGAAGCTGGCGCTGCTTTACCGCGCGGCTCGCAAGCCCGACCCTAAGCTGTCGAACTTGCTGCGCGTAACGGGCTAAATCGCTGCGCGGATCACAGTCCGCGCTGTAGCTTTTGCTGCACAAACAGCGGGCCAATGAGCAGAAAAACCAAATCATCAGCAAATGATGGTTTCGCACCCTCGACTTTATGCCCCCAGAACTGCACGGCCCAAGCTGCCACCCACGTTGCGACAAAAATCGCAAACATGGGCAGCTGTGCTTGCTCCATCCAAACGATGAGCGCAAAGCTAATAGCTAACCAAACCAGGCCTGTGGCTGCACTCCAGAGAGATAGACGCATATAAAACGCCATGACTGGCAGTGCGCCCAATGTCGCGACATTGACCCAAGGCTGATACGCCTCTGGAACACCTGGAATTAAATGCCCGAGTGGAATGAGCCAGAAAAGCCCTAAGGTGGCCCAAAATATGAGTGGCACACAAAAAATGTGGACGATCTGATTGGTTCTGTTTCGGTGGCTTTTGGCGTACTCGGCCAGAAATTCTGATTCACTGCGCATCGGTTCATCCTCTTTTCTTATTAGCCATGCTTTTAGGCAGTATCTAAACAACTGTCAACCAATGCCTTTCACCTTCGTTAGTCAAATCACCTAACGGAGAAGCAACATGAAAAAATTATTCGCTACTGTGATCTTACTCGCTTCAACTCCGCTCTTTGCGGCGGATGTTGGCGTATCTGTCAGCATCGGCCAACCGGGCTTTTATGGCCAAATCGACATTGGCAATCAGTACTCAAGACCTGCCTTGATTTACAGCCAGCCCGTGGTCATTCAGCCCGTTCAAGTGGTTCGTCAGCCGATGTATCTGCATGTCCCGCGTGGTCATGCGAAGAATTGGCGCAAACATTGCCGCCAATATGGCGCCTGCGGCACACCGGTCTACTTCGTACAGGATAACTGGTACAACAACGTTTATGTACCTGAGTACCGCAAACATAAGCACAAGGATCGCGGCCATCCTGGCAAAGGACATGGCCATGGCCATGGCCACGGAAATGGCCATAAAGACTAAAAAAAACGCCCTCAGTTGAGGGCGTTTTTTTTGCGACTTCAGTTACACATATCGAACCGCAATAACCTCATATTCAACGCGACCACCCGGCGTTTCAATCATCACAGCGTCGCCCTCTACCTTGCCAATCAAACCGCGTGCAATCGGCGAGTTCACTGAGATTTTACCAATTTTGTAGTCCGCTTCATCGTCACCAACAATTTGATACGTCTTTGCTTCACCCGTTTCAACGTTCTCAATATCTACGGTTGCACCAAAAATGACTTTGCCATTGTTGGTCATCTGCGTGATGTCGATGATCTGGGCATTACTGAGCTTGCCTTCGATGTCTTGAATGCGCCCTTCAATAAAGCCCTGCTGTTCACGAGCTGCGTGATATTCGGCGTTTTCTTTCAAGTCGCCGTGAGCACGCGCTTCCGCAATCGCCGCCGTAACCGCGGGGCGATCCGCGCCCTTCAGCTTATTCAATTCCGCCTTCAAAGCTTCAGCGCCTTGCACCGTCATCGGATAGCGTTGCATTAGGCGATACCCTCGTGCATGTCCTGCAGACGGCGCACGGTCAATTCGTCCTTCGAGCGTAACGACTGGCAGACCGCTTCGGCACCGCTGAGCGTGGTCGTGTAGTAGACCTTGCCCTGCAACGCGCTGCGGCGGATCGAGAACGAATCCTGCTGCGCCTGCTTGCCTTCGGTAGTGTTGATGATGAAGTTGATCTCGCCATTCTTCAGCATGTCGACCACATGAGGACGCCCCTCGGTGACCTTGTTGATGCGACGGCAGGCAATGCCGGCCGCTTCCAGCTCTCGCTGTGTACCGCTGGTGGCAACCAATTCGAAGCCCAAATCTGCCAACTCACGACCGATACGCGGCAGATGCACCTTGTCCGAATCACGCACGGACAAGAACACACGACCGCCATTCGGCAGGCGCTCGTTGGAGCCGAGCACGGCCTTATGGAAAGCCTCAGCGAACGTGGCGCCGGAGCCCATGACTTCGCCCGTGGATTTCATTTCTGGGCCAAGAATAGGATCTACGCCTGGGAATTTAGCGAACGGGAACACGGCCTCTTTCACGCTGAAGTACGGCGGAATGATTTCTTTCGTGAAGCCTTGATCTGCCAAGGACATACCCGCCATACAGCGTGCGGCAATCTTGGCTAGTGAGGTGCCGATGCACTTGGATACGAACGGCACGGTGCGCGAGGCACGTGGATTCACTTCCAGCACATAGACATCCTGCCCCTTGACCGCGAACTGCACGTTCATGAGGCCAACCACGCCCAGCTCGCGCGCCATGCGGATGGTCTGGTCGCGCATGATGTCCTGCAGTTCAGCCGAGAGGTTGTACGGCGGCAGCGAGCAGGCCGAGTCACCGGAGTGGATACCGGCCTGCTCGATGTGCTGCATGATGCCGCCAATGACGACATCCTTGCCGTCGCTGACACAGTCGACATCGACTTCGATGGCGTCATCAAGGAAGCGATCCAGCAACACTGGCGACTCATTCGAGGCCTGTACGGCTTCGCGTAGGTAGCGCGCCAACTCGGCATCGTTAAAAACGATTTCCATGGCACGACCGCCAAGCACATAGCTCGGGCGCACAACCAGCGGATAGCCGACTTCGGAGGCCAGACGCAGACCCTCTTCGGCAGAGCGGGCGATGCGGTTGGGCGGCTGCAGCAGGTTCAGACGCTCGACCATCTGCTGGAAGCGCTCGCGGTCTTCGGCACGGTCGATGGCATCCGGCGAGGTACCGATGATGGGCACGCCAGCGGCTTCAAGGGCACGCGCCAGCTTCAGCGGAGTCTGACCGCCGTACTGCACGATAACGCCCTTGGGCTTTTCCAATGCGGCAATTTCGAGCACGTCTTCCAACGTTACCGGCTCAAAGAACAGGCGGTCGGAGGTGTCGTAATCCGTGGAAACGGTTTCCGGGTTGCAGTTGACCATGATGGTTTCGTAGCCATCTTCGCGCATGGCGAGGGCCGCGTGAACGCAGCAGTAGTCGAACTCAATGCCTTGACCGATACGGTTCGGGCCACCGCCCAGCACCATGATCTTGTCACGGCTGCTCGGATTGGCTTCGCACTCTTCCTCGTAGGTCGAGTACATGTAGGCGGTGCTGGTGGCGAATTCAGCCGCGCAGGTATCAACACGCTTGTAGACCGGGCGGATGCCCAGATTCCAGCGGCGCGTGCGCAGTTCTTTCTCGGACACACCAATCAAACTGGCCAGGCGGCTGTCGGAGAAGCCTTTACGCTTCAAGCCCCACATCGTGTCGTAATCCAGGCCAGCAAAGCCGATACGGGCCACGTCAGCTTCTGACTTAATCAGATCTTCGATTTGCACCAGGAACCATTTGTCTACGCCAGTCAGGCGATAGACTTCATC
>Ga0255139_1000116_pt1 | contig 28174 bp, 23 predicted proteins | sample Law_Colum_RepB_8_FD_188549 | JGI IMG/M metagenome (GOLD analysis project Ga0255139, IMG submission 188549) | Freshwater microbial communities from St. Lawrence River, New York, United States - Law_Colum_RepB_8d | ecosystem: Environmental > Aquatic > Freshwater > River | place: USA: New York...
TCCACCAACCCAGCAGGACACTGACCATGCAACGCCGAGATTTTTTCCAAAAAGCCATGGCCGCTGCGGCTGACGGCAGTGGTGGCAACTGCTGCACCTGCGATAGAGCCCGCAGCGGCCATGGCTTTTTGGAAAAAATCTCGGCGTTGCATGGTCAGTGTCCTGCTGGGTTGGTGGAAGGGCTAGATGCGCCAGACGCATCGCTGGCCACGGCCGGATATGGCAAGCCTGCCAGCACGGCCATCAGGTCGGCATGGGCCAGCCAGAGTTGGCGTTGCGCCTGCAGAGCCGCGTCCACGCTGTCGATGCGCGTGCGGGCACTGGCCAGCAGGTCCCAGGTGCTTTTGAGCATGCCGTTGTAGCGCAACAGGGTCTCCTGAGAGAGCTCGGTGTGCAAGCGCAGCACTTGGGCCTGTGTGTGCTGCGCCGTCTGGCGTGCCAGCTGATAAGCGTTCACCGCCAACTGCACATCGGCTCGCACCTGTCGCGCCAGCCGGTCGGCCTGCAAACGCGCTTGCCAAGCGTTTTCAACAGCATGACCCCAACGCATGGTGCGGGGGTTACACACAGATGCGCCTTGCCCGCCCTGCTCAACTTGCTCGCTCAACGCTTTTTGCGCTGTCTGCTGTTCAGCGTCACTCAGGCCCAAGCCTGCCATGAGGCGGCGGGCTTGCAGGTCTTCCAGGGGCCAACGCAGGTGCGCCTGCAGCGCCATGGTCTGCAAAACCGCCACATCGTCCGGCGCACCGGAGGGTGCCTGTCCGCCGTTCACCCCGGGCAAGGGAGGCAAGGCTGTGGGCAAATGTGCAGGCAACTGCTGCGCCAGGGCCTGCACGGACATGCCCGCCCCCACACGCTGCCACAAAGCCTGGCGCGCACGGTCGGCTTGCAGCTGCGCTTTGTCCAAGCGCATGCGCGCATCCCACAGCGGCAACTCTTCCTGAATTTGCCGTGCACGACTCCAGTTGCCCACTTGGGCCATGCGCTGCCCCAGCTCGGCGGCAACTTCGGCCACCGCCAAAATGTCACGGCTGTGCGCCACCGATTGGCGACTGGCCACCGCATCGATCCACAGCCTTTGCACGTCCCGGCGCAAAGCCGACACTTGCTGACGCACTTGGGCTGCATCCATGGCACTCATGCCCGGCTTGAGCCACTTCGGCTCATCTTGCAAAGCCAGGCGAGTGGCACGCTCCAGTGTCAGTTGCCCGAGATCGGGGTGTGTGGGCACATCCAGAGAAGGCAGCAGGTTTTGCTGCTCCCAACGCAACACGTCGATGTGGCCACGCGGGAACTGCGCCACATCACGGTTCGCATCCTGCCATCTGCGCAAAGGCATGCCAGGTAGGGCCGATGGCACAGCGGCCGATGGCACAGCGGTCGATGGCGTACCGGAAGCGCTGCCGTGCACATGCGCAGAAGCGGGCGATGTGGCACTGCTGGCCTGCGCCCAGAGGGCCAGGCTGCTGAAGGCCAAAAGCACAGCGCCCAGGGCCCGCAGGTGCCCCAGGCTTTTCAAAAAGGGATTCATGTCGATTTCCTGAAACAAACGAACACCGCATCGGCCCGCATTCAAAACGAGCAGACGCACCTGTGGCGTGAGGTTCAGAAAATGGGGGGCTTGATCAGCGGCGGTGCCGTGCGAGCCACATGTGCCAAAGTGACTCCGAGTGGCTGCGGATGAGCCTGAAAAACAGACACCATCACAGGCCATATCGCCAGGTTGGCGCTTAGGTGGCACAACCCGCACAGCTGGCAAGTGCCGTCATGGCAATCGGCTTTTTGCTCGGTGGTCTCCGGCATCGCTTGAAGCTGCGTGTCAGCATCATGCGGCGATGCTGCCATGACCTCATGGCAATCATGCGCCGAGCCCACTTCAACCCGCTGAGTGTGGTTGGCGCTGTCCAGCCCATGGTGCAAATTGCTTTGTGCCATGGGCATCCAGACGCCCGCCCACAGGCGCAAGGGCATCAAGCACAACAGAAAGCAAAGGAACCATCGACTCATTGTCAAATCATAAGCGAACGCTCACCCAACAAGACTTCGCCAAGCCGCAAACCCTCATCGAACCCGGCTCAACAAAGCGGCCGTGGAAGCATCCAGCCCAGCCGCATCGCCCGAGGCCATGCGCGCATGGATGTCTTTGGCCAGCACCTTGCCCAGCTCGACGCCCCACTGGTCAAAGCTGTTGATGCCCCAGACCGAGCCACTCACGAACACACGGTGCTCCTGCAGGGCAATCAATGCGCCCAAGCTGGCAGGCGTGAGTTCATCCAGCAGCAAGAAGGTGCTGGGCCGGTTGCCGGGAAAGTGCTTGTGCCCACCATCGTCAGCCTGGCCCAGCATCAGCGCCTGGGCCTGCGCGATCACATTGGCCAGCAGCAGTTCATGGTGATCTTTCAGGCTGTGTGTTGGTTTTTTCACAGCGATGAACTCCAGCGGCACCACGTCGGTGCCCTGGTGCAGCATCTGAAAGTAAGCATGCTGGCCGTTGGTCCCAGGCTCGCCCCACAACACGGGGGACGTGCCATAGGGCAGCGCATGGCCGTTGCGGTCCACACGCTTGCCGTTGCTTTCCATCTCCAGCTGCTGCAAATACGCGGGCACCCGGCGCAGGGCGCTGTGGTACGGCGCAATCGAGCGGCTGGTGTAGTTCAAGAAGTTGCGGTACCAGACATCGAGCAGGCCCAGACGCACGGGCAGGTTTTCTTCCAACGGCGCGGTCTGAAAGTGCTGGTCCATCGCGTGCGCCCCGGCCAGCAAGTCTTTAAAGCCCTGCGCCCCAATGGCGATGGCGACAGGCAAACCAATGGACGACCACACGGAGTAACGCCCCCCCACCCAGTCCCAAAAGCCGAAGGTGGTGCTGATGCCGAACTCGGCCGCAGCCGACACGTTGGTGGTGAGCGCCGCAAAGTGGCGGGCCACGTCGGTGCCGCCCTGGGCCTTGAACCAGGCCAGCGCCGAGCGGGCGTTGGTCATGGTCTCGATCGTGGTGAAGGTTTTGGACGCGATCAGGAACAGCGTGTTTTTGGCCTTCAGGCCCTTGAGCACGCCAGCCAGTTCATGCCCGTCCACATTCGAGACGAAGTGAAAACGCTTGCCCGGCATCACGAAGTCTTGCAGCGCCAGCACGGCCATTTGCGGCCCCAGGTCCGAGCCGCCAATACCGATGTTCACCACGTCGGTGATCAGCGCATCGGCGCGGATCTGCTCGGCATACGCCAACATGGACTGGAGGGTGTCGTGCACCCGCTTCAGGGGCTCGGCCAGATCACCCGACAGTGAGCCTTCAGGCTGGCGCAAGAGCCAATGCATCACGGCACGGTCTTCGGTGCTGTTGATGTGCTCGCCCCGGAACATCGCATCGCGGTGCGCAGCCAGGCCTGTTTGCCGGGCCAGTTCCATCAGCAAGGCTTCGGTCGCGGCATCGGTGTGGTTTTTCGACAGGTCCGCAAACACATGGGGGGCCGACTGGCTCAGGCTGGACACCCGGTCAGCATTTGCCGCAAACGCGTGGCGCAAATCAAAGCCAGTGGTCTGGGCTGCATGGGCCGTCAAGGCCTTCCAGGCCGGGGTTTGGTCACAACGCATGAGGACTTTCAATCGGGCAAGCGGTTATCAACATCGAGGTCATTTTCTGCAGGAGCCCACCCTGTGGTCGATGCGGGTGACACGGGTTCACACGCCATCGCGCACGGGGTGCGCTCCTACGGGGGGAAATGTCAGACTTTTTTCATCAATTCTTCAAGTTTCACAGCATCGGCGCAAAAAGCGCGGATGCCTTCGGCCAGTTTTTCGGTGGCCATGGCGTCTTCGTTCAAGGCCAGGCGGAACGAGGCTTCGTCGTAACGCACTGCGGGCAGGTCCATGGCCTGGGCCGCAGCGGCATCCAGGGCCTGGCTCAGCGGTGCCTCGGTCGCGGCCAGCTGCGCCAGCAACTCCGGGCTGATGGTCAACAAATCGCACCCAGCCAGCGCCGTGATCTGGCCGATGTTGCGGAACGACGCGCCCATCACCTCGGTGGCAATGCCGTGCTTTTTGTAGTGGTTGAAGATGGCCCGCACCGACTGCACGCCGGGGTCGTTGGCACCGGCCTTGGCCGCTTCGTCCCAGGCTGCGCCTGCGGTCTTTTTGTACCAGTCGTAAATGCGGCCCACAAAAGGTGAGATGAGTTGCACTTTGGCCTGGCCGCACGCCACCGCCTGGCAAAACGCAAACAACAGCGTCAAGTTGCAGCGGATGCCTTCGCGCTCCAGCTCGGCTGCCGCCTGAATGCCTTCCCAGGTCGAAGCGATTTTGATCAGCACGCGATCACGCGGAATGCCCTGCGCCTCGTACAGCGCCATGATGCGACGCGCACGCGCCACGGTGGCGGCGCTGTCAAAGCTCAAACGGGCGTCGACCTCGGTGGACACTCGGCCCGGAATGGTCTTCAAAATTTCACAACCAAAGCGCACCAGCAGGTGGTCCATCACCACGTCCAGCGGCTCGCCCCGGTGGGTGGCCACGGCTTCGGCCAGCAAAGGCGCGTATTCGGGCTTTTGCACCGCCTTGAGGATCAGCGACGGGTTGGTGGTCGCGTCTTGCGGCTGAAACTGGGCCAGTTGCTTGAAGTCACCGGTGTCAGCGACGACGGTGGTGAATTGCTTGAGGGCGTCGAGTTGGGTCATGGGTGGTCAGGGTCAATGCGCGCCAACAGGCTCAGCGCGAACAGGTTGAATGGAATTTCAAAGGCCAATCGGGTGTTTTTTGAAAGCTGGCTTGAATTATCAGTGAAACAAAGTTACATTACAAATCAATTTTTCATGTAACTCAAGAACATCATGGCTTTTGATCTGGTTTTTTTCGGCGGCACCGGTGATCTCGTGTGGCGCAAACTCATGCCCGCCCTGTTTCAGGCCTTCCGCCACGACACCCTGCCCGAAGGCGGTCGCATCATCGGCGTCGGCCGCGACGACCTGAGCGACGAACAGTACCGCCAGCAAATTCAGTCCCGTTTCGCGCAAGTCGAAGGCGACAAGCGCCCCAGCAGTGAAGAATTCGCCCGCTTTGCCAGCTTGCTGTGCTACGTGCGCATGGACCTGTCCAAGCCAGAAGCCTATGCGGCCTTGGCCAGCCGCTTGGCCGAGCGGGAAACCGACCATGTGGTGATGTATTTGTCCACAGCGCCCAGCCTGTTCACCACCGTGTGTGAGCAACTGGCCGCCAGCAGTCTGAACACCCCCAAAACCCGCATCGTGCTGGAAAAACCACTGGGCCATGACCTGGCATCGAACCGCAGCATCAACACGGCGGTGGGAAAGGTCTTCAAAGAGCAACAAATATTCCGCATCGACCACTACCTGGGCAAACCTGCGGTACAAAACCTGTTTGCCATGCGCTTTGGCAACGCCTTGTTTGAACCCCTGTGGCGACGCGAGCACATCGCCAACATCCAGATCACCATGGCCGAAGAGCTGGGTGTGGAAAAGCGTGGCGACTTTTACGAAACCACCGGCGCATTGCGCGACATGGTGCAAAACCACGCGCTGCAACTGCTGTGCGCCATCGCCATGGAGCCCCCCATCAACGCACACGCCGACGCCATCCGCGATGAAAAACTCAAGGTGCTGCGCGCCCTGAAACGCTGGACCCCTGAGACCCTGAGCCAGCACGTGATCCGCGGCCAGTACAGCGCAGGCAATGTCGAAGGCAAGGCCGTGCCGGGTTACCGCGACGAACAGGGCGTGAGCCCCGGCAGCAGCACAGAGACCTTTGTGGCGCTGCGCACCGAAATTGCCAACTGGCGCTGGGCGGGCGTGCCGTTTTACATCCGTACCGGCAAGCGCATGGCCTCGCGCGAGGCGCACATCGAGATCAATTTTCGCCCCACCCCGCACGAAATTTTCAAAAGCCCGGTGGGTCAGGTCAACAAGCTGGTCATCCACCTGCAACCCAAAGACGGGCTGGAACTGCACCTGTTTGCACAAGGCCAAAGCAAGCGCGGCCAGGGCAGCGGCGGCGCGACACTCAGCCCGGTGCACCTGGACCTGGACTTTGACAAACGCTTTGGCAGCGAACGCGTGGGGGCTTACGAACGCTTGCTGCTCGACGTGTTGGACGGTCGCCTGAACTTGTTTGTGCGCAGCGACGAACAAGAAGAAGCCTGGCGCTGGGTCGAGCCCATCTTGCAGCACTGGCACACCGATACCATGGGCCCGCGCCCCTATGCCGCAGGCACCTGGGGCCCCAGCGCATCCAGCGCCATGATTGCCCGAGACGGCTTTTGCTGGTCCGAAGAAATTTAAACCGGAGACACCCCATGCTCGATCGAATCAAAGCCTCCCTGCCCTCCCTGGCCCCGGCCGAGCAACGTGTGGGCAAGCTCGTGCTGGCCGACCCTCGGGCCTTTGCCAACCTGCCCGTGACCGAACTGGCCGACCGCTCGCATGTAAGCAAGCCCACCGTGGTGCGTTTTTGCCGCAGCATGGGCTATGACGGCCTGTCCGACTTCAAACTCAAATTGGCCGGCAGCGTGAGCGAGGGCGTGCCCTTCATCCACCGCAGCGTGGACGCCGACGACAAAACCAGCGACGTCGCAGTCAAGGTGATCGACAACACCGTAGCCGCATTTTTGAAGTACCGCAACGACGCCAGTTCTTTTGCGCTGGAGCACGCCTCACAAGCCCTGGCTGCCACGCAAAAAACCAACCGCCGGATTGAGTTTTACGGCGTGGGCAACTCCGGCATCGTGGCGCAGGATGCTCAGCACAAGTTCTTTCGCCTCGGTGTGAACGCCATCGCCTACAGCGACGGCCACATGCAGGTCATGAGCGCCTCCATGCTCAAGCCCGGCGACTGCGCGGTGATCATCTCCAACTCGGGTCGCACCCGCGACCTGATGGACGCCTGCGACATCGCCAAAAAACAAGGTGCCACAACCATCGTCATCACCGCCAGCGGCTCACCGCTGGCCAGCGCCGGACACATCCACCTCACAGCCGACCACCCCGAGGGCTACGACAAATACAGCCCCATGGTCTCGCGCCTTTTGCACCTGCTCATCATCGACATCCTGGCCACCACCGTGGCCCTGCGCATCGGCGAAGAACTGCAACCCACCTTGCGCGACATGAAAAACAACCTGCGCAGCAAGCGGTACACCTGAAACCCGCATGGGTAGGGGCCAGACATTCGGCTCTGTTGGTCCGGCCCCTTGAAGTCTGGAAAAACTTTCAAGGGATGGCTTTTTTTGTAGGAGCCCACCCCGTGGGCGATGGGCGTCGCACACGCCCCGCGAACCATCGCCCACAGGGGTGGGCTCCTACAAAGTCAAAAATATCCGCATGGTCGGCAAAACATGGGCCATTCAAACTTCATCGGGTCGGATCAATAGGCATGAAACGCCTTGGGCCAAGTCAGTCGGATGGCAGTGCCGCGCCCATCGGCCACCGGGCTATGCACACTGACTTGTGCACCGAGCTGGCTGGCGATTTCTTTCACGATGGCCAAACCCAAACCACTGCCCGTCACGCCCGAAGGGGCTGCGCGGTAAAAGCGCTCGAACACATGCTTCTGGTGCTCGGGCGCGATGCCTGGGCCGTCGTCTTGCACTTCCAGCCAACCCGCTCCCACCCGCACCGTGATGTGTGTGCCCACAGGGCCGTGGTGGATCGCGTTGTCGATCAGGTTGCTCAAGGCTTCGTGCAACAACAAGTCCACGCCTTGCACCTCGGCTTGCGGCACTTGCGCCTCCAGCCCCAGGTCGTCGCCCAGCTGGTGGGCGCGCAACAAATGCTCTTGCGTGACGCGCCGGGCCAGCGCCACCAGGTCCACCGTTTGCGGGCTGTGCATTTCGCGGGCATGCTCCACCCGCGTCATGGCCAGCAGCTGCTCGGTCAGGCGCACCGCGTCGTCGGTGGTTTGCCGGGCTGCCGTCAACAAGGCCTGCGCCTGCTCGGGTTCAGCATTGCGCTGGGCCAGTGCCAGCTGCGTTTTCAGGGCCGTGAGGGGCGTGCGCAGCTGGTGCGCAGCGTTGTCCAAAAAGCGTTTGCGGATGTCGATCAATCGCCCCAAGCGGTCCAGATAGCTGTTCAGCGTCTCGATCAAGGGGCGCAACTCGCGCGGCAAATCCGGCGGCTGAATGGGCGAAAAGTCATCATCGGCCTTGCTCGCCAGTTGCTGTCGAAATGCCTCCAGTGGCCGGATGCCGCGCTGCACGCCCCAGATGACCAGGCCCGCCGCAGCCAGCAGCAACAAACCCTGGCTGCCCAGCGTGTCCCACAAAATGTGCTGAATCAGCTGCTGCCTGGCCTCCATGGTTTCGGCCACGGTGATCTTGATCAGGGGATCAGTCAGGCCCGCGTCTTCCATGACGTGTGTGAGTTGGGCCAGGCGCACGGGCTGGTTCAGGTAAAGCCCATCGTCAAATTGCACCAGGGCAAAGTACTTCACGGCAGACTGCGTGCGCACAGGCGCTGCGGACAAGTCTGACACACCGGCCAGCCACTGACCATCCGCGGTGGTGACCTTGTAAAACAGGCGTGAGCCGGTGTGGTTCTCAAACAGGTAGCCCGCCGCCTTCATCAGGTCCAGCTGCAAGCGGCCTTCGCGCCACGCCAGCTCTTCGGCAAGGGTGCGCGCAGCCAGGTACAAGGAGCGGTCATAGGCTTCGTTGGCCGCCTGCACCGCGTTGCCATAAGCCACCCAGGCGTTGACCCCGATCAATGTCGCCAGTGGCAACAAGATCCAGCTCAGCAGGCGCCTGCGCAGCGATGCCACAGCGCGAGTCGAAGGCGCTGGCATCGGCATCATGCGGAGCCGGAAGGTAACGTCAGCATGTAGCCCATGCCGCGAAAGGTGGTGATCACCACCTCGGGCGAGCGCCCTTGCGATGCCGCAGACGATTCGAGCTTTTTGCGCAGGCGGTAAATCAGCACCTCCACCGCGTCCAGCCCGGCGGCCTCGTCGGCAAACACCTCGGTGTGCAACTGTTCTTTGCTCACGGTGCGTTGGGGCGATGACAGCAAGACGCGCAAAGCGGCAGCCTCGCGTTGGGTCAGCGCCAACACCTGGCCGTGCAATTGCGCCGTGCCGTTTTCTGGCTGCATCTCCAGCGGCCCCCAACGCAGCGCGGTGGTCTTGGCGCGGCCCTGGCGGCGCAGCAAGACCTGCAAGCGGGCTTCGAGCTCACTCAAATCAAAAGGTTTGGGCAAATAGTCATCAGCACCCATGTTCAGGCCCAACACACGGTCAGGCACGCTGGCGCGCGCCGTCAAAATCAGCACCGGCACTGCATCGCCCCGCGCACGCAAGGCCTGCAAAACGCTCAAACCGTCTTGCCCCGGCAGCTGCAAATCCAGCAAAACCGCATCAAAGCCATGGTCTGGCTGCAAACAATGTTCGGCCGCATGACCATCGGTGGCAAATTCCACATCCATCCCCCCCTGCCGCAAAGCCGTGCCCAGCGACAAGGCAATGTCAGGCGTGTCCTCCACCAACAAGATTCGGGCTGTCATAAGGCGCTTGAGGGTATTTACTGAATGGATTTGACAGGTGATTGACAGCTTGGCGCGCAGCGCTGCACCACAATCACGCCACCTGCCCATGCCGTATGTCCGGCCATGGTGTTTTATTTTCACACAGGAGACCTGCATGTCCATTTCCAAACGCGACTTCCTGGCCCTCGGCGCTGCCGCTGGTGCCTCGTTCACCCTGCCCGCCTGGGCCCAGGCCAAGCCCCTGTTCGATACCTTGAACATGTTTGTCCCTGCAGCGCCTGGCGGCGGCTGGGACGGCACCGCACGCGCCATCGAACGTGCAGCCAAGGCTGCAGGTCTGGTGGGCAACATGGCTTTTGAAAACGTGGGTGGCGCTGGTGGCATGGTGGGTCTGCCCCGATTTGTGAACCAACGCAAAGGCCAGGGCAACAGCCTGATGGTGGGCGGCTCGGTCATGATCGGTGCGGGCATTGCCAACAAGAGTCCCGTCACCATCAAAAACGTCACCCCGATTGCACGCCTGACCGAAGAAGCCGGCGTCATCGTGGTCCCCTCTGCCGGCAAGATCAAGACCTGGAAAGAACTCGAAGCCGCCATCAAGGCCAACCCCAAGGCCGTGTCGGTTGCGGGCGGCAGCGCGGGCGGCACCGACCACCTGATTTTGGGCATGCTGATCAAGGCGCTGGGCAAAAACCCGCGCGAAGCCGCTTATGTGGCGTTTGCTGGCGGTGGCCCTGCCAATGCGGCCATTTTGGGCAACCAGGTGGTGGCGGGTATTTCGGGCTACTCTGAATTTGAAGAACAAATCAAAGCGGGCAAGATGATCCCTCTGGCCGTGTCAGGCAAGAGCCGCATTCCGGGCGTCAATGTGCCCACCTTGACCGAATTGGGCGTCAACGTGACCGAATCCAATTGGCGTGGTGTTTTTGCCGCTCCTGGCATCACCGATGCACAGCGCAACACACTGATCGACTTCATCACCAAACTGACGCAGTCTGCTGGATGGAAGCAAGAGCTCGAAACCCGCAAATGGACCAACGCCTTCATGACCGAGCGTCCATTTGAACGTGACCTGGCCAAGGACATCGCTGAAAAAGAAGTGCTCATGAAAGAGCTGGGTCTGGCATGACCCCGCTGCATGTCGCGATGGCGCTGGTCAGCTTGTGCGGCGTGGCCGCCTGGCAAGTCAGCCTGATCCCGGAGTCGCTGATGCAAATGACTGTGGGCCCTACCCTGGTGCCTGCTGTGGTGGTGGGGGGGCTGGCCTTGCTGGCCCTCATCTACGGCATCAGCGCCTGGCGCGGCCAGCAGGCCGATGAAAGCCTGGCCGAAGACCAAAGCGCCCTGCCCGGAGCCAACCAGCGCCTGTTGTCATTGCTGGCAGGCGGCGTGGCCTTCATGGCGCTGATCGTACCGCTGGGTTTTGTCATCCCAGGCACGCTTTGCGGGGTGGGTGTGGCACGCTCGTTCGATGCACCGGTCAATGCCAAATCGGTCGTCATTTGCGCCCTGATCGCCAGCACATTCTGGCTGCTGTTTGCACGCATTCTGGGCGTGGGTTTGGGCCCTGCACTGCCCATGTGGTTCTGAACGCTTCACCCAGGAAGCCTCTTTTGTTTTTTCCCCGGCGCTGAGCACCCGCTCAGCGCCCTTGCTGGATTCACACCATGTCCTCTTTTGACGCCCTGATGGGTGGCTTTGCCAATGCATTGCAACCCGTGACCCTGATGTGGGGATTTGTGGGCTGTTTCATTGGCACCTTGGTGGGCGTGTTGCCAGGCATTGGCCCCGCCCTGACCATTGCCTTGCTGCTGCCCCTGACTTACCACGTCCCCGCCACCAGCATGTTCGTGATGTTTGCCGGTATTTACTACGGCGCGGCCTATGGCGGCTCGACCACGTCCATCCTGATCAAAACACCCGGCGAAGCCTCATCCATGATGACCGCGCTAGAGGGCAACAAAATGGCACGCAACGGCCGGGCAGGTCAGGCCCTGGCCACCGCCGCCATTGGCAGTTTCGTTGCAGGCACCATCGGCACTTTGGCGCTCACTTTTTTTGCACCCATGGTGGTCGACGCCGCGCTCGCATTTGGGCCTGCCGAATATTTCAGCCTCATGATGGTGTCGGTGGTGGCTGTGTCGGCGGTTTTGGGCAACTCCATGCTGCGTGGCCTGATTGCCTTGACCGTGGGGGCACTGCTGGGGCTGGTGGGCATTGACCTGCAGACCGGCCAAGCCCGCTTCACATTTGGCCAGGCTGCACTGCTCGATGGCATTGAAGTCACGGTGGCAGCAGTCGGCATTTTTGCGGTGGGCGAAGCCCTGTATTTGGCCTGGCAAGGGCGCGAAACCAAAACCGGTGAAGTGATGAAAGTCTCCGGCAGCCTGTGGATGAGCAAAAGTGACTGGTCGCGGTCCTGGAAGCCCTGGCTGCGTGGCGCTTTTTATGGCTTTCCGATTGGTGCCATGCCCGCCGGTGGCGCCGAACTGCCCACCTTGCTGTCTTATTACACCGAGAAAAAACTCAGCCCCAACCCTGAGGAATTTGGCAACGGCGCGATTGAAGGTGTGGCAGGACCTGAAGCGGCCAACAATGCCGCAGCCGCTGGCGTGCTCATGCCGCTGCTGACGCTGGGCATCCCCACCTCGGCCACCGCCGCCATCATGCTGTCGGCCTTTGAGGGTTATGGCATCCAAACCGGGCCACAGCTGTTTTCCTCACAAGGCAGTCTGGTCTGGACCCTGATCGCCAGCCTCTACATCGGCAACATCATCTTGCTGGTCTTGAACCTGCCCTTGGTCGGCTTGTGGGTCAAACTGCTCAAGATCCCCCCCCCTTGGTTGTATGCCGGCATCATCGTCATCTCGACGGCCGGCGTCTACGGCGCAGGCAACTCGGTCTTCAATGTGGGTTTGCTGTTCGCTTTTGGCTTGATGGGTTATGCGATGCGCCGCTTTGACTTTCCGGCCGCGCCACTCATCGTTGGCCTGATCCTGGCCCCCATGGCCGAGCAATCCATGCGCCAGGCGCTGACCATCAGCCAGGGCGAGTGGTCCACCTTCTTCACGCGGCCCTTGTCCGGCAGCCTGATGGCGGTGGCGGCGTTGCTGTTGATCGTGCCACCGCTGTGGAAACAGTGGCGCTCGCGCACTTCGCGCTGATCGGTGCTTACCCTCTGCACAGCAGCGCCGGATTGAATTAAATTCTGGTCTTTGTTTTTTGAATGGTATTCATGAGCTACTCCGACGACTTTGCCCTTCCCCGCCGCGACTGCCTCAAGTGGATGGGCGCAGCCGGTCTGGCCGCCACCGGCATCAGCGGCCACGCCCAATCCGCCTGGCCCAACAAGCCCATCCGCTGGATCGTGCCTTTTGCCCCCGGCGGCACCTCCAGCATCGTGGCCCGCACGATTGCCACCGAGCTGAGCAAGCAAATGGGCGTGTCCTTCATCATCGACAACAAAGGCGGCGGCGGCGGCGTGCCCGCCATGCAAGAGATGATGCGCACCCCGGCCGACGGCTACACCATCGTCATGAGCCACATCGGCCTGATGGCGGTCAACCCGTTGATCTATCCCGACAGCGGCTACGACGTGAACAAGGACTTTGTGCCCGTCACCTTGCTGTCCCGCGTGCCCAGCCTGTTTGTGGTGCACAAAGACGTGCCGGTCACCGACCTCAAATCGCTGATTGCCTACGTCAAGGCCCGTCCCGGCCAGCTCAACTACGCATCGGCTGGCAACGCCAGCGCTGGCCACCTGGCCATGGAAGCGCTCAAGCTGGCCACCGGCATGTTTGTGACGCACATTCCCTACCGCGGCACAGGCCCGGCCCTGAATGACGTGCTGGCCGGACGCATTCAATTGTTCTCGGCAGGCACTCCGGCCTTGTTGCCCCACATCAAGAGCGGTGCCCTGCGCTGCCTGGCCACCGGCACCGCCGAGCGGATACCCGTCTTGCCCGATGTGCCCACCGTGGCCGAAAGCGGATTCAAGGATTTTGAAACCGTGCAGTGGTATGGCATCACAGCGCGCGCCGGCACACCGCCCGAAATCATCCTCAAGCTGCAGCAAGAATGCGCCAAGGTCATGAAGTCGCCTGAAGTCATGGCCAAGTACGCCGCCGAAAGCGCCATCCCGGGGGGCGGCACGCCCAACGAGTACGCGGCCTTCATTGCCAAAGAGCAAGCGCGCTGGAAAGAAGTGGTCATCAAGGGTCAGATCAAACCCGGTTGAGCGCCGCCCCTCAGGTCTTGGTCGTGCGGCGGCTTTGCAGCATGGCCACGTTCATCTCGCCATCGAGCGCCGAGGCGTAAAAGCGCTCGATCATTTGCACCGAGGTGCGGGCGTTTCGGGCCAGGGTCAACATGTCGATGCCCTGCCCATACAGCAACCTGAACATGATGGACGTGTGCCGCAAACAGTACAGCGTGCGCAGGCGGCCCATGACGTCTTCAGAGGGCACGCCCGCCTCGCGCATCACCCATTTGAACCAAAAGCCCAGCACCGCCAAAGCGTAATTGCGGTCTTTTTCTGCGGGCAGAAACACGTAATCGTCGGGTTGACCGAAACCGTCCAGACGCGCCTGGGCCAAGGCCGACTCGTACACCTGCACCGCCGGTCGCAAAGTCACCATGGGGGCATCGTGCTTTTTGGTTTGGGGCAAGGTCATGCGCAAATACACACTGCTGGCGCGCACCACCTGCACATGCTTGTGCTTGAGTTGGCGCAAGTCGCCGGGGCGCACAAAGCTGTTCACCATGAAGCGGATGGCCCAGGCCATGTCGGGCGGCAAAGTCAAGTGGCGCGGCTGCACCCAAAAGCGTTCGCGGTAGCCGGTGGACGCCTTGACCTCGGGGGCCTTGTCGCCTTTTCTGCTCAAACGGTGGGCGGTGCGCACCACCGCCGCGTACTCGCGCAGGCTCAGCATCGAACGGGGCCGGTTGGCCACCTTGATCGAGGGCAACTCGGGGATCTCGCGCAAAAAACCATGGCGTATGGCCAGCTTGAGCAGTTTGCGCACCACCACCAGGTACTGCGACACCGTGGTTGAGCTCAGGTGGCTGTCGGTCAGCCGCTGCACAAACGCGTCCATCATCATGGGCGTGACCTGCGAGGGCGGAATGTATTTGAAATAGGGCAACACATGCGCATCCAGCCGGTTTTTCAAAATCCCGACCGAAGCGGCACTCAACTCACCTCGCTTGACGCGCTGGTTTTCCTGTTCCATCAACTGCTGCGCCAGGGCATCAAAACGATTGAAGCGCATCGCGCCCTGCGTGAGAACCGAGTCGGCCATGTCGGCTGTTTTGAACCGCACTGAACGCGCTTTGGGTGGCGGGGCTTCTTCAGAGTCGTCCTCGCCCTGGTCCTCCTCTTCTTCGGTCACCTTTTGCCAGACGGGCTGTTTTTTTCGGGTTTTGCTGCCCGAAGATGTGTAGCCATGGGTCTTTTGGCCTTCCAACTCAGACATCTGCTGCCAGAAATCAGGACTGACGACGTAAAAGACGGGCTGATTGGCATCCAGAATGGCCACGGCTGACGCTCCCGACACTTCCACGATATCGAGCGGTTTCGCCAAAAAGTCATCCAGACTGGCGCACAAAGAGGCTAAAAGAGGCCGAACGGTCATGCTAGAGAAGTATAGAGTGACAAATATGAAACTAACTCTTTATTCGCAAATAAATTAAACAATCTAACTGCTCTGGCTACATTGGCTGCTGCTACTGGCGCTTTCGCACAATCTTCCGTGACTCTGTTCGGCGTGGTGGACGCGGCTTATGCCAAAGGCACTGGCACTGTCAGCAGCAAAACCCAATTGAAGAACTCGGGTTACAACAGCAGCCGCATTGGCTTCCGCGGCGTGGAAGACCTGGGTGGCGGCTTGAAGGCTTCCTTCCACCTCGAAGCTGGCGTGAACAACGACGACGGCACTGGTTCCGCTTCCAACACCAACAACCAAGCTGTGACTGGTGCTAACGCTGGTACACAAGGTTTGACTTTCAACCGCCGCTCCACCGTCAGCGTGGAAGGCAACTTCGGTGAAGTCCGTTTGGGCCGTGACTACACGCCTCAGTTCTGGTCCGAAACTGCTTACGATCCGTTTGGCACCAACGGCGTGGGCACCAACATTGCAGCCTTCAAAGGTGGCGTGACTGGCGTTCGTGCTTCCAACAGCATCGGCTACCTGTCGCCTTCATTCAGCGGCTTGAAAGTCTGGGTTCAGGCTTACATGGGCGAAAACGCATCGACTGCCACCGCCAAGGCTGGCGATGGCAATGGCTTCCGCGTGTCTTATGACAACGGCCCATTGAGCGTGGCGTTGGCTTCTTCCAGCACCAAAACTGGTCTGAACGTCAAAAACAAGACCTCCAACATCGGCGGCTCTTATGACCTGGGCGTTGCCAAGTTGTTCGCTCAAACCAACAAGACCAAAATTGATGGTGCTCAAGACATCAAAGGTGGTGTGTTTGGTGCCACAGCACCTGTGGGCGCAGGCACTGTCCGTGCTTCCATGTCCAGCACCGCACAAGGTGATGCCAAGAGCAACCAGTTTGCCCTCGGTTATGTCTACAGCCTGAGCAAGCGCACAGACCTGTACGCCACATACGCTTCGGTCAAGAACAAAGGCGGCGCTGCTGTCGCATTGAACGGTTCTGTGACTGCTGCCAACGCCAAGTCCACTGGCTATGACTTCGGTGTCAAGCACTCCTTCTGATCGAACGCTGGCGCAAGCCAGTTGACCGATTGAAGTCAAAAAACCCACCGTGGCAACACGGTGGGTTTTTTTACGGCCGCACGCAGCCTTGCTGTCGCAAAAACACTTTTGTCTTCCTGCTCTCGGGGGAAGTCACAGCACCTGTTTCATGCCTTCAGAGGATCACCTGATTGATCCGGCTCCTTGAAGTCTTGAACAATATTTAAAGGATGGTTTTTGTAGGAGCCCCAGCCTGTGGGCGATGGGCGAGGCACGCCCTGCAAGTCATCGCCCACAGGGTGGGCTCCTACAAAAACAACAAGGTCCGCGTGGTCGACACCAACATGGGTCATTCAAACTTCATCGGGCTGGATCCATCAATTTTTATTGACGCTGAGCCCATCTGCTCAAAATCACACCACCGCGTGGCAAGCGATCTTGATGCCCTTGAAATCACGCAGCGGTGGGCGTTCTGCCTTGCAAACATCGGTGGCTTGCGGGCAACGGGGGTGGAAGGTGCAGCCTGTGGGAGGGTTCAAGGGGTTGGGCACTTCGCCTTGCACAGGGGTACGCGCGCGGCCCGTGTCATGCATCTTCGGGATGGCGTCCAGCAGCATCTTGGTGTATGGGTGCTGCGGGTTGGAAAACAGCGTGTGCTTGTCCGCCAGCTCCACCAGACGCCCGAGGTACATCACGCCCACTTGATCGCTCACATGGCGCACCACCGCCAGGTTGTGGCTGATGAACAAATAGGTCAGGCCTCGCTCGCGCTGCAGGTCTTTCATGATGTTGAGCACCTGCGCCTGCACGCTCACATCCAGCGCAGAGGTCGGCTCGTCACACACCAAAAATTCGGGTGCCGTGGCCAATGCACGGGCGATCGAAATGCGTTGGCGCTGCCCACCCGAAAACTGGTGTGGGTACTTGACCATGTCCAGCGGCGACAGACCCACCGATTGCAGCAACTCGGCCACACGGGCTTTCAGTTCGGCAGCATCCTGGATCAGGCCGTGTTCGGACAAGGGCTCGCCAATGATGGCTTCCACCGTCCAGCGCGGGTTCAGGCTGGCATAGGGGTCCTGAAAAATCATCTGGATGCGCTGGCGCATCTTTTGTGCGTCGGCCGACTTGAAGGCCGCATGGGCGTCCTGGCCGTCAAAGGTCAAGCCGCCGCGTGTGGGCTCGTACAGGCCCACCAGCAAGCGGGCCACGGTGCTTTTGCCGCAACCGGACTCGCCCACCAGGGCCAGGGTTTTGCCGCGCTCGATTTCGAAACTCACACCGTCCACGGCGTTGAGCAACTGACGGGGCTTGCGTTCGATGACACGGTTGAGCCAAGGGGCCGACACGTCAAAGGTTTTGGCCAGGTCGTGTGCCACGACCAGCGCTTGGGGTTTGGCGGTGCTCATGCGGCGCTCCCGTCGTGCAGCCAGCAGGCGGCGCGGTTGGCGCCTGCATTCATCAATTCGGGACGTTCCTGGCGGCAACGGTCAAAGGCTTTGGGGCAGCGCGGGTTGAAGGCGCAGCCGGTGGGAATGGCGTTCAAACGGGGCATGGCGCCGTCGATCTGGTTCAGGCGTTCGCGGTCACTGTCCATGTCGGGGATCGAGGCCATCAGGCCAGCGGTATAGGGATGGGCCGGGTGGTTGATGACCTGGTGCACTGGGCCGATTTCGGCGATGCGCCCAGCGTACATGACGGCCACGCGGTCGCAGGTTTCGGCGATCACACCCATGTCGTGCGTGATCAGCATCACGGCTGCGCCACGGTCTTTGCAGATCTTCTTGAGCAAGCTGATGATTTGCGCCTGAATGGACACATCCAGCGCGGTGGTGGGCTCGTCCGCCACGATCAGCTGAGGCTCGGCCGCCAAGGCCAGCGCAATCACCACGCGTTGGCGCATGCCGCCAGAGAACTGGTGCGGGTAATGGTCGATGCGCTCTTCGGCGGCCGAAATGCCGGTGTCCTTGAGCAGGTCGATGGCGCGCTGACGGGACTCTTGGGGCGTCACCGGCAAGTGCGCCAAAATGGTTTCGGTCAGCTGTTTGCCAATGGTGTACAGCGGGTTCAGCGAGGTCAGCGGGTCCTGGAAAATCGCGCCGATTTTGCGGCCACGAATGTGACGCATCTGGTCGGCATTCAACTGGTCAATGCGCTGACCGTCCAGCAAGATCTGGCCACCAGCCACACGGCCCGGCGGCTCCAGCAGGCCGATGATGGACGCGCCTGTGAGCGATTTGCCTGCGCCGGATTCGCCCACCACGCCCAGGATTTCGCCCGGCGCGATGTCAAACGAAATATCGTCCAGTGCACGCAAGGTGCCATGGCGGTTGGGAAATTCCACCACCAGGTTTTCAACTTTTAAAAGACTCATATCCACTTATCTCAAGCGCGGGTTCAAAGCGTCACGCAGCCAGTCGCCCAGCAAGTTGACCGACAGGGCAATCAGCACCAGCATGAGGCCCGGGAAAATGGTGATCCACCACTCGCCAGAGAACAAATAATCGTTGCCCACCCGGATGAGGGTGCCCAAAGAAGGCGAGGTCGGCGGTGCCCCCACGCCCAGGAACGACAGCGTGGCTTCGGTGATGATGGCCGTGGCCACCTGGATGGTGGCCAACACCATGACCGGGCCCATCACGTTGGGCAGCACATGCCGGACCATGATGCGCAAAGGCGCCACACCGGTCACGCGTGCGGCCTGCACATATTCCTTGTTGCGCTCGACCAGCGTGGTGCCGCGCACCGTGCGGGCGTACTGCACCCAACCCGTGAGCGAGATCGACAGGATCAGCACGCCAAAGGCCAGTGATTCGTGCGCATTGGGAAACAGCGCGCGCCCCACACCGGCAATCAGCAAGGCCACCAAGATGGCCGGAAACGACAGCATCACGTCGCACAAACGCATGAGCAAGGCATCGATCCAGCCGCCCCGAAAGCCTGCCAGCAAGCCCAGGCCCACGCCCACCACCACCGACAAGAGCACCGAAGCCAGGCCCACGATCAAGGAGATGCGTGAGCCGTAAATCAGGGCCGACAAAATATCGCGTCCCTGATCGTCGGTGCCCAGCAAGAACTTGGAGGTGCCGCCTTCCATCCAGGCCGGGGGCAGACGGGCATCGCTCAACTCCAAAGTGGCCAAATCAAACGGGTTGGTGGGCGAGACCCATCCGGCAAAGACCGAACAGAACAGGCACACAAACGCGATGAAAGCCGCCACCATCGCCGTGGGCGATTGGCGGAAGCTGTAGCCCACATCGCTGTTCAGCCAGCGTTTCAGTGCATTGGTCATTCGGGTCACTTCACGCTGATGTATTTCCAGGCCATGATGTTGTCAGGCCATTGCACAAGATCGATGTTCTTCTTCATGCCCCACAACAGCGCTTGCTGGTGCAAGGGAATGTGGCCGACTTCATCCTGGTGGATTTTCACGATGTCACGGATCATGGCGTTGCGCTTTTTGTCATCGGTTTCAGAGCCGACGGCAGCGGTCAACTCATCGACTTTGGCATTGCTGTAAGCGCCCAGGTTGAACTGGCCACGGCCACCGTCACCCGGGGTGGACAAGATGGGGTAAAGCACGTTGTGCGCATCCACGGTGCTGGCGGTCCAACCGAGCATGTAGAAGCTGGTGTCACGGCGCAGGATTTTGGGGAAATAGGTGCCCTTGGTTTCGGCTTCCAGGTTGATCTTCACGCCCACTTTGGCCAAGTTGGCGGCCACGGCCTGGCAGATCTCTGCATCGTTGACGTAACGGTCGTTCGGGCAGTTCATCTTGACTTCAAAGCCGTTGGGGTAGCCCGCTTCGGTCAGCAGCTTCTTGGCCGCTTCAGCGTCGTAGGGCAGGCGCTGTGTCAGGTCGGGTGCAAAGCCACGCACTTGCGAGGGGAACATCTGCGCAATCGGCACCGCTGCGCCACGCATCACGCGGCTCTTGATGGTCTCGATGTCGATGGCCTGGTAGAAGGCCTTGCGCACGCGAACGTCCTTGAAGGGGTTTTTGCCCTTGACGTTGGAGAACAGCAACTCGTCACGCTTTTGGTCCATGCCCAAAAAGATCACGCGCAGCTCGGGGCCTTGCATCAGCTTGAGGTTGGCGTTGGATTTGACGCGCTCAACGTCTTGCACCGGAATGGGGTCCATCACATCGATTTCGCCCGACAACAAGGCGGCGATGCGGGTGCTGTCGTTACCAATGGGGGTGAAGATCACCTCGTCCACATTGCCTTCGGTCTTGCCCCAGTAGGTGCCATTTTTGCTGAAGGTGGTGCGCACACTGGGTTGACGCTCGCGCAAACGGTAAGGCCCAGTGCCGTTGGCTTTGAACGATGCGGCGTTTTCAATGCCTTTGCGGCGGTCCACGGGCTTGGTCGCCTGGTTTTCCTCACACCATTTTTTGCTCATCATCATCCAGCCGGTGAACAACTCGGGCAGGATGGGGAACGGGGCCTTGGTCACAAAGTCCAGGGTGTGGTCGTTGATCTTCTTGATTTCCTTGATCTGGCCGACATAACTCTTCATGTCGGAGCCATCGCCCGCAGCACGCTCGTAGCTGAAGATCACATCGTCGGCTGTGAAGTCCTTGCCATCGTGGAACTTGACGCCCTTGCGCAATTCAAAGCGCCACACGGTGGGCGATGTTTGTTTCCAGGAAGTGGCCAAAGACGGGGCCAGTTTGTAGTCCTTGCCTCGCGTGACCAGAGCTTCGTAAACGTTGCTGACCACAGAAATCTGCAAGGTTTCGTTGAGCGAATGCGGGTCCATGGACAGGGCGTCGCCCTGGTTGGCCACCTTGAGTGTGACGGCCTGAGCACTGCCCAAGGCCAATGCCGACATGACGGCCAAAGCGGTCAGTGAGCGCGAAAATTTGAATGTGCGCATGGAAATCTCCTGAGGGATAAAGAGGAAAAATGTTCAAGCCAGCGGCAAGGCCTGCTCGACCAGACTGGCGTGCAAGGCGGCACCCAAAGGCAGGATGTCGTCGTTGAAGTCATAGCGGCTGTTGTGCAGCGGATGTGGCCCCGCGCCATGTGGCAAGCCCTGACCAATGCGCAGGTAAGCGCCGGGCTTGGCCTGCAACATGAATGAAAAATCTTCACCACCCATGCTGGGCAACATGTTGCGCCAGACCTTGTCTTCACCGACCAGCCGGGCGGCCACATCGGCGGCAAAGTTGGCTTCAGGCACGGTGTTGACGGTGGCCGGGTAGCCCCGTTCAAAAATTACTTCGGCGGTGGCGCCAAAGCCTTGTGCAATGCCCGAGCACAGGGCTTTGAGCCGGTCTTCAATGTACTGCTGCACGGTTTCGCTGTAAGTGCGCACCGTGCCCACCAGCCGGACCTCGCCCGGGATCACGCTCATGGCACCGAGGTTCCCGCCCTGCATGGCGCAAATGCTCACCACCGCTTGGTCAAACGCCGAGACATTGCGCGCCACGATGCTTTGCACCGCCGTGATGATGTGACCGGCCACCAGCACCGGATCGACCGCATGGTGAGGGCGCGCGCCGTGCCCGCCTTTGCCCTGGATGACGATGTCAATGCGGTCCGCTGCGGCCTGCATGGGGCCCGGCGTGACGCCGATCACCCCCAGGGGCGTTTCGGGCGAGTTGTGCTGGGCAAACACTTTTTCGCAGGGGAAGCGGTCGAACAAACCGTCTTCCATCATGGCGCGGGCACCGGCATAGCCTTCTTCACCCGGCTGGAAAATCAGCACGGCCGTGCCGTCAAAGCGGCGGGTTTCGGCCAGGTAACGGGCCGCGCCCATCAGCATGGCGGTATGGCCATCGTGGCCGCAAGCGTGCATCAAGCCGGGCTTGGAAGACTTCCAGGTGCATTCGTTGTGCTCGCTCATGGGCAAGGCATCCATGTCGGCACGCAGGCCGATCATGGGGCCGGGGTTGTCGGCCGAGCGTCCAGCCCCATGCACCAGCGCCACAACGCCGGTTTTGCCCAGCCCGGTGTGGATGCTGTCCACGCCACAGACCTTGAGCCCCTCGACCACACGGCCTGAGGTGTAGACCTCTTCAAAGCCCAGTTCGGGATGGGCATGCAGGTCGCGCCGAAAAGCGGTGAGTTCCGGATGGAATTGCGCAATGCGTGCGAACGCTGCGCCATGCCCCAACACCGATTGCAAAGAAGCGCCCATGGTCAATGGCCTCCGACCTTGCCCACGCGAAGACGGGGGTCCACCACAAAGTAAAGCAGGTCCACCACCAGGTTGATGACCACGAAAATCAAGGCGATCAGACACAGGTAAGCGGCCATGACCGGGATGTCTGCAAAGGTGACCGCCTGGATGAACAGCAAGCCCATGCCGGGCCACTGGAACACCGTCTCGGTGATGATGGCAAAGGCAATGAGCCCGCCCAACTGCAAGCCGGTGATGGTCATCACCGGCACCAGCGTGTTTTTGAGCGCATGGCCAAAGTGAATGGCACGGCTGGACAAGCCGCGCGCACGCGCGAACTTGATGTAGTCGGTGCGCAGCACCTCCAGCATCTCGGCACGCACCAGGCGCATGATCAGGGTGAGTTGGAAAATGGCCAGCGTGACCGCTGGCAGCACGATGTGGTGCCAGCCCTTGGCCGTCATCAGTCCACTGGACCACCAGCCCATCTGGATCACCTCGCCCCGACCAAAGCTGGGGAACCAACCCAACATCACGGCGAACACCAGAATCAACAAAATGCCGATCAGGAAAGTCGGCAGGGACACACCCAAGAGCGACACCGTCATGAGAAGCTGACTCGCCCAAGTGCCCCGACGCAACGCGGCATACACGCCCATGGGAATGCCAATGGCCAGGGCCAGTGTGGCGGCCACCAGGGCCAGCTCCAGTGTGGCGGGCAAGCGCTCGGCAATCAGGCGCGAGACCTTGGCACCCTGGCGCAGACTCAGGCCAAACTCGCCTTGCACCGCGTTGGACAGAAAGTGCCAGAACTGCACGAAGAAGGGCTGGTCCAGACCGAGGTCCGAGCGCAGCAGGTCAATCTGCTCTTTGGTGGCATCCTGACCCAGCAGGAAAACCACCGGGTCACCCACATACTGGAACAGCAAAAAAGCAATAAAAGCCACCGTGACCATGACGATCACGGCCTGGATCAGGCGTTGAAGCAGGAAAGCCAGCATCAGTTGACCTTGATCAGCGTCCAGTCCAGACGGTTGTCAGGACGGTGCACCACCTCGATGTTTTTCTTCATGCCCCATGGAATCACCTGGTTGTGCAGGGGAATGTGGGCCACGGTGTCGTTTTGCAACTGCAGACCTTCGGTCAGCAAGCGGTTGCGCACAGGCAGGTCGGTCTCCGTCTTCACGCGGTCCACGATGTAGTCCATGCGCGGATTGCTGTAGCGTCCCACGTTGTAATTGCCGTCACCGCCAGTGCCCACCGAGCGCACCAGCGACTGCAAGCTGTACAAACCGTCAAAGGTTGGCACCCCCCAGCCCAACATGTAAATGCTGGCTTCGTAGCGCTGGATCATCGGGAAGTAAGTCACCAAGGGCAGCGTGCGCAGCTTGGCTTTGACACCCACCTTGGCCCACATGGCGGTGATGGCCTGGCAGATTTCTTCGTCGTTGATATAACGGTTGTTGGGGCAGGCAAAGTCAACCTCGAAGCCGTTGGGATAGCCCGCTTCGGACAGCAGCTTTTTGGAGGCGTCTTGCGAGTAAGGGAAACGGGTGTCCACGGCCTTGGTCCATCCGTTGACCTGCGGGGCCACCAAAGCGCCCGTATTTTGCGACAGGCCTCGCATGGTGACGCGGTGAATGGTGTCCATGTCGATGGCCTGGTACAAGGCCTTGCGCACTTTCACGTCCTTGAGCGGGTTCTTGCCCTTGACACTGGAGCCTGGCAACTCGTCACGGTGCTGGTCCATGCCCAAAAAGATGGTGCGGTTTTCAATGCCGTCCACCACTTTCAGGTTGGCGTTGTTGCGCATGCGGCCCAAATCCTGGGGACTGGGGTCCAGCACAAAATCGATCTCGCCCGACAGCAAAGCGGCCGCACGGGTGGCTTCGTTCTTAATGGGGGTGTAGATGATTTCGGTCACGTTGGTGGGCACTTCAGACCAACCCCACCAGTTGGGGTTTTTCACCAGCACCAGCTTCTGGTCGGGTTGCCACTCTTTGACCATGTACGCGCCACTGCCCATGGCGTTGCGGTGGGCAAAGTTCTCTTCCTTGGTTTTGGCATCTTTGGGCTCGACCGACTTGTTCTTTTCTGCCCAGGCCTTGCTCATGATGCGCAGCTCGGTCAGCTGGTTCAACAGCACCGGGTTGGGGCCACTCAAAATGATGTCAATCGTATTGGCATCGACCTTGACGACCTTGCTGAAACCTTGGGTGTAGACGTTGAAATTGGAGGTCTTGGCGCGTGCACGCTCCAGAGAAAACACCACGTCGTCGGCCGTCAAGGCAGTGCCATCGCTGAATTTGACGCCTTTGCGCAAATTGAAACGGTATTGCGTGGCCGACATCTCTTTCCATGAAGTGGCCAGCTTGGGCTCAACCTTGAAAGTTTTGCTGTTGTAGTAGACCAGCGAATCAAAAATCGCCGCATGCACGCCATTGCCCAAAGCATTGTTTTGCGAATGGATGTCCAGCGTGGGAATGTCGCTGGCACTGGTCCATTTGAAGGGCTTGGCCTGCACAATACCCGCAGACAACACACCACCCAAAACCATGGACACGGTCAAGACCGCAGAGCTCAACACGCGTTTGTCGATTGGATTCATTTCGTTCACCTCAGAAGCTGAAAATACCTGAAACAAACAGTATGCAACATTCAGGCCCGTGTAAGACAGAGGGAATTCCCCAAAACAGACTGTCCCGCACAAGACGGGTGCATTCAGTCCAGTCGAATGGCCCCATACCACGCCTTCGCCGCGCTTCGGGTGTTGTCCGTGTCGGTCATGATGGCCAGCCCCAGCAAGGCACCCGGAGCTTCTCCAAAGGCCTTTTGAAAATCTGCGCGGATGTTTCGCTGGTAGCTGCGCCACTGCCCCAAGTGTTCGGGGCCAGACTCCACCGCCAGCTTGCGGATCCGGTCGGTACGCGGGTTGACGATCACCGACTCTTGTTGGCACGCATTGCACCAGACATACATCAAGGTGGCGTAGGGCAAAGGCTCCCCCGTCAGGCTGTGCGTCAACTCGCTCAGCATGGCATTTTTGGCAGAAAAGCGGCTGCGGTCCCCTTCAAACACCAGTATCAGTCGCACGGGAGAGTCTTCACTTTCGCGCAAGGCCATGTCGGCCCCCTCAATCAGGTTTTCAACTTGCCACTCGAACTGCAAATTTCCCAGTTTTTCTGGGGCAATCCGCAGGCGCTGGCGAAGCATGCTGGCCGAAGACTTGGCCTGCGCTTTCAAAGCCGGTTTGTCACCCCGTTTTTCAAGGCTGAACAAGGTGCGCACTTTGCCTGGCAAAGCCATGTCTTCCCAACGGGATTTGTCTTGGGCGCTGAATTGCAAGGGCAAGCTCTGCAGCGCTGGCCGCGTGGCGCTGGCAAGCTGCGCCTGTTCGGTTGAACGGGTCGCGCAAGCGCCCAGCAACACAGTGGCCAACACGCCCCACACACAAAACAACAAACGCAAACGCGGCATGGTATTTTCAGTCCGTATTTTTCACCATCGAAGGATCTAAGCCATGTTGAACCGACGCCAGCTGATGCAGGCCGCCTTGTCCACCTCGACCTTGAGTTGGGCGCAAACGCCGTTTCCATCCAAACCCCTGCGCATCATCGTCCCCTTTGGCGCAGGCGGTGTCGCCGATCTGACGGCCAGAACCGTGGGGCAACAGCTCTCTGCCCAATGGGGGCAGGCCGTGGTCATTGACAACCGCCCTGGCGCTGGCGGCATGGTGGCAGGCGAACTGGTGGCCAAGGCCGAGCCAGACGGGCACACCTTGCTGTTGATGTCCAACGGCACGGCGGTCAGTGCGGGCTTGTTCAAATCCATGCCCTTCAACCCCCGCACCGACTTTGCACCGGTGTCGCTGCTGGGCTTGTTCGACATTGCCATCGTCGTGCCTGAAACTTCACCCCACAAAAACCTGGCCGAATTGATGGCTTTTGGCCGAGCCCACCCGGGCAAGCTGAACATGGGGACGATCAACATCGGCAGCACACAACACCTGGCAGCCGAGTTGCTGCGCAGCCAGGCCAACCTGATCGCGCAAATCATTCCCTATAACGGCACACCCGCTTTGATCCAGGCCTTGCGTGGCGGGCAAATCGACGTGGCTGTGGAGATTTTGGGGCCACTCAAACCCCAGATCCACGCCAAAGCCATGCGCTTGCTGGGAGTGATGGGAGAAAACCGCCCCAAAGACTGGCCACAAACGCCTGTGGTGCGCGAACTTCCGGGGCTGAGCGGCTTCAACGTGTCGTCCTGGAACGCTTTGGCGGCACCCGCCAAGACCCCCAGGGTCATCATTGACCGATTGAACGCTGAAGTGGCCAAGGTTCTGAGCACGCCCGAGATCGTGCAAAAGCTGGCCAGCTTCAATGTCCTGGCCAGGCACAGCACCCCTGGCCAATTGGCGCAACTGCTGGACGCGGACATCCGGCGCTGGAGCGAAGTGATTCAAAAAGCTGGCCTCACGCCAACATAGAAGTTTCATGGCGTGCATGCACTGCCCGGATGAGCCCGTGCAGTCGTAAAAAAACCCACCGTGTTGCCACGGTGGGTTTTTTATTCTTCAAAATTTTGGCTGGCTGGCTTGCGCCAGCGTCAAATCAGAAGGAGTGCTTGACACCGAAGTCATAGCCGCTGGACGATGCGTTGGCACCAGTCACAGCACCGTTCAAACCAACAGAGGCGCCGCCTTTGTTGGTCACGCGAGCGTAAGTAGCGTACAGGTCAGTGCGCTTGCTCAGACCGTAGACATAGCCGATGGCTGTCTGGTTGCTCTTGGCGCCAGCCTTGTCTGTCTCAGACAAGGAGAAACGCACGGTGCCAGCACCCAGAGGTGCAGCGGCGCCCACCACATAACCGTCGATGTCGGCAGAGCCGTCAACTTTGGTCTTGTTGGATTGAGCCATCAACTTGGCAACGCCGAAGTCGTAAGAACCACCGATGTTCGATGTGTCGTTCTTCACGCCAGCAGACACGGTGGTGCTGGAAGTGGCGTAAGCCAAGCTCAGAGGACCTGCGTCGTAAGACACGCGGATGCCGTTGCCGTCACCAGCTTTGGCAGCTGCTGTGGAAGCGTTCTCACCCATGTAAGTCTGCAACCAGACCTTCACGCCGCTGAAAGAAGGCGACAGGTAGCCAATGCTGTTGGAAGCACGAACGCCAGTCACGCCACCTTTGTTGAAGGCAACGTTGGTGCCCACACCGTTGGTGCCGAACGGATCAAAAGCTGTTTCTGTCCAGAACTGGGGAGTGTAGTCACGACCCAGACGCAGTTCACCGAAGCCGCCTTCGAGGCTCAGAGTGGAACGACGGTTGAAAGTCAGACCTTGTGTGCCAGCGTTAGCGCCAGTCACAGCTTGGTTGTTGGTGTTGGAAGCGGAACCAGTGCCGTCATCGTTGTTCACGCCAGCTTCCAGCCAGAAGGAAGCCTTCAAGCCACCGCCCAGGTCTTCAGTGCCGCGCACGCCAAAACGGCTGCTGTTGTAACCAGAGTTCTTCAACTGGGTTTTGTCGCTGACAGAGCCAGTGCCTTTGGCGTAAGCCGCGTCAACCACGCCGAACATGGTGACTGTGGATTGAGCGAAAGAAATGCCAGAAGCTGTCAAAACAGCCAGAGCAAACAATGTTTGATTTTTCCATCAAGTTGCTTGAAGGTGCCGCAAAGGTTCCGTGATAGCTCCATTATTTTGACTGTGTTTTTTGTACGGAAATTACCGTACAACTTTTACAAGGTGGATTCAAGGACGAAGTGCAACACGGTTCAACGAGGCGTGAAACACCTCGTGTGGGGTCTTGAAGCCCAGCCGCTTTCTGGGCCTGTGATTCAATCTGTTTTCGATCATAGTCAACTCCTCA
>Ga0255139_1000118_pt1 | contig 28023 bp, 33 predicted proteins | sample Law_Colum_RepB_8_FD_188549 | JGI IMG/M metagenome (GOLD analysis project Ga0255139, IMG submission 188549) | Freshwater microbial communities from St. Lawrence River, New York, United States - Law_Colum_RepB_8d | ecosystem: Environmental > Aquatic > Freshwater > River | place: USA: New York...
CACTCAAAGATTGTTGAAACTTCGCATCAATGACATTGATTTGTTGCATGGCAGCATCGTTATATCAACACTTTATTGAATTTATGTCTACTATCTGACTTAGACGTAAGGCTAATAACAGATTAGTTTTGTCTAATACTATTTATAAAGATTTCAAAAATTAAATATGTCATTTGTAGAAGATTCCCAAATTAACTTTGCCAACTTTCCAACTGATCAGCTCATTGAATTGAGTTATGTCAGTCAGTCAGCGAATGACATGGGTATTTTGGGTTTGATGAACTTGCTTGAAGATGTGGTTCATAAAAATAAGCGCAATGGCATCACAGGTGTTTTGTTCTATGACAACTGCATTTTTGGTCAAATCATGGAAGGCTATCCCCAGCACGTTGAACTAATCTGGAAGTCCATTGCTGCTGATCCGCGCCATAAAGAAATTCAAGTGCTAGATATCAATCCATTGCAAAAGCGACGCTTTAGTAATTGGTCGATGAAGTTCTACGGCTCAGATGAGATCAGTCAGTATGTGCCTGAACTAAAGATGGGTTTAAAAGATACTGGCGCAACTTTGCCGAATGAGATTCTGACTTTGATGAGATCAGTCAGCGACCAAAATGATGATGCCAAAAATCAAGGCTAAGCATTTAGCAATGCAAATCTAACTCAATAGATCTAACCCAAAAGATTTAACTCAGTAAATCCAGAATTTTCTCAGGTGGACGGCACAAGGCCCCTTGGTTGCCATTGATAGCAATAGGGCGGTTCATCAAAATGGGGTGTTGCAACATGAACCCAATGAGATCTTCATCACTCCACTGTGGATTGCCCAAGTCTAATTCTTCAAAAGGGGTTCCCTTTTGGCGCAAGATATCTCTAACAGAACCACCTGTGGCCTTGATGATGTGACGCAATTCAGCTTCTGAGGGAGGAGTGGTCAAATACAAAACCACTTGATGGGGCTCACCAGAGTTCTCGAGGATTTCTAGGGTATCACGAGAGGTTTTGCACTTTGTGTTGTGGTACAGGGTGATCATGGCAAAACTCTTATATGTAGATGAATTCTCATGATTATCGTATATGAGCCAGGTCTTTTAGACCTCCGCTATAATCTAGCTCTAATCAAAGACTGCCCATAGCTCAGCTGGATAGAGCACCGCCCTTCTAAGGCGTAGGTCGCACGTTCGAATCGTGCTGGGCAGGCCAAATTCCCAAGATCTTTTCGAGTAGTAATTATCTTTGCGTTATTTAGTTCTATAGAATGTAGGTAATGACCGCTAACAGCAAAAAAATTATTATCATTGCAGGTCCAAACGGAGCTGGTAAAACCACGTTTGCTAAAAACTTTTTACCAAAAGAGGCCCATACATTTCGATTCATAAATGCAGATCTCATTGCCGCTGGTTTGTCGCCGTTTGATCCTGAATCTGTTGCCTTTAAGGCTGCGCGTTTAATGTTAAAAGAGCTGGATGAATATACTCAAGCCGGTGAGAGCTTTTCTTTTGAAACGACATTGTCAGGGACTCATTACTTGCAGCGTATTGAGGAATGGAAAAATTTAGGTTACGCTGTAAAACTTTGGTTTATTAAACTAAGTTCACCTGAATTGGCAATTTCTAGGGTGGCTGAGAGAGTTGCTCAAGGAGGGCATAACATTCCCGAGGAAATTATCCGTAGGCGCTTCGTCGCAGGTTTGGCAAATTTACCCAATTACCAAAAAGCAGTAAAATCATGGGTATTGTTGGATGGAGATAAAACTCCGCCGGAACAAATTGAACAGGGGTAATTATGACAAATCCAAGTAAAGATATTCGTAATTCACCAGATCCTGATATCGCTGGTTCATACTATGCTATGCAACGCGCTGGACAGGCGGCAATAGATCTCGCAATTCAAACCAATACAGCGATAGTAACTACTATCGACGGAAAAATTGTTCGCATACCAGCCACTGAATTGATCAAACACCGCCCTTCTAAGGCGTAGGTCGCACGTTCGAATCGTGCTGGGCAGGCCATCTCTAGTTTGTTATCAAATGATAAAACTTCATTTGTCTAAATAAGGCTTCCTTAATGAAAGTCTGAATATTCGGAGGTGGTAATTTAAATTTAACCTCCGCATCTCCCATCATATTTTTTGGTATCAATTGATACTTTTCACAAAGTTGTTTAATCGCAATGTTTTGATTAACACAGTGCATGAACAAGAAATCAAAGTTCCTATTTCTTGCCCAATTAATACATTCGTCTAGCATCAAACTAGCAATCCCACGTTGTCGATGATTTGGGGTAACAATTAAGCCAAATTCAACATCTTTGTTGTTAATGGCGATGTGAGTGATTCCGACCCACTGACCATCTTTTGCAGCAATAAGTAAATAGTGATGTTCTTTCGACAAAATCATCTTATCGATGAGTGAATCAATTACTAAATTTTTGGTAACTAATCCAAAATAACTTGTCAGAGTTTCTTGATCAAGATTTTTGAGCCAATCTCCATATTCATACCATCTTGAGGAAGGTAGAAAAAACGTATTGGTCACACTAGCCGCCTATCCAATTTGAAGCGGAGAACTTGATGAAGGTACTTCTAGCTTCTTGCCAGGCAAAATATATCTTACGGGTGACTCTCAATAATTTTTTCATGTCTATCCTTGTGGTGAAGGTTAAAAACAAATAATGATTCTTTTGGAATCACTTATTCACATTATTATCGGTTTGTTGCAAGGTCATGAAGGAAATAAGAATTTATTAAGACTATCTTTGTTTGGATCAAAAAAAAGACCCCATTTAAGGGGTCATGTAAGAGGAGAGGTTTATCTTTTTAGTTTTCATTTATGACTATAGAGACTTAATATGTTCAATTAATGACAATAATCATGAATTCATCGAATTAAGTTGTGGCATCATCTGTCTTAGACCAACATTCAATCTAATTAGAACAATTAGATTATTTCTCAAATGAGCACTGCTTACATCAGTCATAGAGACTCGCTAGAACACTATATGGGTGAGTATCACCCGGAGTCTCCTGATCGTGTGAAGGCGATTGAAGACCAATTGATATTGAGTCGTATTGAGCCATTCTTAACCTATTTAGATGCTCCCTTAGCGACAGAGAGTCAGCTTGAGTTAGTTCACACAAAAGAACATATTAAAAATATTCAGATGTTTGTTCATGAAAATGAATATCGTGTGATTGATTCTGACACAAAAATGAACCCGCACAGCTATCAAGCAGCACTAAGGTCAGTCGGCGCTTCAATTACTGCTGTGGATAAAGTAATGTCTGGTGAGGTAAAGAACGCTTTTGCCTGTACTCGCCCACCAGGACATCACGCCGAACCCAATAGAGCGATGGGATTTTGTTTTTTCAATAACATTGCTATAGCAGCAAAGTATGCTCTTGAAAAGTACTCACTTCAGCGTGTGGCCATCATTGATTTTGATGTTCACCATGGTAATGGTACTGAAATGGCTTTTAAAGATGATTCACGTGTTTTGATGTGTAGTTTTTTTCAGCACCCTTTGTACCCTTATTCAGAGGTTCATGAAAACTCTCCTAATATGTTAAACACTCCAGTGCCAGCATATACTGACGGCAAGGTAATTCGACAATTAGTTGAAACTCAATGGCTACCAAAGTTGCGCGAATTTAAACCAGAGTTTATTTTTATTTCTGCTGGTTTTGATGCTCATCGAGAAGATGAGTTAGGGCAGATGGGGTTGGTTGAGGCAGACTACGCTTGGATAACGCGACAGCTGATGAATATTGCAGATGAATATTCACATGGCCGTATCGTTAGCTGTCTTGAGGGTGGGTATCACTTGTCTGCATTGGCTAGAAGTGTTGTCGCCCATTTAAAAGAACTTGCAGATCTTGGTTAATTTTAAACATGGCAACAGCCAAGTATAAAAATTCAATTGATTTGAAGATCAAAGTATGAATGAATTTGAACTGAAATTAGTTTTCCCTGATGAACGATTGACTGAGATTGAAAAATTTGTGATCTCTAAGGGTGGCATTCGGCGTCAAAAATTACAAGCTTTTTACTTTGATACGGATGCATTCACTTTAGCCAAAGCTGGCATAGCTATCAGAATTCGCAAAGAGGGAAGATTTTGGATTCAAACGCATAAAGCAAGTAGCTCTTCACAGTTTGAGAGGTTGGAACACAATGTTGTGATTCAGCATGTGGGTTCAACCGTACCCCTTTTGAATGTGCATCTTCATCATGAGCATCCTGCGCATAAAGTCTTAATGAAAGTATTGCGAGATGCAAAACATGGGCCAGATCAACTGTCTGTCAGATATCAAACAGATATATGGAGAAGACCTGCCTTGGTTCGTGCGCGTGGAGCCATGCTTGAGTATGCTTTAGATATTGGAATGATTAAGGCATATCAATCCAATGGTGAAGAAAGACTGATTCCTGTCCGTGAGTTAGAGATTGAGCTCAAGTCAGGAGACAAGCTAGCCGTTATTAATCATGCAAAAGTATTGATTAGTCGATTCAGTGCAACGATTGACACTCGAAGTAAAGCTCAAAGGGGTTACCTGGCTGCCAGAGGTCTTTCCTCAAGTCCTCCTACCAGGGCTAAAGAGGTTACCTTGCCGAACCAACATGATGGCGCTATTGCTGCCGTATTACTAAATTCTTGTATTGATCAAATACTACCGAATGTCAGCGAGATTAATGCGGGACTTGAAGCATTTGATGAGCATATTCATCAATTGAGGGTGGGTTTGCGGCGCTTAAAATCTGCGATGAAAGTGTTGGGATTGATACAGATTTATCTAACAGAGTCTGATTTAAAGCAATTGATATTGGTCTTTGGTCAGTTGGGCCAGTACCGAGACCATCATTTTTTTGATGAAAAATTAAAGCCCGCTCTGTCTGCTGTTGATGCTCCTGATATGAGCTTAACTTCTGTGAGCGATTTGCCTGATCCTAAAGGTATTTTGCAGGCTAAGAATTTTCAATTGTTTTGTTTATCAATCATTGAGATATCAATAGTACAAGAAAAATCAACGTCCGAATCAAAAAGATTAAAACCTTTATTAATTCAGGAGCTAAACAAAGTCCTTAAGGAAACAAAACAACTGGCAAGCTGTTTTATGGAGATTCCTGATGAAAGGCGCCATAAGTTACGCAAACGACTTAAACATCTTCGGTACACTTTGGAATTCTTCACAGACTTTTGCAATACCGATAAATACAAAAATTATTTAAGAAGTTTGGGTCAAGTTTTAGAGGCGTTAGGGCATTACAACGATATTTGCGTTGCCATTGAAAAATCTCAAGAACGTTTATCAGTTGATTCAAATATTCTTTTTGCGATGGGATGGTTAAAAGCAGAACGGACCCGCTCATGCATTGAATGCGCGCAAGCCGTTAAAACATTCAGTGAAGTTAAGAAAATTTGGTGATTTGACTAAAAAGTCGAATCAACTTTTCTCCACATGCTCACTAATCTGAAATTTCTACCAGGAAGCGTTTGGCTCATTGGCCTCATTAGTTTCATGAATGACTTTGCCAGTGAGATGATATATCCACTGATACCATTTTATTTGGCTACAACTTTATTATCTGGTCCAAAAATTCTTGGCTTAATTGAGGGTATTGCTGAAGCAACGGCGAGTCTATTTAAACTAATTTCCGGCGTACTCTTTGATAAGTTTCATAATGCAAAGCTTTGGATGTTAATAGGTTATAGCTTTGCGGGATTTGGACGACCACTTTTAGCATTTGCAAATAGTTGGATTTGGATTTTATCTATTCGATTTGTTGACCGAATTGGTAAAGGCCTGAGAAGTTCGCCACGTGATGCTTTATTAGCTTTTAGTGTTTCTGAAAAACAAAGGGGCTTGGCTTTTGGATTGCATCGCTCATTTGATAATGCGGGAGCAGTATTAGGCCCATTGGTAGCAACTTTTCTTCTTTTTATGGGACTGCCCCTGAAAGATGTTTTTATTTGGTCATTGCTACCAGCAATTATTGCAATGTGTCTGACTTTTTTAATCGTTGAGCCAAAAATTAAAGTTTCGCCATCTTTTGAAAAATTTAGTTGGTCATTGAAGGGTTTATCTCAGGATTTTAAGAAATATTTGTGTGTCATTGCATTATTTACATTGGGCAATTCATCAGACATGTTTCTTTTATTGCGCGCCAAGGAGCTCGGAGTTCCTCTTGAGCAAATTCCTTTATTGTGGGCTGCTGTGTCTTTTATTACTGCAATTTTGGGAACGCCATTGTCAGCCTTATCCGACCGTTTTGACAGAAAGCTATTTATCTTGATTGCTTGGCTTGCATTTTCTTGTGTTTACTTTTGTATGGGTTTAGATGGTGTGACTGTACCCATCTTATTTGGGCTATTCGCACTTTACGGAATTTTTAAAGCAGCTACAGAAGGGGTCGAAAAAGCATTGGTTGCTGATATGGCGCCAATTCATCTAACCGGCACTGCCTTTGGATGGTTTAACTTGATTTCTGGGGTGATGCTACTACCCGCATCTTTCATATTTGGTTGGTTATATGAAGTACATGGCCCCTTTTATGCATTTAGTTTTTCTGCCACTTTGGCTGGAAGTTCCGCATTACTGATGTTGTTATGGATTTATAAAAAAAGGGTTATTTCACAGTAAATGTTGTGATCATCATTGTCATATCATCTGGATCTCGCGTGCATTCTGCGCCAAGGTTAGACATCAGGGTGAGCATTTCATGATTATCCGACATCACATACCCATGAAGTTTCTTGTAACCATTTTCCTGAGCAGCTCTGAAAATTATTTCCATTAAATGAGATCCCACGCCCTCGTGTTGAAAGTCATCTCGAACGGAAATTGAAAATTCAGCCTCTCCTGGGATACTTTCCTCGACATACCTGACAATTCCAATGAGTGTTTTTTCTTCAGAGTTGTCATGTTGAAGAAAAGCGCCAATCGCTAGATCATCTTTTCTATTTGCTTGAACAATCTTATTTAAAAGATCCTCAGGTAAATCATTAAGATATTGATAGTATCGATAGTAGCGACTCTTGCTTGAGAGATGGTCAAATAAGTCTTTAACGCAAGATCTATCTTTCTCAGACATGGGTCTTAGACCATAGGTCCCTTGCACAATTTGATGAGGTGTCTTCAACAATTCGGAGAATGATTTATTTTTATGCATTTTATAAATGATACTCACTGAATTAAAAAAATCCCAGCAGAGCTGGGTAATTGTCGTCAAACCATATTTTTAGGACTACTTTTTCACAATATCTTAGTGTCATGACAAATTAATGACCAATGAAAGACCAATACAGCATGTCTAAGTTAAGAATTTCATTGAAGTGAAACAATTTTGGGTAAATATGGAGTTATTTTCCAAAAATACAATTAGGTGTTGAAATGAATGAATTTGATGATGTTGTAGTTAACCCAACTGGTAAAAAGTCCTTGACTGAGTTGGTCAATCCGCAGCGAAGAAACATCATGATTTCTTCTGCCATCGCGATGCTGTTTTCCCAAGCAGAGGTTATTGCTGCAGAAAATCGCTCGTCAAAATTATTTTCTTTTGAATCTGTGTCTTACAGTTCTGCCAATGATGACATCCAATTGCCGCCTGGTTATCAGTGGTCCGTGGTTGCGGCTTGGGGTGATTCAATCAACGGAGCGTCAAAGAATATTGCACCTGATGTCTCAGATACTGCTGCTGATCAGGAAAGCCAATTTGGCATGCATCATGATGGCTGTGCATTTTTCCCCATTAAAGTGAATGGGTCTGAATCTATAAAAGGCTTGTGGGTCACTAACCACGAATATACAGATGACGGGCTATTGCATCCTAGTGGTATGGAACCTTGGACTGCCGAAAAGGTCAAAAAATCACAGGCTGCACATGGAGTCACGGTGTCGGTCATTGAAAAATCGGCGAGTGGAGATTGGGCTGTAGTCACTGATAAACGTTCTAGAAGAATCACCGCTTATTCCCCATGTGCCATCAGTGGTCCAGCAGCAGGTAGCGTTTACATGAAAACAGCCTTTGATGAAAAAGGTCGTGAGGCTTTAGGAACGCTCAATAATTGTGCCAATGGTGTTACTCCTTGGGGCACTTATTTGACTTGCGAGGAAAACTTCAATGGTTATTTTGTTAAAACTGGTAAGCCAAACTTACAAGAAGCTCGAGTCGGTGTCAATACAAAAGGATTTGGTTATCGTTGGCATGAGCATGATGAGCGATTTAATTTAGATAAACATCCAAATGAAATCAATCGATTTGGCTGGGTTGTTGAAATTGATCCGCAAGATCCAGATGCACAACCCATCAAGAGAACAGCATTGGGTCGCTTTAAGCATGAGGGCGCTGTTGTCACAATCGCAAAAAATAAAAAAGTGGTTGTCTACATGGGGGATGATCAAAAAAATGAATATGTGTATAAATTCGTCAGTAAAAAAACATTTAATTCAGCAAACCCAATTGAAAATAAGAAGTTACTGGACGAGGGAACTTTGTATGTGGCTCGCTACGACGCAGATGGTCAGGGAAGATGGATTGCTCTTGAACATAATAGAAATGGCTTGACCGCCGCCAATGGATTTCCGAATCAAGCTTACATAGTAATCAACGCACGTTTGGCGGCTGATTTTGTTGGTGCCACATCGATGGATCGTCCGGAGTGGGTTGCCGTTCATCCGAAAAATAAGGATGTTTATGTGACATTGACCAATAATTCTGATAGAGGTTCACAGATTCCGTTAAATGCGGCCAACCCTAGAGCATCAAATTCAATGGGGCACATTGTTCGTTGGTCTGAAGCCAATGGTGACAGTGCTGGAACAGTCTTTAAATGGGAAATCTATACTTTGGCGGGAGATCCAAACAGTACCCAAGCGCATTTAAGAGGTAATGTGATTGGCGATACCCTCGGGTCTCCGGATGGGTTATGGTTTGATCGACGTGGAATTCTTTGGACACAGACGGATATTTCAACTTCTACCCTGGGTAAAGGTGCCTATGCTAATTTACCAAATAATGCGATGTACGCATCAGACCCTGCAAGCAAAGAATTTAGAAGATTCTTGATTGGCCCCAAAGGTTGTGAGATCACAGGTGTTGATATGACCCCAGATTTAAAAACCATGTTTATCAACATTCAGCATCCGGGCGAGTCACCTTCTGAGAGATCAGACCCTAAGAATACGAAAGTGATTTCCAGTTGGCCAGATAAAGATAAATTCACGCGACCAAGATCTGCCACAATCGCTATTTGGAGAAAAGATGGCAAAGAAGTAGGCCTATGATTCAAGTATATTTTTATTTAAAACTTATAGAATCGTGATGAGTTAATGAAAATATTAAAAAACAAGAAAACTAATGTTAATCAGGTATTCTTAAGGAATTCATAGGAGGAAGAAATGTCTAAAACATTTGTTAATCGAATTACTTTGAGTGGCAATCTAGCTGTTGAATCTCTAAATTCAGAAATTAATAATCGTTTCATCGCAGATGAGGGCCAGTATGGTCCTGGCGACAATTTTTCTATTTATCGTATTTTTTATGGCTTGTCGACAACAGAAGCCAAGCAAGTTAACCGCGAAGATGACATTAAAGAAATGTGGTACTCGGATGACTCCGAGTGGGAGCATCCATCCACAGGATTTACGATTTTTAGCGCCCCTGAAAAATTAGATGATCTTCAAAATCATATATTAACGTTTGCTGCTACTTTGGATGAAAAATTAATTGTATGCAATCAAGCCTACAACTTGCCTATCAGCAAATGTTCCGTCAGATACGTTGTCTTAGACGGCCAAGAAATTTGTGAATTCAAAGCTTCTGCAAAAATAGATTTACCAAAAAAACACACAGAAGAAACAGATCGCATGATTGATTTTGTGCGTGAAGAGGTCAAGCAAGAAGCATTCAAGAAAATGATGAAAAAAATTTCTTGGGTTAAAAAGTCAATGTACAAATAATGTCATTGATTCTTACCTGTAAATAATGTCATGAATTTAAATAGCTTGCCGGTCAGTGGGCTTATTTTTGCTTGGCTATTTAATTCTGATGGGGAAGGGCGTGAAGTTGTCTTAAGTGGACAAGAGCTATTAAGCTTATCCGCAACTGATTCAGTTTGGCTGCATTTAAACTATGCCAATACCCAAGTCCAGAGTTGGTTGAAATCATCACAACACCTTCCTGAGGATATAGTTGAAATTTTGCAGGATGATGTCGGGCGAGTCAGACAAAAAACATTTTGTCGAGTGGATGATGCTCATTTGATCTTTTTTAATGATTTTCTGAAAGAATTTAATCAAAAAAATTCTGAAGAAATTGTGACAATGTGGATTATTTGTATCAATAATGTTTTCATTACATTGCGTCCTCATCCTGTTGAAGCGCCAGATATTCTTAAGCGCTCCTTGATATCTGGCAAGCTAAAGCTTAAGAGTGTCGGTGATGTATATCGGCACTTATTGGAGATTCGTGAGGATTGTGTACACGATACCGCCAATCAACTCATGGATCGCATGGATCAATTAGAAGAGATTATCATCCGTGGCGAGACTTTGCCAGAGCATGAGACTTTGGGAAGAATCAGAATTCAATGTAACCGCATGAGAAGATACTTTGCTCCAGAGGGTATCGCTATCAATCATTTGATTAGAAATCGTGCACCCTGGATGAATGATGATAACTTTCAAGAAATATCAGAATTCTCTGAAAAATTATCAGTTCTAATTCAAGACCTGGATCATTTGTATGAGCGTGCAAAAGTACTTCAAGACGAACAAGCTGCCCACGTTGCTCAATTCAACGCTAATAGCCTACAAGTTCTATCGACCATGACTGTCATCTTTTTGCCTATGACCCTGATTACCGGGATCATGGGCATGAATATGAGTGATTTGCTGGGTTTGGAATCCTCATTCTATGAGGTAATGTTTTTGATGGGGTTGGCTGGTGCATCCATGTTTGCATATTTGAAAATTAAAAAAATGATGTGATTTTCTTAATTTAGATTATGTAATCAAAGTGTCACAGCCATATGCCATATTCATGGGATGAAAGTTTCTGGCAAATCAATTATTAATCTTTACGAGTCTAAAGGTGATTTAAAGTATTCGGGTGAGGATATCACTCAACTTGAACATGCTTGGCAGTGCGGTCAATTAGCTAAGGAGGCTCTCGTTAGTCCTCACTTACAATTGGCAGCTTGGATACACGATATAGGACACTTGTTATCTAAGTTAGAGGGCACTCCAACTCTTTATGAGCGTGATGACCAACATGAAGTTATTGCCAGTAAATTCCTTGAGTCATTGTTTTCTGACTTGGTTTGCCAACCAATCGCCCTTCATGTAAAGGCAAAACGCTATTTAGTAACAACTGAATCCTCTTACTTTGATTCTCTCTCTTCTGACTCAGTGAGAAGCCTGAGATTACAGGGTGGAATGATGAGTCCTGAAGAATGTAATGACTTTATTCAGTATCCATTTCATAAAGATGCTATTCAATTAAGGTATTGGGATGATTTGGGTAAGCGCTCGGATCTTCAATTACCTGATCGTCAACTTGTGTTGAGTGAACTTGAAGAACTGATTGAGGTGTGCTCATGAGTCAGACTGTGCTTAGAGTTTCTCATGCAAATAAAACTTTTCGGACATTTGAGCGCAAAACAACAGCCTTGAATGGTGTCTCATTTTCAGTGAATGCAGGGGAGACGGTAGCTCTCTTAGGAGCCTCCGGATCAGGAAAATCAACACTGATCAGAGCAATTTGTGGACTTGAAGTTTTAGATGAGTCAAGTGGAAACATTCATATCGGCGATGAAGAAATCCAGGCAAGCGGTAAGCTAAGCCCCAATATCAGACACATTCGATCGTCTGTGGGAGTTATTTTTCAGCAATTCAACTTGGTGAATCAGCTTGATGTCATCACCAACGTTTTGGTTGGGTTGGGTTCGAAGAAAAATATCTTTCAATTACTTTCTAGACGATTTTCTTCAGAAGAAAAAGCCCTTGCCCTTGATGCACTAGAAAAAGTTGGAATGGTTGATTACGCATATCAGCGAGCTTCAACACTATCTGGTGGCCAACAACAAAGAGTTGCCATTGCGAGAGCTTTGGTGAAGGGCTCAAAATTATTATTAGCTGATGAGCCAGTCGCATCACTTGATCCAGAGTCTGCTAGAAAAGTGATGGAGTTGATGGTTAATTTGACGAAACAGTTTGGGTTGACTCTTATCACAAGTTTGCACCAAGTTCATATCGCAAAAAAATGTTGCGATAGAACAATTGCTCTTAATAAGGGCAATCTTGTATATGACGGAAAAACATCTGATCTAACCAAAGAATCTCTTGCTCGACTGTATGGTTCACAGCTCGGAGATATTGAAATGGGGTATGAAGAAACACCCTTAACCACTGAAGCACGTCCAACCTTAGTTCTAGTTAATTAATCAATAGGAGTTCGCATGTTGAAAAAAGTCATTATTGCTGGATTGCTTGCGTTAAGCACAGTCACAGTGTTCGCAAAGGAAATTAGTTTTGGCATCATTGCCACAGATTCAGCCACTGCCCAAAGAGATCGTTGGGAGCCATTTTTCCGTGATATGGAAAAGGCAACTGGCCTAACAATTAAGTCATTCTATGCACCTGACTATGCTGGTGTTATTGAAGCGATGAGATTTAATAAGGTTCAAGTTGCTTGGTACGGTAATAAGGCAGCCATGGAAGCTGTTGATCGCGCATCCGGTGAGGTATTTGCTCAAGTTGGATATGCTGATGGATCATGGGGCTACCACGCATTGTTAATTACTCACAAAGATTCTCCATATCAAAATGTGGATGATGTTATTAAAAATGGTAAGAACATTAATTTTGGTATTGGTGATCCAAACTCAACATCTGGATTCTTAGTTCCAACTTACTATATTTTTGCTCAACGTAAGATTGATCCAAGAGCAACTTTTAAAACAGTTAGAAACGCAAGCCATGGCGCGAATATCCAAGCAGTTCTTGCAAAACAAGTGGATGTTGCTACCAATAACACAGAAGATTATGGTCGTCTAGAAGCAACTAAACCTGAATTGGCAAAAGATATTCGTGTTATCTGGAAAAGCCCATTGATTCCAAGTGATCCATTTGTATGGCGCAAAGATCTTGATTCAGCAACTAAAGAAAAAATCAGAAATTTCGTTTTGAATTATGCAAAGAATAATCCTGCAGAAAAAGAAGTTTTAAAAAATATCTATAACTACGCAGGTTTCAGAGCTTCAACGAATGCTCAATTGGATCCAATTCGTCAGCTAGAGTTATTCAAAGAGCGTGGAAAAGTTGAAAGTGATGCCACTATGAATGACGCTGATAAGAAGAAAAAATTAGCAGAAATTGATACTGCATTAGCTAAGTTGAAGAAATAAATGTTTTATACGCCCACCCAAGACTCTCTAGAAAAAGTTAAGGCAAAAGCCTTATCTGATAAACCCGGGATTATTTATTATCTTGGTTGGGCTTTATTTTTCTTGGTTTTAGTGTGGTCATGGAAGGGGGCAGAAATTCGCCCCCTTGACTTGATCAAAGATTCAAGCAATATGGCAACTTATGCCAAAGATTTTTTCCCGCCCAATTTTAGGGACTGGAAGTTATATGTTAGTGAAATGATTGCAACTGTTCAGATTGCCATTTGGGGCACTTTGTTAGCAATTATTTTTGCAGTTCCTCTAGGTCTTCTAAGTTCTTCAAATGTCGTCAAACCATGGGTTTATCAACCAGTTAGACGCATGATGGATGCGCTGCGTGCAATTAATGAAATGGTCTTCGCCATGTTATTCATTGTTGCGGTTGGTCTTGGTCCATTCGCTGGTGTTTTAGCTCTGTTTGTTCATACAACTGGTACTTTAGCCAAACTTTTTTCTGAGGCCGTGGAAGCTGTCGATCCAAGGCCTGTTGAGGGGATTCGTGCAACAGGAAGTCATCCTATTGCAGAAGTTGTTTTTGGGATCATTCCTCAAGTGATGCCCTTGTGGATTTCATATTCACTTTATCGATTTGAATCAAATGTGCGCTCGGCCTCCGTTGTCGGAATGGTTGGTGCAGGCGGAATTGGGGTGATTCTCTATGAAGTTATTAGAGGGTTTCAATATGCAGAAACTTGTGCAGTTCTCATCATTTTGATTGTGACTGTGACTATCATTGATTTAATTTCGTCGTTCTTAAGGCGCATTGTTACCTAAAATGCCGAGTCCAAGTATTTATATGGGCTCTAATTCAGTAGAAGAGCTATCACATCTGTATCCAAATAAGAAATTTCATATTTGGCATATTCCTGAACTTCAACAAAACTTATTGAGAAAAATTAAAGGCTTTCTTGGGCACAGAATTGTCAGCCAAAACGTTTATGACTTTGGTATGCCTGATGTTGAAATGGTTTCTAAGTTAAATCAGCAGTTTTCAAAGACCACGCATGCTCATGATTCTGTCATTTTGGCTATTGGGGGTGGTAGTTTGATGGATTTTGCTAAGGTCATTAGATTCAAGTCTGAAAAAGAAGATTGGTGGTTAAACTGCCTGAATAAACCATTGGATGTAGTTCCTACGGGAGTTAATAAATTACCCTTGATTCTTATGCCATCCACTGCGGGTACAGGAAGTGAAGTAACTGGTACCGCAACAATATGGGACTTCGAAAATGGTTCTAAGAGTTCATTTTTCGGTTCTGAAGTTTATGCTGAATGTGCCATCATTGATCCTCAATTGACTCATGATGCGCCCTGGACTTTGACTAGAGACTCGGGGCTAGATGCCTTGTCTCATGCATTGGAGTCGATTTGGAATAAAAATAGCACGGCTGAGAACATTGCTACAGCTATCAAAGCAGCACAAAAGATTTGTATTCAATTACCTATTCTTAAAAATGATTTAAGAGATCTTCATGCAAGAGAGGAAATGTCTGAGGCAGCCTTTCTTGCGGGTGTTTCAATGTCAAAAACTCAGACCGCCTTGGCTCATGCATTATCTTATGATGACACCATCACAAACGGTGAATCCCATGGATATGCTTGTGCTAAGTGGTTGCCTGCTGTGTGGGCTCTCATTTATGCGAAATCAAGTAATGCTTCCACAAATGCATTCATACAAGAAGCCATTGGTGCGCATATGTCTAATCCACAAGAAATGTTTCACTGGCTTGAAAGTCTTGGGGTAAAGTCGCATCATCCTGATTGTCTAACCGAGGGTCAAAAGTGTCAGATGATTGAAGCATTCAATTCCGCAAGAGGAAAGAATTTTATAGGGTCAGTTCAGTGATATGAAGCAATATGATTTAGTTGTGGTTGGGGCTGGAATAGTCGGATTAGCGCACGCTTATGAGGCTACTTTGCGAGGTTTAAAAGTAGGGGTCGTTGAAAAAAATAATCGTTGCGTCGGTGCCTCAATTAGAAATTTTGGCTTTATCACAGTCTCCGGCCAATCAAAAAAAGATACATGGAGAAGGGCAAGGTACTCAAGGGAAGTATGGAAGTCTATTTGTGATCAAGCAAATATTCCAGTCTTGCACCGAGGAAGTTGGGTGGTTTGTCAAAGGCCTGAAGCGGTGGATGTTGCCCAAGCATTTTTGAAGTCAGACATGGGTGCTGATTGTCGACTATTTACTCCTGCAGAATTCTCGTCTTTGGGTGATCATGGATTTCAAAATACCCAATTTTTGAATCTTGATACCGCTCAAGGGCTGTTTTACAGTCCTTATGAATTTCGAGTTGAATCACGTGAGGCTATTCCAATGTTGACCGAGTGGTTAAGCTCGAAGCATGAAGTTGATTTTATTTGGGGCACTGAGGTGACTGATTATGACAAGACTCAAGTGCATACAAGTCAAGGTTCTTTTTTAGCTAATAAGGTAGTTATTTGCCCCGGCGCAGAAATGAATGGCATTGCAAAACAATTCATTTCTCATCACCCCATCAGTCTTTGCACCCTACAAATGCTGAGAGTTAGACTTGATACAAACTTTCGCCTCCCTGGTTCTATCATGACTGATAACAGTCTGGCTCGTTATTTAGGTTGGGCTGAGCTATCAGAAGCTAATGAGTTGAAGAAAATAATTGAAAATGAGATGCCTGATTACATCAAAGAGGGAATCCATTTAATTGCTGTTCAAAGTGCCGATGGTAGCCTTGTGATAGGCGACTCTCACCGATATAGCAATGCGGAGTCTGTTTTTTCTGATGAAACTATCGACGAAATGATCATTGGCTTGCTTCATAAAACTCTTAAGTATTCAGATTTAAGGGTGATTGAGCGTTGGAGCGGTGTTTACCCTTCAATGATTCAACAAGACGCACTGATTGAAAAAGTATCAAATTCACTGAGGGTAGCCATAGTTACAAGTGGTACTGGAGCAAGTACTGCATTTGGATTGGCCAAAGATAATTTAGATGATTGGATTTGAGCATGATTAAAGCGGTGATTTTTGATTGGGCTGGGACGACCGTTGATTTTGGTAGTAGAGCGCCTATGGGAGCTTTTGTTAAGTTATTTGAGCAAAATGGGATATCTATATCGATTGATGAGGCAAGAATTCCAATGGGCATGAACAAATGGGATCATATTGAAGCCTTGCTTCAAATGCCGCAAATACAGGATCAATGGAAAACGCTTCATCACAAATTACCAGCAAAGGCAGACATCGACCGCTTGCTTGAAGAGTTCGTTCCCATGAATAAACTCGCCCTGATTGAAAATTCAGACATGATCCCAGGGGTTGTTCAAGTGGTGCAACAACTTGAGTTTGATGGCATTCAAATTGGATCCACTACCGGATATGTTCGAGAGTTGATGGATGTGTTGATACCGATTGCTGCAAAAAATGGCTACAGACCGGAAATATGCGTTTGTTCAGGTGAAACTGAAAAAGGGAGACCCAGCCCTCAAATGATGAAGCGATGCGCTGAATTTTTTAATATTCGTGACCCTGAAAAAATCATCAAGGTAGATGACACTCTGCCTGGAATAGAAGAGGGTAAAAACTTCGGCTCTTGGACTGTGGGTGTGGCGCTTAGCGGTAATGCTTTGGGATTCTCTTTGGATGAATTAAATCAATTGCCTGAGGAAAAACAATCCTTACTGAAGCAACAAGCTAGGCAGAAGATACTAGAGATGAATCCAGACTTTGTGATTGATTCTGTTGCTGACTTGCTACCGATTATCAAAAAAATCAATCAAATGATGGCAAGTAATCTTCATCCCAATGCCATAGGCTAAAGTTGACGATTGGTGTTTTTACCCTGGTATTGATTGCTGCTTTATGCCATGCAATTTGGAATACGATCATTAAACTCTCACCGGATAAGTCATTAGAAACCTCTCTAATGAATTTATCAGGAAGTCTGATTGCGATTCCCGCCGTTCTTTATTTCGGTATTCCAGAGTCTGAGGTTTGGATTTTTTTGCTTGGCTCACTGATTTTGCATATTGCATACTATTACTCATTGTCTGGAGCTTATCAGTGGGGCGATATGTCGCTCACTTACCCGATTATGAGGGGGATGGCACCATTTTTTTTATTACTGATCACAAGTATTTTTGCATTTGAGCCATTGCTGCTTTCATCCATCATTGGAGTTTGTCTTTTATGCTCAGGCATAGTTTTTCTTGGGATAGATAGTGCTCGGGTTTTAAACCATAAAAAGGCAATTTTATTTGCATTATTGAATGCCTTAGTTATTGCTTTATATACGATTGTTGATGGTTTAGGAGTGCGAGCTAGTCATGATGTGTTTGCATATATTGCCATGTTCATCTTTATTGATGGCATTATTTACTCAAGTTTTGTTATATATCGCCGCCAAAAATCTTCGCAACATCTAAAGCAATATATGATTAATAGATGGCCATATTTCTCATTAGGGGCTATTGCCACAACAGGATCCTACGGTATTGCATTATGGGCTATGTCCGAAGCACCTATCAGCTTGGTCTCAGCGTTGCGCGAAGTATCTGTTTTGTTTGCAGTATTCATTGCATGGCTATATCTAAAAGAAAAGCTTTCTAAGCAGAGAATCGCTGGAGTTGTATTGGTTTTATTGGGCTCTTTTTTTATTAAAGCAATGTGATGGATTCTCTAAACTTTTATAGTGAGGTGGTTTTAAAAAGTCAAAATATTAACCTGTAAATTATTGAAATATATAGGTTTTTCTATCAAAAATTCTATGATGTCGCACGTTCGAATCGTGCTGGGCAGGCCAAATATTTATCGTATGACTTTGATTGAATGACATTTCTTATATTAATTTAAAAAATTGTTCCATCATTACAAAAATCTGTAGATGTATCAGTTGTTATGATTCGTTAGTTATCTCTGGGCACCACGAAGAATTAAAAAAATACGGTGATAGCAAGAAATTTTACAGATGCAGAATTAATTTTGACTCATCATGTGCAAAAAATTTATCAAGTACTTGAAAAACATATTGATACAAGAAATTTAAATTAGATATTTAAATCTTAATGGTTACACTTTCTCAGATATTCGCATTTTTAATTACAGCAGTCATTCTCACGGTCACTCCTGGACCAGATAATTTAATGGTTTTAGGAATTTCCTTATCAAAAGGAAGGCGTCTAGGGATTATTTTTGGTATTGGGTGTTCTCTAGGTTGTCTGAGCCACGCTTTAATAGCAATGTTAGGCGTTGGCATAATTATTATCTCTTCCCCTAATTTATTTGCCATGCTTAAATTTTTAGGTGGGGCATATTTGATTTATTTAGGGGCCAGTATTCTTTTGACTCATAAATATGGAAAATTAAGTGAGCAAAAAACCACTCATTATCAAGATGCTTCGTTGACGTTTGTTAAGGGATTGTTGGCAAGTTCCATCAATCCAAAAGTTGCCTTATTTTTTATTTCTTTTCTTCCTCAGTTTGTGGTGCCTCATCAGGGAGATGTTGCTATTCAACTGGGGTTGCTGAGCATTCTCTTTATTACCCAAGCAATTTTTATTTTTAGTTTAATTGCATATTTTTCAGGTTCAATTGGTAACATTCTCAGACGTAATCCAAAGACAAGTCTCTGGTTAAATCGCATTAGTGGAAGCCTGTTAGTTTTACTGGGTATCAGAACTTGGTTTATTGTCTAAATTTTCTATTGAGTACGCGTTCTTGATAGACGCAACATATTAAAAGTAATGTCGAAAGTGGTCTATTTACGGGCCTCTATAGCGCAGGCCACCCATTACCTTATAAATTTTGGTTCAAATAGGCTTGTAAACGTCAAGCTCTAGGGGGTCGGCCAGAAGTGCTTCAGTATCAACCACTGCTTTTTTAACAAAAGGCTCTGCCAAATGAGCGTTGAAAGCATCTTCGCTGGCCCATTCTTCTATAAAAGTGAACTCATTGCTATTGTTAGCATTGTTAACCAAATAGCAACTGATGCAGCCGGGATCATTTCTGATGGGCTCAACCAAAGCAATTAAGATTGGTTTGATTTGATTAATAGAATTTGGCTTTGCAAAAAAACGAGCAATTACACGAATAGACATAGGTTCCTCATTGGGTTTAAGTTGATAAAACCATCAACTAAGTTCATTTGATATTAGAACTGATTACATGATTAATCAAGTGAAAGCGCTCTAAAAGCTTGATATTCGACCGCCTGCAGATGCCATGGGCTACATGGTCAGCTCGATGTGATTGGACTATTCTCAGTAGGTATGTCGCTCCAAATCTAGACAACTTGAGAGCATTGTTAACGAGTTGTTTTAACTATCTCTCAAGTGCTTAATGTTGATTGAGTGTGATTAAGTTTTTGAAGGTGAATTGGGTAAGTCAACCATCACAGGAGCTCCTGGTACGGTGCATCCTTGAGTACAGCATTTTCCTGCCTGTGTATTTTGTGTAATCGTGCGATCAGGGTCGTTTGTTAATCCCCTGTCTAGCAAGCGTTCAACCAGCTGTACTTTTGAGCCCAATGGGTAATTACGGTAGATTTCACGTTTCATCGCTTCAGGAGAGCCTCCGCCATGCAAGCTGATGACTGAATACCAACCTCCTTGATAAGAAGCTGTTAGATCCTCAATGAAGCGAGCAGTTTCAATGCGCTTGTCATAAGGTATGTTTGGGTTGGCGCGAAGAACATCGCTTAGTTTGGCAGCGGTTTCTGGGTTGTGATCTTCATCAGGCCCTGGTAATGCCACAATCAATCCGCCTGACACATAATGAGCAATCTTATGCATGTCATAAATTTGCGTGGCTAATAGTAGTTTTCCGATATTTGCAAATACAGGATCAGGCACAAAGCTTTGAGCAGGAATATCTTGAGTGGCATAAACGGAGGCAGCTACGCCGCAAGCATAAAAGCCCTCGGTAATTTTAATCAACTCAACCATTTGATCGCGTAAATGATGTTCTTCACCTGGATCAAATCCATTTGCTTCACACATTAGTGCTCCGGCACCAATCAACAAATCACCAAATCCTGCGCGTGCACCTATACAGCTATGACGATGGTGAGTGGCATAGTTGTATGTCATGTAACCAGTGTGCTCCCACTCATCAGCATAAAAAACTTTGTCCCACGGCACGAAGACATTTTCAAAAATGACTACGCCGGTAGATTGACCATATTTATTTGAAAATAAGGCTGCTTTTTCACCTGGACGGCCAGCGGGGCGGGCAACAATCGTTACACCTTCAGCATCCACCGGTACAGCACAACAAACTGCAAAGTCTGCATCCTCTTTGCTCATATTTCTGCAGGGCATCACCAGAAATTCGTGCATGTACGGTGCGCCAGTAACAATTGCTTTTGTTCCCGAAATACGAATACCTTTACCGTCGCGATGAGTGACATGTACATAGGCATCAATGTTTCCTTGTTCGTGTGGACGCTTGCTGCGATCACCTTTGGCATCTGTCATAGCAATACCTAGAGTCAAGTCGCGCTTTTGTACATCGTGAAGATAGGCGGCAAACTTTTCGCGATGTTCAGTTGTGCCTTTCGCATCATCTATTCGTGCAGACACTTGATGAATCGCATTCAATGCATCATGGGTGAGGTAGCGTTGAGCACAGCCTGTTTCTTGGCAAACAAGACGTACAGCTTCTAGTTTGTTTAATAGGTCACCACTGCTCGTATTAATGTGTACAAAGCGATTAACGAGCTCACCAGTGCTATTTTGGGTGGCGGTCATGATCGGCGCATATTCTGGCCTAAGAGCATAGTCATAGGTCAGTCCGACTGCATTCACCCCTGGGCGAAATGCAGGCTCATCTACAACAGATTCAACGCGCCTTCCATCCACAAATACCTTTGGCTTGTATTGGCGGAGTGACTCTTCATACTCTTTGGCTGACATCAACATGATGGTGACTTTCTGACTTTTATTGGCATGCTCATTTTCAAATATTAAACAGTGTTTAATTTATTGTCAATTGTTCAAATATGAGTAAAATGTCCCAAATGAAACAAATATCTAACTTAAAAGATGCCAGCAAAGAAAAGGTGCTTGAGGCTCGTAAAGGCCGCTTAGCACTTGTCAGTGATGCCAAGAAAGCCCATATCTTGGCAGCAGCCAAAGAAGTATTTGAGGAGCATGGTTTGGAGGGGGCTAACGTCAGAGAAATTGCTAAACGAGCCGGATATACGCCTGGAGCAATTTATTCATATTTCTCATCCAAAGAAGAAATTTATGGCGCATTGTTGGCTGATTCATTGGAGCGTTTAAATGAGGCTGTTAGCAACAGCATGGAAGGTGCTAAATCTTCGGCGCAAAAAGCAGAACGATCTGCATTAGGATTCTATGAGTTCTACGCCTCAAACCCAAGAGATCTTGACCTTGGCTTTTATTTGTTTGGGGGCGCAAGGCCCTATGGTTTAACACCAGACCTGAATGCAAAGTTAAATACCAGGCTCAGAGATTCATTGCTCCATTTGGAAGATGCTTTACTAGAGTTGGGAGCTTCACCTAAAGTTGCCAAAGAAGAAGTAACTGCTTTTTTCGCACATTCGGTTGGTTTGCTGATTTTGGAAAATACGCATCGCATAAGAATGTTCCAAGAAGATTCCATGAAACTCTGCGCTACGTATATTAAGCAGTTGGTAGAGCGAGTAAAAATCAAGTAAAAGGGAAGTAAGGGAAGTAAGAGACGAAAATAGGGGTGCAATAAAAATTCAAATACAAAATGCAACCCTTGATAACAATTCACTTATCTTAGGTTTCAATGAGAGTTTATTTAACATTATGAAAATCAAAGCTTATTTCTATTTCGACATCATTTCACCGTACGCCTATTTTTTTCTAAAATCCAGAAAAGTTTTAGAGGATAGATTGGAGATCATTCCTACTCCCATCTTTTTCCCAGGCTTGCTAAGACTTCAAGATAATAGGGGGCCGGCTGAGGTGCCTGAGAAGCGAATCTACACCTATCAATTTTGTGTGTGGAAAGCTCAGAAATTAAAACTGCCATTTCAATTTCCCAAGCGCCATCCCTTTGTATCGATTCCGGCACAGCGCTTATTGCTTCAGCATCATGCTGATTTAACGATGCTGGATAAAGCCTTTGATTTTGTTTGGGCTCAGGGGCATGATCCAGAGCTTGAATGGGAAGAGTTTTGTGTGGCAATTGGATTGCCTAAAAACACCCCAAAACCACAAGATGAAAATATCAAGAAAGCTTTGATTGAATCAACGCAAACCGCTGCAAATCATGGTGTATTTGGCGTGCCGAGCATAAGAATTGATCAGCAAATATTTTGGGGGGTTGATTCAATCGACTGGATTCTGGAGTATCTGACTAAACCGGAGATGTTTTCTGAAAAAGAATATCAAGCAGTACACTCAATCATTAATCCGCTGATAGAAAAATAATCTTGATAGTAACAGCGCAAAATTAAGATCACTAATTCTTATTATTAGTAAAAATAGATTTTTATTGGATTAACTTCTGCGTCTTTTCTTCCATGTGTAGGGTTCGCCATTAGATAACTTACCATCAGAAATCCCGTCAGAACCGAACTTTCCGACAATTTCGAGCCCATTTGCATGAATCGTTACAAATTCACCCAGTGCTTTTGCCCATTCCATGGCTTGATCTAGATTCTCAAACTCAAAAACCTCTGTTTTGTGTTCAATGAATATCAATTCAAATAACTTTCATAAAAATGCTGATCAAAATAATTAAGCATCATTGTTTCTGTAGCGTATTGCGAATAAATTGTTTTTTGTAATAAGCGTTATATTGACAGTGAAATCCAAATTACTCAAAGTGAGCAATCAAAAAAATGAATTTTTTTAAAATGGTCACCTATTTACCAAGAAAAATCAGGCAGTTTTACGATGACGTACTCAGCTTCATCAAGGCCAACTCTCGATAAAACCTGAATAAAGAAAACTTATCTTTTCTCAATCAAAGACAGGAACTCTCTGCGCAAATTGGAGTTTTCTAAAAAATCACCACGCATCACACTATTGATCATCTTTGAGTCATTGTCCTTAACACCGCGCCACTGCATGCAGAAGTGATCTGCTTCCATCACCACAGCTAAGCCAGCGGGTTTTAGTTTTTGCTCAAGCATGTTCGCAAGTTCCACCACGGCTTCCTCTTGGATCTGAGGTCTGGACATCACCCATTCAGTTAAACGAGCGTATTTGGATAGTCCAACCAAGGCTGAGTCTTGGTCTGGTAGTACGCCAATCCAAATACGACCCATGATGGGGCAGAGGTGGTGCGAGCAGGCACTGCGCACGCTGATAGGGCCAATAATCATCAATTCATTGAGGCGGCTGATATTCGGAAAATCTGTCAAAGCAGGTGGCGCTACATAGCGGCCATTAAAGACTTCATTAACATACATCTTTGCCACACGACGACTGGTATTTCTGGTGTTGTGGTCATTCTCTGTATCAATCACCAAGCTTTCAAGCAAAGCTTGTACTTTCTCAGATACTTCATCGATCAAGCCTTCTAATTCTCCGGGCTCTATGTGAGCGGCGATATTGTCATTCGCATGAAAGCGCACCTTGTTTGCTTTCAAGCGTGCGCGGATGACCTCAGAGATGGGTTGTGGCTTACTTGGCTTTTGCTCACTCATGATGATCGGCCTTATTTTGATGCCCTTGGCGGTGTTCCATCAGGTGCTGAATTTTTAAATACAGAATAGTCGCTGATAAAACAAATGTGATGATGTTAGCGACCAAGATCGGACCGCTGCCGATTAAAAAGCCATAGAAGATCCAAAGCACGATGCCAAATGTAAAGGAGGCATACATACTCAATGAAATGCCAGATAAATCTCTGGTCGTGATTGATCGATAAGTTTGTGGAATAAAAGCAGCGGTGGTGATGGTGGCTGCGATGAAGCCAAGCAGGTTGTCAAGATCCATTGAAACTAATCCTTTGATGGCTTTAAGTGAAATCTAATCATCAATGTATAGGATTTCTTGGTTTTTTGCTTGTCAGCTATCTAAAGGGTTATTTATCTCAAAATAAATATCTTAGGTATTAATTCTGTTAGCTAATTTAATGCCGCTTAACCAAGCCCCCTCAACTCGACCGCCATGTAGCCAGTCTCCACAAAAGCCAAGGCCATCCACTGGTGAATAGTGATACTCAATCATTGGTTCAAGGCCACCGCTTGCATAGCGCCAACGATGCATGGTCACTTGGGCATCTAAAGTATTGAAGCCAAGCTTCTCCATGCAAGCCAATAACTCAGCACTAACATCTTCTTTGGCCAGTTCTAGGTTTACATCACTCCACTCGGGGCTGGCATGAACGGTCCAGTAATCTAACCCAGCTCGTTTTGGCTTGGTGCTATTTCTAGCAATCCATGCAATCGCTTCTTGATTGATAAAAGCTGCATCAAATTGAAAAGAACTTTGGTGTGGAAAATGAACCATCATCGTCCAACAGGATTTCATCTTGGAATCATTTGCAATCTTTGATGCTTTATCAAGATTTGATACTTGTCCTGAGATATTTTTAAGTAGTGTCTCAACTTGCGGTGATGGAATAGCCAAAACAACCATATCAAATTGCTTCACCAATAGACCATGTTCCAGACTGCTCAAAGCCCACCCCTGGGTGCTTTTCTCCATTCCACAGATAGTGGTTTCATACTGAACTGATAACTGCTTGGCCAAATGCTTGGTTGGTGCTGTCATTTCAGGAATACCAACAAAACGTTTGTCCTTAGAAAGACTTTCTGACCAAGAACCTTCTTTGTAAACACCTAATTTGGGTTGCCACTGCGCAACCAGACCTAACTCAATCCAGCGATTGACTTCTTCTATAAAAAGAGGATCTCTCGCCGTGAAATACTGCGCTCCATGATCTGCTGACCATGTATCGGTTCTGCGTGTGCTCAAGCGACCGCTGGCGCCGCGGCTCTTTTCATAGACCTGAACCTCAAAACCCAAAGACTGTAATTGGAGGGCGCAAGCAGCTCCGGAGATACCAGCGCCAATCACTGCCACACATGGTTTTTTATTTGATTCAGCTTGCATGGTTTATTTTTCTAAAAGTTAAGTTGATTCGTGGTTCTACAGCCAACTTGGTTTTAAGCAAAGTATGCTGCCAATAGGTTTGAGTGGGAGGTTGCATCAGTAAAAGACTGCCATCGTCTAAAAATAGGGACGCTTTGCTCAAATCCTTCTTATGACGAAAAGAGAACTTTCTTCTTCCGCCAAAGCTCAGTGATGCAATCGGAGAGTTTTGATCCAACTCCTTCTCATCATCACTGTGCCAACCCATTCCTTCATCACCATGATGGTATAGATTGAGCAGACAAGAGTTGAACTGATGGCCACAGAAAGACTCCAGCTTCTGTTTAATGCCCAAGAGGGGCGCAGACCACTCTTGAGGATTCTTTTTAACCCCAGAATAGGTATAAGAAAGATCTGAATCAGCAACCCAAACAACCTTCCTGCTAGTAGTGATTTTCTTGCCAAAAATGATTAATTCATCAAATTGCCAATTCAAACCCTTGAGCAGTTCCTCAAACAATTGCTTGCTCTCTGATCCTGAATAAAAATCTTTGTGATAAGTCACCTCACCATCTTTGGACAAGATGGTGAGGGCTTCATCAAGATCATTCATCAGGGAAATTTGTTTCATCAAGCGTGACTAGCTAAAAAAGATTAACATCTCAAATAAGTTGATTTTGGTGGTCTTGTATTCACCAAGAGTAATTCAGGAAGGGAATCTAAGTTGAGTTCAGATAAGCGCTGTTGTGGTTCAGGAGTCTGCATCATCAATGCTCAAGGTGAGTGTTGGTGTGGTCAGGTATGGGATGGTGAAAAAATGTGTCATCCACCCCTTAAACCTTTGACTAGCCCTGCACCTGATTCAAACGAAAATCCAAAAACCTCACCTGAATCTTAGGCTCTTGCATCAAACAAGATTTGGCTGCGGCTGATTCTTTTTGCTTGAACCAACTTGGCCTTGTTTGATTGTTGTTCAAGGTCTCAATTTCACTGGTGTTCAAGCTATTGCTCAATTGGGTTGAAGTGCATGCGCAATGAGCAGCGAACTGTTCTGATGTTAAGCCTTTAACACCCGCATGACGTTTGAGCTGTTCTTGGATGCAACTTTCTTGATAGTTCTTCTTAAAGCTCGTGATACTCGTAGGCTGGCTGAATGCCAGACCTGAAAATAACAAGAAAAACGCTGGTATAAAACGAATAAATTTTTTCATAGTGACACCACCAATAGGTAGATGAAAGCAATCAACTGAACAAGGTTGATTGCCACGCTCAAGCCATGAAGAATATGAAACTGTTTATGCAGACCCAAATCTTTTGCTTGATTGATTTTTCCGGTCAAATAAAACAGAGTAAAAGCAAATAAAATCGCACAAGCAATCAGTAAATATTGAGCATGAGAGCTTTGCGCCAAGAAAGCACTGATCACCGTCAAAATGCCCAATGAGGCATAGTATTTTGGAAAAAAGTTCCTGACGTACTTGCTAGACCATTCGACGGGTAGAACCTTGAACACCGTTGGAGCGACCACCACGGTGAAGAAAAGCATGATGCCCACCATGGCGGCAATGAGGTGGTTAGCAATCATAGGAACCTGCTTTCATTAAAAGATGCGTGTAAATCAATCGACACCTCAATTTAATAGATTTGTTGGATTTTTGCTTGCAGCTCGCATATACCCATAAAACCTGATCTAGCCTGACTCCAAATTGCGGATAGAGCTCAGCAGTATTTCGGTTTATCGGCTAAATTAGAGGCAATACTAACAAGAATTAACAGGTGACAAACATGATTCAACAATTACGCATCAAACTCGCGCGCTGGATTTTGGGCAAGCATTGCGCTTGCTATCAAATGGGTTATCACACCATGGTTGATTTCAGGGAGCGCAGCTGTCAGAGAATGTCTCAACAGGACACTGATAAATAATCATTCATTAGCAGTATTTCCATATGCATCATGATCAGCATGATTATCCAGATTTGGCCTTTGTCGATATTGAAACAACTGGGTCGAATTTTGATAGAGATCGCATTACAGAGATTGGTATCAAGCTAGTCTCTGGTGACCATCAAGAAACTTGGGAAAGCCTGATCAACCCAGGTACATTCATTCCCCAAAATATTCAAGCGCTGACAGGTATTCGTCCTGAGATGGTGCAGCATCAACCACCGTTTGATGAACTTGCCAGACAAATCCTAGAAAAACTAGAGGGCAAGATATTCATTGCTCATAACGCACGCTTTGACTATGGCTTTTTAAAAGCCTCATTCAAGAGACTTGGGATCGATTTCAAGCCCAAGGTATTGTGCACCGTTAAATTATCTAGATTGTTATTTCCCGGCCAGCCTAGGCATAACTTAGACACCATCATCCACACCCATGGTTTGAAGGTCAGTGCTAGACATCGTGCTCTTGGGGATGCTGACTTGCTCCTGCAATTTTGGAAAGTCTGTGAAGCTAAAGTTGGCAAGACTCAATTGAGTGCCACTCTCAATCAATTGATCGGCCATTCAAGCTTGCCACCCAATATCGATAAAGCCATGATCGATGAAATACCTG
>Ga0255139_1000125_pt1 | contig 26759 bp, 27 predicted proteins | sample Law_Colum_RepB_8_FD_188549 | JGI IMG/M metagenome (GOLD analysis project Ga0255139, IMG submission 188549) | Freshwater microbial communities from St. Lawrence River, New York, United States - Law_Colum_RepB_8d | ecosystem: Environmental > Aquatic > Freshwater > River | place: USA: New York...
TGGTTCGATGACTACAATTCTTATCACCCGCACAGCGCACTGGGCTACGTGCCAGCCAAGCTTTTCCGGGAAAAACGAGCTGTAAATTAAACCTGCCGGCGGTACTGGGTTACGGGGTCAAGACCACAGGCACGACAGCCACAATCTGCAAATGACCCACGAATGGATGAGCCACCTGCTGGGTGTGCGGCGAGAAGCAGTGAGCCTGGCTGCCGCCAAGCTGATGAAACAGGGGCTGATCCGCTATTCACGCGGACACATCCACATCCTGGATCGCCAAGGCCTGGAAGAGCGCGCGTGTGAGTGTTATGGCGTGGTCCAAAAGCAATATCAAAACCTGCTCAACTGGCCAGTCGAGCATGCACCCGTGGCTTTGGAAGCACACGCCGAAATTTAAACCGACACCATCTGATTGCGAATGGCGTAGCGGGTCAAATCGGCCACCTTGTGCAGACCGACCTTGCGCATGATGTTGCGACGGTGCACCTCCACGGTGCTGGGGGCAATCAGCAAATTGCGCGCGATTTCCTTGGAAGAATAGCCATCTGCAATCAGCCGAAGCACCTGCTCCTCACGCCCGCCCAATTGTCCGCGCACGACACCATCGCCCGAGCGGGCTTTGCGCACACTGTCCACCATTTCCGTGGCGGCAGACTGGCACAAGTAAACACGGCCTGCAGCCGCAGCGCGAATCGCCGACATCAACTCGTCAATGCCACTCGTGGTCGAGACATAGCCCTTCGCGCCAGCGTCCAGAATTTCGATGATCGAATTGCGGTCGGAATCACCAGAAAAAGCCACCATGTTTTTAACGGGCGGATTGGACGCGATGTGCTGCATCAAGGCCAGATCCTGTTGTCCCTTGGCATGCATGCCGATCAACACCACATCGGGATCCACTTGATCGCACAACGCACAAGTCCTCTCCTCTGTATCGGCCATGCCCACCAAATTGATGTCCTGGTGGGTTCGCAACAATGCAGCAATGCCTTCGGAAACGACCTTGTGCTTGGACGACAGTAAAACGCGAATGGTCATGATGGTATTCCTTCAAACGATGGACAAAAAGTCACTCATTGACAAAATTAACCGGGATTCAATGGCCCCATCACTCCCTGCCGACAGCGGATGCGTTTGCACCTCTTGTATGGACTTTACGCATGAGGCACGCATTTGTATGTTCGATGAAACACATAGGCAACAAATTTTCACTGGCAAATTCATTGAATGGATTTGCCAGGGAAGGCAAACCCGGCCGGGCCTGAATCGGCCTGCATAACTTTCATTTTCTCGGCGGTGTGCAAGACCTCTTTCAAATGTTCGTGGGCATTGAAGGCATGGTGCTTGGACAACTTGGCATGGTGCAAAGCCGCCCTCAATGCGCCGGCCTCATGGTGCCGTGATGCCTCTTTGTTGCGCTGGTAGGCGTAAAGCAACTCTTCGGAGGCACGCTGATAACGGTCGGTCATGGTGTCCACATATGCTTTTTGAATCAGCTTGATTTCGTCGGTCATGGTGCAAGTCTTTCTTTTGAATTGGAGCAAGGAATTCCGGAGCACGCCCGTTCACATGAGGCCGTTGTCCTGCATGTAACGCTGCAGGGACATCCGTCCGGGGCAATTGAGTTTTTGGTAAATGTGGTGCAGGTGCAGCTTGGCCGTGCCTTCGCTGATGAACAATTTGCTGGCAATTTTTTTGTTTGGCCACCCCTCAGTCACCATGCGAGCCACCATCATTTCGCGTGGTGTCAGCACACTCGATGCTTGTGCTTTCATCTTTTGTTGCTCCAGCAACAAGGACATGGTCTTCATGGTCAGATCACGGTCCAACCATTTTTCGCCTTTGTGCACCGACTTGATACACCGCGCCAACACCTGTTTGGATTTGTCCTTGGATACCAGGCCAGGCACCCCCAGGTCAATGACGCGCATGACCTCGCCAATGGGTGCGCCGGTGAACACAACAGGATGGGTGGAAAGCTGACGTGTTTTGATTTCTTCGATCAAGGACAAGCCGCTTCTTTGGGTGAGAGACAAGTCCATCACCAGAATCTCGGGCTTGTATTTTTGTACCGCCTCCAAGGCTTCATCGCCATTGCTCACGCAAGCCTTGACCGTGAACTCGGGTGAATCTTTGAAAGCATTGGACAAGCCATCCAGCATCACGGGATGGGGATCAGCCAAGACCAAATCAATATTCATGGGGGATATCCTTCACGGTGTTGTCGTCGGCAAACATGGCGCAACCTCAACAGATGCAGCACTTGCCTGAGCGTTTGTGTCACCTTAATTCGGTGACGCACGGCAAAAAATCCTCGGAAATGGTGAGTCCCTACTTTCAAACCAGTAAGGCATCTATACCGTGATTTGTTGCCCGCCTAACGCGAAGCTTTTGGCCCTTTGCGCGCCTCAGCCCGCCGGGACAGCAGGGCTTCACACAGTGCTCGATAACGTTTCAGCGTTTTTTGCGCACGGCCCAAAACAGTGTCAGATGGGTAGATGCCCGCACCCAACTCACCAAAGGCCCACCCCGTCAGCAAAGACATGCCATCGCCGACACGGTCAATGGCATGAATATGAAAGCGACCTTGTGCCACGGCATCCAACACGGCCGCGTCCAGCATCAAATGCCTGCGGTTGCGAGCGGGCATCAAAACACCTTGCTGACCGTCCAGCCCCAAGGCCTCACAGGTGCGAAAAAAGCCTTCGATCTTTTCATTGATACCGCCGACGGGCAAAATTTCGCCGTGCTGATTGAGTGCCCCGGTCACGGCCATGCCCTGGCGCAAGGGCAAGCCCGACAAACTGGACAGCAAGGCATAGAACTCTGCACAAGAAGCCGAGTCGCCCTCCACACCGCTGTACTCCTGCTCAAAAACCACCGACGCATTCATGGCCAAAGGGGCAATGTGCGCAAACAAGCCCGACAAGTAACTTTGCAAAATCAGCACCCCCTTGTCGTGAATGGGCCCGGACATGTCCACTTCACGCTCGATGTTGAGCAAGCCTTCATCGCCCGCATGTGTGCGCGCCGTGACGCGCACCGGAACACCAAAACGGTAGTCGCCCAAATCGACCACAGTCAAGCCGTTGATTTGGGCCACGGCTTCACCCGTCACGCTCAAAATTCGCTCGCCATCGGCAATGGTCTCGAGAATGCGCTGCTCAGGGTAATTCAGCCGTTGAATCCGTGCACGCCTGGCTTGCAGGACATCTTCTGATTGCACGGAGGGGGCACCACGCTGACAAGCCACCGCATGGCTTTCCATCATCAACGCCTCAGACAAACCAAAAATCGCGCTTTGGCGCGCCTGATCGTCGGCCTGACGATGGGTTTCTTCAATCAGTGCAGCGACGGCAGACGCCGAAAAATGCAACAAACCCGCACGTTGGCAGGTGTGCGCCACAAAAATGGCGGTGTCGCGTGCCGTTTGCGGCGAGGCCTCGAAACTCTCTGCAAAATCGACCTTGCACCGAAAACGCCGGGCAAACTCAGGGTCGCCCTCTTGCACCGCGTAATACTCCTCGACCGAAGCGATAAGGACGATTTTGACCTCCACATCCACCGCTTCAGGCTCCAGCGAGACGGCTGCGATGGGGGCGTGCATCATGCCTGGCTCTTCAATTTGCAAACGCCCACTGCGCAAGAAGCGGCGCAGCTTTTCCCACACGGGGGCATCGGCCAGCAAGTCGCGCAAATGCAGCATCAAAAACCCGCCATGGGCCTTGAGCAAACTTCCTGCCCGAATTTTTGAAAAATCAGTGACCAGCTCGCTGCCGTCCGACTCGTACTCGATGCTGCCAAAAATGACCCTGAAAAGCGGGTTGTCTTCAAGAATGACCGGGGCGCCCTGCAGCGCATGGTTGTCCACCACCACATTCACCAACAACAAACTCAAAATCGCCTCCAGCGCAGCCTGGCGCACTTCTTCGTCTTCTGCGGGCTGGAACAACTCCAGGTTTTCCATCACCGCATGCTGAACCTGTGACAAAAAAATCTGCAAGCGCGCAGCCTCTTTGTCTGACAATTTCAGGCCCTGACGAACGCCATCAATCTCGCGCTCCAACGTGGGCTTGAGGGTCTGCCTGCGCAAAGCAGACATGCCTTCGTTCATCACCCGCTCCAGCGCGCGTGTCTTCTCCAGATAGCGTGCAATCTCCACCCGAAGCGCTTCTTCGGCCGCGTCCATTTCAACCCGTTTTTCGGGTGTGAACGTCAAGGCCTTGCCTGCAGTCACAGGCTCGCCTGAATCGTCTTTCAAGGTGAACACCATGTGGCCCTCATCGCGCATCAAGGCAAAGTGGTGTTTTTCTGCATACGCACTCAAGGCCGCATACCCCCGGTCATCTTCGGATTTATAGACACGCTCAAGCCGTTTGCTTTCCACCTGGAAATCGTCTTGCGCCAAGCGCTTGGGTATTTCTGTCTGCAGACGTTTGGCCAGCTGGCTCATGCCTTGCCTGAGCGCTCGCCCTTGTCCGGCAGGCACACGCAAAGCCATCGGTCGCTCGGGTTCGTCAAAGTTGTGCAGGTAACACAAGTCTGGCGGAACAGGTCGCTTTCCCGCTTGTGCATGCATCATTTGAGCCAGCAAGGTGGTGCGACCACTGCCGAGTTCGCCCAGCACAAACAGGTTGTAATCGCGCTGGATCATCTCCATGCCAAATCGTGCTGCCTGCTCCGCTCGGGCCTGCCCGATCCAGGGCAAGGGGTCATGCAGCAGCTCCAAGGTGCTGGAAAACCCCAAATTTTGAGGCTCGATGCACCTGCGAAGTTCGGCTGCGGTCAATTCAAATGAGGCCATATTGCCCACCATGAATGCGTGGGCCATTCATGTCGGTGCAGCAACGCACAAGCCATCCCACGGGATGAACTCAGAACCCACCCAGCGCGGCAGCGGGCGTGCGCCAGACCACTGACGGCAGCCCTTGCTGGACGTAAATTCAACCCCCCATCATTCATGTCGAATTGAAAGGCCTTACACCATGACCGACAGCCAACAAGCCACCGCCACACTTGCCGAAATGGGCACGGACATCAAACAAACGCTGCAAGAGGCCATCCAGCAAACCAAACCTGCCATCGGCATGATGGCCGAACGCATGGGCGAGCGTTTCCAGGACTTGGCCCACCAAGGCAAAGAAGCGGCGCTGGAGACTCAGCATAAAATTGAAAACCAGGCTCGCCAAGCCAAAACCACAGCCGAGCACTGCATACAACATGCCCCATTCAAGTCCGTCATGGTGGCCGCAGGGGTGGGGCTGTTGGCGGGTGTCGTGGCCACATGGTTGATGCGCGAGCCCAGCCACTGAGTTGATCCGCACCATGCCCAGACTGTGGTTGAAAATTTTTTTGCTGCCGCCAGAGCTGCTGCGAAGCCATGCGCAAGGCTACGCAGACCTGGCGTCAGTGGAATTGACCCAGCTTGCTTGTCGACTCAAAACCCGCGTGCTGCTGTGCCTGCTTGGCGCCTTCAGCGTCTTGCTGGGCCTGGGTCTAGGCGGCGTGGCTGTGCTGCTGTGGAGTGCTTTGCCCCAATTGAACACACAGAGGTCCTGGGTCTTGCTGGCTTTGCCCCTGTCTTTGTGCCTTGTGGGGCTGGCTTTGACTTGGGCCGCAGGTGTGCTGAAAATGATGCCCCTGTTTCCCAAGCTACAGCAGCAAATCCATTTGGACATGCTGACCTTGCAACAAGCTGGAAAAAGATGAGCAGCGCACCACGCCCGCTGACGGCGACAAAGCCGCCTCACGCCGCCCGGAGTCCCGAGCAACGCTTGGCCGCATCCCGGCTCCAAATGGCCCAGGCCCTGCGCGAACCTTGGGCGGTGCTCTTGCTCAAGCGCTTGCTGGGCCAAGTTGGGGCCTCTTGTGCTCGAACGTCCCCATCATCCCCGCCAGTCGCCCCAGCCCGGAACGTGTCAACAGCCAGCACACCGAATTGACCAGAGCCGCTTCGGCTCTCCTGCCGTTTTGCGAAGACAATCAAGGCATGCAAGACGCCCCCACACCCCCTTCGAGTGCGCCCGAGTCCCCCAAAGTGCAAGCGCGCAACCCCCTGCATGGCCTGACGCTGGAGAACATCGTCACCCAGTTGGCCGATTTTTATGGCTGGGACGATTTGGGTGTCCGCATCCCGATCCGCTGCTTCACGCACGACCCGAGCATCAACTCCAGTCTGAAGTTCTTGCGCAAAACGCCTTGGGCACGCGAGAAGGTGGAAAGCCTTTACCTCTTCATGCTGCGGGATCAAAAACGCCAAAGCCTTTGAAGGCGTGATGCCGCCTGAGAGATCAGGACGCTGACAAGGACGAGGCCAGCATCGTGCCTCGGCATTTTTTGGCACCGCACCAGCACGGATAAGCCAACTTGAGGGCTTCGGTCAAAGGCTCGTCACTCACCAGCCCGTAATCAAAACTCAACTCCTCACCCGGAAAAATCGGTCTTCTTGCCTTGATGTAAATCCGCCCCTTGACCTCATCGGGCTCGCAATTGGGTTGACACGAATGGTTGATCCAACGCGACGCATTGCCGCCATGCAAACCGTCGATCACACGCTGGTCGTCGATGTGGAAATAAAAGGTGTGGTTGGGGTCTTGCGGATCATGCGGGTGACGCCGCAAAGCCTCTTGCAGCGTGATGATTTCACCCACGTATTCCAAAATGGTCTCGCCCGGTACAAACGTGCGCAAAGCAAAAACACCCTGGCCATGCACGCTGGAGCGGCGCACCTCTGTCCCCGGCTTGGGCTGGCCAGTGGGCGGTGCAAACCGCCTCACGCCTGCCCCATGAAGCGCAGCATGAGTTGTCCGATGCGCAGCCCGTCATGTCCCTCTTGCAAGGCGGTCAGCTTCTCCTGGACCACCGCCTCAGAGTGGAGGGCGCGGCGCTTGTTCAGCAAAAAAGCACTGTACTCGGGCTCGAACTCCGGATGCGGCTGAATGCACAGCACTTGTTGGCCAATGGCGTAAGCGGCAATCGGGCAATGTGCATTGCTGGCCAACAAACGTGCGCCCGGCGGTAATTCCAGCACCTGATCCTGGTGGCTGGCCAGCAAACTCACCTGCTCGGCCCCATCGCTGAAATGCGTGGGTTCATGCCAGGTGTAAGTGGTCCGTCCAAGGCCCCAGCCTTGGGGTGCGCGAGTCACCTTGGCCCCCAAACAATGCGCAATCAACTGGTGTCCAAAACAAATGCCAATGAGTTTTTGTTGCTGTGCCAGCAAGTGCTGCACACGCTGGCGCAATTCAAGCACCCAAGCTTCGTCCGAAAACGCATCGGCGCGGCTGCCCGTCAACAGCACCGCATCGTAGGCATCAAACGACTCGGGGTATTGGCCTTGCCGTGCATTGAAGGCGTGCATTTCGCCTTGAAAACCGGCCGTGCGCAACAAACGCTCGAACATCGCGGCATAACTGCCCCAAATCGGCACGGCTGCGGGGTCCAGCACATCGTTGTCAAGGATGCAAAGTTTCATGCAATCAGGCTTTGTGGGGTGAAAAAAAGGCGGTGGGGTTCACGGCAAGTGCGTGGCTGTGTGCGCAGGTTGATTTTCGCATGAAGTCATTTTTTATGGTGCCAGATTCTGGATTTTCGACAAGGCCAGCAGCGCCTCATCCACCCAGCGTGCAAGAAAGAACAGGCGACAACATAGCGACAGGCTCGTGCCCCGGACTCTGTTTTAATTTGGATTGGCTGTGTCAGCCAAACCGCTTTGAAAGGTGAATCCATATGTCATGCGTCATGGGTTGGGATGAATGGGCCAGTCACGATGCCGTGAGCCTGGCCGAGCAAGTCAAACGTGGGCGCTTGACGCCCGCAGAACTGGCGCAGCAAACGGCAGCGGGCATTGCCAAAGTCAACCCCGCCTTGGGTGCGGTGGTCGAAGTGTTTGAAGACCTGCTGACCGAGCCCACACGCGACGGCATGAACCCCGATGGCCCCTTTGCGGGCGTGCCCTACCTGATGAAAGACCTTGGGCCCACGCTCAAGGGCCGACTGCAGGAAATGGGCTCGCTGCTGATGCGGGGCAACCGCGCCACCGCCGACAGCTACTTGGCAGGGCGCATCAAGCAAGCCGGTCTGAACGTGATTGGCCGCACCACCACACCCGAGTTTGGTGTGTGCAGCTCGGCAGAAAACCCGGCCGTGTACGTGACGCGCAACCCCTGGGACCTGCGTTACACCACCTGCGGCTCATCGGCGGGCACCGCTGCGGCTTTGGCGGCAGGCATTTTGCCGCTGTCGCACGCCACCGATGGCGGTGGGTCCATCCGCATTCCTGCGGGCTTCAATGGCAACATCGGCCTGAAACCCTCGCGTGGTGTGTTCTCGATTGCACCCGCCGCATCCGACATCACGGGCTTTGTGTCGACGCAAGGCTGCCAAAGCCGCACCGTGCGCGACACCGCCGCCTTTGTCGACCACTGCCGAGGCGGCGCACCGGGCGAATTCATGCCTTACTGGTCAGCGGCAGAGCCCTACAGCCAACTCATCCAGCGCGACCCGGGCCGCCTGCGCATCGCCCTGTCGCACGAATGGGGCCACTACCGCGCCGTGCCGCACTTTGTGGCCGAGCTGGAAAAAGCCGGGCGCTTTCTGCAAAGCTTGGGCCACCATGTCGAATGGGCCCTGCCCGATGTGGACATGGAAGCCGCCTTTGCGGCGCAAACCACCTGCTACATCAGCAACTTTGCGCAAACCATCACCAACCTGCTCAAACCCCTGGGGCTGGAGCGCCCGCCCGTCGACCTGGTTGAACCCATCAACATCAAAATCTGGGAAGAAGGCCTCAAAACCACCTACGCCGAGCGCGCCCAAATGCAAGCGGTGTTCAACACCACCTCACGCGGCTTTGGCCAGTTCTTTGAAAACTGGGACATCATCCTCACGCCCATCACCGCCCTGCCCACGCCCAAACTGGGCACCACCGAATACCTGACAATCAGCGACAACCCCTCGGTGTACGACTGGTTTGAAAACCTCTGGCAAAACTTCGCCTACACCCCACTGTCCAACCTGTGCGGCATCCCCGGCATCTCTCTGCCCATGGCCAAGCAAGAGAACGGCCTGCCCTTGGGCATCCACGCCCAGGCCCGCCAGGCCAACGATGGCTTGTTGCTGCAACTGGCGGCGCAGATTGAGCGGGCGCTGGGGGGTCAATGGAACGATGGACGGCGGCCGGGGGTGCATGTGGCTCAGGGGACGTGAGCCAAGACCAGCGTACCGGCTTGCCCATACGGCAGCACCTGCACACCGGTTCGCACTTGTCGCTCAGCCCCACCGTAGATCAGATGCTGGCTTTTCACACGATCACCCAGCAATGTGCTCACGGTGCGCAAATTTTTAAACAGGGGTGCTGACACCGTTTGTGATGCCTTGATCTCAACCAACTGAAGACCATCGGCAGGGTCCAACAAGAGGTCAATTTCCAAACCATTGCTGTCGCGAAAGAAATACAAAGGATCGCGCAAACCTTGGTTGCGCAAGGACTTGAGCACCTCCAGCACCACCAGGTTTTCAAACAGGGCTCCACGCAAAGGGTGGTGCTGCAGTTGCTCCACCGTCTTGATGCCAAGCAACCAGCAAGCGAGCCCCACATCGTAAAAATAAATTTTGGGACTCTTCACCAAGCGCTTGCCTATGTTGACGCTCCAGGGTGCGAGGGTGAACACGAGGAAAGACGCTTCCAAAATACTCAGCCATTGCGTGATGGTGTTGCTGCTGACCCCCACCTCATTGCCCAGGCTGGTCTGGTTAAGCAATTGCCCTGCGCGCCCTGCCAGCAAACGCACGCATTGGCCAAACTCGCGCAAATGCCGGAGGTTGATGAGTTGACGCACATCGCGCTCCACATAGGTGGCAAAGTAATCGGACAGCATCACCTCGGGTGGCAGGTCTTGCGCATGGATGCGGGGATAACCGCCGAGCAGCATCCACCTGTTCACATCTGCACGTTCGGCGTCAAACATGCCCGCTGTGGCCAATTCGGACAAGCTCAAAGGCAAGAGCTCCAACACAGCCGTCCGCCCCGCCAGTGACTGCGTGATTTGCGCACTCACTTGCAGCTGGTGGCTGCCCGTCAACACAAAGCGCCCTTTGCGCGGATCGGCATCGGTCAACACCTGAATCCACGACAAAAGCGCAGGTACGTTCTGAATTTCATCCAGCACGGCACCCTCCGGAAACTGCGCCAAAAACGCCTTGGGGTCCTGCTGCGCAAACTCCCGCACATCGGGCTGCTCTAGATTGACGTAGGGCTTGTCCGGAAAAGCCATCCGGCACAAGGTGGTTTTGCCCGACTGACGTGGCCCCAATACCGTGACTACAGGATAAAGCGTGGCCCGCTGGAGCAGCACACCCAAGGCTTGCCGCTGTATATTTTTCATGTAAATTTTAACTTGTAGTTAATTTTTACATCAATTTAAGGCGTTTAAGCCTTGAAGTCAATCACTCCACGGTCACACTTTTCGCCAAATTCCTCGGCTTGTCCACATCCGTCCCCCTTGCACAGGCCGTGTGATAACTCAGCAGCTGCAGCGGCACCACATGCAAGATCGGTGACAGCACACCGTAGTGCTCGGGCATGCGGATCACGTTCACGCCTTCGCTGCTTTCGATCTTCGTGTCGCCATCGGCCAGCACATAGAGCACGCCGCCACGGGCGCGGACTTCTTGCATGTTGCTTTTCAGCTTTTCGAGCAGTTGGTCGTTGGGCGCGACGGTGACCACGGGCATGGCGCTGGTCACCAGGGCCAGCGGGCCGTGTTTCAGCTCGCCTGCGGCATAGGCTTCGGCGTGGATGTAGGTGATTTCTTTGAGCTTGAGCGCGCCTTCGAGGGCGATGGGGTAATGCGTGCCCCGGCCCAGGAAGAGTGCGTTTTCTTTGCTGGCAAATTCTTGAGACCAGGCGATGATTTGCGGCTCCAGCGCCAGCACGGCTTGCAGCGCGGCGGGCAGGTGGCGCATGGCCTTGATGTGCGCGGCTTCTTCTTCGTCGCTCAGGCGGCCTTTGGTCTGCGCCAGCGCCAGCGTGAGCAAGAACAAACCAGCCAGTTGCGTGGTGAAGGCCTTGGTGGAGGCCACGCCGATCTCGGCCCCGGCGCGGGTCACGTAGGCGTGTTTGCACTCGCGCACCATGGCGCTGGTGGACACGTTGCAAATCGTCAGCGTGTGCGTCATGCCCAGGCTTTGCGCGTGGCGCAGTGCGGCCAGGGTGTCGGCGGTCTCGCCGCTTTGGGTGATGGTGACGATCAGGGTGTTGGGGTTGGGCACCGATTCGCGGTAGCGGTATTCGCTGGCGATTTCGACCTGGCAGGGCACTTTGGCAATCGCTTCGATCCAGTACTTGGCCACGCAGCCGCTGTAGTAGCTGGTGCCGCAGGCCAGGATCAACACGTTGTCGATGGCCTTGAAGGTGGAATACGCACCGTCGCCAAACAGCTCGGGCGTGATGCCTTCGACGCCCTCGAGCGTGTCGGCAATGGCGCGAGGCTGCTCGAAGATTTCCTTTTGCATGTAGTGGCGATACGGCCCAAGTTCCGCCGCACCGCTGTGGGCATGCACGGTTTTCACGGCGCGGGTCACGGCCTTGTGCTCGCGGTCCACCACCCAGTATTTGCCCAGCTGAATGTCGACCACGTCGCCTTCTTCCAGATAGACGATCTGATCGGTCACGCCCGCCAGCGCCATCGCATCGCTGGCCAAGAATGTTTCGCCCTGGCCTACGCCCAGAATCAGCGGCGAGCCCGCACGCGCACCGATCACGCGTTGCGGCTCGTCTTTGTGGAAGACGGCAATCGCATACGCGCCGTGCAGCTGGCGAATGGCGGTTTTGACGGCTTCAAAAATGTCACCGTCGTACACGCTGTCCACCAGGTGGGCGATGACTTCGGTGTCGGTCTGGCTGGTGAACACATAGCCCCTAGCTTGCAGGGCGGCGCGCAGTTCTTCGTGGTTTTCGATGATACCGTTGTGCACCAGCGCCACCTTGCCCGGCTTGGCGTCGGCTGCGCCCGTGCCGTGGCTGAAGTGTGGGTGCGCGTTGTGCACCGCTGGCGCGCCATGCGTGGCCCAGCGGGTGTGGGCGATGCCGGTGCCGCCTTCGATGTGGTCGGCGGTGACCTGGTCCATCAACTCTGCCACGCGCGAGGTGCTGCGGGCGCGCTGCAAGCCGCCAGTTTTGCCGTTCAGGCTGGCCGCGTGCACGGCCACGCCACACGAGTCATAGCCCCGGTATTCAAGCCGTTGCAGGCCCTGCACCAGCACGGGAACGATGTTGCGGGAAGAAACGGCGCCGACGATGCCACACATATTGAAGCTCCTGAATGGGTTGTTTTCACAAAACTGGTGCGATGTTAGGCTTGCACGATTGAAATTTCAGATCAAAATTGACCACCCAATCGTTTAAAAATTTCTTTCACATTGATTATTGAAATTTAATTTCAATAAAATACGATTCATGGAACAAAACGAACTCGATGCCATCGACCTGCAACTGCTGGACGCCCTGCAACGCGATGCCAGCATCAGCAATGTGGCGCTGGCCGAGCGGGTGAACGTCTCGCCGCCCACTTGCCTGCGGCGCGTCAAACGGCTGACCGAGGGCGGCTGGATTGAGCGGCAAGTGGCGGTGCTGAGCGCCGACCGTCTCAGCCAAAGCCTTGGCCACGCCCTCACGGCGCTGGTCGAGGTGTCGCTGGACCGGCAAGGCAGCGAACACCTGGACGCCTTCGAGGCCCGCGCCGTGGCGGACGATGCGGTGCAGCAGTGCTGGCGCGTGTCGCCCGGCCCCGACTTCATGCTGGTGGTGCAGGCCCGCGACATGCCGCATTACCTGGCCATCAGCCAGGCGCTGTTCACGCAAGACGCCAATGTGCGCAATGTGAAGGCATTCTTCGCCACCAAGCGGGCCAAGTTCACCACCACTTGGCCATTGCTGAAACCGCCTACTGCTTAAAAAACCCGGTCAGGCCGCACCTCCCACAGAACAGCTTCAGGCCTTGGGCTTTTTTTGCGGCCGCGCCCAATTGGCGATGCTGATTTGTTTGCCGCGTGCCACGCTCAAAGCGCCGGGCTCGGTGCTCTTGGTGATGGTCGAGCCGCCGCCCACGGTGCCGCCCGCACCAATGGTCACCGGGGCCACCAGCACGCAGTTGCTGCCGATGTGCACGTCGGCTTCGATCACGGTGCGGTGCTTGTTGGCGCCGTCGTAGTTGGCGGTGATGCTGCCCGCGCCATAGTTCACCCGCTCGCCCACCGTCGCGTCGCCCAGATAGGCCAGGTGGTTGGCTTTGGCGCCTTTGGCCATCGTGGAGTTTTTCACCTCGACAAAGTTGCCGATGTGCACCTCGGCCCCCAGCTGCGCGCCGGGACGCAGACGGGCAAAGGGGCCGATCAAAGCGCCCTCGCCCACCGACACACCGAGTTTTTCGCCGTCGATGTGGGTGAAGGGGTGGATGACCGCGCCAGCGGCGATGGTGCAGTTGGCCAGCACGCAGTTCGCGCCGATCTTCACGCCTTCGCCCAATGACACCTGGCCTTCAAAAATGCAGTTCACGTCGATCTCGACGTCTTGTGCGCAGTCGAGCTGGCCGCGCAGGTCAAAGCGGGCCGGGTCTTTCAGGCGCACGCCTTGTTCCATGAAACGGTGCGCCTGACGCAGCTGGTGAGCCCGCTCCAGCTCGGCCAATTGCACCGGGCTGTTGATGCCCGCCACTTGCAGCGCATCGGCAATCTTGTGGGCCACCACAGGCACGCCGTCGGCCACAGCGAACTTGACCACGTCGGTCAGGTAGTACTCGCCCTGGGCATTCTGGTTGTCCAGACGGGCCAGCCAGGCTTTGAGCAGACGCGCAGGCACGGCCATGATGCCGCTGTAGACCTCTTTGATTTGGCGTTGCGCCTCGGTAGCGTCTTTGTGCTCGACGATGGCTTGCACCGCATCGCCCTGGCCACCACCTCGAACGATGCGGCCATAACCCGTGGGGTCGGCAAAGTCGATGGTGAGCAGCGCCAGCTTGTCGCCGCCGCACTGGGCGATCAGGGCTTGCAAGGTGCCTACCTCAGTCAAAGGCACGTCGCCCGACAAAATCACCACCACGCCATCGTCGGCCAGCGCGGGCACAGCCTGCTGCACGGCGTGGCCCGTGCCCAGCTGCGGCTCTTGGCGCACGCACTGCACCGCCAGCGCTTGGCCGGGGGCCAGCAGCAGTGGCTCAACCTGATCAGCCCCGTGGCCGGTGATGACCACCGCCGAGCGGGCGTTCAGCTGTGCCGCCGTGTTCAGCACATGCTGCACCAGCGGCACCCCGGCCAGGCGCTGCAAGACCTTGGGCAGGCGGCTTTTCATGCGGGTGCCTTTGCCAGCGGCCATCACGACGACATCAACAAAGGGCGTGGATAAGCGGGTCATGGGGTCAAAACTTTCTCAAGAAGCCACAGCTTGGTGACGATATTCAGATTCAGATCAATTATCGCTGCCGCATCTCAGGCATATGATGTATGCCAAACAAGGCGCTTCAAAAATGGCTTCTTCCAATTTCTGGTTTTTATGTGCTGCCGTTGCGGGCAGTTTGACACTGGCCGGCTGTGGCGGCGGATCAACGCCGGCGACGCAAAGCGCCTCCTGCGAGTTGCCGCTCAAATATGCAGACGGCGCAAACGGCGGCTACCGCATTGGCGCGGCATCCACCCTGGCGGTGCCCAGACAATTCAACGCCTGCACCCTGACACAAATTCAAGCCGCTTCGGTGAGTCTTTGCATCGACCATCAACAAATCAGCGAGTTGAGTGCCCAGCTGGTGCTGCCCAACAACACGACACAAACCCTCAATCTGCAGTCTGCGCAGACACCTGGCGGCACTTGCTTGCTGACCGGAAAACTGTTCACCATCACTTTGTCCAGTGCGGCTTTGCAGAGCATCGGCGGCTTGCAAGGCGATTGGACCGTGAGCTTGGCCGACACCAACCAGGTATCTACAACCCCGGTGGGTTACTTGGTGGGCTGGTCATTGAAGATGGACGGCGCCCGATGATCCGTTGGTGGGTGCTGGTTCTGGCGCTGCCCCTCTTGCAAGGCTGCAGCGCCATCAAGCTGGGTTACCAACAACTGCCCACGTTGTCTTACTGGTGGCTTGACAGCGCCGTCTCGTTCAACGACACACAGACTGAACGCAGCAAAGAAGCGCTGGCCAACGTGTACCGCTGGCACCGCGGCCAGGAACTGGCCACCTACAGCGACTTGTTGCAACGCACAGCCGAGCTGAGCCAAGGCAAGCTGCAAGCCGATCAGGCGTGCAGCGTGTGGAGCGAAGTGCAAGTCCTGATGGACCGCACCGCACGGGTCGCCATCACACAAGCTGTGCCTGTGGTGCAAATGCTGGGGCCACGCCAGCTGAGCCACTTGGCGCGGCACCTGGACAGCAAAAACGAAGACTGGGACAAGGAATGGCTGCAAGGCAACCCCGCCGAGCGTCTGGAGCGACGGCTGGACAAGGCGCTGGAGCGATACCGCTCCTTTTATGGTGATCTGAGTGCAGCCCAAGTCGCCTTGGTCAAGGCCCAGGTCAGTCAATCGGGCTGGAGCCCGGAGTGGGGTCGTCAAGAACGTTTGCGGCGCGAGCAGGATTTGCTCAGCACGCTCAGGCAATCGGCCTTGGGCAATGCCTCAGCCGCACAGGTTGAAGCCAACTTGTTGGGCGTGTGGCAGCGCTGGCTCATGCCCCCCGGCGAGGCTGGACGCGCCATGGTGCAAAAAATGACCAAGCAAGCCTGCGACAACCTGGCCCAACTGCACAACACCACCAGCCCCGAACAGCGCCAACGGGCGACCCGCCGATTGCGGGCCTATGAGCAAGACATCCGCGAACTGATCAAGCCCTGAGGCCTGCCAACCCTCAGCTTTGCAGTGCCTTCCACATTTCCATGTCGCGCTCGGCGGTCCAGATGCGGGGGTTCTTGATGCCACTGGCCTCGTCGTAAGCACGCGTCACATCAAACGGCAGGCAGTGCTCGTAAATGAACACATGGCCAAACACCGGGTCCATGCTTTGGCGGGTGTGGGCCATGGCGGCCTTCAAGTCCATCTTGCCCGCCACGGCTTCTTTGCCGGCTTGGAACAAAGTGGTCACCCAGCGCTGGGTGTAGTCCAAGGCCTTGTTGACGTTGGCGTTGCCCTTCATGGCTTCGCCGCGACCAGGCACGATGAACTCGGCTTTCAGGGCGCGCAGCGCTTCCAGCGTGGCGGGCCACTCTTCGAGCTGGGCATCGCCCGTGTACACACCGGCTTCGTACTCGACCAGGTCACCTGAGAACAGCACTTTTTCCTCTTCCACCCAAGCAATCGTGTCGCCACGGGTGTGGCCCGGACCCGGATGCCAGATTTGCACCACCACGCCGCCCAGGTTGATGCTGAGCTTGCCGGGCACTTCGCCCTTCGTGGGGTTGCCACCACCCACCACCATGGTGGGCCAGGTCAGGCCGGGGATGCTGTCGGCCCCACGGAACAGGCGCGGGAAGCGCTCCATCTCGCTCTTCATGTCTTGCGCGCCGCGCTCTTTGATCAGGTCAAGCGTGCCTTCGCTGGCGATGATTTCGGTCGCGCCTTCGGCGGCGTAGGCGTAAGCACCCAGCACACGCACCGCGTGGTAGTGGGTCAACAGCACGTATTTGATGGGCAGGTCGCTGACGGTACGGATTTTTTTGATCAGGTCCTGCGCCATGGCCGGGGTGGCCGTGGCGTCGCTCACCATGATGAAGCGGTCACCGATGATCACGCCCGAGTTAGGGTCACCCTCGGCGGTGTAGGCCCAGCAATGTTTGCTGAGTTGCTCGAACGTGATCTTTTTCTCGGCCAGGTCGGCCTGGCTGGCGAATGCTTTGGTGGGGGCTTTGGTGGGGGCGCTGGACATGGAAGTTTCTCCGGTCAATGAATGGCGTGAATTTTACCTAAACGAAATGCATTACGGATTGTTGAATTAGCGCGCAGGAGCCCACCCTGTGGGCGATGGGCGTGGAACACGCCCTCTACAACATCGCCCTGCAAGCCATCGCCCACGGGGTGGGCTCCTACAAAAATCCATCTCTAGACTGTTGCTGAAAGCTTCAAGGGGGTTGGATCCATAGACCCCACAGATCCTGCCCTTCGCGCTCAACCCAAACCTTTTTCCAGCATCGCAATCACCTCTTCGGCAAAGGCCGCATAGCTGATCGGGCCGCCTGGGCGCAGCCAAGTGAAGGTCCAGTTGATCATGCCCAGCAGCATCATGGTCAGCGCGGTCTGGTTGGTCGGGGTCAGGCGCTCGGGGTAAGCGCGTTTCATGAACCGGGTCATGGCGGCCACGATGTCGCGCTGGCGGTTGAGGATCAAATCCCTGGGCGAGACCAGGGCCGCGCCCAGCGCGGTGTCGGGCGCATCGCTCAAAAACTGCGTGTCGTTGAGCAAGGCTGCGTGCCGGGTGGCCGAGGTTTCGTATTCCTGCAAAAACGCCCGTACCAGCTCGTGCAGCGTGGCGCGCTCGTCCAGATTCTTGCGCTGCGCAGTCGCCTCCGTCTGCGCAATCAGCGCCAGCAGGCGCTGGGTGTGGCGGTCCAGCAGGTCAAACAGGATCGCCTCTTTGCTGTCGTAATAGTGGTACAGCCGCGCTTTGGAGGTGCCACACGCCGTGGCAATCTCGTTCATGCTGGCAGCCGGGTAGCTGCGCTGGGCAAAGCATTGCGCCGCAATGTCGAGGATCGCGTCGCGCTTGATGTCGTGGGTGGCGGATTTGGGTCTTGCCATGGTTCTTTCTCGTCGGGCTCAAACCGGCCAGACCACCCCGTTGTCGTTCAGGATCGCGTCCAGCGGCTCGTCGTGGTCTTCGGGCTCCAGATCATCGACAAAGCCCTGGGTGTACCCCAGGCCCACCGTGAACGGCTTGGGCTGCAAGGTGGCCAGGGTGCGGTCGTAAAACCCCCCGCCGTAGCCCAGGCGGTAGCCGCCAATGCCGTAGCCCACGCAGGGCACAAACAGCAAGGTGGGCACGATGACTTCGGTGTCTTTGGGTTTGGGGATACCGTAGGCGTCCTCTTCCATGGGGCAGCCGGGGTACCAGGTGTGAAAAGTGAGGGTTTTGTGTTGCTTGTTGACCACCGGCAGGCCGATGCGGCGGCGCTGCGGTTCGCCGTGCAACTCGCCGTCTTCTTTCCAGCGGTGCAGCGCGGGCAGCGGATCAAACTCGCCCTTGATGGGCCAATAGGCGCCGATCACGGTGTCCGGGCGGTCAAACAGCCAGATGCGCATGACGCGCTGCAAGGCCTCGGCCCGCGCCAGGCGGTCGGGCAGGTTCAGCCTTTCTTCAATCAAGGCTTTTCGTAAGGCTTTTTTAGCGTCTGCTTTGTCCATAATCGACCCATGAAATTCACTCAGATTCTGACACTGGTTTGTGCCTTGGCCACGACAGGCCTTTGGAGCCCCCATGCACAGGCCCAAGGTCAGGCCACCAACAAGGGTGACGACCTCATCCTGGAGATGCACCAGGCCTTTCGAAAAGGCGACAAAAACCGCTTGTCAGCCCTGCTGCCCCAAACCCGGGGCCATGTGCTGGAGCCTTTGGCCGCGTATTGGGAAATGCGCGCCCGCCTCGACAACGCACCTGAATCCGAGATTCGTGGTTTTTTGAACGCCTATGCCGGTTCTTACTACGAAGACCGCTTGCGCACCGACTGGCTGCAACAACTGGGCAAGCGCCGCGATTGGGCCTCCTTCACGGCCGAATACCCGCGTTACCGCATGCGCGATGACCGCGAGGTGCGTTGCTACGCCCTGGCCACCGAAGCCATGAACAGCAAGGCCGATGTGGCCGACGAAGCCAAGCGACTGTGGTACTCGCTGCGCGAAGCCGACGACGGCTGCACCTATGTGGCCGACCATTTGCACTCAGGCAAACAGATCAACGGCCTGGATTTGTGGCGCAAGGCCCGCATCGCCATGGACGCCAACCGCCCCCGCGCGGCGCAGGCAGCGGTGGACATCGAAGCACCTCGCTTGTCCGAGCAAGTGGCGCTGATCCACGCCGATCCGGCCAAATACCTGGACAAACGCATCATCGCCGTCACCAGGAGCCGCAAGGAACTGGCGGTGCTGGCCCTGATCCGACTGGCCGCCAAAGACCCGGACGAAGCCGCCGATTTGCTGAGCCGTCGCTGGGCCATCCAGCTGAGCGCCGAAGAGCGCAACTGGACTTGGGGCGTGATTGGCAAACAAGCTGCGCAAAAGCTGCAAGACAACGCCAGCAGCCACTTTGCCAAGGTGCAAAAAGACAGCGACCTGAACGACGAGCTGCTGCACTGGAAAGTGCGTGCCGCCTTGCGGCAAGGCCAATGGCGTCAGGTGCTCACCGCCACCCAGGCCATGAGCCCCGAATCGCAAAAAGACCCGGCATGGGTGTATTGGCGAGCCCGCGCCCTGATGGCCACAGCGCAAGACACGGCCCAGCGGCAAGAAGCCCAAGGCCTGCTGCGCAGCATCGCCAGCGTGCGGGGTTTTTATGAGCAACTGGCCCTGGAAGAATTGGGGCAAGCCATCACCCTGCCCGAACGCCCTGCCGCCCTGACCCCACAAGAAAAAGCCGCCGCCCTCATCAACCCCGGCCTGCAGCGCGCCTTGTACGCCATCCAGATGGGGCTGCGCCCCGAAGGCAACCGCGAGTGGAACTACAGCACCAACCTGCACACGCCCGGCGGCATGAACGACCGCGAGCTGCTGGCCGCTGCCGATCTGGCTTGCCAACGGCAAGTGTGGGACCGCTGCATCAACACCAGTGACCGCACCAAAGACGCCATCGACTTTGACCAGCGCTTTCCGATGCCGCTGCGCGAGATCGTGGTGCGCCGCTCGGGCGACATCAAGCTCGACCCGGCTTATGTGTATGGCCTGATCCGCCAGGAAAGCCGTTTCGTCATGGACGCCCGCTCGCATGTGGGGGCCTCGGGCCTGATGCAGGTGATGCCCGCCACCGCCAAATGGACCGCCAAAAAAATCGGCATGACCGGCTTCACGCCCGACCAGATCACCGACCGCGAAGTGAATGTGGCCATCGGCACGGGTTACCTGAAACTGGTGCTGGACGACTTCGAGGGCTCGATGCCTTTGGCCACAGCGGCCTACAACGCCGGGCCGGGTCGATCACGCACGTGGCGCAACGGCCCGGTGCTCGAAGCGGCCATCTGGGCCGAAAACATCCCGTTCCAGGAAACCCGCGATTACGTGAAAAAAGTGCTGTCCAACACCACCAACTACGCCGCCATCCTGACGCGCCAACCCCAGTCACTCAAAGCCCGCTTGGGCTCGGTGGGGCCGCGCACCTCGACCGTGGCCGAGGTGAACAAAGATTTGCCTTAAGCGCGTGTGTAGGAGCCTACCCCGTGGGCGATGGGCGGGGCACATGCCCCAATGACCATCGCGCACAGGGTGCGCTCCCACAAATACGGCCATCGCGCACAGGGTGCGCTCCCACAACAGACCCTGCAGCTTCCTCGTAGGAGCCCACCCCGTGGGCGATGCGCGGCGCACACGCCCCAATGACCATCGCGCACAGGGTGCGCTCCCACAAATACGACCATCGCGCACAGGGTGCGCTCCCACAAATACGGCCATCGCCCACGGGGTGGGCTCCTGCGCCAATCAGCCCAGCAGCTCGTCCAGATTGGCCTTGATTTTTTCTTCAATCTTGCCGCTGTAGGCGCCGAGCAAAAAGCCCAGTTTCAGCTGCAGATCAAAGCGGTTTTCAGTGACGACGAGCTCTCCACTCACACCGCTGCGCGCAAAGCGCATGCGGTCTTCGGATTCGCCGGACTCGGACTCGCAAGTCATGCCCCACTCCTGCTCGGCCTGTTCGCGCCAGCGCTCGGCCACAGCGCGTGCCCCAGCCAATCCCAGGGTGTGTGCTCGTTCAATCTTCAGTTCAGGCATGGTGTGCAAAGGGGGGTTACGTGGATGTTCAGGCCTTGGCCGCGGCCGCTGCATTGGCGACCGGCTTGAAAGCCGGGTCGGCAGCCACCTCCACCAGGCAGTCGTAAAACACGGGCGCACGGCCCAGGTCGGTCAGGTGCTGGCTGGTCAGCTCATTCACATTGGTGCCGTTCAGGCCCAGCTTGCGCCACCAGATGCCCAGGCCGTTGACCACACCGGGCCGCGCCCGCTGGTTCAATCTGGCTTTGCAGTGGTAAGTACCCCGGTCGTTGAACACCTTGACCACCGCGCCATCGGCAATGCCCCGCGCTGCCGCATCTTGCGGGTGCATCTCCAGCACCGGCTCGGCTTCGATGTCGCGCAGGCTTTGCACGTTGACGAAGGTGGAGTTGAGAAAGTTGCGCGCAGGCGGCGAAATCATGGCCAGCGGGTAGCGCGCATCGCTGCCGAGCACTTCGTAATTGGGCACATGGTCGGGCAGGCCATCCAGCCCCTGGTCGGCCAAGCGCTGGCTGAAAAACTCACAGCGGCCCGAGGGCGATGGAAAGCCACCCTCGGCAAACGGCGCATCGGGCACCGGCAATGAAGCAAAGCCATGCGCTAACAATTGCTCAAAATCCTGCGCGTCGCCAATGGCGCTGCGGCACAAGCTCTCGTCGGTTTCGGCAAAGCATGGGTCGTCAAACCCCATGCGCTGAGCCAGCGCCCGAAAGATGTCGGTGTTGGTGCGCGCACCGCCCACAGGCGCAATCGCTGGGCGGTTCAGCAGCACATCGGTGTGGCCGTAGCTGGTGTGGATGTCCCAATGCTCCAGCTGCGTGGTGGCGGGCAAGATGAAGTCGGCATAGTCGGCCGTATCGGTCTGAAAATGCTCCAGGACCACCGTGAACAGGTCTTCGCGGGCAAAGCCCTGCACCACCTTGCCCGACTCGGGCGCAATCGCCACCGGGTTGCTGTTGTAAACGATCAGGGCTTCGATCTGCGGACCAAAATCGGGCGACGCCGGGCGCAACAAGTCGTCGCCAATCGTGCTCATGTTGATGGTGCGCGGACGCCGCTCGCCCAGCAAGTCGGGTCGTTGCAGGGCCGCTCGCCGCACCGGAAAATGCCCCGAGCTGCTGAGCAGCAAGCCCCCCGCCCGGTGCCGCCAGGCACCTGTCAGCGCAGGCAAGCAGGCAATCGCCCGCACCGCGTTGCCGCCACCGCGCACGCGCTGCATGCCGTAGTTCAGGCGAATGGCGGCGGGCTGTGTCGTGCCCCAGTCGCGGGCCAATTGGCGAATTTGCAGGGCCGGCACGCCGCACACGTCGGCTGCGCGCTCGGGCGTCCATTGCAAGGCGCGCGCTTTCAGGGCGTCCCAGCCCAAGGTGTAGCGGTCGATGTAGTCCTGGTCCAACCAGCCATTCACGATCAGCTCGTGCATGACCGCCAGCGCCAGCGCGGCGTCGGTGCCGGGGCGCAGGGCGATGTGTTCGTGGCATTTTTCGGCCGTTTCGCTGCGCCGGGGGTCGATGCAGACCAGCTTGGCCCCGTTGCGCTTGGCCGCTTGGGCAACGCGCCAAAAGTGCAGGTTGCTGCCAATCGAGTTGCTGCCCCAGATGACGATGAGCTTGGATTCGGCAAAAAACTCAACCTTCATGCCCACCTTGTTGCCCAAGGTCTGCGTCAAGGCTTCGGCCCCGGCAGAGGCGCAAATCGTGCGGTCCAAAAGCGATGCGCCCAACTGGTGAAAAAACCGCGCCGCGATCGACTCGCTTTGCACCAGGCCCATGGTGCCCGCGTAGCTGTAGGGCAGGATGGCCTGCGGGTGGCGTGCGGCGATGGTTTTCAGGCGTGCGGCAATTGCGTCCAGCGCTTCGTCCCAGCTCACAGGCTCGAACTGGCCGGAGCCCTTGGGGCCGACGCGCTTTAAGGGCTGCAGCAAGCGGTCCGGGTGATAGGTGCGCTCGGTGTAGCGCGACACTTTGGTGCACAGCACCCCATCGGTCTGGGCGTGCGCCGGATTGCCCTGCACTTTGGTGGCACGGCCGTTTTCCACCGTGGTCAGCAGGGCGCAGGTGTCGGGGCAGTCGTGCGGGCAGGCACCGCGCACGGTTTGAACGTGTTCTAAGCTGGTCATGGGCAAGATCTGAAGCTGGAAGCGACATTGTCAGGCATCTACTGTGGTCGATGGTTTTCAGGGCGTGTACCAAGACCATCGCCCACGGGGTGGGCTCCAACAAAAAATCCAGTTTTCAGGGCGTGTGCCACGACCATCGCCCACGGGGTGGGCTCCTGCAAAATATCCAGCACTGGGCTGTTGCGCAGCATTTCAAAGGCGCAGATTCATAGGGACAACCCTGATGCTCGATGTCCCCCAAGCGCACAGGGGTGATGGCATCACTTTGTAAGTCCCGCTAGACTGTATTCATGAAACTCATCGACTCCATCCTTACCGACGCGGCCAGCATCGCGGCCATTCGCAAAGACATCCACGCTCACCCCGAGCTGTGCTTTCAGGAGGTGCGCACCGCCGACGTGGTGGCGCAGCAGCTGACCGACTGGGGCATCCCGATTCACCGCGGCATGGGCACCACCGGGGTGGTCGGCATCGTGCACGGGCGCGACGGCGGCGCTTGCGGGCGCGGCATTGGCTTGCGGGCCGACATCGACGCCCTGCCCATGCAGGAGTTCAACACCTTCGCCCACGCCAGCAAGCACCAAGGCAAGATGCACGCTTGCGGCCATGACGGCCACACGGCCATGCTGCTGGCGGCGGCCAAACACTTTGCCAAGCACCGCGACTTTGACGGCACGGTGTATTTGATCTTCCAGCCCGCCGAAGAAGGCGGCGGCGGCGCGCGCGAGATGATCAAGGACGGCCTGTTCGACAAGTTCCCCATGCAGGCTGTGTTCGGCATGCACAACTGGCCCGGCGCGCCCGTGGGCACTTTTGCCGTCAGCGCAGGCCCGGTCATGGCGTCCAGCAACGAATTCAAAATTGTCATCCGTGGCAAAGGCAGCCACGCCGCGCTGCCGCACAACGGCATCGACCCGGTGCCAATCGCCTGCCAAATGGTGCAAGGTTTTCAGACCATCATCACCCGCAACAAAAAGCCAGTGGACGCGGGCGTGATCTCGGTCACCATGATCCACGCGGGCGAAGCCACCAACGTGGTGCCCGACTTCTGTGAACTGCAGGGCACGGTGCGCACTTTCAGCATCGATGTGCTCGACCTGATTGAGACCCGCATGAAGCAAGTGGCCGAATCCATTTGCACCGCCTTTGACGCGCAATGCGAGTTCACCTTCCACCGCAATTACCCGCCCACCATCAACAGCGCCCCTGAAGCCGACTTTGCCCGCCAGGTCATGACCGGCATCGTAGGTGCCGACCATGTGGTCAACCAGGAACCCACCATGGGCGCGGAAGACTTCTCGTACATGCTGCAGGCCAAGCCTGGCGCTTACGTGTTCATCAGCAACGGCGATGGCGCACACCGCGAGATGGGCCACGGCGGCGGCCCCTGCACCTTGCACAACCCCAGCTACGATTTCAACGATGACCTGATCCCTCTGGGCGGCACGTATTGGGTCGAGCTCGCCACGCAATGGCTGGCCAATCCAACACAAAACGCTTGAAAAAATCCGCATGACCGATATCCAAACCGGCTTTTCCAAAAGCTACGCCGAAGCCCGCCAGAAGTTCCTGAACGCCGCTCATGCTGCAGGCCTCACGGTGGATTCCAACATCCACCCCTTGAAGGGCCGTGACGGCGAAGAGCTGGCCATGGACGTGGTACTGGACGGCGCACCCGACGCAAAGCAGTTGTTGGTTGTCAGCAGTGCCTGCCACGGGGTCGAGGGTTACTGCGGCTCGGGCGTGCAAATTCATGCCCTGCAAAACACCGCCTGGCGCGATGCGTGCAAGGCCAGCGGCGTGGCCGTGCTCTACATCCACGCACTCAACCCGCACGGGTTTTCGCATGTGCGGCGTGTGACCCACGAAAACGTGGACATCAACCGCAACTTCCAGGACTTTTCAAAACCCCTGCCTGCCAACGAGGCTTACAAGGAAATCCACCCACTGTTGCTGCCCGAAGTCTGGCCACCCGATGCCGCCAACGCTGCGGCCACCGCCCAGTTCATCGCCGAACGCGGCATGAAGGCCTTTCAGGCTGCCGTGTCCAAAGGCCAGCACGAATTTCCGGATGGCCTGTTCTTTGGCGGCCAAGCCCCCACCTGGAGCAACCTCACGCTGCGCAAGGTGCTGCAAAAGTACGGCCAGCGCTGCCAAAAAATGGCCTGGATCGATCTGCACACGGGTCTGGGTCCCAGCGGGGTGGGCGAGCGCATTTTTGCCTGCGCCGACGACGCTGCCGCCTACGCCCGCGCCAAAGCCTGGTGGGGCCAGGGCATCACCTCGATTTACGACGGCTCGTCCACCTCGGCCTTCCTCACCGGGCTGATGTGGATGTCGGCCTACCAGGAATGCCCACAAGCTGAATACACCGGCATTGCCATGGAATACGGCACCCAGACACAGGATCTGGTCATTGCTGCCCTGCGTGGCGACCACTGGTTGCACCTGCACCCCGAGGCCCCCGATGCACTGCGCCAGCAAATCAAGCAAGCGCTGATGGACGCGTTTTATGTCGACACCAACGAATGGCGCACCCAAATCGTGGACCAGGCCATGGACGCCATGCACCAGGCCGCCAAGGGCCTGAACAACTGATGGCCTCGCCAAGTGTCCTGGTGCTGGGCGGCAGCGGCTTTGTCGGCCGCCAAGTCTGCGAACAACTGGCGCGTTTGGGCTGGCGCATCACGGTACCCACGCGCCGTGCGGTCAATGCGGCGGCCGTGCAAAGCCTGCCGGGCCTGACTGTCCTCGAAGCCTCGGTTCACAACGAAGCCGACCTGGCCCGCCTGATGCCCGGACACGATGCCGTGGTCAACCTGGTGGCGGTGCTGCATGGTGACGAAGCACGCTTTGAGCAGGTGCACGTCAACTTGCCCGCCAAAATCGCCCGTGCCATGAAAAAAGCCGGTGTGCAGCGGCTGGTGCAGGTGAGTGCGCTGGGTGCCGATGCCCAAGGCCCTTCGATGTACCAGCGCAGCAAAGCGCAGGGCGAAACGGTGCTGCACGGTGCAGGCCTGCAGCTGACGGTGCTGCGCCCCAGCGTGATCTTTGGCGCTGAAGACAAATTCCTCAACCTGTTTGCCGACCTGCAGGCCATCGCGCCCTTCATACCGCTGGCGGGCAGCAAAACCCGTTTTCAACCCGTGTGGGTGGGCGATGTGGCACGCGCCGTGGTGACTTGCCTGCAAAAACCGGACACCATCGGCCAGACCTACGAGCTGTGCGGCCCCGATGTCCTGACCCTGGGCGAGTTGGTGCAACGCGCTGGCCAGTGGGCCGGTGTGAACCACGGCCGAGGCCGTCCGGTCATCGGCTTGCCCATGTGGATGGGCTGGCTGCAGGCTGCGGCCATGGAACTGGCTCCCGGTGAGCCCTTGATGAGCCGCGACAACCTCGCCTCCATGAAGGTCGACAACGTGGCCACAGGTCAGTTGCCAGGCCTGCAGGCACTGGGCATCACCGCCGCCTCGGCCGCTGGCGTGGCCCCCGGCTACCTGGGCCATCGTGGCCCGCGCAGCAAAATGAACCACTGGCGCGAAGGCGCTGGGCGTTAACCTGCGAACCCCACGGGGTGGGCTCCTGGTATGGATTGACCTGTCAATAGGTGCCGGTTGTTTTTAAGCTCTCTCTGTTTCTTTTGTCTTCTCGGTCAGTGACTGTGGATCAGGGACTACGAGGCTGATTGGGCGA
>Ga0255139_1000127_pt1 | contig 26591 bp, 22 predicted proteins | sample Law_Colum_RepB_8_FD_188549 | JGI IMG/M metagenome (GOLD analysis project Ga0255139, IMG submission 188549) | Freshwater microbial communities from St. Lawrence River, New York, United States - Law_Colum_RepB_8d | ecosystem: Environmental > Aquatic > Freshwater > River | place: USA: New York...
GATTGTTCTGCGCCGCTTCGATCTGGTTCTGGCCGAAAACAAGCAGAAGGTGCTGGACGAAAAAAAGCGCCTGGAAGACAAAGGCATCACTGGCCCGGCGCTGGAAAAGGCACTGTCACGCATCGCAGCAGCCGACCGCAAGCAGGAGCTGTTCAACACCAGCGGTTTCACGTTTGAGAAGCTGCTAGGTGACGCACCTAACATCGCAGGCAACCTAATCGCCTACATCCAAGGCTTCTCACCACGCGCCCGCGACATCTTCGACAAGTTCGAGTTTGAAACCGAGATCGCCAAGCTGGACGAGGCCAATCGCCTGTACCTGATCATCAAGGAGTTCTGCTCGGCAGACATCAACTTGTCGCCAAAGGCCATCACCAATCTGCAGATGGGCTACCTGTTCGAAGAGTTGGTGCGCAAGTTCAACGAGCAAGCCAACGAAGAGGCTGGGGATCACTTCACCCCGCGTGAAGTCATTCGCCTGATGGTTGAGCTGGTCTTCACAGGAGAAGACGGCATCTTCGAGCCGGGCATTTACCGCAGTGTCTACGACCCAACTGCAGGCACGGGCGGCATGCTGTCTGAATCTGAAAAAGCCGCGATGGCCAAGAACCCCCAGGCCAACATCGAATTGTTCGGCCAAGAATACAACCCCGAGTCCTATGCCATCTGCTGCTCTGACCTTCTGATCAAGGACGAGCCGATCAACAACCTGATCTACGGCGACACTCTGGGCATCAAGGACGCCAAGAACAAGACCAACGGCTTTGTGCCGCACGACGGCCACCCGGACAAGAAATTCCACTACATGCTGGCCAACCCGCCCTTTGGGGTGGAGTGGAAGCCGGAAGAAGACTTCGTGCGCGAGGAGTACGAAGACCAAGGCTTTTCCGGCCGCTTCGGCGCGGGCCTGCCACGCATCAACGATGGCTCGCTGCTGTTCAGCGTGCTGCCGATGCGCAAGGTCGGCTGCTGCCTCACTGGCAGGAATGCCGTCGATTGCGTGCAGGCGAACTGTTTTTGCTGAGCGAAACCAGTGACGCCTCGTTCGACAGCCGCTACTTCGGGCCGATCACCGTGGATCGGGTGATAGGCCGTGCTCGCGCATTGTGGACCTGGGCTCAGCCGAGAGGTGAGCCATGATGAGCGAGCGAAAGCGAGCGGTAAAAGCGGAGGGCAAGATAAAAGGGGACGGCACGCTAGCGTGCCTTGAGCCCTCCGCCACCAGCATTACAGGCAGCACCGGATGGGGCAGGGTGCGTGCCGTGTTGAAGCTGGAAGCATTGCGGCTGCTGGCTTGGTCGCGTGCCGCTTACGCCAGCCTATGCCGCTATGCGCTGGAGTGTGCGCTATGAGCCGGCGCGATGATGATGGCTTCGACATCCGGCCGGCTGCGCCGAAGGGGCGACACCAGCGCTTTGTCAGCCAGGTGATACGCGAGGCGAGCAAGGCCAGTGGCCGTTCGCTGAACCGGCCGGCATCGCGTTCAGGGGTATCGCTAGGGCGAGGGCAGGTGGCTGCGCGAGTCGCTGGAAAGGGATTTGACCGCAAGGCTAGGCGGGTTGTGATCAAAACACGGCTAGTGAATCTGAGGAAGGCTGGCAGCCGATCAACCATTACGCATTTGCGTTACATCGAGCGCGAGGGTGTTGGTCCTGATGGTGAGCAGGGCAAGGCCTATGGGCCGACTACCGACGACGCTGATATGGGCGCATTTGATGAGCGCGTGCGGGATGACCGGCATCAGTTTCGGTTCATTGTTTCGTCGGAGGATGCGGTGCAGATCGAGGATCTGAAACACTTCACGCGTGACCTGATGACACGGGTTGAGGCAGACCTGGGCACGCAGCTAGATTGGGTGGCGGTGGATCACTGGGATACCGACAACCCCCATACGCATATCGTGCTGCGGGGGCGGCAGGCTGATGGGCAGGATCTGGTCATTGCGCGGGAGTACATCGGTACGGGCATGCGGCAGCGGGCCAGTGAGCTGGCGACGGAGTGGCTGGGGCCACGCACTGAGCTAGAGATTCTGCAGAGTCAGCAGCGGGAGGTTCAGCGGCCAGGATGGACGGCGCTGGATCGGTCGCTACAGCGGTTGGCGAAGGATGGTCAGGTGACACTGAGGCAGCTGCATGAGCAGTGCCGAGATCCGAGGTATCGCAATCTGCTGGTGGGAAGATTGCAGTATCTAGAAGGGATGGGGTTAACAACGACAGTGGTTGGGCGAGGCTGGCAGATGCAGCCAAGTCTGGAAAAAGCCCTGAAGTCTGTTGGCATGGCAAAAGATATTGTCAGAACGAAGAGCCGTGAACTTGAGGTTTGAGTCAGGCTTATTGGTTGCGTGTGAAGCTTGATGATCAAGTGACAGAAACTCCATGGACTGATAATCTGAGCTTATTGTTGTTGGGAATCACTCTCATTATGTCCGTGCGGTATCAAACAGCCATGAGGCGTCGCTGGTCACTATCTCTGATAGTGATCATGCTGCTGCATTGGTCGCTTGGTGCCTGCGCTGCGCTGGCCGACACCATCTGCCTTGAGCCTGATGGCAGGGTGGTCTGGGAGCAGGCTGGCAAGCCATGTGCTGCTGAAGCCTTGGAGCAGGCCACGGGCAAGCCCTGCATCGATATTCAGACTCAAGACGGCCATGACGATCACTCGCCAGTCCCCTCGAAGCTGCAACTCGCAGACCTACAAACGCCACACCTGATTCCGGCCCTGACTTGGCTGCTACCCAGTATTCCCGCGCACCATGCGGTGAAGCCGGATGCGACCGGGCCACCCACAACGCCGTTCTCCGTCATCATTCGCGAAACTGCTTACCTGCTCATTTGATGCTTCCTGTTGACCACTGGAAGCAGGCCTTGGCCTGCGTTCTTTCGTCTGCATGGGAATCATCATGTCTCGTATTTTTGTTGTATTTGTATCCCTCATGGCCACGCTATGCGCTGGCCTGCTTCATGCCGACAGCCTGAGTCTGTCGGAAGCCACCCGTCGGGTGCTTGAGAAGAACCCGCAGACAGCGGTCAGTTCGGCGTTGCAAGACGCCGCTGCCGGGCGCGTCACGCAAGCCGGCGTACTCCCCAATCCTGAAGTGAACTATCTGTTGGAAGATTTTTCGGGCGACACCAATCGCTCGGCCAGCAGTGCCACAACGACCTACAGCGTGAGTCAGCGCTTTTCATTGCCTGGCAAACGCAGTGCGCGAACCTCTGTCGCGAGCGAAGAGCGCACCCTGACCGCGCTGGAGGCTCAAGCTGAGCGGCTGCGGCTGATTCGTCTCACCCGTGATAGCTATGTCGATGCCTTGGCCAGTGCTGAAAAGCGGTCGGCGGCTGAACGGAACTTGCTTCTGGCGCAGCAACTGCGCGATGCCGTTGCGGCTAGGGTGACGGCCGGCAAGGTGTCACCCATCGAGTTATCACGAGCCACTGTTGCCTTGGCAGGCGCTCGTCGTGCGGTCAATTTGGCAATGCAGGAGAGTCAATTGATGCGCCGGCAGCTAGCCAGCCTGTGGGGTGATAGCCGGCTTGAAGAGCAGCTGATGGACATATTGGTATTGCCTGAGCAGTTGTCTGAGCCGGTAGACCTCGCCAGTGTGAGTCCCTACCTGAAGCAGGCTGAGGCGCGTATTCAGCGTGAACGAGCTGCCCTGACACTGGCCGAGCGTCAGCGGTTACCGGACTTCACGCTGTCGGCGGGCACGAAGCGCGAAGCCATCACCCGTGAGCAGAGTGTTCTGCTCGGAATCTCCGTGCCCATTCCCTTGTTTGATCGCAACCAAGGTGCTCTGCGCAGTGCGCGTGCCGAGCTGACGGCTGCAGAAGCCAGCTTGAACCTCGCACAGCAGCAATGGCAACGGCAGCGTGACCATCTACTGGTGCAGCGCGAGGCCAGCTACCAGGACGCGCTGCAACTACGCGATGAAGTGCTGCGTATTGCCAGCGAGGCCTTGGAGGCCACACGCGAAGGCTACCGCGCGGGCAAGTTCTCGCTGATCGATCTGCTTGATGCCCAGCGCAGTCTGGTCGAGTCACAGGGCGTGTATCTCGCCGCCCGCATCTCCTATCACAAAAGTGAGGCCGCGCTCGATGAGCTGCTGGGCCGCGCTACTTTTTCTGGAAATACACCATGAAAACCGCAGTCAAGAAAGCACTCCCGCTGTTGATCGCCGTCTCTGCAGGCGCAGGTATGACTTGGGGCTTGATGGAGTTTGGCCCCGCCCAACATGGTCACGAAAGCCACGCGGAGTCTCCGACACCCGTTGCAGATGAGCATGCCGGGGAGCATGAAGAAGAGGGACATGCCGAAGCCATCAAGCTGACAGACGAGCAGCTGGTCGCCAATGGCTTGCGCATTGAATCAGCTACGCCAGGCAGCTTTGCCAGTGGCCTGTCGTTGCCGGGGCAGCTGGTGCTGAACACGGATCGCGAGGCGCGCGTGTTGTCACCGATTACCGGGATGGTGCGTTCGGCTCCGATTCAGATTGGCGCACAGATCAAGGCCGGCACTGTGCTGGCCGTGATCGAAAGCCCTCAGCTCTCCGATGTGGCGGCGCGCTATCTGGCTGCCAAGGAGCGGCAAGTCATGGCGCAATCGTCTTTTGCCCGTGAAGAGAGTCTCTGGCAAAAGAAAATCAGCGCCGAGCAGGACTATCTCGCCGCTCGTCGCGAGCTCAATGATGCCCGTATCGAAACTCAAAGTGCCCTGCAGAGCCTGCTGGCGCTGGGCATGAGTGAGCATGACGCCAAAGCGCTGAAGCCGGGTGGCCGTCTGGCCAGCTATGCCTTGCGTGCGCCGATCTCGGGCACGGTTCTGTCCAAGGACCTGACCCTTGGCGAAGCCGTGACTTCCGACAAGCCTTTGTTCCGCCTAGCGGATCTCTCGACGCTCTGGATTGATCTGGCGGTGCCGGTCACTGACCTGTCCAAGGTTCGTGCGGGCCAGACGGTCGTTGTGACTGACAAAGCCGGCATGAGCACCCAAGGCCGTGTGATTTTCGTACAGCCTGAGCTTGATGAAGCCAGTCGCAGCGGTTCTGTGCGCGTGCAGATCGACAACAGCCAAGGGCTGTGGCGCTCGGGCCAGTTCGTGCAGGCGCAAACTCAGACGGGCGCGGTCTCTCAGACACTCAGTGTGCCGTTATCCGCCATCCAGATGCTGGAGAACCAGCCGACCATCTTTGTTGCTGATAAGGATGGTCTTGAGCCACGCACAATCGTGCTCGGTCGGCGCAGTGGTGATCGGCAGGAGGTGATCAGTGGTCTGAAGGCTGGCGAACGATATGCCAGTGGCAATGTCTTCGTGCTTAAAGCCGATCTGAAGAAGGGAGAGGCCGAAGATGAAGATTGACTGTTTGCTCCTGTCGCAGGAGAGACGCCATGTTTGATCGCGCCATTGGCTTCTCCCTGTCGCATCGTTATCTCGTACTGGTGATGGTCTTGATGCTGGCTGCCTTCGGGATTTTTTCCCTGCAGAAGTTACCCATCGATGCCGTGCCGGATATCACCAACAACCAAGTGCAAATCAATACCGAGCTGGCCGGATTGTCACCCGAGGACATCGAAAAGCAGGTTACTTTTCCGATTGAAAGCGCACTGGCCGGGATTTCCGGCTTGGAGTCCACGCGCTCACTGTCACGCAATGGATTTTCGCAGGTCACGGCCGTGTTTCGTGACGATGTGGACATCTACTTTGCTCGCAACCAGGTCACGGAGCGCCTGAACGAGGCCAGGGATGTGTTGCCGCCGGAGGCGTCGCCACGCATGGGGGCGATTTCGACGGGTCTGGGCGAGGTCTACATGTGGGCGGTGAAGTTCGCTCACCCGAGTGGTCAGGGGGCCAAAGTTAGCAATGGGCAACCCGGCTGGCAAAGTGATGGTAGCTATCTCACCCCCGAGGGCGAATACCTACGCACTCCGGTAGCGCAGGCCGCTTATCTGCGCACGGTGCAGGACTGGATCATTCGGCCCCAGCTCAAAGGCTTGCCGGGTGTAGCTGGCATCGACAGCATCGGCGGCTACGAGAAGCAGTATCACATTCAGCCCGATCCACTGCGGCTGAGGGAGTACAACCTGTCCGTCACCGATCTGGTCGAGGCCTTGGAAAAGGCCAATCAGAGTCGTGGCGGTGGTTTCGTGGAGCAGCGTGGCGAGGCCTATCTCGTACGCGCCGACGGTCGCTTGAAGCGAATGGAAGACATTGCCGCCACGGTAGTAGCGACACGGGGCAATACGCCGATCTATGTGCGTGACTTGGCACGCGTCGAGATCGGTGAGGAGCTGCGCACCGGTTCGGCCAGCGAAAACGGCCACGAGGTGGTGGTCGGTACGGCCCTGATGCGTATCGGCGAGAACTCGCGCACCGTGGCAGTGACGGTTGATGACAAGATGGCCGATATCCGGCGCAGTCTGCCGCCGGATGTTGAAGCGCAGACGGTGCTCAATCGCAGCAAGCTGGTCAATGCGACCGTGGCTACGGTGATCAAGAACCTCAGCGAGGGCGCACTGCTGGTGATCGTCGTGCTCTTTCTGATGCTCGGCAATTTCCGCGCAGCCTTGATCACAGCGGCAGTCATCCCGCTCACCGTGCTGCTGATGAGCACGGGCATGGTCAAGGCCGGTATCAGCGGCAACCTGATGAGTCTGGGCGCATTGGACTTCGGCCTTATCGTTGATGGCGCGGTCATCATCGTCGAGAACTGCCTGAGTCGTCTGGCGGCTCGGCAACACCATCTCGGCCGGCTGTTGAGCCTGGAGGAGCGATTGTCTGAAGTGCTGCATGCCACCCGTGAAATGGTACAACCCTCGGTTTTTGGCCAAGCCATCATCATCACGGTGTATCTGCCCATCCTGGCGTTGGAGGGTGTTGAAGGGAAGATGTTTCACCCCATGGCCGCGACGGTGATCATGGCGCTCGTTGCCGCCTTCGTGTTGTCACTGACGCTGATCCCGGCACTCATCGGTATCTTCTTCACCGGCTCCATCGAGGAAAAGGAGAATCGATTTCTCGCCAAGGCCCACGCGCTGTATGTGCCGGCCTTGAGCTGGGCGATGCGTGAGCACAGAAAGGCGATGGGCGTGGCGCTAGGTGCTTTTACTGTCGCCGTGGTGATCTTCACTCAGTTGGGGCAGGAGTTCGTGCCGACGCTGGATGAAAAAGATGTCTCCATGCAGGCGCTACGCATTCCCAGCACGGGTATCAAGCAGTCCAGCAGCATGCAGCTTCAGGTCGAACGCACTGTCGCGCAGTTCAAAGAAGTGGCCTATGTCTTCTCCAAGACCGGTACCGCCGAAATGGCCGCCGACCCGATGCCGCCGAGTGCATCAGACACTTTCATCATCCTTAAACCACGCGAGGAATGGCCGGATTCGAGTCAGACCAAGGCTGAGTTGATCGAACGCATCGAGCAAGCGGTCAGCAAGCTGCCCGGCAACAACTACGAGTTCACTCAGCCGATTCAGATGCGCTTTAACGAGCTGCTGTCGGGTGTACGCGCAGATGTCGCTGTCAAGGTTTTTGGTGATGACTTCAACACTATGCTGGCAACAGCAAACCAGATCGCACAGATATTACGTAGCGTAGAGGGCGCCAGTGAAATCAAAGTCGAGCAGGTCGAAGGTCAGACACTGCTGGACATAAGCTTTGATCGCGATGCCCTGGCGCGCTTCGGGCTCCGTATGGCCGATGTGCAGGACACGGTAGCGGCTGCCATCGGTGGCCGGCAGGCTGGCGAGATTTTCGAGGGCGACCGTCGCTTCGATGTGGTGGTGCGCTTGCCCGAGGAAGTACGCACGGATCTGGAGCTGTTGCGAACCTTGCCAATTCCGGTGACCGATGCGCAGTCGGACCAGGGCTTCGTGACACTGGGCAGCATCGCTTCCCTGACTTTGCGTGATGGCCTTAATCAGGTCAGCCGCGAGAATGGCAAGCGTCGTGTCGTGGTGCAGACCAATGTCCGTGGTCGCGATCTGGCCTCGTTTGTTCAGGAAGCTGAGCAACGCATCAATACGCAAGTCAAGTTGCCGGCTGGTAGCTGGCTGGTCTGGGGTGGGCAGTTCGAGAATCTGCAGGCGGCCAAGTCTCGCCTCATGATTGTCGTGCCAGCCTGTTTCGCCTTGATTCTGATGCTGCTATTCATGGCGCTGGGCACGGTACGGCAGGCCTTGTTGGTGTTCAGCGCTGTGCCGCTGGCATTGACAGGTGGCATTCTTGCGCTGTGGATATGCAGCATTCCGTTTTCGATCACAGCAGCCATTGGCTTCATCGCGTTGTCTGGCGTGGCGGTGCTCAATGGTCTGGTCATGGTCAGCCGCATCAATCAGCTGCGTGCTAACGGCATGGCGCTCACACAGGCTGTGCAGGAAGGCTCGCTCTCGCGTCTGCGTCCAGTATTGATGACCGCACTGGTTGCATCACTGGGTTTTGTGCCCATGGCGCTGGCCACCGGAACCGGTGCCGAGGTGCAGAAGCCGCTGGCCATCGTGGTCATTGGCGGTCTGATCACCAGCACGCTACTGACGCTGGTGGTTTTACCAGCGTTATATCGCATGATTGAGCAATGGCGAATGGAGAGAAGCAATGTCTGATAGTTGCGGTGATTCCTGTGCGAGTAAGGTGCCCGTCGTTGACCCTCAGTATCGCCGTATATTAGTGATTGCGCTGCTGGTCAACCTGGCCATGTTTGTCGTCGAAATCATGGCGGGTTCGGCGGCGGGCTCCAGTGCCTTGCTCGCCGACGCACTGGACTTCCTGGGCGATGCCGCCAATTACGGCATCAGTTTGTATGTACTGGGTCATGCCATGGTCTGGCGCGCTCGCGCGTCATTGCTGAAAGGCCTGACCATGGGGCTGTTTGGTTGCTGGGTGTTGTACGCCACGGTTGGTCGCTTGCTGGCCGGGCAAGTGCCCGAGGCCAGCACCATGGGCATCGTGGGCTTGCTGGCACTGCTGTCGAATGTGGGCGTGGCTTTGATGCTCTATCGCTACCGCACAGGCGACAGCAACATGCAGTCGGTCTGGATCTGCAGCCGTAACGATGCCATCGGCAATATCGCGGTGATGTGCGCTGCCGGTGGTGTCTGGTTGACGGCAAGTGCTTGGCCGGATGTGGTGGTTGCGCTGGGTATGGCAGTGCTGGCCATCTCAGGTGCGACTCAGATCATCCGAGCGGCTTTACACGAACTTCGAGAGGAGAAAGACATCGCATGAGCAGTCTGATTCTGGTGAAAACGCTGGGGCTGTTCGTGGTGAAAGCCTTGGCCGAGATCATTGGTTGCTTTCTGCCCTATCTCTGGCTGAAAAAGCAGGGCTCGCCCTGGTTGCTGCTGCCGGCCGCAGCGAGCCTGATGCTGTTCGCTTGGCTGTTGACTCTGCACCCGGAGGCCAGTGGCCGTGTCTATGCAGCCTACGGCGGGGTGTATGTGGTGGTAGCACTGCTTTGGCTGCGCTGGGTTGATGGCGTAATGCTGCATGCCACCGACTGGATGGGCGCAGGCATTGCACTGATGGGCATGGCCGTTATCGTTATGGGCTGGAGATCTGCTGCATGAAAGTCGAACATGAAATCGCGGAAATATTGCGTCAATTGAATGAGCAGCTGACGGTCAATGACCCTCGTGCCAAGAGGGATGCTGCGCATGCCTGTTGCGTGAAGCTGGAGGCGCTGTTGAACACCGTCGATACGGAGCAGCGGCCATTGGTCGAACAAGCTTGTCTGCGTGCCCGCTGTACCTTTGATGCGTTGCACCAGGACTTGCAGGAGACGCTGGAATGGGCAAGCTCGGCCTCTGTCGATTGATGCTGCGACGATTCGAGTCATTGCCAAGACTGAAAACGAGCGCATAATAGTTGCCATGACTGCCGTTCGACGCAAATCCATCTCGCTCCTCATGAGCCTTGTCTTGACGATCTTCTCGATATGTCAGGTACAGGCTTGGGCGGCTGTGCCTTCGCCAGTTGAATCTGCAAAAACGGAGTCCATGACGGATTGTCATGGTGGGCAAACAGACACGCCTTCTGCCGCGCAGGATTGCCACAATACCTGCCAGCATCTGCAGCAACACAACGATGTAGCTCAAAAGTTGCCGCTCCCAGATGTCACCCCCGTTTTGCTGGTCATTCTCCAGCCATTCGACCTGCCGGACGCCGGCTATATCACCGCATCGGCCTACCGCCCTCCTGATCCTTCCGTCATTCATCCCTCTCCAACAATTCGCTTCCAGCGCTTCCTGAATTAAGCCCTCGTTTTGGCCGGCTCCCGCTTGGCCACATCAGCTCGTATGCCTGCAAGGCATGTGTCGTTCATTCCATTGAACCTGATTGACGAGGCAATACCTCATGAATTTCCGTATTTCCCGGCCAATGGGTCGGGTGGTGCTAGCGCTGATGGCGCTGGTGCCTGCCGCCTTATCGGCGGCATCGCTCAGCTTTCTTGAGGCCCAGCAAGTCGCCTTGAGCCAATCGCGTCAGCTGGTCGCCCAAGATGCTGCCATGACTTCGACCCGTGAGATGGCAGTCGCTGCTGGTGAGCGCCCTGACCCAATGCTGAGCATCGGCATCGATAACCTGCCAGTGAATGGCAGCGACCGTTTCAGCATCACCCGTGACTTCATGACCATGCGCAAGATTGGCGTGGCGCAGGAGTTCACCCGTAGTGACAAACTGGACTTGCGCCGACAGCGCCAGGAGCGCGAGGCCGAGATTGCCGCTGCTGGCAAAGCGCTGGTGCGTAGCGAGGTCTTGCGCGGTGCTGGCAAGGCTTGGCTGACCCGTTACTTTCTGGATCAGCAGCGTGTGTTGTTGCAAGAGCAGTTGCAGCAGGCGCGCCAGCAATTGTTAGCCAGTGAGGCCGCCTATCGCGGTGGCCGCATCGCATCGACCGACACGATCAATACCCGAGGCGAGATGCTGTTGCTGGAAGACCAGCTGCAAATCATGGATCGCCAGCTCAAGCAGGCAACCGCTGCGCTGGCGCGCTGGGTGGGCAATGAGCAGAGCAGGCAGCCGTTACTCGGAAAACCGGACTTTGATCGTATTCATTTCGTGATCGACGATCTGGAAGGTCATCTGACGCGCCACCCTGATCTGGTCATGCAGGATCGCCGGATCGCTCTGGCAGATACCGAGGCGCATCTGGCCGAAGCCAACAAGCGGGCTGACTGGACGGCGGAAGTCAGCTATGCCCAACGAGGCTCGGCGTTTTCCGACATGGTGTCGCTAGGCGTATCGGTACCTCTGCAATGGGATCAGGCACGACGCCAGAATCGTGAGCTTGCCGCTCGTCAGGCGCAAGTCGAACAGGCCAGAGCTGAGCGTGACGACATGCTGCGCGCCCATGTCGCGGAAGTGCGCGCGATGGTTGATGACTGGCAATCGGGGCTGAGTCGGCTGCAACGCTACCGTGAGCAAATCCTGCCACTGAGCAAGTCGCGCACCCAGACCGCTCTCGCTTCTTGGCGCGGTGGTCGAGGCGCGCTCAGTGACGTCCTGGCGGCACGCCGTGCCCTGCTGGATACCCAACTACAAGCATCGCAACTGGAAATGCAGACAGCCCTGACTTGGGCTGATCTGGAATTTTTACTGCCTAATGAAATCCGGAGCGCACCATGAGCCGCAAAACTTTAATGATTTCCATGGCTGCTCTCACCTCGCTCGGGCTGGGTGGTTGGGGCCTCTACAGTCTGGGCATGCACCAAGGCATGGCTATGTCAGCGCCTATCAGCACCGAGGCCGGCAAGGCTGAGTCCAAGGTCTTGTACTGGCATGACCCGATGGTACCGGCTCAGCGCTTCGACAAGCCCGGCAGGTCGCCCTTCATGGACATGGATCTCGTGCCTGTCTATGCCGATGAATCTACTGGAGAGAATGCCGAAGAAGGCGGTGTCAGGATTGCTTCGCAGGTTCAACAGAATCTCGGTATCCGCACGGCGGAGGTCAGATCGGGACAGTTGTCGTCTGGTATGACAGCGGTTGGCAGCGTGACTTGGAACGAGCGCGCCGTTGCGATCATGCAAGCGCGGGCCTCGGGGTTTGTTGAGCGCCTGAGCGTACGTGCACCCATGGACAAAGTGCAGCGCGGCCAAGTGCTGGCCGAGCTGTATGTTCCGGACTGGGTGGCGGCGCAGGAGGAGCTCTTGGCGGTACGCGGCATAACCGGTGAAGGCAGTGCTGATTTGCGCCAAGGTGCGCGCCAGCGTATGCGATTGGTGGGCATGAGCGAGGCACAGATTGCCTTGGTCGAGCGCAGTGGCAGAACACAGGCGCGACTGGCCATTGTCGCCCCGGTCAGCGGTGTGGTGGTGGAACTGGGCATACGCGAGGGTATGACAGTGACACCGGGCATGACCCTGTTCCGCATCAATGGCCTCGATAGTGTCTGGGTCAACGCCGAGGTGCCTGAGTCGATGGCTGCGCAGGTGCGTCCTGGTAGTCGGGTAGAGGCCAGTTCATCGACCTGGCCCGGCAAGGTCTTCACGGGCCGCGTCAGCGCGCTGCTGCCGGAGGTGGATGCGACCACACGCACCCTTAAGGCGCGCATCGAACTAGCGAATCCGAACGCCGAGCTGGTGCCGGGCATGTTCACTAACCTGCAACTGGCAGGCGCAGTGCGTGCTAATGCCTTGCTGGTGCCTGTCGAGGCAGTTATCCGCACCGGGCAGCGTAGTGTCGTGTTCACGGTTGATAAGGCTGGGAGCTTCCATCCAATAGATGTCACCACCGGTCTGGAGCGTGAGGGAGAGGTCGAGATACTCACCGGCCTAGAGAAGGGGCAGAAGGTCGTTGTATCAGGCCAGTTCTTGGTGGACTCCGAGGCCAGTCTAAAGGGTGTTAGCAGCCGTATGCAGGCTGAAGACATGCCAGCTGGCATGGACGGCAAGATGGACATGCGGGGGATGGGGCAATGATCGCGCAATGTATACGCTGGTCCATCGGAAATCGCTTTTTGGTGCTGCTGGCAACCTTGATGCTCACGGCTGCGGGGCTTTGGTCGGTTAATCGAACCCCGCTGGATGCCTTGCCCGACCTGTCGGATGTGCAGGTGATCGTACGCACGACATGGCCGGGGCAGGCACCACAGCTGATTGAAAACCAGATCACCTACCCACTGACTACCACCATGCTGTCGGTGCCGGGTGCGAAGACTGTGCGCGGCTATTCGTTCTTCGGGGACTCCTATGTCTATGTCCTGTTTGAGGACGGCACTGATCCGTACTGGGCGCGCTCGCGTGTGCTGGAGTACCTCAGCCAAGTGCAGTCACGCTTGCCCTCGCAAGCGCGAAGCGCGCTGGGGCCGGATGCCACAGGCGTGGGTTGGATCTATGAATATGCACTGGTAGACCGGACAGGCCATCTCGATCTGTCGCAGCTGCGCGCCTTGCAGGACTGGTTTCTCAAGTACGAGTTGAAGACGGTGCCGGATGTGGCCGAAGTGGCCAGCATCGGCGGCATGATCAGGCAGTACCAGATCGTGCTCGATCCTGACCGACTGCGGGCATTCAACATCGCCCACACGCAGGTCATCGACGCTGTGCAGAAGGCCAATCAGGAAGCAGGCGGCTCGGTGCTTGAGCTGGCCGAGGCCGAGTACATGGTGCGGGCCACCGGTTATCTGAAGACGCTGGATGACTTCCGCAGCATTCCGCTGATCACCACGCCGGCAGGTGTTTCTGTGCGTCTTGGCGATGTCGCACAAGTGCAGATCGGCCCCGAGATGCGCCGTGGCATTGCTGAACTGGACGGAGAAGGTGAAACCGTGGGTGGCGTGATCATCATGCGCTCTGGACGCAATGCGCTGGCAACCATCGATGCCGTCAAGGCCAAGCTTCAGTCGCTTAAATCCAGTCTACCCAAAGGGGTCGAGATCGTACCGGTCTACGACCGCTCGCAGCTCATCGAGCGTGCCGTCAGCAACTTGGGCTACAAGCTGCTGGAAGAGTTCATCGTGGTAGCGCTGGTTTGCTTGGCCTTCCTGTTTCATCTGCGCTCGGCGCTGGTGGCGATCATCTCGCTGCCGCTGGGCATACTCGCGGCCTTTATCGTCATGCGCTACCAAGGCGTGAATGCCAACATCATGTCGCTGGGCGGCATCGCCATCGCCATCGGAGCCATGGTCGATGCCGCCGTGGTCATGATCGAGAACGCCCACAAGCACCTTGAAGCTTGGCGTCATGACCATCCAGATCGCGAGCCAGAGTCTGATGAGCACTGGCGAGTGATTGGCGAGTCAGCGGTCGAAGTCGGGCCGGCACTGTTCTTCTCACTGCTCATCATCACCTTGTCGTTCATTCCGGTGTTTACGCTGGAAGCGCAGGAGGGACGGTTGTTTGCGCCTCTGGCCTTCACCAAAACCTATGCCATGGCGGCAGCCGCTGGCTTGGCGGTGACGCTGATTCCGGTACTGATGGGCTATCTGGTTCGCGGTCGCATCCCGGCCGAGCGTGACAATCCGATCAACCGAACCTTGATTCGCTGGTACGAGCCGGTACTGGCCATGGTTTTGCGCCGGCCTGGCCGAGCCATGGTAATCACAGCCTTGGTGGTCGTCGCCAGCCTCTGGCCGCTGTCCCGTCTCGGTGGCGAGTTCATGCCGCCGCTGGATGAAGGCGATCTGCTCTACATGCCGTCGGCGCTGCCAGGACTGTCAGCTGGGAAAGCCGCGCAGTTGCTGCAACAGACCGACCGGCTCATCAAGACCGTGCCAGAGGTTGCCAGCGTCTTCGGCAAGGCCGGGCGTGCCGATACCGCGACCGACCCGGCCCCGCTGGAGATGTTCGAGACTACCATTCGCTTCAAGCCGCGCGAGCAATGGCGTGCTGGCATGACGCCGGACAAGCTGGTGGCGGAGCTGGATCGTGTCGTGCGCGTGCCAGGATTATCGAATATCTGGGTGCCGCCGATCCGTAATCGCATCGACATGCTCGCCACGGGCATCAAAAGCCCGGTCGGCATCAAGGTCTCTGGAGCTAGTCTGGCCGAGATCGACCGCCTCACTTGGGAGATCGAGCGTGTGGTGAAGCAGGTACCGGGCGTCAGTTCGGCGCTGGCCGAGCGGTTGCGCGGTGGTCGCTACATTGATGTCGATATTAACCGCGACGCCGCTGCCCGTTACGGCCTCAACATCGCGGATGTCCAGAGCGTTGTGTCGGCGGCGATTGGCGGCGACAACATCGGCGAGACGGTCGAAGGCTTGCAGCGTTTCCCGATCAACTTGCGCTATCCGCGCGAGCTTCGCGACTCACTGGAGGGCTTGCGTAATCTGCCTGTGGTCACGGAGCGTGGTGCACAGATCCGTCTTGGCGATGTCGCCGCACTGACCATCAGCGATGGTCCGCCAATGTTGCGCAGCGAGAATGCGCGGCTCTCGGGCTGGGTCTATGTCGATATTCGCGACCGCGACCTCAAATCTGCGGTGCAGGACATGCAAGAGGCAGTGGCCACGAAGATCAAGCTGCCTCCAGCCTATGCCATCTCCTGGTCAGGCCAGTTTGAGTTTCTTGAGCGCGCGACAGCTCGCCTCAAGGTCGTGGTGCCCGGCACGCTGATGATCATCTTCGTCTTGCTCTACCTAACCTTCCGTCGTGTCGATGAGGCAATGCTCATTATGGCGACCTTGCCCTTTGCCTTGGCCGGTGGGATCTGGCTATTGTGGCTGCTCGGGCACAACCTGTCGGTGGCCAGCGGAGTTGGCTTCATTGCTCTGGCCGGTGTTGCTGCAGAATTTGGCGTGATCATGCTGCTGTACCTGAAGCAGGCTTGGCAGCGCCGTGTCGAGCAAGGCCGGACCAGCCGTGCCGATCTGCTGGAAGCTATACAGGAAGGTGCCGTGCTGCGTGTGCGCCCAAAGGCAATGACGGTGGCGGTCATTGTTGCGGGTCTGTTGCCGATTATGTGGAGCACTGGCACCGGCTCTGAGGTCATGCAGCGTATCGCCGCGCCCATGGTCGGCGGCATGCTTACTGCACCTGTGTTGTCGATGCTGATCGTCCCGGTTGCTTTTTATTTCATGCGGAGAAAAGAAACGCGATGAGTCACCACTCTTTTACTCATTCCACCAAACAAGTGGAGCAACGCCTCATTGAAGAACTCAGAGCGGGCAATGCTGCTGCTTGGCGAGAGGCGATGACACTGTATGGCGGTGCGATGCTAAGCATCGCGCGCAACTACTCACAACACCAAGCAGATGACATCGTGCAAGAAGCTTGGATTGCCGCCTATAGAGGCATGGATCGCTTTGAGGGCCGAGCAAGCTTGAAAACTTGGCTGATTCGTATTGTGATGAATTGCGCCTACAGCTACCTGCGTCGAAAAAATACCGTGCTATCGCTGGAAGGGCTTGAGCCACAGCATGACCCGCTGGACGGCGCATTTCTGGCGGATGGCCATTGGCGACAACGCTTTGAGTCCTGGACGGATGATTCCCCGCAGGCACTGCTCGAATCCCATGCGTTGGGTGACTGCCTTGAGCGCCATTTCGATGCACTCCCGACCGGGCAGCGCATGGCGCTATTGCTGCGAGATATTGACGGCCTGGGTGCCGATGAAATTTGTGAAACACTGAATATCAAGCCTTCGCATTTCCGAGTGCTGCTGCATCGCGCTCGTGTGCGTGTGCACAGCATGGTGTCGAATTTTCAGGCGACTGGAGAGTGCTGAGCGTATCTAGCAGGCAGGGTCAGGCCAGTGGCAGCGTTATCGTGAATTGCGTCACTCCGTGCTGAGAACTGACCTCAATCTTGCCTTGATGAGCCAGCACAATTGAGCGCGTGATAGCCAGCCCGAGTCCGACCCCTTCTTCTGTGCGCTGGCGCGCGCCATCCGCTCGATAGAAACGCTCGAAAAGATGTGGCAGATGCTGCTCGGGAATGGTGTCTCCCACATTCTGGACGGTGAGGCAGGCTTCGTTTCCCTGTGTGGAGACAGCCACATGGATGACAGTTTCCGGGTAGGCGTGACGCACGGCGTTAGACACCAAATTACTGATCACCCGACGCAGCATCAGGGCATCACCCATAACCAGTGCTTGCCCACTGGTGTTCAGAGTAAGCGATTTGTCAGCGGCAAGTGCCTCGTAGAAATCCAGCACGGCCGTGATTTCGCTGGCCAGCTGCACGGTTTCACGGTGTGGAATGATCAGGCCATTGTCAGCTTTGGCTAGGAACAGCATGTCACTGATCATGCGCGCCAAGCGCTCGAACTCTTCCAGGTTGGAATACAGAACCTCACGGTAGTCATCATTTTCTCGGGGCTTGGAGAGCAGCACCTGAGTTTGCGTCATCAGATTGTTGACGGGTGTCCGCAGTTCATGAGCTAGGTCGGATGAAAAAGCTGACAGTCGCTCTAGGGAGTCACTCAGCCGATCCAGCATAGCGTTGAATGCACGAGCCAGTGACTCCAGCTCGATAGGGATGGTCTCGATGGCGAGCCGGTTGTGCAGCCGCTGAGCAGAAATACTTTCAGCAACAACAGCCATTTTCTGTACAGGCCTTAAGCCACGCCGAATGGCTACCCAGCCGAACAAGGCCATGCACAACAGACCCCCAGAGCCAATGAGTAGCAGCTCGCGTTCAAAGGCCGCGAGAAACTTTGCATGGTGCAGCGTGTTGATGGCGATGCCGACGCGCCATTCCGGTTTTCCGTCCGACATCAAAATGTCGGTCACTACCAATCGGTACGCTATGGTGCCATCTGACCATGAGCGCAGAGCAAGAGAGCCTGTCGCGGTCATCATGGCGGCATCTGGCAAGCGATCATGCCCTGCCATGAAAACGTCCTGACCTGCGCTGTTCTGAACTCGCACCACCAAATCGTGATGGCCCACCAGCGCACTGCTCAGTTGCCGCTGGATGCGTGTTGTATTGTCGGTCGCTGTCGCGTTTTGGAGGATGTTATTGATGAGCTCCAGTTTGCCAGTGATAACGGTTTGATCCTGCTCGACGAAGTGGCGATTAATCGAAGCTTGAATCACCAGCCCCATCACCGAAAAAACCAGCGCAGCCAGCAGCGTGAAGAGCATGCTGGTGCGTGCGGTAATGGAGTCAGGCAGTAGGCGTATCATTTGTCTTTTCCTCCATGACATAACCCATGCCGCGTAGTGTGTTGATCAGCTTGGTGTCAAAGCCGGTATCAACTTTGGTGCGCAGTCGCTTGATGGCGACTTCGACCACATTGGTGTCGCTCTCGAAGTTCATGTCCCAGACCTGAGAAGCGATCAGCGAACGCGGTAGCACCTCGCCTTGGCGGCGCATCAGCAATTCCAGCAGCGCGAATTCCTTGGCGGTAAGGTCAATGCGGCGACCAGCACGAATGGCACGACGGCGCAGCAGGTCCAGCTCCAGATCGGCGACCTTGAGTGTGTCGGTATCACGCGAGCGCCCACGGCGCAGCAGGGTACGCACACGGGCTAACAGCTCGGCAAACGCAAAGGGTTTGACGAGATAGTCGTCGGCACCTAGCTCAAGACCTTTGACACGATCCTCTACCTGGTCGCGTGCTGTCAGGAAAAGTACCGGCATCGACAACCCAGCCTTACGGATACCGGCCAGCACTTGCCAGCCGGTGATTTCAGGCAACATGACATCGAGGATAACCAGATCATAGTCGCCAACCAGCGCCTGATGATGCCCAGTCAGGCCATCGGTGACCCAGTCCGTGCTGTAGCCGGCTTCGCTCAGGCCCTTTCTCAGGTACTCGCCTGTCTTGACTTCGTCTTCCACCAGCAGGATCTTCACATCCAGCCTCTCATGCTTGCTGTATTTCAAACGAACAATAGCGGGTTTGCTGAAGATTAAGTAATGCTGACAAAAATGTAATTTTTGGGTCAGGTTGGCGTCCCGAAGCCCACCGCATGATGCACTCATCAAATCGCTGTTGATGAGGTCACGCATGCCGCTGTTCATGTCTACTCAGACACCTACCGCTGCCAAGGTTCTATCAAGCCACTCTGGCATGCGCCTGTTGCCGCTGGTGGCGGTGTTGGTGTTGGCTGGCTGCGCTTCGCTGCCAGCAGATCGTGGTTTGTCCAGCGTCAATGCGCTGGTCAAGGCGCGTGATCCTGCACTGGCTGCTAGGCCAACGAGTATTCATGTTTCGGATGCTGATCTGAATCAGCAGGTGGACAGCCTGCTGTCACAGCCGTTGACGGCTGAACGGGCGGTTGGTGTCGCCTTGCTGCGCAATCCCAAGGTACGCCTGGAGTATGCACGCCTCGGTCTGAATCAGGCGGACTGGGTGGAGGCCAGTAGGCTCTCCAATCCTGTGCTGTTGTTCTCTGCGCTGCGTTCCGATGTTAGCGGCGATGCCACGCGGCTGGGTTATGGCTTAGCGCAGAACTTCACTGACCTGCTTTTCATTCGCAGCCGTGGTCGCTTGGCCAAGGCTGAAATGATCAATCGACAGGCAGAAGCAGCCTTTGCGCTGCAAAGCCTGGCGGCTGATGTGAACCAGGCTTATTTCGAGGCGGTTGGCAGTGCCCAGATCGGCCAGATGCGTACCGTGATTGCCAGGGCCGCGCGAGCATCGGCCGAGCTGGCTAAGCGCTTTCATGACGCAGGAAACATCAATGCCTTGGAGCTGGCGCGCGAACAGGCGGCGGCTGAGCAGGCCGAGCTGGATCAGGAAGCTGCGCAGGCTGAGGCGGAGTCGGCTCGGGTGTCACTAAATACCTTGATGGGTCTGTCCACCAACACATCATGGCATCTGGAGGCGCGCCTTCCGTTGCCGGTGGCTGATGAGTCGGCACCACAGGAGCTCATCGATCTCGGTTTGAAGCAGCGCCTCGATCTGGTCGTCGAGCGCATGCGGGTCGAGCGCTCAAAGGATGCTCTGGGGCTGGCCAGAGCTTTGCGCTGGGTGCCTTTTCTGGAGATTGGCATCGAGGGCGAGCGTGACTTTGATCACTCCCGATCTCTCGGGCCGACGGTGGCTTTTGAGCTGCCGATCTTCGGCAAGTCCGGCAGTGGTGTTTTACGCGCAGAGGCTTTGCAGGAGCAAGCCAAGGCCACTGTTGCCTTGCTGGAAGGCGAGGTCGCCAACGGTATCTCCAACGCTTATGCCCGTATGGTTTCTGCCCGAAGCCGTGTCTTGCGCCACCAGCGCGGGCTCATTCCGCAGCGCGAGGCCATCGTGGCTCGGACACAGGAACTGCAGAACTACATGATCGTGGGGCAATTCGAGCTGCTGTTGGCCAAGCGTGAGGAATACAGCGCTTATGAGGGCTATCTGGCGACCTTGCGTGATTACTGGCAGGCGCGTGTGGGATTGGCCAGGGCCGTCGGTGGCGCATTGCCCAGCGACGTTCGTATCGGAGCGCTCAGCATAAGTCCAGTTGTGCTGCCGGAAGACGCCCCTACAGGCGCGGGCCATGCGGGTCACAACATGTCGGCGATGGAGGGCATGAGCATGCAAGGCATGGATCACAGTCAACATGGTGCTTCCACGCCGCCGAAGCCGCCTGTTACGACTGGCCATGACATGAACAGTATGAGTGGCATGAGTCACGGCAGCATGACGGACATGGGCGCTATGGAATCAACCCCAGCACCTGCACCTGAAACAACGCCCACCACATCGCCTCACCAAGGTCATTGAAACGTCACTCACGATAACTGAGCGCCAAGGAGCTACATCTTGAATATCTCAACCCGTACCACACTGATTGCTGGCCTACTGCTGGCCACCCAGAGCGTCTTTGCTCATGACCCCGCCATGCATGCTGCACAAGCGGCTGCCAACAAAGCCGGCCCAGACTGTGCCTCGATGGCCAAAATGGACATGGCAAAGATGGACATGAATGACCCAGTCATGAAGGCGATGCACATGAAATGCATGCCTACTCAGAAGCCAGCCGACGACAAAGCTGCACCCATGGATCACAGCAAGATGCCCGGTATGGGCAATGACATGACAATGCCGGAGCACGGAGGCCACTAATGATTTCTCGACGAGATTTGCTGCAATGGGCGGGTGTGGGCGGTGTCGGCCTGCTGGCAGGGGCTGCTCGCAATGCCTCGGCCCAGCCCATGAGTCATGACATGTCCAGCATGGAGGGGATGTCTGGCATGAGCATGGCCAGCATGCCGGCAACGCCGAGCCCAGTCGCGGCCAAAGCCAAGCGGCATGCCCAGGGTTATCTGCCGGTACGCACCCTCAATGGCTGGACGCTGCCCTACAAGATGAACGGCGGGGTCAAAGAGTTCCATCTGGTTGCTGAAGAGATCGAACACGAGTTCGCGCCGGGCTCGCGTGCCAAGTGCTGGGGTTATAACGGCACCACACCAGGACCGACGCTGGAGGTTGTTGAAGGTGATCGTGTCCGGATCTTCGTGACCAACCGGCTGGGCGAACCGACCAGCGTGCATTGGCATGGGATTGATCTGCCGGCTGGCTATGACGGGGTATCGGGTCTGAATCAGCCACCGATCAGGGCCGGAGAGACCTTTGTCTACGAGTTCACACTCAAGCAGCACGGCACCCACATGTACCACCCACATGCGGATGAAATGACCCAAATGGCTTTCGGCATGATGGGACTGTTCATCATCCATCCCAAAGCTGGAGAAGAAGTTCCCATTGATCGGGACTACGCTTTCTTGCTGCACAACTGGGCGATGCACCCAGGCACTTATCGGCCAGATCCCTCCGTGATGCAGGATTTCGACCTTTGGTCCTTCAACAGCAAGGTTTTTCCGGCGATTGATCCTCTGGTCATGCGTACTGGCGAGCGCATGCGCATTCGTATCGGCAACTTGTCTATGTGGAATCACCCCATCCATTTGCACAGCAATCCGTTTTGGGTGACCGGCAGTGATGCGGGGCGCTGGCCGAAAACTCAGTGGCGGCGTGAAGTGACTGAGATCATCGGCGTCGGCCAGATGCGCGACATCGAATTTGTGGCCACAGAGCCGGGTGATTGGGCGCTGCACTGTCACATGTCTCACCACACCATGGGCCCGATGGGCCATGGGATTCCCAACCCAGCTGGAGTCGATCAGTCCGGTGTCGAGGCTGAGATTCGCAAGATGTTGCCGGGCTATGGCGCGATGGGGCGCAATGGCATGAGCGAGCACAGTGGTCATGTCGCAATGGGCCTGAAGGGGCCAGAAAACACGCTGCCGATGATGGCGGGCGAAGGTCAGTTCGGTCCCATCGAAATGGGCGGCATGTTAACCATAGTCAAGGTCCGCGATAACCAGCCAAGCAACGACTTCACCGATCCCGGCTGGTATCGCTACCCCAAGGACAAGATTGCCCGGCGTGTCAGCAAGAGCCCCGACTTCGGTGAGCCGGTTCGCCGGAATCCTTATGGCAAAACTGCCGACAAGCCAGCGGCTACGCCGAACACCATGCCCGACATGCCGGGCATGGATCATTCAAGTCATGGCGGTTAAAGCAGGAGTTGACTCATGAAAACGCTGAAGATCCTGTTGGGGCTGGGCGCGCTGGGTGCGCTTGCAGGGCTGGGCTTTCTCTACTCCGGCATCTACTCCATGGGGGCGTATGACGAACACACCAAGCCGGTCTATTGGGCGCTGGAGACATTGCGTGAACGGTCGATTGCGGTGCGCAGCAAAGACATTGCCGTACCGCCTCTCGATGATGCTCAGATGCTGCTCAGTGGGGGCGCGGATTACAATGACATGTGCGCGGGCTGCCATCTCAAGCCCGGTGTGAAAAGCTCTGACATGGCCATGGGTTTGTATCCACGACCGCCTAATCTGGCGAAGGGCACCGCTGAGCATGGCCATGGCGGTTATGATCATGGCGATGCAGCAGTCAGTGCTGCCCGCCAGTTCTGGATCATCAAGCACGGTATCAAGGCCTCAGGCATGCCGGCCTGGGGCAAAACCCATGATGATGCGAGGATCTGGGCTATGGTCGCTTTTCTGCAAAAGCTGCCGCAGCTTGACGAGACCCAGTATCAGATTTTGACGGCCCGCGCGGAGCCCGTGAGTGGTCACGCGAAGCATACCGAGGACGGCATGACACCATGAGTCGATCACACAACACATTCTGGGCCATCGGCCTGCTGGTCTTGATCATTGGCGGTTTGGGTGCTCTCAGTCTGCTTTCTGACAATGCTCCCCAGCCAATAGCCCAAGCGGCGGCTAATACCATCGTGGTTCACAAAAGCCCGACCTGCGGATGCTGTGGCAAGTGGGTTGACCACCTCATGGCTGAAGGCTTTGCTGTAGAGGTCCGCGATGAAGAGGACATGAATGCCGTTAAGTCGCGCTTGGGCATCCCGGCGCGCCTGGCGTCCTGTCATACTGCCACGGTCGGTGGTTACCTGATCGAAGGGCATGTCGCTGCGGCGGACATCAAGCGACTGCTACAAGAGAAGCCTAAGGCTCAGGGGCTGGCAGTGCCCGGTATGCCGGTAGGTTCACCGGGTATGGAAGTGGGGGATAAACGCATGCCGTACGAGACTCTGCTCTTCAGCGGTGAAGTGGCCACAACTTATGCTCAGCATGGCGAGTGAGCGATAGGTCACCGATTCTTGAGCGGGCTCAGGTGTCAGGAAAGGAAAGCGACTTCACGCCATCAATGACGGCGCAGTCGCTGATCAAGCTATTGTAATGGCGTAACTTCTCAAGGCATACCTGTTGACCTAGGTTGTCTGGATATAGACCTCAACGGTCTTTGACCAGCACCACTCCGACACCGACTCTCGACGAACAGCACGCAGCTCCGCGTGCTGGTTCGCGAGCTTCGGGAGGTCGCCATGCAGGCGTCCGGTGTGCTGGTTGGTCAGGTGCTGCTGGTCCTCGGCATTGTGCTGCTGGGGACTTGGGGCGCGACACAGTATGTCGCCATTGCACTGGCCTATCAGACCCAGCTCGGTCTGCCATGGTTCTTCCTCGCTGATACCCCGATCTACTACCCGTGGCAGCTGTTCCACTGGTGGTACTTCTTCGATGTCTATGCCCCGCATGTCTTCCTGACCGGCGGCCTGATTGCCGCTGGCAGCAGTCTGGTCGCTGTTGGCTTCGCCATTTCTGCATCTGTTTGGCGCAGTCGTCAGTCTCAACTGGTCACTACCTATGGATCAGCACGCTGGGCCACTGAGCCTGAGATTGAGCAAGCCGGGTTGACCGGTTCGGCCGGCGTGTTTCTGGGCAAGCTGGAGTCCAGCTACCTGCGTCACGAAGGTCCGGAGCATGTCATGGCCTTCGCGCCGACGCGTTCAGGTAAAGGCGTCGGCCTTGTTGTGCCAACACTGCTGACCTGGCCGGGCTCTGCTGTCATCCATGACATCAAAGGCGAGAATTGGAGCCTGACCGCTGGCTGGCGTTCGCGCTTCTCGCATTGCGTGCTGTTTAATCCCACCGATGCTAGGTCCGCTGCCTACAACCCATTGCTGGAAGTTCGTCGCGGTACCCACGAGGTGCGCGATGTGCAGAACATCGCCGACATTCTTGTAGACCCCGAAGGTGCGCTGGAGAAGCGCAACCACTGGGAGAAGACCAGCCATGCTTTGCTGGTCGGAGCCATCCTCCATGTGCTCTATGCCGGCAGCGACAAGACGCTGCGCGGTGTCGCCAACTTTCTGTCTGACCCGGCACGCTCTTTCGATGTGGCACTGCATCTGATGATGACCACACGGCACCTGGGCGAGGTCGTGCATCCGGTGGTGGCATCAGCCGCACGCGAAGTGCTGAATAAGAGCGAGAACGAGCGCTCTGGCGTGCTGTCCACGGCCATGAGCTTTCTGGGGCTGTACCGTGACCCGACGGTGGCCGAAGTCACTTCGCGCTGTGATTGGCGTATTGCCGATCTGATCAGCGCTGAGCATCCGGTGTCGCTGTATCTGGTCGTGCCGCCGTCCGACATCAGCCGCACCAAGCCGCTGATCCGTCTGCTGCTGAATCAGATTGGCCGTCGCCTCACGGAATCACTGGATGGTAGCGACGGTATCGAGCGCAAACACAAGCTGCTGCTCATGCTCGATGAGTTCCCGGCACTGGGCCGGCTCGATTTCTTCGAGAGTGCGCTGGCCTTCATGGCGGGCTATGGACTGCGGGCCTTTCTGATTGCGCAATCGCTCAACCAGATCGACAAGGCCTACGGCCCCAACCACGCCATTCTCGATAACTGCCATGTCCGTATTGCCTTTGCCACCAACGATGAGCGCACGGCCAAGCGCATCTCGGAAGCACTGGGCACAGCCACTGAGCTGAAAGCGCAGCGCAACTACGCCGGCCACCGGCTCGCACCGTGGCTTGGGCATTTGATGGTCTCGCGTCAGGAAACGGCACGGTCGCTGATGACACCGGGCGAGGTCATGCAGCTGCCGCCGGACGATCAAGTCGTTATGGTTTCCGGCCATCCGCCGATCAAAGCCAAGAAGATCCGCTACTACGCCGACGCCAATTTCACGGGTCGCGTGTTGCCACCGCCTGTGCTGACGGAGAGCGGCTTTACCGACTCGCCCGCAGCACGACCAAACGACTGGTCCGGTCAGCTTGCTCTCTTTGCCGATCAGAGCAGTGCCTTGCTGTCCTCTGGCTTGCCTACCGGCAGTGATCTACCAGCCCTGACACCGCGCGCCAGCACCGATGTCGGTCTGCTCGATGACGACTCTGCTACTGCTTCACGCCCAGCTGCTTTGAAGGCCTCGCGCACCGCGCGCATGGCTGCCCTCGACCCCAATGACGGAATCTTGCTATGAGCCGCGCTCGTCTGAATATCTTCATCGAAACCGATCATGCCCGCCGGCTGGAAGAGCTAGCTGCGCTCAAGGGCTTATCAAAATCCTCGATCATTGCCGCTGCTTTGGCGTCGTTCCTGTCGCCGGACGCCGCTGATCGCCGCGAAGCAGCCTTCGCCAAGCGATTGGATCGATTGTCGAATCAGTTCGACAAGCTGGAACGCGACCAGAACATCCTGATCGAGACACTGGCGCTCTACATCCGCTACTTCCTGACGGTCAGTGCGCCGGTTCCCGAGGCCCAACAAGAGGCTGCGCGAGCCCAAGGTCGTCTGCGCTTTCAGCAGTTCATCGAGCAGCTGGGCCGCAACCTGATGCGGGGTCGCAGTCTGGTCAAAGACATTCAGGAGGAAGTTTTTCCGGATGCCGGCCAGTTCTTTGCCATGGACGATCCAGCCGCACCGGCCACGAGTACACCGGATGATGGTGGGCTGGTATGAACAGCCCAGTCGTTGTCTTGCCCGTCACGCTGGAAACAACCGCGATTGAGCGGCGCATCCGCATGCTGCGCACGGCGATGGGGCCGATCATCACGCAGGCCTTGGAAGACCCCGAAGTCGTCGAGGTATTGCTCAATCCAGACGGCTCGCTCTGGCTCGACAAGCTCGGCTCAGGCCGGGCGCCGGTCGGCATTTCGATGACCCCAGCCGATGCCGAACGCATCATTCGCTTGGTCGCAGCGCATGTCCGCGCCGAAGTGCATGCCGGTGCGCCGATTCTCTCCGCTGAATTGCCGGAGACAGGCGAACGCTTCGAGGGCGTGCTGCCACCGGTGGTGAGAGCCCCGACATTCGCAATTCGCAAACGCGCGGTGGGTGTAATCCGGCTGGATCACTATGTCACCGACAACATCCTCACCGCGCATCAAGCCGACTTTCTCAAGAAG
>Ga0255139_1000130_pt1 | contig 25940 bp, 29 predicted proteins | sample Law_Colum_RepB_8_FD_188549 | JGI IMG/M metagenome (GOLD analysis project Ga0255139, IMG submission 188549) | Freshwater microbial communities from St. Lawrence River, New York, United States - Law_Colum_RepB_8d | ecosystem: Environmental > Aquatic > Freshwater > River | place: USA: New York...
ACGCCACGAATCGCAGATTTGAAAGTGAACAGGAAAGTCAATGAAATCAACGATCTACCAACACCACCTCCGCGCCAGTGCTAGCTTTTCGTACCGTCACTTATTGCACTGAAAACGAGGAGACCCCAACTCACGGGCATTTCTTTGTTTTTCATAAAAGTCACCTTGCCTGCTCAAAACTTGAATCCTTCTTGATCTCCTTTTCTTGCTTGGCTCCAGCGGAATCGGTTTGATGCCCTTGCGTTTTTTCTGCGCCTTGATGCTTCTCGATCCCTTGATTTTTCTCGATCCCCTGAGTCCTCGAACCAACCCCGCCCGACATCTCCATTCCCGCTTCATGAGAAGTGGTTTTCTTGACTTCCTTGCCAGCACTCTTGAGCAAGCGTTCATAGTCACTGGTCACAATTTCCGTGTTGTCTTTGGCCCTCGTTGCAGCAACATAAGTCGCCTGCCGGTTGAAGACCTTGGCCCCGGTTTCAGAAGCCGCAATGATCATCCGGTTGTAGGTCGCTCCTTGATCTTTGATCGTCGTGTGCGCATAGCCAAGATCAGCAAAGCGCATGGATTTGTTTGGCAAAAATGTTTCCTGGCCATCTTTCCAACGTACGGTAGAACCTTGTCCATTGATTTCAGTCACGACACCGCGCTTGCCGTTTTTTATGACAAATGCTTTCTTGCCTTCGCCACCCCGAATAATGGCTCGCGCCTCGATCTTGTCGCCAACGGAGAACTCCCGCTTGTCCAGTACATAGGGAGAAAAATTATTCAGTTTGTCAGGGTTGATACTGACAGGAAGGACTTTTCCCTCTACCCGTCCAAATATTCGATTCTTCGCAATGTCGTAGCGCTCCACGATGATCACATCACCCCGATGCAACCCAGATTCTTTGTAATCCTGATTGAAGACCAGTCGGTCAACCTTGGCTTCGGAGAGCATGCCAGCATTGCGACTTTGCGCCTTGGTGAGCTGAGGATCATCGAAGTGTTCCTTCGTGTGATTGAAGGCACCAAGCAGATTGTTAGCCTGCAGCAAGTTGTGAATTTCTGCGTTGGAATTTTTACGGTCCTTATTTGTAACAGCCACCACCGCCACCACAGGCGACTCAAGTCCCCCGGCTTTTAACTCCTGCATGTTCACCAGGTATCTTTCGGCAACGGTGGTGGCCAACTTAGAATTTTCCACCTCAGTCCGATCAAGCATGGATATTGCCTCGGCATACCCTCTGCCCTTAATCGCTTTCACTGCCTCTTTCGTGGGCTCTGTAGCACGGTCAAATCGCTTCGTTTGCTCCAAGACAGAGACATTCAGGCCAGCGGCCTGCGCTTGCTCAAATGCACGGCCAGCCGCAACACTGCCATGCTGATGGACGTCACCCTGCAAAATTCCACGAGCCCCGGTCTTCGCAATGAAACTGACGATTCTTTGTGTGTCATTTGCACCTGTCATCGATGCCTCGTCCATGACATACATTGTGTTTTTCCCCTGAGCGTTTCCATGCTGCTCAATGTTTCTCAGCTGGGCTTCTTTCGCATTCAGCTGGCCAATCAATTTGCTGATGCGCTCCTCGCGGTTTGCCACATACAAGGCGTTGCGCGCTGCGTGCGCCTCAACAACGCCCACTTTCTCGTACCGCATCATTGAGTTACCCAAGCTTTCAGCCAGGTCAATGGTTTTCTCACTCGCAAATACCTTCAAACGGCTACCAAGAGTTTCTGAGCCCTCAAAGCTTGATTGTTTGCCGTCTCTGTGCTTTTCGGCCGCATCCAATAAGAACCCCGCCACTCGCCCCATGAGGCCGTTGCTGGCCTTGTAAACAGACTCGGTTTGATGATCAAAGGTGTATCGATTGTTTCCGAAGTTCAAATCAAAACTACGGGCCTCAACGCGTTTGATTTCAATTCGTTGCCCATCTCCGCCTCGTAGCTGTCCAGCATTCTGGAGCTGGTATTTCAGCGACTCAATTTCCATGCTCAGGTCTTTTGAGGCGTTGTTGCGCTCCGCAAAAAAACCCGCGATTGTGTTGCTTTTAATGCCGCTGCTCGCTTGCAATTCTTCGGCCGCAGACGAGGTCGTGGCCACCCCTTGCACACTCCATCCCTTACCTTCCGCAACCTCACGCACAAACTCAAGGGCCGCTGTTTTACCCGTTCCTGCATCACCTTGGATGCCTTGAAACTGGTCTCGATGCATGAGGGTATTTTTTGCAGCATTAACCTGCTCACTCGACAACTTGAAGTCAACCCCCAGCTCTTTTGATTTCCTGCTCTCAAATCGCGAAAGCAGCTGTGCAAATTCCGCTTGACTGGTCAGTACAGTCCGCCCATTTCCTTTGCCTTGGTTGATCGTCTCAGCAAGCTTCTTTTCAGCATCAAGCGCTTTTTGTGTTGTCAACCAGGTCGCCCCCGAGGCCATCCCCTCGCGCTCCAAGATCATGTGCCCTTGTTTGTGAGCCTCGATGGCCACCTTCACATCTTCAATGGTGCTTTTCCCCATGGCCACCGCCGTCTTTTCAAGAGCTGCCATGGTGAATGCCTGTTCCCGCTCAGACAAGTGCTCCACAGCCTCCGAGACTGCCAGCGTGGCCAGCCGCTGATCCTCGGAACGCAGAGCCCCATGATCCAGATTAGCGGCGCGCTCTTTCGCTGTGGCCACCATTCCACCTAGATCCATCCCAAGACCAGAAGCCCTCTCTTCCCAGGCCTCTTGGAGCACCCCGGCTGGCAGCTCTTGCTTCTTTGAGCGAGTATCCAGCGCCGCCGCTTGTCGCATGGCCCAGGAAGCGTCATCAGGATCAAATCCTCTGGCCCTTATGGCCTCGTCAATTTGCTGACTACGTCCACTGAAGCCCGCAATTTGTTCTTGAGAAAGTCCGGAGATTTCAAAGTCGCGCCCATTTTTCGAAAACTCAACTTCATAGCCAGCAAGCTTTGTTTCTTGCAGCAAAGCTGCCTTGTAAATATCGTCTGCACCGTTACGAAGGACCAAGACTTCGTCATTGGTTAGGCTGCGCCAAGTCTTGCGATCAAGATCGTATGTGACGGCAGCAACAACATTGTGGTTATGTAGTTGTGGCTCGTTATTACGGTTCGTCTCGTGCCGGATGGTCGCCCAAATCAGGTTTCCCGTCTGCTCTTTGACGTTTTGCCCGTTTGAATCCTTTACCCGAATCAATGAGGCATGCTCTTCAATCCAGGCCATCGCTTTTGCATTGGCCACTTCATGGGCTTTGACCAAGCGATCATCCCCGCCCACCAGAGCAAGAACGGACACAGACTTCGGCGGCGCGATGGACATATCGAAGCCAGCTCGGCGATTCTCATTACCTTTGGTCGCCAAATTCTGGATCTCACCCGTTTCAGGGTTGAGCACCTTCCCGTCCAGGAGATCGATGAAATCCTTGCGGTCCACCTGGTCGCCTTCAATTCCCAGAATCTTTGCGCCATTGCCTTGCCACCGCGCACCAGCAGACTCCCCCATGTAGTAGTTGTCAGCGTCCCTGACATTACCCTCGGCCGAGAAAGCCTTGTCGTGGTAAGCCGCCGCATCAGACCCCGAACCAATTGCATGAAAAGTGATCATCATCAACCCCCTTTGTTTGGGAAAAATGGGGCGATCGTGAAGCGTTGCTCACCCGCCCTCAGCGTCAAAAACACCGAAGTAGGCTCCACGTTGAAAGTGGCCCCATGGGGATACTGAGCAGGAGAAAACTCGATTGTGCGAAGCGTTTTACCCTGGCCATCCATCAAAAAAACGCGCAGCCAAGGGAAGTCAGCCCCGCCCTTGTTGACAAGACGAAAGCGGACCTCGACCTTGCCATTGACTGGCGCATCTGCCTCCAACCCCTCTACTGCAATCAGCGCCGGGTCGTTACGTCCGTCCACCAGTCGGTACCCAACAATCCTGTCGGTTTTAGCATCCTCCAACCAAGATGACCCCTTGGATTCGGAAAGCAAGGATGACGTAGCCTCGCTCGCCTTGGTGCCTATTTCATGAGAAAAAAACCACAAAATAAAAAACACAACCACCAAGAGAAGCACCGCGCCCCTAAAAAGAAAATTTCTCATCACCGCTCCAAGATGCCTGACAGAAGGACGTTTCTGTTGATGTTGTCGACTGATTCCTGAGGGACAACCCCTTGAGCATGGACAGAAGCCCCCTCCAACTTGTCCTCAACTCGCTGAACGATATTGAGTGACTCGTCGGCGGAAATATCAGATGCCACAACCTTTTCTGCTGCCCCAGCCAGATCCAGTTCACCGTCAGGAGCTTCGTCTTCAGACTTCTTCATGGCCTGCGTCACCATGGCCAGCGGATCAACTGAGCCGGCCTCCCATCTGCGCTCAATGACAAATGCGGGGTCGCGTTCAGGAGAGTCTTGAATCGGGGCAAATCGGTCAACATAGGCCTTTGCCCCCCGCTTGGAAGGCAACCAATGGCGGTAATCAACCTTGGCCGCAGGGTAGCCACCCACCAGCTTGAGATATCCGGAGCAACTGTCCAATGCACCAATTTCCGATGGCATCACCAACCACTTTTCGTGATCCTGAATATTGACGCCTGCACCATCCCGCCCCTCATTTACGGCAAGCGCCTGGTTCTGACTAACCGTTTCCATTTCAACTTTGCCCAGCCTTTTTGCCGCCCTCTCCATCATGGATGGCTCGTTCATGCGAAGCATCAGCACCGTGTTGAAACAGTTCATGACCGTTTCACCCCGGTCTTTGCCCATGGATGTCCAAAACTGGCTTTCACTTTGAATGCCCGAAACAATGGATACGCCAAATTTCCTCAGAGTTGCCAGCTGCTCATCAAGCTTGATGTCGCCCAAAGTGTGGACTTCATCAAGGAAGAACCAGTAACGGTCTTCGTGAACAATTTCCTGCTTGGCAGCAATCATGGCAAAAGAGGACGCCAGCAAAAGTCGGTACAGCGGGGAAAACATCGCCCGCGTGTCATCCGTGCCAAGGATGAAAAAACGCGCATCGTCGTCCGCATCCAAAAACTCACGGATCGACCAATTTCCCGGTTGAACGGCCTTGATGCCGTTCAAGTAAATGGCAATGGAAGAAATTACGCCCTGGCGTTGCCCCTTCGAATCGCCGCCCACGGCAGAGCTGGCCACGGACTTTTCAATTAGCTTTTCCATTTCCGAATCAGGCATTTCAAAAATGGCTGTCGCTATGTCCCGCGTGTTCACTGCCCCATATTTAGCAAGTCGCAGCAACATCACACTGAAGAGTGCGCGAGCTGCATCTTCAAAAAAAGCACTCGCACCGTGAACGACTCCCCCCTTCGGAGGTAGGAATGCTTGGGCCAGCGTGTCTGCGTCGTAAACGTATTTCAATTCGCTAAAGATCGACCAAGGCACAGAGCCAACGCAAGCTGGATTAAAGAAAAAATCTTTGCCTGGGCGAAAGTAGGCCCGGTAAAACTCGCCGTTTTGGTCATAAATGATGCATTTGCGTTTCTTGGCAAAAGCCTGCTGCATCAGATCGTGGATGACTAAAGACTTGCCGCTTCCCTGTGCACCTTGCATCAAAATGCCGGTCATCGGCGCAGAAGAGGGCAGGGTGACTTCCGCGAGTTTGTAGGTCCCTTTCTCTTTGGCCTTAACCATCTGGTTTAACTCATTTGGGCCAACAATTTCCTCCGCGCCACGAACCCGCTTGTCCTCCATGTTGTCTTGGCCAAGTCGTTGCAAAAAAAGCCAAACGGCAAAATAACCAAAGAATGGAAGGATGAGGCTCAAGTAAAAATACCAACCAAACTCACTCACCGCCGACCATTCCGATTTAAGTGCCATTCGGACTTGAGCTGGTTTCAGAGAACGCGCCGACTGGCCTTCAGATGTCACGGCCTCAACAACTTTGTATTGACCATCTTTATCCCGGATTTCCCATTTCGAGCGCGAATCCTGATCGCTGTACTTTGACACCAAATGGACTTTCACCACATCGACCTCTTTGTCGCTCGCCATGGTGTACCAATAAACATAGGGCAAAACAAAGAAAGGGGCAGCACCAAACCAAAATGCCATCATGGCCGCCTGGATCGAAAGCTGAATTCGCGTAGCAAATACAGCCCGCCCAATTCCTGCGTCGCTTGCAGCTGCGTTTGTCATACCCGCACCTCCACAATTTGAAGAGGCATCTCCATAGACTCCAGCAGCCTGAAAGTCAGAATTTCGGCTGGGAGAAGTTCACCTAACGCCACCTGCTTTTCGCCAAAACTGTCTCGCCAAAGACCGTCCGGCATTTTCAAAAAATTCCGGTAGTAAAGGTCACCATTAGGAGCATGGACAAGCACCTCCGCTGCCGTTATCTCGTCTTCCGCGCTCAAACCCCACTCCACCAATACAGCCGAAGCTCCCCCTGAATCAGGCGCATAGACCTTGGACACCCCTCGGTACTCGCCCGGACGCATCACCGAAGTTTGATTAAGCCCTTCAGGCTCTTTATTCATGAACATTACGCCCCCTTCAGTTTTTAAACATTCCGCGTCTCTGCCCCTCAAGGAGGCCTTCGACCATAGGAGCCCCATGCTTCAAATGGGCACTCATTTCAGGAATTCGCGCATCCGGTTTCCGCGCAACATCCAGTTCAGCGACCAGAAGCGCACCCAAAGCGACTAGCTGGTGGACTTGCAAAACTGAGTCTTCAAGAACTTTCAGCTTCTGGATAACTTCCTCGTTATGTTGGTTGTAACCAGCCAGACCTTGTTCCATAAATATCCTCAAAAGCTCTGCACGCGAAACGTTTGCGCGCTTTGCCTCTGACGTAAGAGTCTTGAAATCCTCATCATCAAGTCGCAAGTGAACAGAGTTAGTTTTCACTTTTTTATCCTTGGTAGTCATTTGGTATCAATAATACATCACGCCGCAAGCCTTGTCCCACATGGCTGTCAACCATTTGGTATCAAATGAGATATATTTTTTGATACCACCGGAACCCGCATGGAATAAGGCTTTCAGCCATTTTTGGCACCGCTTGGTAGCGTGCGTAATGTGTGTTCTAAATTAAGGTATCTTCGCAAACCACTGCAACTTTTTTCGTAATAAACTGCTCGCGTACATGTCCCATGACCCGTACTTCATTATTCAGAAAGAGAGCAGTTTTATGACCGAAGAAGTAAAGACGGCAGAAGGCGCGAAGGTGCCAAAAGCGGCGAAGCCAAGCCGAACGAAAACCCTTGAAGAAAGGCTTGCAGCGCTCGAAGCCCAAGCGAAGAGCCTGCGCGAAAAGCTGCGCGACGAGCAACGCAAAGAGCGCGAAGAAAACGCTCGGGCGGTAGCAGCCATGCTCAAGTCCGAAGATCTCGAAAGCTTCAGCATAGAGGTATGGCGTACAGCTCTGCCAGAAGTCAGAGCGGCGCTTACCAAGGCTGCGGCGTAACTGCCAAAGGCAGAAGCCGATGCGGCATGCAAGGTCTAGGCGCAGCCTTGACGTTGCATGATCTTTTTACGCATAGCGCAGGTTTTCCACAAATCCACCGACCCCATGGCCGTTGAGAGAATCTCCCAAAATTCTCGCAACGGGACTTCGAGACTTATCCACCTTGCGTGGGTAAGTTCGAAGGAGTGGGAGAGTGGAGCTTGTGGGAAACCTGCGCTCATCTTCAGAAAACAGAAAATGCATGCAGCCCTAGGCTGCACCAATCAAAAGTCGTCGGCGAGATAACGACGACAGCAGGCAATGTTCAAGCGAAGCGATGAACGAGCCATAAGGGGTTGTCCACAAATCCACAGACCCCGAAGCCGGCGATGGGAATCCCCAAAAATTCCCATCGCCGGGCAATCGGCAACTTATCCACCTTGCGTGGGTAAGTCCGATTGAGTGGGATGTGGAGCTTGTGGGCAACTGCCTGCCGTTTGGTGTCCGGCGTGCCGGAACACCTCGGCCCAAGCAAGGCAACGCAGCGACTCATGTTTGTTTTGGCCCTAGGCCAAACTTTTTAAGTCGTCTCGGCCCTTGAGACGAGACAACAGGCAAGGTTCGAGCAAAGCGATGAACGAGCCGTAGGAACAGGCGTAAGCCGCATGGCCTCCACGGGAGGCCAATTGTTCGCCGCTGATAACGACCAAAGGGAGACTCAGAGGCGAACCACGTCAGAAAAGCACTCCAACACTGATAGACCTGCATCAGCCAACACGATGCCGTAGGCGAGCCAGATCTGCGAAGGCCCTAGGCCAAGCTTGCAAGCAAAGCGCGCAGCGAGCCCAAGCGAGCGAAGACAGGCGAAAGCCGCAGGGCCTCAAGAAAGGCCCACCCGTCCTGGGCCGGTAACGACCAAAGGGAGACCCGGCACAGGACCGCCGAAACTCCGGCGAAGCATGAAAAGCCAGGCCAGCCCGAAGACCGGCCCCACATTCAGGCGGCGGCGTGGGCCACCTGTCGCACGGTCGCAATAAATAGTGCGGCGCGGACGTTTGTGCCAGATGCCAAAAAACTACCATCGGGCAAAGTTTCAAAGCTGCCTCCCAACTGACGGGCAAGGCTCCCCAGCCGCTCCGTCTGGCGGGGACCAGCGGCGCAGATGGCGACGATTCGACCGCCAGGCGTCAAGAACTTCAATGCATGCTCGATGTGCTTGATATCTTCGGCGTTGCCAAATGGCGGATTCATCACAACTCGGTCAAAGCTGCCCAATGTCTCGGGGCTCATTTGCAGAAAATCGGCGCATTCGACGCGTGTGCCAGGCTCAACACTTCGCAGCTGCTCACACAATTTGGCATTGACTTCGACAGCTGTGCAAATGGCTTGCGCTTCGGACACCTTACGGATAGCCCGCAAAAGGTTTCCTGTTCCGGCGCTTGGCTCCAAGACCGTCATTCCCGGCTCAATTTCTGCCGCCTCGGCCACTTCCTCGGCGAGAGCTTCGGGCGTTGGGAAGAGCTGAGAAGCTGTCACGACCTGCACACCGGCTTTCAGGCTCTGCCGCATAGCGGCCATTTTTTCAGCTTCTACCTTCTTGCCCTCATCGACCGGGCAGGGTGTTTTCATGCCCTGGCCACTTTCAGCGATCGCAGCCGCTGACAATTTAACTTCAAACGACACCGGCACAGCCGCATCGTTTGGTTTTGGTGGATCAACTCGCTTTGAATCCGAGAGGTAAACCGGGACAATTCGATAACCGCTACCGGCGAGATAGGCTGTCCGGTATCGGTAAGCTCCGTGCTCAGCGGTGGCTTTTGCTTTGCGCGTCCCTTTGTAGTCGCCTGGCTTCTTTTTGTATTCGTCGGCCGTCATTTCAATGAAGCCTTCACCGGGGAAATTCACCAACGGGGCCAGCTTGGTGACCGCCTTCACCTTTTCCGCGTCCTCAGTCGTGGGGGGCGTGTAGTCCTTGATTTCTTCAATAGGGCGAACCGGCACAAATCGGGCATTTGTGCGGACACTGCTGATTTTTCCTTCACGCTTGTTCACGCGCAAAACAACAGCCCATTCACCACGAACCAAAACGCGGCCACCTGGTTGAATATCGAATTTCTCACCAACAAGCCCCCCGGCCTCGCCCAACATGGCCCGCTCGTATGCAATGCGGTTTTCATAATGACCGATCCAGCGCTGCAAATAGGCAATTGATCGAGGATAAAAGTCCTTGGCCACCTGGATGACTTCTTCAAGCGTGCGGGTCGCATAAAGACTCGAATGCCCACCGGTCAACGCATCGTAAGCGCTGGGACACTGGTCAAAATCGGGGCGGTCGCCTTCTTTGCGGGGCATCTTGAGCCAGCACATGCCAGCAATCCGAAGGGCAACGGCTTTTTGCAATTCGGCATTTGGTTCCGCCTCGCAGTCTTTCCAAAGTTTGAGCCACAACTCGGCCTCCTGCTTGCTCTTGTCGCGCTTGCGTCGATCTGCCTCCAATCCTTTGATTCGGCGCGCACGCACTGCCGGCAGTTCTTTGTATTTGGCGTGAGCAATGGCACCGGCTGCACGCTCTTGCCAATAATCGGCGGTTTCCCAAAGTTGAACAGCTTTGCGCATGCCGCTCTCGATGCGCTCGGCATCTTTTCTGGCTTTTCGTTCGCTATGGTGCCCAATCAAAATAGGCTGGCCAAATTCAAAACGGCCAGAAATCGCCTGAACGTGTTCACGGGCGTTTGTTGCTTCCTTTGCCCGCTTCCCGCTGTATTCCTCGAATCGTTCGGCGCGCTCTTCTGCACGCTGTGTGAGACTCGTGTCCTCGTCTTCAATTGATCCGGCCAGCTCGATGCACAAATCTGCACGGCTGGGCGTCCACATCGGCGCAACAAAGATTTCTTGTCTCGGCGCCCATTTGAACCCTGCATTCTTGACGCGCTCATAAGTGGCGGCGTCGAGTCGGCTCGATGCAGAAATGCGCAATTTGTTGTCGTCTGGGGAATATGTAGCGGTGAATGTCGTCATGTTATTTGCTCCAAAAAAGCCACCAGCAACCGGCTGGCACGGTGTGTGTTTATTGATGAAAAAGGCCATCAAAACAATGGCGCACCTCGTGCCCAAAAATGGCATACGTTGTTTGAACGTCCGTCACCACTGTGCAGCGTCCCCCAGGCTGCCCCATGACAGCGCACCCCAAAAGACGGCCACCCTTGACCACCTGGCCCGCACCCTGCAACTGGCGACCGCAAAATGCATGAACATCGGCGCGAGGCTCCCAATCGACCAGCACAACTTTCACAGCTCGCCGATCTTTAACTGTGGCCTCAAAGCTCCCAACCAAATCGGCCGGCAAATTCGCTGATGCACAACCCACAACCGAGGCAACCAAAAACAAAACAAAAGAGAGACACGAAAATCTGTAAATCGACTGAGCCATGGGAATTCCTCCATGTCGCCAGCAACCGGCTGGGGCGGGTATGGGCAGATCGCTATGCAATCTGCCTCGGAAGCTTTTGATCAAGCCTGATCGTATTCACCGACCCAGCTGCTCTGATCGGGAGACATTGGAACGTCACCCGCTGAAGGCTGCCCCTGTGCGTCTGAGCCATCTTGTTGACCTGAGGATTTTTTGGCTCCAAAGGGCTCAACTTGGAACGTCACGATTTCGACGGTAGGGATGCGCGCACCATCCTTGTTCGTGTAGCTGCCATATTTCAAAGAGCCTTCAACATAGACCGTGCGGCCTTTAGTCAGCTTCTCGCCTGCCCACTCGGCAGCATCGCCCAGCACAGTGACACGGTGCCATTGAGTCACATCCTCCCATTCGTTTGTCTGGCGGTTCTTTGTCCTGGTAGACGTTGCAACCGACAAGGTCGCGACGGGCTTTCCACCCGGTGTGTAGCGAAGCTCGGGGTCTTTGCCCAGGTTGCCAATGAGAGTAACTTTGTTAATCGACTGAGTCATGGTGATTTCTCCATGTAGCCAGTAACCGACTGGAGCGGGTTTCGCATCATTGCGTCACGGTTTTATTATAGTACGCTTTCCGTACTTTTGCAACACCTTAAAAGAAAATAAATCGTAAAAAAATCTTAAATTTCGGGGGGGTATGGGGGATATGTCCCCCATGGTGACAGCAGCTCACGCCACCAGCTAACCCACGCCGCGAGAAACCCCACCAGCAAACCAGTTCAGACATTTCGCGCCCTGAAGGCAAACCAGCGCGGCCACGCGCAAAGGGCGGCCCTGCCGCCTTCAATGAATTCAAGCTCTCGGGCGTTAGCCCGCTGGCGTCCCCGAAGGGCAAGACGAAAGGCAACGCTCTGGCGCGCACAGACGGAAAGGGGTTGGTGCGGCCCGCAGCGAAGCGAGGACACGGCCCCTTGGAGACGAGCACGACAGAGCGAAACTGAAGACGCAGCTCGCAGGGGACCGGCGAAGCCCCAACGCACCTATGTGAACCCATTACCTCGCCACGAAGTAGGAGTCGGGCTTGTCAGCACGATGCGAGTCAAGCGAGCGAGATCGGAGCCGGTCTGTTCCTGTGCGCAAGCACGGAACTGTCCGGCCTTCGTAGAGGCGGCAAGCGAAGCGCGCCGGAGAGGGCTTTAGCCTTCTCCTGGAGCAACCCTTTGCGCAGCAACTGCTTGGTGAATCTTCAGGGGCCAACGGCCCATGAAAAAGCGGCCCCAAGGGCCGCAAGGGCGCAAGGCGCCCGAGGGCGTTCACACAAGCCCTCGCTCAGCCATTGAGAGGGAGCGGTCGCCACCCACGATGATGTGGTCGAGCACGCGCACATCCACAAGGGCCAGCGCGGATTTCAGTGTTTGCGTGAGGTGTTCGTCAGCACGCGAGGGGTCAACCGATCCCGAGGGGTGGTTGTGAACCAGTACCACAGCCGCAGCGTTGAGCTGCAAAGCACGTTTGACCACTTCGCGAGGGTAGACACTGGTCTGACTGACCGTGCCACGGAACATTTCGTCGAAGGCAATCATGCCATTCTGACTGTTGACGAACATGACGCCAAAGATTTCGTGAGGCAACCCGCCCAGCTTGAGGCACAAGAAGTTTTTGACAGCGTCGGGAGTGTGAAAGACGTTTTCGACGCGAGGGATGCGCGATTCAGCGATACGCAGCGCAGACGCGACGACTGTGTCGTCGTCAGCGACAGCGTAGTGACCTTGTGCGTCCTGCACGAAAAGAGAGTGAATTTGAGACATGCGTGTGCTCCGTGAAGTGGGCGGGATTGCCTGCTTCACATGGACCGGGCCACAGCGCAGAAGTCAAGGGGTCGTGGAATTAATGGGGCGGCCCGCCAACAGGCGGGACGGGGCCCCGTTCATCCGCGAAAGCCCCTTGACTTCGAGAATGGTCCGGTACGATGGGAAGTAACAGCAAGCCAGCCACCACCGACTTACTTCAGCACGATGCGAAGCCCTGGCGTAGCGAGGCGTGGTAGCGATGGCCCTAGGCCAAGCGTGCAAGCGCAAGCGCGCAGCGAGCCCCAAGGCGAGCAAAGGCGTCAGGGATGGAAGCCCGAAGGGGCGAGACCCCGAAGCCTGCGTAGGGGGCTCGATTAACGACAGCCCGCCCCGGCTTGCCGGGAGACGCCCAAAGATCTGAGCACCAAAAACTACAGGGGCTTTTGAACAAAGAGCACACCAAAAAAAGCACAAAAAAGAATCACGATAAGGACAAATGACGCCAGGGAAATCAGAAAAATTCGCTTACCCAAAGACCACCGCGAAACATCCGCATTGCCTTTTGGTAACCGCTCAAAAACAACCGACATACCTAAGCAAGTCAGGCAAATCAAAAAAATGCAGCCAACCAAAGACAAAACTAAGCAAGCCTGAATAAAACCCAGAGGCAAAGCTTCAGAGACAGTCCCAGAAGAATCCACCAGAAGTGTCTTCAGCATCAAAAAGAACAGAACAAACAAACCAATAAGCGACTGCATGCGGTCCATAAAATCCTGCAAACAAGTGCGATCCTTATCAACGAGAGTCCGGCGAAGCCAAGACCAAAAACCAGAAAATTTCAAATCGTCGTCCATAAACCAATGCCCTGAATAATTGAATACAAAGTAATCAACGCGGGACGGCCGAGAAAAGAAGACAAAGAAACTAAGGCGGCGTTAGCCGCCCCCAAGCGTGGGGGTGGCATGCGCCGGGGAGTGCAACGTCCCCGAGAGCGCCGGGCTCGGCCCGGCCCAACCTGCCCGAAGGCAAAGCAGAGGCCAGGAGGTCAAACGCGATCAGCTCGGATGCCGGCCAGTACCCGCCAAGAAAGCACGGGCCAACGCATCGCGAAGCGACAAGACAGACACCTCGCGGAAGTCCAGCGCATCGCGGTTTCGCGCCTCCAGCACAGGAAACCCAAGCTCCGCGCGGGCAAGGCCCGCAAGAGCCACTTGCTGCTCAGGTGTGAGGTTTTCCCAAGCGCCCGGCACCATGCGCTCGGCCAACCAAAAGTCCAAAGGGTCAAAGCCCTGATTTTCGTTTTCGTTCATCCCAACCTCGCAACGTAACTCCCATTATGTTGACGTCAACATAACGCCCGGTACGTGGCCCGTCTGGGCTAGGTGCCTCACTGAACAGCGCTAATTTTTTCAATCAAAGCCTTGGCTTTTTGATCGATCAGCGCGTCAATGGCGTCATCGCCACACAGACACGGAGCCCACCATGACCAGCAACCAGATCCCTGCCACCCATAACGAAGCCTGGGGCTTTTGGGGCACGATGAACAACCAAGCAGCAGTGGCCTGGCCGATCGCGATGATCGCGATCTCGGATGCCACTTGTCAGCCCCTTGAATCGGTTCGCGCCTTCCTGGACAGTTGTCATGGTCGCCACTTTGCCGATGATGTGCTGAACGGCCTGCACGCTGGAGAAAACCTGCAGGATGCGATCCACGCCGCCACCCAACGCTGGATGGACTGGACCATCGGGCGTCTGACAAGTCAGCGGCACGGTATCCCCAAGGGCCTGCCTTACCTGACGGGCTTTGTGATTCACTGCGAGATCGTCGAAGATGCACCGGTCGAATGACGCACCCGCAGGGCTTCAAAGCTCCGGCGCAGCGCGTAGCTTCGCACGATCGACACAGCTGTAAAGATCAAGCCGATCAGCAGGTTCTCGGTGACGGTCACGGCTAGGCCGAACAGCGGGAACACCGCCATCTGCGTGATCACCGCCACACCATAGCCCACCAGCACATTGGCCAGCGACTCCACCAGGGACATCAGGCGCGACTGCTTCATGCGTTGGCCTCCTCTGTGTTTGCTGTGATCTCTGCGCCAGCCACTGCCGCCAGATCATTGAACTTGGCCGCATCGGCTTCCCGGTAGGCTTCCTGCCCACTCCAGTCTTGCCAGCGGCGCACGATCACGTCCACGTACTTGGGGTCGAGTTCGATCAGCCAGCCGATGCGGCCGGTTTTCTCAGCGGCGATAAGGGTGGTGCCGGAGCCGCCAAATGGATCGAGCACGATGTCACCTGGTCGGCTGGAATTGCGGATCGCTCGCTCGACCAACTCCACTGGCTTCATGGTCGGGTGCAGATCGTTCTTATGCGGCTTCTTGATGCTCCACACATCGCCCTGGTCGCGATCCCCACACCAGTGGCGGTTCTGCCCCTCGGGCCAGCCATACAGGATGGGCTCGTACTGGCGTTGGTAGTCGGCGCGGCCGAGCGTGAAGGTGTTCTTGGCCCAGATGATGAAGGTGGACCACTTGCCACCGGCAGCCCGGAAAGCCTGCTGCAGGGTGTCCAGTTCGCTCGAAGACATGGCGATGTAGGTGGCGCCTGCACAGCGCTCAAGCATCGGCGTCAATGCTGCAAGCAGGAAATCGTAGAAGCCATCGCCCAAGTTGTCGTTCAGGATCGGGCGCTCCTTGCCGCGCATCTTGTCCTTGGCACTGTTTGCATAGTCCACGTTGTATGGTGGATCGGTGAATACCATGTCGGCCTGGGCATCTGCCATGAGCAGCTCGTAGCTGTTGGGGTCGGTGGAATCACCACACACCAGCCGGTGATTGCCCAGTTCCCAAACATCACCCGGGCGGGAGATGGGAGTGGCCGAGACTTCAGGCACTGCATCGTCATCATTCTGACCATCGACCGTGGTCTCTTCGCCGGCCATGATCTCGGCCAGGGCGTCGGCATCGAAGCCGGTGATATCCAGGTTGAAGCCATCTTCTTGAAGTGACTGCAGCTCGATGCGCAGCATGGCGTCGTCCCAACCGGCGTTCTCGGCGATGCGGTTGTCCGCAATGATGAGTGCACGGCGCTGTATAGGCGTCAGGTGATCGAGCACGACCACCGGCACAGTCTCCAAGCCCAGCTTTTGCGCGGCGGCCAGCCGTCCGTGACCGGCGACGATCACGCCGTCTGACCCCGCCAGTATCGGATTGGTGAAGCCAAACTCGACGATGGACGCAGCGATCTGCGCCACCTGCTCTTCGGAGTGGGTACGAGCGTTGCGGGCGTAGGGCACAAGCTTGTCCGTCGGCCAGCTTTGGATATGGGTGGAGAGCCAGGGTTCAGACATTAGTGGATTCGCTTTGTCGATGTTGGGCGATGGCCTCAAAGGTCTCGCCCGTGGCGGCCAGGGTGACTGGCACGCCAGGGAAGTTCTGTTGGAAACGGATCAGTGCCACGTCCACGTACTCGGGCGCGATCTCCATGGCACGGCCAATACGACCGGTGCGCTGCGCAGCCATCAGGGTGGTACCGCTGCCGCTGAACGGCTCGAAGACCATCTGCCCTTCATCGGTGTAGGCCTCGATGATCTCGACTGGCAGCGTCACCGGGAACACGGCTGGGTGATCGATGTCCTTGCCTATCTTTCCCTTGTGGCGCATGACCCGGATGACCGAGTCAGGAATACGGAAATCCTGCGTTGGTGTACCTTTATGGGACCAGTTATGGACCTCTCCCTCGTTATTTCTGAGTGCACTAGATGAGCCATCGGAACGAAGATGCCCGGTGCCGCCAGCAAACTTGCAGGGCACCGTCTTGTTGGGTTTGCGCGTCTGCCGGTTGAAGTGGAAGATGAATTCAAAGCTCGGGGCCAGGCGTCCTTGCCAGTCACCGGGCATCCCCGGCCCCTGGTCCCAGACGTACCAGGCAAAGCGCCGCCACCCTTGGCTACGCATCCACTCCAGCCACTGCTCCCAGTACGGGATGAACTCGTTGTCGCGGTGGATGAGCCCGAGGTTGACCAGCACCTGACCATCGGTGACCATGGGAACTTGCGCGAAGACGCCGCGCATCAAGTCATCCCAGTCAGCGATACCGCCAGATTTGTAGTCGCGCTGGTTGCCGTAGGGCGGCGAAGTGAAACACAGGCTGGCCTGATCGCCCTGCATCAGGGTGGCGACCACCGATGGATTGCTGGCGTCGCCGCAGATCAGGCGGTGCGGGCCCAGTTGCCAAACATCACCCGCCCGAGTAATCGGCTGCTTGGGCGGTTCAGGAACATCGTCGTCCTCATCGTTAGCCGGTTCTTCATCGGTCTCCGAACCCTTCTTCTCTGCAATGTCAGCCAGCATCTGGGCCAGCTCGTCATCGTCGAATCCAGTGAGCAGCAAGTCGTATCCGGCTTCGGACAGCTCCGCCAGTTCGAGTGCCAACAGTTCGTCATCCCAGCCGGCATCCAGGGCCAGGCGGTTGTCGGCGATCACGTAAGCGCGCTTTTGCGCAGGGGTCAGGTGGCCCAGTTCAATGACCGGGACTTCGGCCAGATCCAGCTTGCGCGCAGCGGCCAGACGGCCGTGGCCGGCAATGATGCCGTTGTCGCCATCGACCAGTATGGGTTGCGTCCAGCCAAACTCCACGATGCTGGCCGCAATCTTGGCAATCTGGGCTGGCGAATGCGTGCGGGGATTCCTCGCATACGGCAGCAGTGCATCGATCGGGCGGTATTCGATCTGCAGGTTTGGCGTCATGGAATTGAAAAACCCGCCGAGCGTTGCCGCCGGGCGGGTGAGAAATATTCAGTGAGTGGTAACTGTCTGGGGCGGTGGTAACCACAGGCCGGTAACCTGGCCGGGTGGTAACCTCATTTCAGGGGCAGTCGCTATCGAAATCTCGCGCTGTTGCCCCCCGCATTACTATTTGGCCAGGAAGGACCCGTTGATTTCCTCACGTGCGAGGTGTTTTTGAGCCCCTCATGCATCGCTGCACTTCTGTCCTGACCATAGCTGAAAATGTACCCTCAAAAGGGCCTTCATGCTGCATTCGGATCTGGGCGCATTCTTCGCTCTGGCCCGAATTGACCGCAGGCATTACCCGCAATCACGTCAAAACACGCCAAAACACTTTCTCGCGTGTGGCGTGTGACACCACCAGGGCTTAGGTGTCCTCGCTGTCCATGTGCCGTGGCAAGTCCATGGCACCGTGCAGCACGCGGATGACCAGCACGTCGGGCGCATCAGGTCGGTAAAGGATGACGTAGTTGCCGAACGGACAGGATCGGATGCCGTCCCCAAGTTCGGGGCGCGCGCGATACGCCAGTGGAGATTTGCCGACCTTCTGGCACTGCGCACGAATGTCCTGGATGAATGTCAGGGCGCGGGCCGGGTTGTCCTGGGCGATGTAGTCACCGATCTCCTCCAGGTCCGTCTCGGCCAGCGGGGTAAACAACACACCCATTACCGACCTGCGCTGGCAGCCTGTTTGCGGTATTTGGCTTCCAGCCGATCAAAGACCTGATCGCCCGGAATGCTGCGACCACTGGCCAGGCCGGCAGCAATCGCGGCCTTCATGGCTTCCAGTTGCAGCTCTGCCTGCTTTTGCTGATCCTCAAGCAGGCGCAGTCCTGCACGGACGACTTCACTGGCGTTGTTGTAGCGTCCGGACTCAACTTGGTCACGAACGAAGGTCTCGAAATGGGAACTGAGTGCGACGCTGGTGGGCATGGCTATCTCCTAACAATTAATAACTGTTATTTGACCGTAGCCACCCCCACCCTGTCAAGACAGGGCACCAGTTCGGTTGAGTTGATGGGCCACCAACTCCATGACCCGGTGCCAGCGCCGCGAAGCGGTGTTGCGGTCACAGGCAAAGCGCCGGCCGATCTGATGCCACTCGTAGCGGTTGGCGCGCATCCAGACCAGATGCCGCTGCTCCAGATCTAGCCACTGCACCCAGCGCATGGTCTCAAGCATCCTCTGCACTGCCTGGGGACTGGGCGGCATGGGTCGGTAAGGCCGCTCGGAATCGGGGTAGCGCTCGGGCACCTGCATGGCCAGACTCATCCAGGGATTGAAGTGGCCCATGGGCCGCACACGTGGCAATCGGTGTGCTGTCTCCGCAGCCTCAGCGAACCGGGCTGCCACGGCATCGGCCGTCCATTGGATCATGAGGTCAGCCATGGCGCTTGCCTCCATCGCCGTAGAGGCGCTCGCCCAGCCTGCGCACGAACTCTTTTTCCACCCAGTCCAGCCGTTCGTCCTGTTCCGAGACCACCAGGATGTGGTCATTGCGCCAACCTTCGCGTTTGACCGCGTCCAGGTCCGGTGTGGTCGGCTGCAGATTGCCCAGGGGGCAGCGATAGCGGTATTGGGGCACTCTCATGTCACACCCCCTCCGTAGCCAGTTCACGGGCCAGGTACAGCAAGGCGATGGCGTCGGCCTCGTTGTCATCGATCGGGAAGTGGCCACGAGCACGGACGGCTGCCACCATCTCGTCCTTGCTGGCGTTGCCCTTGCCGGTGGCGTGCTTCTTGATCGTACCGACCGGGATGCCCTGGTACGGGATCTGATGGTGCTCACACCAGGCCGTCAACTGGCCCATGAAACCTCCGTAGGCATGGGCCGCGTCGACACCAACGTGGCGGCGGACTTCTTCAAAGACCACCTGATCGATGCCGTCGTTGCACTGCTTGATGTCGGTGAGCCAGCGCTTGAACCGCAGAAAGCGCATACCGCCGCCTTCGAAGCGTTGAGGTTTGAAGGATTGGCTGCCACTGGTGATGCTGCCGTCGCGGCAGGCCAGTGCCCAGCCTGTTTGGGTGCCCAGATCGAGGGCGAGGATGCTTGTGTTCATGTCATCAGTCCTTTTTCAAATCGGCCTGACGCATCGGACACTGCTTGACGTAACTTTTACGTGAGGCGCGTGCGCGTACGCGTATAGAGAGTTACGTTGAGCAACGTCGGCTGCGTCAGACCATGGGTTTTTCATGTCGATCAGTTGTCGGCGTATGGGGTGTAAGCGGGCGTGTGCGGTTGCTTGAGGCCAACGCCCTGAAAGCCTCGAACGCCCATGCTGTTACGCCACTTCTCCAGCCCACGCGTGATGAGCAGATCAGAAAAACGGCGTTGCGAGCCGATGAATTCACCCGAGGCCTCTGCCCACTGCTTCCAGTCGGTGAAGAGTTCTGACGTTAACGACTTGGCGTTTGCTGTGCGCACGCAGCGCTCATCGAGCCAGCGGCCCAGGGCATCCTCTGACTCAAAATACTCCTCGGTGGCGTCTTGAACGCACAGGGGCGGATTCAAGCCTTCGCGCTGCCAAGCCAGGCAACCCAGGACAGCCCACGCCAGAATCCCATCGCGCTCAGCAAGCAGTTTTTCCGTCAGGCGACCGTCACGTCGCTCGGGCGGAATCGTCACCGTGAAGGGGATCATGTGCATGCGCCGCTTCATGGCTTCGTCGATGTTGCGAATAGCGGGCTTGTGGTTGCCAACAATGACTGGCTTGAACTGCGGGAAAAACTCGAAGAAATCCTGGCGCATGAAGCGTGCGGAGATCTTGTCGCCCCCCGTGATCGCCTTGACCTTGGACTCGTTCAGACGCCGGCCCTGCTCGGTCTCGATGGCGGTCACAAAGCGTGCCCCACGCAGCCCTGCCAGATCGGTGGGATGGCGATCACCACGCGTCTCGACGAAGGTGTCCATCGATGCGGTTGTGGCGTAGTCACCCAATATGGTGCTGATCACGTTGGCAAAGACGCTCTTGCCGTTGGCACCTGTCCCGTACAGAAAGAACAGCGCATGAGCACTGGTCACGCCAGTCAGGCAATAACCAACCATGCGTTGCAGGTAGGCCTGCAGGGCCTCATCACCCCCGGTCACATCCGACAAAAACGCTGCCCATTGCAGGCATTGCCCAGCGGGTGAGGCGCTCGTGATCTTGGTCATCCGGTCTGAGCGCTCATTGGCACGCTTGCGACCCGTCTTGAGGTCGACCACTCCCCCTGGTGTGTTGAGCAGCCAAGGATCGGCATCCCACTCTTCGGTGGTAGCCGCATGCCTGCGGTCAGCGCGTGCCAAACGCTCCACGCCACCGACGGTGCCTGCGCTGGCCAGCTTGGCGGCGACCTTGGGGTTATCAGCGCGCAAGGCGGCGTGGCGACAGACACTGCGAATCAAATCGGTCGCAGCCAGCGTGTCTTCGCTGCGCCACCGAGTACCGTCCCACACCAGCCACCGTCCCCAAGTTGCCACGTAGCGCCAGTCGCGGTGGTAGCGACGGGTGAAGGACAGCGCCAGCGCGTCCTCCGTACCCCACACCGACTCGTCACTGCTGACCGTTGGCTCTGCGTCATCCGTGATGTCGTGCATCTGCAAGCGCGGACCATGGCTAAGGAAGGTCGCGACATCAAATCCTTGCGCGATGGCATCAGCCGCGTCCCACCCTTCATCGGCTTCCTCCGGCGGATAGAGCACATGACAGGACTTTGCGCCGGCCGACAAAATAGCCTGAGCAGCCTGCGTGGCGTACTCCCAGCCCGGCTTGTCGCGGTCAGGCCAAATCAGCACGGCTTTGCCCGACAGCGGCGTCCAGTCGGTTTTCTCGACCGGGGCGTTTGCACCATGCATGGCCGTCGTGGCTGTGAAACCAGCAGCGATGAGCGCCTGCGCGCATTTCTCGCCCTCGACCAACACCACTTGCGCGGCGTTCTTCATCCCGGGCTGGTTGAACAGCGGCCGGGGATCGGGTGGGGCCATCTTGCGCCGCTTGGCGTCCCACGGGCGGAACTCTTTTTTGCGACCGGGCGGGTCGTAGCGATAGACCACTGCAATCAGGTAGCCATCGGCATCTAAGTAGTCCCACTTGGCTGTGGCCGGACCCAGTTCGTCCACCGGCGCGGTCTTTTTGCCCTTGCGGGCAGTGACCGTCGGCGCGTGTCCGAGCAGGTCGGCGGCATGCTGGAGCACCTGCGGGAAATCTTGCTGCACGTCTGCGCCGATGTTCGCGGCGATCAGATCAAAGATGTCCCCGCCATCGCCGGTGGCCCGGTCAGTCCACAAGCCTGCCTTGTCTCCGTCGAGCACGACCTCCAGGCTGTCGCCGGGGCTGCCCAGGACGTCTCCGATCAGGAACTTGCCTCTGCGGCGCTTGCCAGCCGGGAACAGGTTCTGCAAGACACCTTCAATGCGAGCCAGCAGATCATCGCGAACGCTTTCGCGAGTAGTGACGGCAGACGAGGTCTTGTCGGGGGGCGTTTCATTGAAATCAAGCATCCGATGCCCCCCCTTGCCGTTCGACCCAGTCGATCAACTCCTGAATCTTGAAGCGCACCAGCTTGCCAACACGGTAATGCGGCACTTGAAGTCGCTCACGCTCGTTGGGGTGCGTGAGCAAGTACAGCGGCAGATTGAGGCAATGCGACGCTTCGCGTGCATCGACCAATCGCTCACCCAATACGTCATTCATGGACGGGGGATTCATGCAGGGCTCCTCCAGCACCGGTCCTGCCATGGACACATCCGGCACTCGAAATGGGTGGATTCATGGAATGCACGAGGCAGCAGTTCCCCGGCATCGGTGGCGGTGATCACCTTGACGGCGCGATCGGACATGCGCTGCGCCAGCACCGCGTCGAAGGACACGAGTTCGGTGTAAATCTCCATGGTGTCGGCGTTGATCGCCGTGAAGAGCGCCGGGTGCTCGTGCAACTCCAGGTAAGCCTGATAGAGCACCACCTGGGCGTGGTAGATCGGCTTGGCAATCGCCAGCTTGTGCTTCTCCAGCTCGCGCCAGGATTTGTTGCCCAGGCACTTGCACTCCCAAAGCGCGGGGTACATAAAGCCCTCAGGCCCAGCAACGATGACACCGTCGACATGGCCCTTGAGCCGCCCGCCTGCTGCAGAGAAACCGAACTGCTCACCATCAGCCTTGCGGGTGCGCAGGTCAAACCCGGCCTCGCGCAGCCACATGACCATGCAGTCCTCCATCACGTGCCCGCGCTCGAAGATGCGCAGGATGCGTCCGGAGGTGTCCCGACCGGGGTCGACCGGGGCCTTGGCGAATTCGTACTGAAGTGCTCGCTCGCACGAGGCCCCCAGCCGGGATGCACCGAGGTACTGCCGGGGCGTTTGTTTGGCACGCTGTCGCTGCATGCCAGCGTCGAGTAACGCCTCAAACTGGCCAGAGACACTCGCCGAGGAGTTGAAGTCGATCATGACTTTCTCCCCTTCGCCGGTTGCGGGTGTGACGTTTTTGCCTTCGGTTCTTCCCAAGGCAAGTCGTCCTCGAGATCCGCGAACGGGTTGGCCAACGGATCTGGCGTCGGTGGCATGCCACGCACCGGCGGAAACTTGGCGTCTTGATGGTGCGCCGCCATGGCGTCCGTGTAGCAGGTGACGATCGCATCAATCACAAGCAGCGCTTCGGCCTCTGCGTAATCACCCAGCGGCTTGGCAAAGCCAATCTCGCCAGCCGCTTCGCCAAAAGCCTTCAGGCATTGGCGCATCGCAGCGCGTTCGACTTCAGAAGCATCGATCATCTCGACCTCCTGGTTGAACTTGTGCGCATGGACCCAGTTGCCGTACATGGAGTGGAACGCGTCCTGGCAGCGATGGGAACAAAACACCCAGTCGATGGGATAGCGCCGGGGGTTGCCGGTGCCATACCGGTTGTCGGTATGGCCGTACCCCCGGGCCTGTCGTGAGCAGACCCAGCATTTCATTCCCCCCTCACTGCGCCCAGGCCGGTTTGCCGGACACTGCGGAGCGCCCAATCGCTGCAGGTGAGACTGCGGGTGGGACTGCGGTTGGGACCGTGGATGAATGTGCGGTCGGGGCTGCGGTTGGGGTCCCAGCTGTACGGTTGGGGATAAATCCCGTGCCATTCATCAAGGCGGCGTACTCGGGCTCACCCGGCTCCACCGCCATCTTGACCACGTTCTTGGCTTCTCCGCGACCGTCCTTTTCTACATCGATGCGTGCAACGAACTCCAGCCCATCGAGTTCATGAAAGCCTTGGATGCGGCGAGCAGCAGCGGCCTGAGGGGTGTTGTCGTCGGGGCGGACATTGCGGGCCGAGTTCAAAGCAGCGCGCACGAAGGTGCGACCCATGTTGCCCCAGGTCGGACCCTTGGGGCTTTGCAGACCAATGTTGGACCACAGCTTGCGCTTGGCAAATTCGCCTTCGAGCACCACGAATTCAGCAGCCAGGAAGATGCTGCCGGTCTCAAAGCTCTGGGTGGCGTAGCCGCCCATCCAGCCTTGGTTGGGGTCGTCATAACCACCGGGTTTGATGGTCATTCGGACCTTGGCCACAGTGCCCTTGGGGATGAGGTCGAAGGATTGCTGCTGTTCAGCGTCGTTGAAATCGTTCCATGCGGACATGAGTTACTCCTGATTGAATTGAGATTGGGGTTGGGTCGCCTGGGTGGCCGTGGCGCACTTTTCGATGAGCGCTCGCAGGTTGGGCGGCTCTTGAAGATCCAGCTGGCCAGATCGGTCCTTGGCGGGGTAGCCGTAGGGGTTGAGCGTGTGGGTGATGAAGGCGCGGTAAGAGCTACCGTCTTCGGCCTTGATCTCGGCCAGCGTCACCACCTCATCGACGATGCCGGGCAGTTCGGCTGCGGTTTTGGCGCCTTCGATTTGCGGCACGAACACCTTGCGGTTGAAGTCATCGAGCTTCTCGTCGAGGATGGCGACGAACACCACATGCTTGCCACGGGCATGCTGCAGGTGGGTCAATGCGGTCAGCATTTCCTGGCCCAGGAGGCCGTAGGCTCCGCGGGTATCGGGCTTTCCGGTGCGCTCAGACATCGCCTGCGGCTGGACTTTGGCCCAGATGAGCGCCAGACGCGCCAGCACCGTGATGCTGTCGACAAAGTAGGTGTCGTACTTGGCCAGTTGGGCTGGGTCACCGTAGCGCTCACACACATGGTCGAAGTGAGCCTGTGAGTACGGGGCATCAGCGGGCAGCGCTGGGTTGGGGCCAGCCAGGAACACCACCAGATCACGGAACTCTGGCCAGGTCTGTGGCCGCAGGGTGTCGCCCTGCCAGTTACGCACGGCCAAATCACCTGCCTCGAGGTCGACAAACAGCGTTCGGTCCTCGGGAAGGGTTTTGAGTTGGGTGGTTTTGCCGATGCCAGACTTGCCCAGCAGCACCAGCTTGACACCGCTTTTTTCTGCGAGGCGGGTAGACGCGGAGATGATTGGCAATGCCATCACACACCTCCTTCGTCACGGCTGAGCTCGAACGTCGCCTTGCCCCCTTCGACTGTTCGTGCATCAGCAAACTGCTGTTGCAACGCAGGTGGCCAGTTGTTGAAGCGGGATTCGGGCACAGCGAGCTTGACGTCAAGGTAACTCTCGACGGCTTCACCAGATGCCACGATGCGCTCGGCGATGGCCTTGAGCTTCTTCTGGTCCCAGGACACCTTCTTGGGCAGCTCGAATTTCACATGCAGGCCATCGACATTGAAGTGGGCCGTGCCAAAGTCGCGGGCGGTATCACGCAAGGCTTCACGTCCTTGGGTACCGAAGCGCTGGTCCAGGGCCAAATCCACTTTTGTGCGGGCACTCTTGAGCCAAGCCATGGCCTGATCCAGGTTGGTGTCAACTTCATAGAGTTGGTGGGCTGGCAGCTTGGCCAGTTGGGCTGCCGACATCTCGGCGATGTCTGCGGGGAAGATGGACAAATCGTTCATTGCCGCTCCCTTCAGACAATCGCACGTTCGGCTGTCGACTCGTGCAGTGCGCTGTACTCGAAGTCGAGAATGGCTTCCAGCGGGTAACTGACCCGCTTGGAGAGCTTGAGGTACCGAGGGCCACGGCCCTCGCTGCGCCAGCGTTGCAGCGTCTTGGGGCTCACACCCCAGCGCTGGGCCAGTTCGTTTTCGTTCAGGACCCGGCGGTCGCCGGGTGCCATGGTGTTGATCGCCGGGTAGGACGACCGGGGTTGGGGGCTTGCCGTAGCTGCCATGAGACTCTCCTTTGAGGCTGTTGAGGAACAGGTGTCATTGGAGATTTCGAGTAGCGAACTTACGAGGGAGCGATTGGCGAACTGAGCGGAAACTTCCAGTTCGCCAATGCGCCCCAGAATGCAAAACGGCGAGCACATGGCTCGCCGACTGGGAAGGGAATCGGTTATGTTCCGATGCTGAAATTTGTCAGGTGAATGTCTCTGACCGACCCCAAGCGGCCTATCATTCTTCTCATTTCGATTGCCATTTTTCGGGGAGAGTTGTTATTTTTTACCAGGCGGATTCAAGTACGAGGTGCAACAAAGATGAACCCGGTGATGGGTGGCTGAGGATGTCAAGGCATCATGGCCACTCAAACCGCCAAGTCCAAGTTGCCAGATGTACAAGCACCTCAGCCGAGAAG
>Ga0255139_1000132_pt1 | contig 25884 bp, 21 predicted proteins | sample Law_Colum_RepB_8_FD_188549 | JGI IMG/M metagenome (GOLD analysis project Ga0255139, IMG submission 188549) | Freshwater microbial communities from St. Lawrence River, New York, United States - Law_Colum_RepB_8d | ecosystem: Environmental > Aquatic > Freshwater > River | place: USA: New York...
GGATTAGTTGAGTCTGGCCAAGTGATAAGGTCGTTTGTGCTCAATGAAAGCATTGATTTTTTTTGCCCTCGCCCAGCTCTCAATGAGGCAGAGCGAGTAGCAAAATTATTGAGCTATTAAGTCAGGCTAGTGAATCGCCCCGACCAACACCCAAGTAGGTTAGTCCCGCAGCTTTAACTTCGTTAGGCGCATATAAATTGCGACCATCTACGATAATGCCAGAAGAGAGTTGAGACTTTAGCCAAGCGAAATCGACGGTTCGAAATGCTTTCCACTCAGTGCAAATCACCAAGGCATCGGCGCCTGAGACGGCCGCGTTGCGACTGGAACTGAGTACCAGCTCCGGACGTTCTCCATAGATGCGTAAGGTTTCATGCATGGCCTCGGGGTCATAGGCCTGCACCAGGCCACCGGCCGCCCAGACGGCCTCCATGAGTTCGCGACTTGGCGCTTCACGCATATCGTCTGTATTGGGTTTAAAGGACAGCCCCCAAACAGCAATAGTTTTGCCGTTAAGTTGCCCATTAAACGCCTTACTTAGCTTGGTAAAAAGGGTGTGCTTCTGTCTTGCATTGACATGCTCAACAGCATCCAGCAATTCAGCCGAATAGCCTACTTGTTGAGCAATATGAGAGAGCGCTTTGACGTCCTTTGGGAAGCAGGATCCACCATAACCACAACCTGGGTAGATGAAGTGGTAGCCGATGCGCGGGTCGGAGCCGATGCCTTCACGCACTTGCTCGATATCAACACCCAGACGTTCAGCAATCTGCGACAGTTCGTTCATGAAACTGATCTTGGTCGCCAGCATCGCGTTGGCTGCGTACTTGGTCAGCTCGGCAGCGCGGATGTCCATGAACATCAGCTTGTCGTGGTTGCGATTGTAAGGCGCGTAGCACTCGCGCATGAGCTGACGGACCTTCTCAGAGTCGGTGCCAACTACGATGCGGGCCGCCTTGCTGAAATCTTCGAGGGCGCTGCCTTCCTTGAGAAATTCGGGGTTGGAGCAGACATCAAAGTTTTGATTTAGGCCACGTTTGGCCACTGCGGCAGCAATAGTGTCCTGAACCCGCTCGGCAGTACCCACCGGCACCGTCGACTTGTCGATGACTACTTTGTAGGCGTTCAGATAGCTGCCGATAGTATCGGCGACCTTGAGCACATACTGCATATCTGCAGCACCATCTTCATCCGGTGGGGTGCCGACAGCGATGAACTGAAGCACACCATGGGTCACACCTTCTTCGGCATTGGTGGTGAAGCGTAACGTACCATCTTGGTAGCAGCGCTTGACCACGGCCTCCAAGCCTGGCTCAAAGATCGGAATAATGCCCTGCTTGAGGCGATCGATCTTGCCTTGGTCAACATCAACGCACATGACCTCGTGTCCGACATCGGCAAGACAGGCGCCAGTGACCAAGCCGACATACCCTGTGCCAAATACAGTAATTCTCATATGGGATATCCATGCGTAATGATTTCCTGATGATATATGATTGAAAACAAGTTGTTGAAAGAATGCTGCTCATTTGCATTCTAATGACATAATTCGAGGCGTTAGTAAGCAAAATTTACGCCTTAGGCGTGTTTGAAATTTCTTAAGGAGTTTGCCTAGATGCTAAATGCACTTTTATCTGGCAAAACAGTAGCAGTCATTGGTTTGGGTTATGTTGGGCTCCCACTTGCGCTAGCTTTTGGACGCTTTTTGCCTACTTTGGGGTTCGACATAAATGAAGAAAAGTTAATCCAGTATCGTAAAGGAGTTGATCCAACAGGCGAAATGGATTCTTTTTCCTTCAGCTGCGCGGGAAAATTGACATTTACTTCTCAAGCATCAGACCTTGCACAGGCTGATTTCCTTGTGATCGCTGTGCCAACACCAATTGACAACGCGAAACAGCCAGATTTGACACCTGTTATAGCCGCGACTCAGACGATTGCGCCGTATCTGAAGTCTAATGTTGTGATTATTTACGAGTCCACAGTGTACCCAGGGGTAACTGAGGATGTATGTTCACCAATACTAGAGAAGCTTTCTGGGAAGCGTCGTGGGGTTGACTTCAAGTTGGGCTATTCTCCAGAGAGAATCAATCCTGGTGATAAGACTCATCGACTTGAAACAATAACTAAAATTGTTTCTGCCGAAGATGCTGAGTCTCTTGATAGTGTTGCTGCACTATATGAAACAGTGGTTGAGCCAGGCGTGTACAGAGCGAGCTCAATTCGCGTTGCAGAGGCTGCTAAGGTAATCGAAAACACTCAACGTGATGTCAACATCGCTCTTGTGAACGAGTTAGCAATTATTTTCAACCTTATGGGAATAGATACTTTAGAAGTCCTCGAGGCTGCAGGTACAAAGTGGAACTTCTTACCGTTCCGGCCTGGCTTGGTTGGAGGTCATTGTATAGGTGTTGACCCTTACTACCTCACCCACAAGACACAAACCCTTGGTTACAATCCTGAGTTGATTCTCGCCGGTCGGAGAATCAATGATCGCATGGGCTCATATCTCGCGCAGCAAACGATGCGCGAGATGCTTGCTGCTGACCGATTGCGTGCAGGTGCTTGTGTGTTGGTTATGGGGCTTACATTTAAAGAAAATTGTGCCGATATTAGAAATAGTAAAGTGATCGATATCGTTCAAGAGTTGCAACGGTATGGATTGCAGGTTCAGGTATGGGATCCTCTCGCTTCGCCTCATGAAGCAGTTGAGGAATACGGAATATCGCTCGTGACAAATTGGCGTAATTTGGAGCGTATTGACGCTGTTGTAGTCGCCGTTGCTCACCGCGAAATACTTGAATTATCTCCTGTTGAATTAGCTCAGATAACTGGTGTAGGTACTCCCGTTATTGATGTGAAGTCGATTTTGGATAGAGCTGCATTCTCAGCTGCGGGCATACCTATTTGGCGTCTTTAGAGTTACGTACTGCCCAGAAAGGAATTTACTTGATTCCACACGGCTCTTGTCTTCTTGCGCCCGTAAGCAGGGATTCTTGTCCGCAACCAAAAGCGAAGGCCCAGATGTCGTGAGCCTAAACCATCCACAACTACTATATGTCTCTGGCCCTTGGCATCCTCTGAAACCAACATGTGATCCGGATGGTAGTCAACTACTACTATATTATTTTGAATCATTTCTAAGAAGCTGGCCTCAACTAACTTTAAGGCTTGTTCGCGACTTATCTCTCCCGTGTTAATGGCTTGAAGCAAAGTAGGTGCTGGCGAGGAGTCCGCACGACAAATGCGCTCCACTAGCAAGCCTGGACCTTGGTCTGTAGAGACCCATCCATAGCATTTCGGCACACTAGGCGAATTAATCCCGCGATTTTTAAGGTAGAGATAGTATGTCCAGTCGAGCAAATTTTGCCGCCTACCAATGACTCCCTTTTGAGTAATTTTTATGCAAAGTAGAGGATTGGTCGGGTGCGCATAGCAGTGCCGCTCTTTGCCACTACCAATGAGCTCGCCTAATACTTGGTGTATCTGGTCTTGCGATTTAATTGAAGACATTTGCCAGCTCTTTGAGAGTTGCTAAATTCTCTTTAAGGGAACGATTTGTGCAAATAGCAGCATAAGCCATAGGTGGATGCCTAAGATAGGCTTCCAAAGTCAGCGCTTGATACTGCTTAATTTGCTCAATATTCAGCTCCGCTTTTCGTGCTGCGATAGTTTTTTCAGGAGCATAGAGGTGCACTATTGCTCGTGGCGGAGGTGTTAGCCAGAATAAACTCTGTGTTTTTTTATTGAGTTGCATGCTTTGATCAGCAAAGCGAGTGCCTTGAATTAGGAAGTCAGAGAAGCCTCTGTCTGCGAGTGCGAAACGACCACGCAATCTATCAAGAAGCCCACGGATTCTGACTTTTAATGCTGAAATTAAAATTAAAACTAAAGCAATGCGCTCATCAATTTGATTCTTCTCTAATGTTTCTGATTTGAAAATTTTGAAGTAATATTTTGAGGTCAAAAGTAGTGGCTTGTAAAAAATACTTCTACGATAGCTGTTCTTAAATTTAAAGTAATAATAATTGCCAGGGATCTCTGTTAAGTACGTTTGGATGAGTGTCGTTTTTCCTACGCCATCCGGCCCAAGGAATGCGACTAATTTACTGCTGCGAGATCGCATTAAATTTATACGAAATATAAAATCCTTAATGAGTTGGCAAATAATATTTAGATTAATTTTTTTAGTATTTAATACTTTAATTTCATGTAAGTGTGAGTTGGCGCTCTGCGCCAAGGCTTGTAAATTTTCCTGAACTAACGGTCCGGAGATTAGTTTAATTAAATTTTCCGGAAAATTCGTAGAATTTGAGTAATGTTTTATTCTTAAAGCGACTAGCGGAGTGTCTAGGAGTTTCTTCTTAGTTTGTAGGTGGGAGAGATAGTAGCAGAGCTCGACGTCAGGACGAAGTCGGTATCCGGTTAAGCATTTCTCGTCCTCCTCGATGTATGGAGCTATATCTTCCCAAAATATCCATGGAGCAAATCCGGGTGCTTTTCTTACTTGTAGAGCCTGCCATAGTTCAAGAACTAGTATCCGACCATTGTCGGGATCGATAATTTCAATTCGGATTTTTTCTTGCTTAATTCGATGAATAAAGAAATCAACTTGGCTCGCTGTTAGGAATTGCCATGTTTGAGTTATAAATCGATTCACATGCTTTGGATTGATTACCAGATCAAAATCACCTTCGTACACGTCTTCAAGCTCTGGAAAGCGTGGCCTGAGTAAAGCTACCTCACAAAAGGATTGGGCTGTGCGCTTGAACAGCTCAGTCAGTAAGCGAGGCAGCTGTGTGATATCCATGTTTTTCGGTCACCTTAAAGTGGGTAGTCTTTTGTTACGTCAACTTACTTAGAACGGACTTGTTAGCGAGTACAAATTCGGGAAAAAAAGTCACGATAGGCTTTCAAAATACTGTCTTCGCTATACTGTGTATGGTAAAGGGTTGCGCCTGCAGTTATTAGCGAGTGCCGAAGCTTAGGCTCGCTCAATACCCGTATAATAGCCTCAGAGAGGCTATCTGCATCGTCTATGGGTGAAAGTAGCCCATTTTTCTCGTGCGTAATAAGTTCCTGTGGCCCCTGAGCACGAGTCGAAATTATCGGACAATGATGCAGCCAAGACTCAAGAACTATAGAACCAAGTCCTTCATGTCTCGAGGAGCATACAAAAGCATCAGCTGTTCGCATTAGTGATGGCACATCATTTCGCCAACCTAAAAATCGGACGCGGTCGGTTAGCCTTAATGCATGACATTGTTCTTTTAAAGCCTTTTCTTCTGGACCAGTGCCGGCTAACCAAAGTATAGGTTCGGGCACCTTTGCCAATGCGGATAAAAGAATATCGAATCCTTTCACTTTATGCAGTCGTCCTGCTGCAAGAAGGATTGGCCGATGTTCTGGGGTTTCAAAGCTGGATCGAGGCAGGGCGGTAACTTCCCTTTCGTCTGCAAAATTTGGGATATGTATTACGCGTTCAGCAGGTATGCCACCTTCAATCAGGTAATCGCAAATGCCTTGACTAATTCCTATCCAATAATCAGCTTGGCGATAATGCTTTAAGTTGTAGTAACTACCGAGTCGGTTTATGAGAAGGTAATCTCCTCGTGGTACGGCACTACTTGCGCGACTCATCCAAGTTAGGACGATATCAGGCTGCCACTGACGTAGTTGCCTCCTAAAACGCCAAGAGTCATAAATATCCAAAGGCCCACCGAAGCGAAAATTACTGGTCGCTACGCCGTGTTCTTTTAGGGTGTTAATTCGATCGGGATGTGGCCTTAAAAAGGCATGCTGCTTTAGCTCTGGTGCCTGCGTTAGCCCACAAACTAAACGTGTATAAAAGCTTTCAGCGCCCCCATGCGAAGCGCCGGCAATTACTTGGGCTATCTTCAAGGGTGACTGAGTCATAACTCCCCCATATTTGAGGGCTTCGTAAGCGTGGTATGCAGCGCATTTAACACGCATCGACTGACTATCTTTAGTCCTTCATCATTAAAGTGGGTGTTGTCAGAAAAGAGAGTATCCATCTTTCCTAAAATTTCCTCGTAAGCATCTACGTAGATACAGTTCTTATGCTCGAGAGCTAATTTTGAAAGTGCTTCGTTATATCGGATTATTCGTGGATTACGCTCTGGAGAAGTGTGTGGGGCGGTTCCAATTAAAACAAATTGTGTTTTGGGCGCGCCAATTACAACATGCTTTATGTTGGCGATGTACTCAGGAAGCGGCACAACCTCAGTTTCACCTAACCAACGCTTTATTTGAAATATCCGAGCATATTTCTTTATTTTTTTAACCACTTTTCGTTGTAATTTTCGTATTGGCGAGTCAGGGTAATATAGCACGTAAGGAGAGAATTTAAAGGTTAGCCAGGAGTCTACTAAGCCATATTGAATAAGAGCGATGTCATATTTAGAAGGAGGAAAATCTTTCGCATAATTTAGCAGCTCTCGAGTTGTACTCATGGTGTGGCCTAAATTGCTAACCGAGTAACCTAATGCAGAGGCAACCTGTTCAGGAAATCCATTACCTTTCTCTTGTCCGAAGCCTAAGGTATTACAATCACCGTAAGCGACTAATTTGCCGTTATAGTTTACTGAGGGATTGATATGACCGTCGTGAATTAGCATGCCGAGTGATCCTTGTGGGTCTGTGCGCGCACGTGAAGCAAGAATTGGCGTGCCTTTAAGATAATTTAAATAGGTTGGATTATTTATATCGCGAGTTTTCAAAAAGCTTTGAATACGATCATGGAGATTGTTCGCTTTTCGCTTCGCGCGCAGCCTAAGTGTAGTGATGGGCAGCCAAGAGTCGGGTATTAAGTTAGGGCTGCCAAGGCCGTCAATAGCAACAATGCGCTTAATGCCGCCATCAATTCGGCATTGTACGACCAAATTATGCACAAGCAGATCCCGGGAGGGAATGCCAAGGGAAGACCATGTATCGGTGAAGTGTGTAACGGCAACGCGTAAATCGTCCGTATAGCCATGATCCCAAAGATATTGTTTCAATGAGCGTGCAACACGACCATCTTCACTTCGTATCAGCTCAGAGGCTAAGCCAAGCCCCATATCGGTTTCTACAAAACCGTAGCAACGACTAACCAGCCTAAATGCAGGTTCACCGAAGCGACGGGCAATCATTTGCATAACTTGATGCTCTTCTTGGTTGTCATCAAACCAAGAAAGTGGCCTAAGGTTTTTCGGGAATCCTTTCAGGCGGCGAGCATCCGAAAGCGTGAAGTCGGGTCGTCGCACTTTTATACAAATAGCCGAATTTTCGGGATGTACAAAGCAAAGTCGGTTCCCTCCGCTAGCAAAGGGGGTGCTGCTTTTAAGGTTTAGTGTCATTTTGCATTTCCTGCCGCCCAGTGCTCCGCCAGTCGTTGATATACCGCAAGGGTTTCTTCGCACATGGTTTGAAGTTGAAAGGCATAACTTAGGGGGGGGTAGCTGGGGGCGGCGAGCCATGTACGAACACATTCCACAAGGCTGTTCAGGTCATGCGCAGGTACTGCCCCAAAAGGATAGATGGTTCGCAAAATCTCACCGACGCCACCCTCATCCCAGCCGATTACTGGTTTACCCATCCGTAAAGGTTCTAAAGTGGTTCGTCCAAAGGCTTCGGGCGTCGTGCGAACGGATAGGATCAGGTGGCATTGACTCAGAGTGTATGCCATGTCGTTGCGATGCCCTGTAAAGCTGACATGGCTACCGAGGCCTAGTTCCTTAACGCGCATATGCAGTGCATCTGCATATGCTTCTCGTGCGGATTCTGCGCCTCCGATAATGAGTCCATGAAGATTTTTGTGATCCGTAATTAAGTTCTTGAGTAGCTTGAGAAGCGTTTCATGCCCTTTAACGGGTGCAATTCGTCCGGGCAATGCAATCACAATTTTATTTGCTAACTCGGGGAATTCTGCTTGCCATTGAGTTAGCCAATCCTTTGGAGGCTCAAGTTGAAATGGGAAGTCCGAAGTATCTACGCCGCGATAGATCAGCTTAATGCGTGATTGAGGGCATTGAGGGTAGTTATGCCTAATATAGGATAGAACTGCCTCAGAGATGGCAATAACCACCTCTCCCTTAGTCATGATGGCGCTGTAAGGGCTGACTGAATACATGCCATGTACGGTGGTCACAAATCGTGGTCGCGTAGCCGGGTTCATTCGCCTCAGAGCCAACCACGCGATCCAGGCGGGAATGCGAGAGCGCGCATGCACAATATCCGGCCTCAGCTCTTCGAGTAGCCTGCGGAATGGTCGAATCTGAAACAGGCTGGCAAGGGACTTGCGGTGAACAGGCATTGTGATGTGCTCACTGCCTTCGCGCTCCAGCTGCTCAACTAATCGGCCACCATTGGATACCACAATGGAGCGATGCCCCGCTGCGACCAGCGCTCGGGCTATCTCGAGGGTGCCACGCTCGACCCCGCCGCTGTGAAGCGCGGGCAGTGTTTGAAGGACAGTAAGTCGTTTAGTCATTGAGCATCAGCCTAGTGCGTTAAGGGGTTTACCTTGGCGATCCTTGTCCGTCAGCAATAACGCTTCTGAGATAGCGAATAACGGCCATGAAATGGCTAATGCAGGATCATTCCAAAGCAAAACACCCTCCGATTCAGCATGATAATAGTCTGTGGTTTTGTAAAGACAGTCTGCGGATTCGCTTAAGACAAGAAAGCCATGCGCGAGCCCGGGTGGGACCCAAATTTGTCGTTGGTTTTCGTCACTTAGCTCGTGAGATACGTATTGGCCATAAGTTGGGGAGCCCGTTCGAATGTCGACAACAACATCAAATATGCGGCCGTGAGTGACGCGTACGAGTTTGCCCTGAGGCTGAGTGCGCTGAAAGTGCAAGCCGCGCAAAACGCCGTGGCGTGAGCGGGAGTGGTTATCTTGCACGAAGGTAGTTTCTCGGCCAACGACCTGGTTGAACGACTGAGCATTCCAGCTTTCCATGAAAAAGCCACGCGAATCGCCATAGACGCGAGGCTCCAGAATCAATACATCGGCAATTGCAGTACGAATCACGTTCATGTCAGCGAGGACTCGTGGGCGACTTGCAGCAAATATTGGCCATAGCCAGTCTTTTTAAGTGCGTGAGCTTCAGCGAGCAGGCGATCTTTACTCAGCCAGCCATTGCGATAACCGATTTCTTCCAAACAAGCCACTTTCAGGCCTTGGCGCTTTTCGATGGTCTGCACGAACGAGCCCGCCTCCATGAGCGAGTCATGTGTACCGGTATCGAGCCAGGCAAAGCCACGGCCTAACAGCTCAACCTGCAAGTCGCCGCGTTGCAGATAGGCATTGTTGACGTCGGTAATTTCTAATTCGCCACGGGCAGAGGGCTTCACGGCTCGAGCAATATCCACGATGTCGCGGTCGTAGAAATACAGGCCAGTCACAGCGTAATTTGATTTTGGCTTTGTCGGTTTTTCTTCAATGGAGATGGCTCTACCCGTGTTGTCGAACTCGACGACGCCAAAGCGCTCGGGGTCGGAAACGTGGTAACCAAATACGGTAGCGCCGGTTTCGCGCTCTGCGGCTGCCTTGAGCTGGGTGCCGAACGATTGGCCATAGAAGATATTGTCACCAAGTACTAAGCAGACACGGTCGTTGCCAATGAAGTCGGCGCCGATGATGAAGGCCTGAGCGAGTCCGTCCGGGCTGGGCTGAATGGCATAGCTTAATGAAATGCCAAAGCTGCTGCCGTCGCCGAGCAGACGCTGATAGCCGGGCAGATCGTCCGGAGTAGAAATGATCAATACCTCGCGGATGCCGGCGAGCATGAGCACCGACAGTGGGTAATAGATCATGGGCTTGTCGTAGATAGGTAGTAGCTGCTTCGACATACCGCGGGTCGCTGGAAAAAGGCGTGTGCCAGAGCCACCGGCGAGAACAATGCCCTTCATGATGCGGCTCCTATGCGCTGCAACGAATAAGCCCCACTTAACACCCGTTGCCACCAAGCCTCGTTATTCAAATACCATTCCACCGTCTTGCGCAGACCGCTATCAAAGGTTTCTTGAGGGCGCCAACCCAATTCGCGTTCGATTTTTGAGGCATCAATGGCGTAGCGTGCGTCATGGCCAGGGCGGTCTTTTACGAAGGTGATGAGGTCGGAGTAATTGAAAACGCCGGCTGGCTTTTTGTCCGCAGCCAGTTCTTCCAGCAGCGCACACAGCGTTTGCACCACATGCAGGTTCTTCTGCTCATTGTGGCCGCCAATATTGTATGTCTCGCCGATGACACCCTGCGTAGCTACCAGTACCAGCGCCCGCGCGTGGTCTTCCACATAGAGCCAATCACGCACCTGCTGGCCATTGCCATAGACCGGCAGCGGCTTGCCGCTCAGCGCATTCAAAATCATGTGGGGAATAAGCTTTTCCGGGAAATGGTATGGCCCGTAGTTGTTCGAACAATTAGTGATGAGTGTGGGCAAGCCATAAGTGCGTTGCCAGGCTCGTACCAGATGATCGCTGGCGGCCTTGCTGGCGGAGTAGGGCGAGCTGGGCGCGTAGGGCGTGGTCTCAACAAACAGGTCATCGGTGCCATGTAAGTCGCCGTAGACTTCATCGGTGCTGATGTGGTGGAAGCGAAATGCTGCTTTGCGTGCCTCGGGCAGTTGCGTCCAGTAACTCCGTGCCGCCTCCATCAAGGTGTAGGTGCCGTGAATATTGGTCTGAATAAAGTCGCCGGGACCATCAATCGAGCGATCTACGTGTGATTCCGCTGCGAGATGCATGACGACATCCGGCATGTGTTCTGCAAAGACCCGATCGAGCGCGGCGCGGTCGCAGATATTTACCTGAGCAAAGGCATAGCGCGGGTGGTTCACCACGCCTGCCAGCGAATCAAGATTGCCGGCATAGGTCAGGCAGTCCACGTTGATCACGTGATGCTCGGTATGCTGAATGAGTTCGCGAACCACGGCAGAACCAATAAAGCCGGCGCCGCCCGTAATGAGAGCTTTCACCGTTTACGTTGCCGGCGTTTTTTTTCATAGGGCGAGGCCTCGCCCTTGGGCCGACTCTTGAATCGCCGATGAAACCACATGTACTGCGTGGGCGCTCGGCGGATCAGCGACTCAAGCTCCGTATTCAGGCGCGTGGCATCCACGCTGTCATCGCCACTGGGGTAGTTTTCCAGTGGCGGCGTGAAGGTCATGGTGTAGGTTTGGTTGTCTGCATTGCGCATGAAGTGCACAAAAATAACCGGTGAATGGTTCACGCGCGCCATGCGCGAAGTGGCGATCAGGGTGGCGGCGGGGTGGCCAAAGAAGGGCGCCATCACGCCTTGTTTTAAGCCAAAGTCTTGATCCACCGAGGTCCAAACGACTTCGCCTGCTTTCAAACATTTAAACAGGGTGCGCATGTCGGCGTGATCAATCTGGCCAGCATAGGTTTTGCCGCGGCAACGGCGAATAAAGAAATCGAGTACGGGGTTGTTTTGTGGGCGATAGACCGTGTGCAGTGGGAAAAACAGCGAGGCCGCCGTGCCGTTGAGGTCTAGGCCGCTGTAGTGCGCCCCCAAAATGATGACTCCCCGCCCTTGCGCCTGAGCATCGAGCACATGCTGTAAGCCCTCGACGGCGATGCGGCGGCGATGATACTCGGTGGGCCTCATCCAAGCTGCCGCGGTTTCGAAAACGCCGATGCCACCCTGATGGAAGACATCGCGCACCATGGCTTCGCGCTCCGCCTCAGTCAGTGCTGGGAAGCAAAGTTTCAGATTAATACGGGTGTCGTTAACTCGCATGGGCACTAAATGATATGCCAACCAACCTAAGCCTTTACCGAGGCGATACTGCAGTGCCCATGGCAGCCAGCCCATGACGTAGGCAAAAGCCACCAGCAGCCAGGTCAGCCAGTAGCGAGGGTGCAGCCAGGCGGATTGAAAGCCGTCGTTAACGCGGGTGATGCGAGACATGAGGGTCCTTGGTCGGGTGCCTGTAACGGTGGCAAGTGTAAGCGGCTACAATGCTGGCCTCCAGTCTTTCTGTCCGGGAGCGCTCTGTGCCGCGCTGGCTTTACACATTGATTTTGCGCTTCGTGTTTCCGCTGATTTGGCTGAGGCTGTGGCTGCGCGGACGCCAATCGCCCCAGTACCGTCTTCGCTGGCGCGAGCGCATGGGCTTTACGCTGCAGGCTAGGCCTGTTCGTCAGCCGCTTTGGATTCATGCGGTGTCGGTGGGCGAGACCTTGGCGGCGCAACCGCTGATTGCGGCCATTCGTCAGCTTGACCCCGATCTACCTCTGCTCATCACCTCCATGACCCCAACGGGCTCCGAGCGCGTACGCGCCATTTGGGGCGATGCCGTCAGCCATGTTTACGCCCCTTACGATTACCCCGGTGCCGTCGCACGCTTTCTGCGGCATTGGCAGCCCTGCGCCTTGGTGGTGATGGAAACGGAGCTCTGGCCCAACACGCTGGCTGCGGCAAAAGCTCAGCGTCTGCCAGTGCTGTTGGCTAATGCGCGTTTGTCTGAGCGTTCGGCACGCGGCTATCGCAAGGCGGGAGCGCTGACGCGTGAACTGCTCACGGCTATCTCCGTTGTTGCTGCGCAAGATGCCGCGACTGCTGAACGCTTTCGGGCGCTGGGCATGCCTGACGAGCGTGTGGTGGTGACGGGCAGTTTGAAATTTGATTTATCCATCACGCCGGCTCAGATTGCGTTAGCGCAGACGTGGCGAGCACAGCCCGGACTGCAGGATCGGCCCATTTGGGTGGCAGCGAGTACGCATGCGGGTGAGGATGCCTTGATGCTGGCGGCTCATGCCCAGCTGCGCCAGCAATTGCCCACGGCTTTACTGATTTTGGTGCCGCGTCATCCCGAGCGTTTTGATGCAGTGGCTCAGCAAATACAGGCGGCTGGCCAGTGCAGTGCGCGGCGCAGCCGAGATGAGCCCATTTTGCCTAACACGTCCGTTTGGTTGGGTGACAGCATGGGCGAGTTGCTGAGTTATTTGGCGCTCGCTCAGGCGGCCTTTGTGGGCGGTTCATTGATACCTACCGGCGGGCATAATGTCTTGGAGCCCCTCGCGTTGGGTGTGCCCGCATTGACCGGGCCGCATGACTTTAACTTCGCGTCCATCAACGCCGAGCTGCGTGCCGTTGGGGCATTACAGACCGTGCATGACGCCACTGAGCTGGCTAATGCGCTGGCGCGATTGTTGACAAATGCGGATGCGCGGCAGGAGCAGATATCGGCCGGACAAGCCGTCTTGGATGCGAATCGGGGAACTGTATCACGGCAGATGGCGGTGCTGACGCCACTGTTATTACGCCCATGAATCTCATTCTTTTAGCGCCCGATGATTTTGTTTCAGACCACGAAGTAGTGCTGACGGGGCGCCGCTTGGCGCATGTTTTGTCGGTGCATCAAGCCACGGTGGGTGAGTCTTTGCGCGTGGGCGAGCTAAACGGTTTGATGGGCTCCGGTGCGATTACGGAGCTGAGCCCGGAGCGGTTGTGCATGCGTGTGGTGCTCAGTGAGTCTCCTCCACCTAAGCAGCCTGTTATTTTGGTACTGGCCTTGCCACGACCGAAAATGCTTAAGCGTATTCTGCAAATGGTCACTACCCTTGGCGTAGAGCATGTCGTGCTCATCAACAGCTATCGGGTGGAGAAAAGTTTTTGGCAAAGCCCGTGGTTAAGCGAGGTCGCCATTCATGAGCAACTCCTGTTGGGCTTGGAGCAGGCGCGCGATACGGTCTTGCCTAAAATAACGCTGGCCAAGCGCTTCAAACCGTTTGTGGAAGATGACTTGCCCGACTTGCTGCTGGGGCGCGAAGGCTGGTTGGCGCATCCGGTAGATGCCACTGAGTGCCCGACGCATGTGGGCCGGCCGCAACTGGTGGCTATCGGCCCAGAAGGCGGCTTTATTCCTTATGAGGTCTCTCTGCTGCAGGCTGCGGGATTAAAGCCTGTGTCGCTGGGCGCGCGAATCTTACGCGTTGAGACTGCGGTTGCGGTCGCGCTGGGCAAACTGCTCCCGCTCATCTGAAGACCCGTTAAGGCATGAGCCAGCTATTGACCTTGGCCACATTCGCCTCGCTTAACATGCCCGCAGCGGCTTGCAGGCGCAGGCTGTTGATGACGTAGTCGTAGCGTGCATTCGCGTAGTCGCGTTTGGCGAGGTACAAATTGGTTTCAGCCAGTAATAAGTCCACGATGTTGCGTGTGCCCACATCGTAACCCGCCTTGGTGGCGGTGTAGGCCTGTTGTGCAGAGGCCTGTGCACGTTGTCTGGCTTGCAGGCGCGCGCTATCCACTTTAAGCGTGAGATAGCTGGTTCGAGCAGCCGTCACAATCTGGTGCTCGCGGGCTAAGGCGGACTGTTTGCTGGCCTCAGCATTATCCGTTGCTTGTTGAACTAAGGCGCGGGTTCGCCCGCTGGCAAAAAGCTCCCACTGCGCTTCAATACCGACCACATCAGTTTCGCCTGCATTAAAAGAAATGGACTGATTTGCCCCGCTCACATCGGTGTTTTCTCGAACGCTGTGACTGGCAAAAAGCCCCACTTGCGGGAGATAACTGCCACGCTGTGCTTGACGCGCGGCGAGGGCGGCTTGGCTTTGCAGGCGGGCTGCTACTAACCCAGGATTACGCTCCCGCGCCAGTTTAGCCCAAGCTTCAGCGTCATCCGGGACGGGTGCATCCAAAGGGAGGTCTTCGCGCAGGCGGGCAAGCTTGCCGATGTCCCGGCCGACCGCTGCGTTGAGCTTCTCGCGCGAGTTGCTCAGGCCAATCTCGGCGGTGAGGCGTTGTGCTGTCGCGCTATCGCGCTGGGCTTCAGCTTCCATCACATCCGCCCGGGCAATCAGGCCGACTTTGAAGCGGGCCTCGGCTTGGTCGCGTTGGCGATTCAGGGCGGCTTCCTGAGCGATTGCCAAGGTTAGGTTGTCATCAGCACGCAGCACATCAAAGTACGCCTCAGAAACCGCCATGAACAGATTCTGTGTTTTATCGAGGGCGTCACTTTGAGCTTGAGAAAGTTGCAGCTTGGCGGCGCTGAATTGATGCCAGCTGCTCCAGTCAAACAGGGGTTGCGACAGCTTCACGCTCCATTGTGTGCTGCGGTAGTCCGTGCGGGTGGGGATGGTGCCACCCATGGGGTTTGGTGCATCTTGCTTGAGTGTTGTGTCACCAAGGCTGCCGTTGGCGGCAAGATGGGGCAGTAAGCTGGCGCGAGCGATGATAGGGCCTTGTTCCGCTGCTCGTGCGCTGGCGCGAATGGCGGCTAAGTTCGGATCATTTTGATCCGCTAGGCGCAGGGTCGCGAGGAGGTCCAGTGTGTCTGCTTGCACAGAAGGAGCGGAAAGCAGGCTCAGGGCAAGAGCTGTGGTGGCAAGGTGGCGCAAACGCATGCGAGATACTCGTGAGTATGTTGAAGGCTGTGAGCCTAAGCTGAGGCATCGTTAACTGCAAGCGATGGCCTTGTTCGCCATTTGTCAGTGCTGCTTGAGTTGTCGCCCTTAACCCCCCGCTATATAGTGCATGGCTGATCTTGCTGCCCCCGAAATTCGCCCCATCGGCGCTGACTGCGGCGGCCTCGTTGCCCGAACAGGATACTCACATGAATTCGCCCGAAAATGCCTTCCTGAGCAGCTCTGCTCAGGTCGATGCCGCTGCTATCGCCCCCTTGCCCAATTCGCGCAAAGTCTATGTCACGGGGTCGCGCCCCGATATTCGGGTGCCGCAGCGCGAAATTTCGTTGGCCGATACGCCGACCAACCTAGGCGGCGAAAAGAATGCACCCGTTATCGTCTATGACACCTCGGGCCCCTATACCGACCCGGCGGTGAAAATTGATATTCGTCAGGGCCTGCCGTCGGTGCGTGCCAACTGGATCGACGAGCGTGGTGATGTTGATCTGCTCAGCGGCGTCAGCTCGGTGTTCGGCCTGCAGCGCGAAAAAGACATTGCCACAGCCAACCTGCGCTTCGGCCACATTCGCCAGCCGCGTCGGGCCAAGGCCGGTGCCAATGTCACGCAGATGCACTATGCGCGCAAAGGCATCATCACGCCGGAAATGGAATATGTGGCGATTCGCGAGACCATGCGTCGCGAGCATCTGGCCGATGCCGGTCTGTTGAATCACCAGCATCCGGGCCAGAGTTTCGGGGCATCGATTCCGAAGATCATCACGCCTGAGTTTGTCCGCGACGAGATCGCCCGCGGTCGCGCCATCATCCCGGCCAACATCAATCACACCGAGTTGGAGCCGATGATCATCGGCCGCAACTTCCTGGTGAAGATCAACGCCAATATCGGCAATTCAGCGCTGGGTTCGTCCATCGACGAAGAAGTCGAGAAAATGACCTGGGCCATCCGCTGGGGCGGCGACACGGTTATGGATTTGTCCACCGGCAAGAACATTCACGAGACGCGCGAGTGGATCATCCGCAACTCGCCGGTGCCGATCGGCACGGTGCCGGTCTATCAGGCGCTGGAAAAGGTCGGCGGTGTTGCCGAAGACCTGACCTGGGAACTGTTCCGCGACACGCTCATCGAGCAGGCTGAGCAGGGTGTGGATTACTTCACCATCCATGCCGGCGTGCTGCTGCGTCATGTTCCTCTGACCGCCAAGCGCATGACCGGCATCGTCTCGCGCGGTGGCTCGATCATGGCCAAATGGTGCCTCGCGCATCACAAGGAAAATTTCCTGTACACGCATTTTGAAGACATCTGCGACATCATGAAGGCCTACGATGTGTCGTTCTCGCTGGGTGACGGCTTGCGCCCCGGCTCGATTGCCGATGCCAACGATGCTGCCCAGTTCGGTGAACTGGAGGCGCTCGGTGAGCTGACCAAGATCGCCTGGAAGCACGATGTGCAGGTCATGATCGAAGGTCCGGGCCATGTACCGATGCATCTCATTAAAGAGAATATGGAAAAGCAGCTTGAGTGCTGCGACGAGGCCCCGTTCTACACGCTCGGGCCGCTGACCACGGACATCGCGCCCGGCTACGACCACATCACCTCCGGCATTGGCGCGGCCATGATCGGCTGGTTCGGCTGCGCCATGCTCTGCTACGTCACGCCGAAAGAGCACCTCGGTCTGCCCAACAAGAAGGATGTGAAGGACGGCATCATCACCTACAAGATCGCCGCCCACGCCGCCGACCTCGCCAAGGGCCATCCGGGCGCGCAAATCCGTGACAACGCGCTGAGCAAGGCGCGCTTCGAGTTCCGCTGGGACGATCAGTTCAACCTGGCGCTGGATCCGGATACCGCGCGTGAGTATCACGACGAGACCTTGCCGAAAGAGGCGCATAAGGTCGCGCATTTCTGCTCGATGTGCGGCCCCAAGTTCTGCTCCATGAAGATTACCCAGGACGTGCGCGATTACGCCGCCGGTCTGGAGGATGCCGCTGCGCTTGCCGAAGCCGAAAAGGGCATGGCCGAGAAGTCAGCGGAGTTTCGCGAGCAGGGTGCTGAAATCTACAAGGTGGTGTGAGCATGAGCAGCAATGAGCTGGGCCGAAATGATGTCGTGATTAACCGTCGGGAAACCCTGTTTCAGGGTTTCTACCGCGTCGACAAATTTTGGCTACAGCATCGGCATTTTGACGGCAGCATGGGGCGCGAAATCACCCGCGAAATGTTTGTGCGTCCACCGGCCGTTGGCGTGCTCATCTATGACGTAAAAACCGACGATGTGCTGCTGATAGAGCAGTTTCGAGTAGGCGCTATCGACGATCAGCATCCTTGGCAATATGAAGTGGTTGCAGGTCTAGTCGAGCCAGGTGAGGCGCTCGAAGCGGTGGCTCGCCGAGAGACGTTAGAAGAAGCCGGTGTGGTCATTACGGATCTCGAGAAAGTCTTTGAGTTCATGCCCAGTGCGGGCGGCTCAGATGAGCGCTTTACCTTATTCGTGGCACCAGCCGATTTGTCCCGTGCCGGCGGCGTTCATGGCCTTGCCGAAGAGGGCGAAAATATTCGTGTCATCGTGCTGGGTCTGAAGCAGGCGTTACAGCTGGTCAGTAGTGGCCGCATCAATAACGCGCCGTGCATGTTGGCGCTGCAATGGTTGGCTTTGAATAAGGCGCATATCGTGTCGAAGTGGTCGCGTTGAACGCCTTAACGCCCCGCTACACCGTCGATCTGGCGGGTATGCATGCACTCTACGAATTCAACTATGCGCGTCTGCAAAAGCTGTTGCGTGGCGCGGGTGTGGGGGATCGCTTAGGCGCTGTCTCGCCCCTGGAGTTTGCGTGGGGTGATAGACAAGACGTCATGCTGGCGAGTGAGCTCATCAGCGTGCAGCCTGTGTTGCAACTGCAGCGAGTAGAGCGCACGCGTTATACCGAAACATGGCGATTAGCGCAGATGACACCGACCTTGCCGTGGTGCCCTGAGCTCGACATGGAAGTGCGCCTGTTTCACGACGCACGCATGGCAGATGTGCTGCGCTTTCAAACCGCTCGACGCATTCCGGCGATAGTTCCTGCCCAGCATCAATCCGGCTGGCGAGTCAATGAAAAGCAGTTGGTGAACGAATTCCTTGGCGACTGCCTGCAGCATTGTTTACGCTTCGGTCTGCCCCGAGATCCGCGCTTGAGCCCAGACTATCGAAACTGGGACCAGCGTAATCTGTCTATTTTTGATGAACCGCAACCTGAGGATGCGCAATGACCGGCTATACCGCCGCCTCTATCGAAGTCCTGTCTGGCTTAGACCCGGTGCGCAAGCGCCCGGGCATGTACACCGACACCACACGCCCTAACCATTTGGTTCAGGAAATTCTCGACAATTCGGTGGATGAGGCCTTGGGTGGCTTCGCCGATGAAGTTCGTGTTGTCCTTGCGGCAGACGGCTTTATTGAGGTGAGTGACAACGGCCGTGGCATGCCTGTAGATATCCACCCGGAGCATGGCGTCTCGGGTATCGAACTCATCCTCACGCGCCTGCATGCCGGCGGTAAATTCTCGGGTAAAAACTACAAATATTCCGGGGGCTTGCACGGTGTTGGCGCCTCGGTAGTGAATGCGCTCTCCACGTCGCTGGAAGTTACGGTGAAGCGCAATGGTCAGCTCTGGCGCATGGCCTTTGCTGGTGGTGAAAAGGTGACGGAATTGGCGGTGGTGGGCGAGTGCGGTAAGCGCGCGACCGGCACGGTGGTGCGCTTTTTGCCTGATGCCAGTTATTTTGATTCGCCGAAAATTTCGCTGAGTAAGCTTAAACATGTCTTACGCGCCAAGGCGGTACTTTGCCCCGGCCTGCATTTGCACTTCCATGATGAAGCCAGTGGCGAGCGCATGGAGTGGCACTATCAAGACGGTCTGAAAGACTACCTCATGGAGTCGACTCAAGATTGGCTGCGACTACCTGACCAACCTTTTCTGGGTAAGCTTGAAAGCAAGAACGAGGCGGTGGATTGGGCCGTGCTGTGGCTTCCCGAGGGCGGTGAGCTAACCCAAGAGTCCTACGTCAATTTGATTCCGACCGTTCAGGGCGGTACGCACGTGAATGGCCTGCGCACCGGTTTGCTGGAAGCGTTGCGCGAGTTTTGTGAGTTCCGAAGTCTGTTGCCGCGTGGCATTAAACTCGCGCCCGAAGATCTGTGGGAGCGCTGTGCCTATGTGCTCTCGCTGAAAATGCAGGACCCCCAGTTTGCTGGCCAGACCAAAGAGCGTTTGTCCTCACGCGAATCGGCAGCTTTCGTGTCGGGTGTGGTGAAAGATGCCTTTTCGCTGTACCTAAATCAGCACACAGACATTGCTGAGCAGCTGGCTCAGCTGGTCATTAATTCTGCGCAAAAACGCCTCAAGCAAAGCAAGCAAGTCGCGCGTAAGCGCATCACCTCCGGACCGGCATTGCCGGGGAAGCTGGCGGATTGTTCCGGCAGTGACATTGCGCGCAGTGAGTTGTTTCTGGTCGAAGGCGACTCGGCCGGTGGTTCGGCTAAGCAAGCGCGAGATCGTCAATTCCAAGCGGTAATGCCCCTGCGCGGCAAGATTCTGAATACCTGGGAAGTCGACTCATCGCAAATTTTGGCCTCGCAGGAAGTACACGATATCGCGGTGGCGTTAGGCGTGGATCCTGGCTCCGATGACCTTAGCGGCTTGCGCTATGGCAAGGTCTGCATTCTTGCCGATGCTGACTCCGACGGTCTGCACATTGCCACCTTGTTGTGCGCCTTGTTTGTGCAGCACTTCCCCGCCTTGGTGCGCGGCGGACATGTCTGTGTGGCGATGCCGCCACTCTTCCGTATCGATCTTGGCAAGCAGGTTTTTTATGCGCTGGATGAGAGCGAGAAGCAGGGCATCATGGATAGGTTGGAAGCGGAGAACAAACGAGGAAAGCCCCAGGTAACACGCTTTAAGGGCCTGGGTGAGATGAATCCGCTGCAGCTGCGGGAAACCACCATGGCGCCGGATACGCGTCGCCTCATCCAGCTGGTGCTAGATGAGGTCGAGGCGACTCACGAAATGATGGATATGTTGCTGGCGAAGAAGCGCTCGGGTGATCGTAAAAGCTGGTTGGAAAGCAAGGGCAACCTAGCGGATGTGGAGGTTTGAGCGTGACCGATGAACTGATGTTATCCACCCCAGCAGACGGCACCGAGCTCGTCCCGCTGCGAACCTACACCGAACAGGCGTACCTGAATTACTCGATGTATGTGATCAAGGATCGCGCCCTGCCGCACATCGGTGACGGCCTGAAACCGGTGCAGCGTCGCATCGTTTACGCCATGAGTGAGCTCGGCCTGAAAAATTCGGCCAAGCACAAGAAGTCGGCACGCACCGTCGGTGATGTGCTGGGTAAGTACCACCCGCATGGTGACTCGGCCTGCTACGAAGCCATGGTGCTGATGGCGCAGCCGTTCAGCTACCGCTACCCGCTGGTCGATGGTCAGGGCAACTGGGGTTCACCGGACGATCCCAAATCCTTCGCGGCCATGCGTTATACCGAGGCGCGTCTCTCGCCCTATGCCGACACGCTGCTGGCCGAACTAGAACAGGGCACCGTGGATTGGCAGCCAAACTTTGACGGCACGCTGGAAGAGCCCTGTGTGCTGCCTGCTCGTCTGCCGAATTTATTGCTCAATGGCACCACCGGCATTGCCGTCGGCATGGCCACGGATATTCCCGCGCATAACCTGCGTGAGATTGCCAACGCCACCATCGCGTTGCTTAACGACCCCGGCATTTCGTTAGATGAGCTCTGCGAGTTTGTGCCCGGCCCCGACCTCGCCACTGCCGCCGAAATCATCACGCCGCGTCATGAATTGATTCAGATGTATGCCACCGGCAAGGGTGGCTTCCGCATGCGTGCGGTCTATGAAATTGAGGATGGCGATATTGTGGTGACGGCACTGCCGCATCAGGTATCGGGCGCGAAAATTCTGACCCAGATCGCCGACCAGATGCAGGCCAAGAAGCTCCCGTGGGTGGCTGACCTGCGCGATGAGTCCGACCATGAAAACCCGACTCGCCTCGTCATTGTGCCGCGCTCTAACCGCATCGATGTTGAGCAGCTCATGGGGCATTTATTTGCCACCACCGATTTGGAATGCAGCTATCGCGTCAACATGAATGTGATCGCGCTCGATGGCCGCCCGCGCGTCATGGGCTTGCGCGAGATGCTCGGCGAATGGCTCGAGTTCCGCACGCTGACCGTGCGCCGGCGTTTGCAGCATCGTCTCGATAAGGTCAACGCGCGCCTGCACATCCTTGATGGCTTGCTGATTGCCTTCCTCAACATCGACGAAGTCATTCGCATTATTCGTTACGAGGATGAGCCCAAGTCTGAACTCATGCTGCGCTTCGGGCTCAGCGACATTCAGGCCGAGGCTATCCTTGAGCTTAAGCTGCGCCATCTCGCCAAATTGGAAGAGATGCGCATTCGCGGCGAGCAAGATGAGTTGGCGAAAGAGCGTGAGCAATTAGAGAAAGTACTGGGCTCGAACGCGCTGCTGAAAAAGCTGCTGATTAAAGAGATTCAGGCCGATGCTGCCAAGTACGGCGATGCACGTCGTTCGCCGCTGGTGGTGCGCAAAGACGCCGCTCCGCTCAGTGATACCGATATCACGCCTGCCGAACCAGTCACTGTCGTGCTGTCTGAAAAGGGTTGGGTGCGCGCCGCTAAGGGTCACGATGTGGATGCTGCCGGCCTGAGCTATAAGGCGGGTGATGCCTATTTGGCCAAGGCCGAAGGCAAGAGCAATCAGCTCGTCCATTTCTTGGATACGACGGGGCGTAGTTATTCGCTGGCGGCCAACACACTGCCTTCTGCTCGCGGCCAAGGCGAGCCACTCACCACCAAATTGAGCCCGCCCAGCGGCGCGCAGTTTATGGCAGTGGTGATGGGCGATGCCGCACGTCTGCTCCTGCTGACCAGCAATGCCGGCTACGGCTTTATCGCGCAGCTGGGAGACCTAGAGGCCGGCAATAAAAATGGTAAGGCACTACTGAATGTGCCGGATGGCGCTACCGTGCTGTCGCCCACACTCATCGCCGATGCAGAGCATGACCAGCTGGCTGTGCTCAGCAATACGGGTCGACTATTGTTATTCCCCGTGAAAGATCTGCCTCGCTTGGCGAAAGGTAAGGGCAATAAGCTCATGTCATTGCTGGCGAGCGATGAGGAAGTCGTGGTTCAGGTATTGCCCATTCGCAGTGGTGATAAGTTAACCGTTCATGCTGGCGGCCGACACATGACCTTAACGCAAAAAGACCTCGAGCATTACCAAGGCGAGCGTGGACGCCGTGGCCAAAAATTGCCGCGTGGGTTCCAAAAAGTAGACGGCTTGAGTGTGAGTTAAAGGGAGATGAATTCGGTGCGTGAAATTTTACTCGTCTCCATTGCGGGGCCAGACCGTCCGGGCATCAGTGCCGTGCTAACGCAGGCCTTATCGGCGCATCAGGTCAACATTCTGGATGTCAGCCAAGCGGTGATTCATGATCAATTAACCCTTGGGTTAGTGATTGAAACGGGCGGGGAGAATGACTCGGCGCTGCTGATGCGGGCCGTGCTTTTTGAGGCGCATGCCTTAGGCCTGCAAGCCCGATTTACCCCGATTAGTGCCGACAGTTATCACCATTGGGTCGCGGGGCATGGAAAGGCGCGCTATATCCTGACACTGCTCGCCCGCAAAATTACCGCCGAACATCTCGCAGCACTTACCAAGCTCATCGCCGACCAAGGCTTGAATATTGATGGCTTGCAGCGCTTGTCGGGCCGTGTGTCGCTAGAGGATGAACAGACTGATGCTCGTGGCAAAGCCTGCGTTGAGTTCTCAGTGCGTGGTGAGCCGCGCAATGTTGATGCCATGCGCAGTGAGTTCTTGCGCTTAGCGGGCGAGCTCGGTGTGGATATTGCCTTCCAAAAAGACAACGCCTTCCGCCGTAATCGTCGCTTAGTCTGTTTTGATATGGACTCCACACTCATTGAGCATGAGGTCATTGATGAACTGGCCAAGGCGGCCGGCGTAGGTGAGCAGGTGGCAGAAATTACCGAGCGTGCGATGCAGGGCGAGCTCGATTTTATCCAAAGTTTTGAGGCGCGGGTGGCGCTGCTGAAGGGGCTGGATGCCTCGGTTTTGGAGTCTATTGCGCAGTCGCTCAAACTCACCGAAGGGGCTGAGCATCTCATGCGTACCCTAAAAGCACTGGGCTATAAAACGGCGATTCTCTCTGGCGGTTTCACCTATTTTGGCGAGTATTTGCAACGCAAACTGGGCATTGATTATGTTTATGCCAATGCCTTGGAAATTGAGGACGGTAAGGTCACTGGACGAGTCGTGGGGCGCGTGGTGGATGGCCAGCGCAAGGCAGAATTGCTGCGGGAAATCGCCGCCAGTGAGGGCGTGAACCTAGAGCAGGTTATTGCCGTGGGTGATGGTGCCAATGACCTGCCCATGTTGTCGATTGCCGGCCTTGGCATTGCGTTCCGGGCGAAGCCGCTGGTGAAAGCCAATGCCAAACAAGCCATCAGCACCTTAGGGCTGGATGGCATTTTGTACCTGCTCGGTGTACGTGATCGCGATGTGGAGCTAGCCTAAGGTCTGCTGACACATCGCCATAAAGTCAGTCAGGCTGCGAGTCGCATATTTGTTGCGATGCCGCAGCATAAATAGCGAGCGTTTTAGGTTCAGGAAGGGCGTGGGCAGCACCACCAGCGTGCCTGCCGATAGCCCTTCCTTCAGCGTTAATCGTGACGCGCAGGCAATGCCAATGCCGGCCTCTACTGCACCCCGAATGGCCTCAGTATGGCTAAGCTCTAAACGCACCTTGAGCGTGGGTAGTTTTCCCGCAACCGCATTATCAAAAACCTCTCGCGTGCCTGAACCGGCCTCACGCAAAATCCACTGCGCGTCGTTAAAGTCAGCAGCATGCAGCGATGGCTTACGAGCCAACGGGTGTTTTGCACTGGCAAAAATGACCAACTCATCCTCTAGCCACGGTAGCACTTCGATGTCCGGCTCATGGCAAAATCCCTCAATAAAGCCCACATCGCAGCTGAATTGACGAACAGATTCAATGACATGACGGGTATTGCCGACTTCAAGAGCGATTTCCGACTCTGGGTAGGTTTGCAGGTAGTTGCCGATGCATTGAGGCATCAGGTAGTTGCCAATGGTCAGGCTGGCACCGATGCGCAAACGACCCTGACCCGGACGATTGCCCGAGGCGATATCTTCAATTTCTTGAGCACGCGCGACCGTTTCCTGTGCCAACGGTAGCAGGCGATGACCGAGGTCATTGAGCTGTAATCGACGCCCCAGACGATCAAACACTTTAGCGTTGAGTTGCGCTTCTAAATCGGCCAGCGCCATGCTGGTCGCGCTCTGTGTCAGGTTCAGCCATTGCGCCGCTTTGGTCACGCTACCCTCGCGGGCCACGGCAGAGAAAACGTCGAGCTGTCTGAGAGTGATGCGCATGCGGAGACTCGGTCATCGTGAAAGTTTGACTGGAGTTTACGCTGACCTAGCCATAAAAAAACCCGCGATACGAGTTCGCGGGTTTTAGGTGTCACCGGAGCAATCGGTTAGATGGGGAGGCCACCTAACAAACCGCCAATGAGGCCAGTAAGAACTGGGCCTACTACTGGGATTTGGTTCAGCGTATCAAGTCCAGCTAGTGGGTCGCTGGAGCCAGAGTCTGCACCCGTGCTTAAGATTTGATTCAGAGTGGTAATAACGGGTGCCAACGCAGCGTCATCGGTAGCAACCAAGGCATCAACCAGGTCATTCAGCTGGCCAAGCGCTTCGCCGCTTGAGGTCACTTCATTAAGCACACCTGTTAGCGGCGCAAGGGCACCAGCCTCTGGGTCAACCAACATATTAACCAAATCTTGGACAGGGGTCAGAGGGGTATCGTCCAGAAGGTTATCAACGGTGTCTTGCACGCTGGTGATTAAACCGTCACTGGTGCCACCACCGGTGTCGCCACCCGAAGTTGGGATCAGGCCAGCTAATGGGTTGCTGCCATCGCCTGCACTGAAGCCGCTGGCTAAGCCTTGAAGCGCGGCTGCAATTTCAGCCGGGTCTTGATTGGTCAGCAGACCAACGAGTACACCGTTAAGCGCCGTGATCACTGGTGCTAAGGCGGCATCATCTGCAGCGATGAGGGCATCTACCAGCTCTGATACTGGACCTAAGGGGCCGCCTTCCACATTGGTCAGGTCTTCGAGAACGGCGGTTAAGGGCTCCAGTGCACCAGCCTGTGGATCAAGCAAGGTATCTACCAGTTCAGATACCGCCACTAATGGCGTGTCATTTGTTACGCCAGCTAAAATGCCTTGAACCTGAGTGATCAAGCCTGTGCCATCACTGCCACCGTCACCACCGCCTGTGCCAGGCAGGCCACCGGCACCGCCCAAAGCGGCGAGCAATGTTGTTAAGGGGTTGGCATCGCCACCCAGTGTCAG
>Ga0255139_1000135_pt1 | contig 25658 bp, 23 predicted proteins | sample Law_Colum_RepB_8_FD_188549 | JGI IMG/M metagenome (GOLD analysis project Ga0255139, IMG submission 188549) | Freshwater microbial communities from St. Lawrence River, New York, United States - Law_Colum_RepB_8d | ecosystem: Environmental > Aquatic > Freshwater > River | place: USA: New York...
GTCGACATTCGTGAACGTGACATCGGCAGTTACGTGGCGGATGCCCGTAAGGCGGTAAACGAACAGATCAAATTTCCAACTGGTTACTACGTGACCTGGAGCGGTCAGTTCGAGTCGATGGAGCGTGCTGTACAAAAGATGAAGCTGGTGGTTCCGGTAACGCTGCTGATCATCTTCTTGCTGCTGTATCTGAATTTCAAGCGGCTGACCGAGACACTGATCGTCATGTTGTCAGTCCCATTCGCGCTGGTAGGCGGCGTCTGGCTGATGTGGTTGCTCGGATACAACTTGTCTGTGGCCGTTGCGGTCGGCTTTATTGCACTGGCTGGCGTAGCTGCTGAGACTGGAGTGGTGATGCTGATTTATTTGGATCATGCATGGGAGGAAATAAAGGAAAGACGCATCTCTGAAGGAAAAATTCCTGATACCAATGATCTATATCAAGCAGTCATGGAAGGTGCTGTAGAGCGGGTTCGCCCCAAGATGATGACTGTAGTTGCCATCATGGCGGGCCTATTACCCATCATGTGGGGTACTGGTACGGGCTCTGAAGTTATGAGCCGCATTGCGGCCCCGATGGTGGGCGGAATGATTTCCTCAACTGTGCTGACGCTGGCAGTTATTCCCGCGCTTTATGCTTTGGTTAAAGTTCGGGAGCTCAACTCAAAATGAGTTTTTATTCTCCTAGAGAATTTGACTTGCTTGTGTATTGACCAAGCGGAAACTGCAATCCTGAGCAGTCGCATGTCCGTGAAGAAAGCGATAGGTCACTTCTGATGTTCCTCAAGAAATGAAACTGCTATTAGCGCAACAACTCCTCCCGTGATCGCCACGTCGGCGATGTTGAACGCAGGCCAGTGCATACCACGCAAGTGAAAGTCCAGATAGTCGACGACCTGCCCGCGTGCGACACGGTCAAAGCCATTGCCGACGGCACCGCCCAAGATCAGGCTGTACGCCAAGGCCTCAAGACGGCGCACCGGTTTGCTCAGCATCCAGGCCAACCATATTGAAGCCCCCAGTGCGATCGCAAGGAAGAACCAGCGCTGCCAACCTCCGGCGCCAGCCAGAAAGCTAAAAGCCGCGCCCGGGTTCAGAACATGGACCAGATTGAAAAACGGTGTCACTTCAAGTGACCAGCCCAGCGGCGTGGTCAGATCAATGAGACTCTTAGTGGCTTGGTCGATTGCAAGCACGATGAACGCCACGGAATACCAATAGGATTTGCGATTCGGATACGTCATTACTACTTTTCAATTTCGAGGACATCGATGCTTGGCACCGCATGTGACGGCGGCCAGTGCAACTTGAAGGGGCATACGGCTGCGTGAATATCCGGTAGTCAAAAGTGCATCAGCAGCCAGCGGCCTGAACCTGCGCAGCGATTCGAATTGGTGGCATCAGCACATCTCGAAGAGGTTAAAGCAGACGCTCCTTAACTTGATCATCAAATTCATCAAATCATGCATGACAGGAACTTTCACAGGCCAAGTCAGTGCAAGCGACACCGAAAAGTTGTCGCCTACAAAGATGGTTCCGTCAAGTCGCTGCCTTTCCGCAATGAGCACAGAACTTCGCCCACGCTTGCAGGGTCGTTCCGCATTGCGTGCACGCAGAAGGAACCAACGTAGTTCCGCACTGCTGGCAGAAACGAGCCCCTAGCGCGTTCAGCGCCTTGCAGTTCGGGCATGCAACGCCGGCGTTGCCTCCTCCGCTGGTTGGAGGTCCGCCGCTTCCGTACCCACCGCCATAGCCGTGGCGATCACCGTGATGCGCCCCACCATGGTGGCCGCCACCCTGATGACCACCGAAAAGTCTGTCAAAAATACTCATTTATCTTTCCTCTTTCAAGAACGCCTTACAAGGCCGCTAAGGCCAACCAACGGATCTCATCACAATTTTTCGAAACATTCGCACTCGCTAGGGCAATGCAAAGAAGTGCCAAGAAGGTCGTTCTCCGCCCTTACGTCACTTCAGAACAAATCGTGCCGTCGCTGCCTTGCTTGCAAGATTCACCTGCGCGACAACCTTCGTACCGGGCGCGACTTTAAAACTGCCTTTTGCTTCAAGCTTGTCACCCGATGGTTTCAAATCAATCTCTTGCTTGTCGCTACCTGAGAGCAAAGTGATTTTTGCTGTTGCCCTGCTGACATCAACTGGTTTCCCGTGATCTCGCACGTACAACTGAAGCACATCGGGCTTGGCCACGAGCTCGTAGTCCATATCCTTGATTTCCGTGACCAAACCTCCATGGAGAGGCTTGTCTCCATGACCATGGTCATGTTTGTCCGCAGCAAATACGACGCCTGATGCCATCAACATCAAAGCGAAGGTGGTCGAAATCAGTTTCATGAGTTTTCCTTTCAAAAGTACAGGTTAAGAATCAGATCTAAAGACTGGCTTATGAATTCTGCGAAGCAGCCGCAGCCTGCGGATGCACCGGTTCGGCAGTGACGTCCTCCAATTCCTCGTCCGGACGATGGGCCAGCCGATACAGAATCGGAAGCACGAGCAGCGTCAGCAATGTGGAGGACAGGATGCCGCCAATCACCACGGTGGCCAAAGGACGCTGTACCTCCGCGCCGGTTCCCGTGGCGATTGCCATTGGAATGAAGCCCAACGATGCCACCAAGGCTGTCATCAATACAGGGCGCAAACGAGTCAACGCTCCCTCACGGATGGCTGCGTCCAATTGGGCTCCCTCTTCTCGCAAGCTGCGGATGTAAGAAATCATCACGAGGCCATTGAGCACTGCAACACCTGACAGGGCGATAAAACCCACTGCGGCGGAAATCGACATTGGAATGTCACGCAGCCACAGCGCCAAAATGCCGCCGGTCAACGCAAATGGAATGCCGGTAAATACCAGCAGGCCATCCTTGACGTTGCCGAACATTGCAAACAGCAACACGAAGACCAGGAGCAACGACACAGGGACGACGATTTGCAATCGCTGTGTCGCGGACTGCAGGTTTTCAAATGTGCCACCCCAGCTCGTCCAGTAGCCTGCGGGAATCTTGACCTGCGCCAAAGCAGCTTCCGCGTCGGCCACAAAGGAACCGACATCACGGCCACGCACGTTTGCACTCACCACAATGCGACGCTTGCCGTTCTCGCGGCTAACCTGATTAGGCCCCGGTGCCAGCTCGAAGCTAGCCACTTCGGCCAGTTGGATGAAATTGGTTCGTCCTTCGACGCCGCCCGAACCGCGTGGCAAAGGAATCGGCAAACGTTTCATGCTCTCAAGGTCGTTGCGCAAGGACTCTGGCAAACGAACAAGGATGTCGAATCGACGGTCACCTTCAAACAACGTACCGGCCTCACGCCCCCCGATGGCCGTGGCCACTGCATCCTGAATATCAGCCACGTTTAGCCCGTAGCGCGCGGACTTCTGACGATCAATGTTGACTGTGAGCATCGGTAATCCGGTCGTCTGCTCCACCTTGACTTCTGACGCACCAGGGATTTTTTGCAACTTGGACGAAACCTCTTCGGCTGTCTTGTTCAAGACGTCCATGTCGTCCCCGAAGATCTTCACCGCCACGTCGCTTCTCACCCCCGAGATGAGTTCGTTGAATCGAAGTTGGATCGGCTGGGAGAACTCGTAGTTGTTACCCGGTATCTTGCCCACGACCTCCTGCACGGCGGCCAGCAACTCGTCACGAGACTTCCGCGGCTCGGGCCACTCAGACATTGGCTTGAGCATGATGTAGCCATCAGAAATGTTCGGCGGCATGGGGTCGGAGGCAATTTCCGCCGTTCCAGTGCGCGCAAAGACACGGTCGATCTCTGGAAATTTGGCTTTCAGCGTTGCTTCCAGTTGCTGCTGCATCGCCACCGATTGCGACAAACTGGTGCCAGGAATGCGCAAGGCCTGAATAGCGAAGTCTCCTTCGTTCAAGCTGGGCACGAACTCACTGCCCATGCGCGTTGCGATCAAACCGCACAACACCACTGCCACGGCTGCGGCAGCCAACACAACAGCCTTGGCTGCCATCACGCGATCTAGCAAGGGACCGTACCAGCGCTTGGCTTGCACCATCAAGAAGTTTTCCTTTTCGCTGACACGGTTGCCAATGAACAGTGCGACCGCAGCCGGAATGAAGGTCACCGACAAAATCATGGCTCCCACAAGCGCCGCCACCACCGTGAACGCCATCGGATGAAACATCTTCCCTTCGACGCCGGTCAGGGCAAAGATGGGCAAGTACACCACCATGATGATCAACTGCCCAAATAGCAGCGGGCGACGTGATTCCTTGGATGCAAGGAAAACCTCGTGAAAACGTTCCGCCCGAGTCAATGGCCTGCCGTAGTGAGCTTGCGCATGGGCAAGACGGCGAACACAGTTTTCGACGATCACCACCGCACCATCAATGATGATGCCGAAGTCCAGTGCGCCGAGGCTCATTAAATTAGCGCTGACCTTGTAGCTCACCATTCCTGTGAAGGTGAACAGCATCGATAAGGGAATCACGGTGGCCGTGATGATGGCGGCGCGGATGTTGCCGAGGAACAAGAACAGGATCACGATCACCAGGATCGCGCCTTCTAACAAGTTCTTTTTGACCGTGTTGATGGCCTTATCCACCAGGACGGTGCGGTCGTAGACGGTCACCGCATGTACACCCTCGGGCAGGCTGCGGTTGACCTCGATCATCTTCTTGTCGACGGCTGTTGATACCGTTCGGCTGTTTTGACCGATGAGCATGAAGACGGTGCCCAGCACCACTTCACGGCCGTTGTCAGTAGCAGCACCGGTGCGAAGTTCACGTCCGATGCCGACCTCGGCAACATCACGCACCCGAATCGGCACGCCACCCGCACTGCTGAGGATGACATTGCCGATGTCCTCAAGTGTCTTAACCTGCCCGGGGGCTCGAATTAGGTACTGCTCACCTCGCTTTTCGATATAACCTGCGCCCACGTTGCCGTTGTTGCGATCCAGAGCCGTCACAATGTCCTGCAGGGTGACGCCCAACGAGGCCAGTCGCTCGGGTATCGGTGAGATTTGGTATTCCTTTGCAAAACCACCAATCGAATTGATTTCCGTCACGCCGGGCACATTGCGCAACTGTGGCTTGATGATCCAGTCTTGAATCTCGCGCAGATCGGTGGCCGTGTAGGGCTGGCCATCAGGTTTTTTCGCACCATCCTTGGCCTCGACTGTCCAGAGGTAAATCTCACCCAAGCCTGTCGATATGGGCCCCATCGCAGGAGTGATTCCGGGAGGCAGTTTGTCGCGGGCCTCCTGGATGCGTTCATTGACCAACTGGCGCGCGAAGTAGATGTCGGTGCCGTCCTTGAAGATCACAGTCACTTGCGACAGCCCGTAGCGAGACAAGGAACGGGTCTGCTCCAGATTGGGAAGACCCGCCATCACGGTTTCAATCGGGTAAGTCACCCGCTGCTCGGTTTCCAGAGGGGAATATCCCGGCGCTTGGGTGTTAATCTGCACTTGGACATTGGTGATGTCCGGGACGGCATCGATAGGTAACTTTTGGTAGTTGAACACGCCGATGGCAGCCATACCAAAGACCGCCAGCAACACCAACCATCGGTGCTCAATGGCTGCGCGAATAAGTTTTTCAAACATGTATGTCGCTCCGGTATCAATGGGTGTGTTCGGCAGAGGCTTTGCCAAGCTCTGACTTCACGACAAAACTGCCTGCCGACGCATAAGGTGCCCCGGCTCTGAGCCCTTGCAACACCTCGACACGCTTGCCATCACTGCGGCCCAACTGCACAGGCTGAGCGATGAATCCCCCATTCACCTTCAGGAATACGACCGGCTTGTCGCCAACGGTCTGAATGGCATCACTGGCCACTGTCACGGGTACGTCAGCCTCTAAGGAGGTCACTTCCACGTTGACAAACAGCCCAGGACGCCAAGCACCTTTCGGGTTGGACAAGACCACTCGGGCTTTGGCCATACGGGTTTGTTCGCCAATCAGCGACCCAACAAAGGTGATAACGCCAGTAGCGCTGGCATCGAATGCAGTGGCCTTGATGGTCACTTTTTCGCCGACTCTGACCAGCGGCAAGTCCTTGGCTGGCACGTTGATTTCAGCCCAAACCTGCCCCAGATCGGAGACGGTAAACACGGCAGCATCCTCCTTGACGGCTTCGCCGAGGCTGAGATGCTTTTCAATCACTAAGCCATCGAAGGGCGCACGCAATTCAAAGCGGTTAAGCCCCCCCTTAGAAACGGTGGCTAGGCCCAAAGCGGAGAGCTTCTGTTGAGCGTTGGCCACAGCTACTTCAGCCTCGTGCAGCGCTTGCCCTGCTTGCAGGTAGTCCTGCTCTGCGGAAATCTTTTGCTCCCAGAGCCGCTTTTCACGCTCAAACGTGGTACTGGCCAAGGTCAGGCGCTTTTGCGCTGTTTGCAACTCGCTGCGCTGCTCAGACGCAGCCGGGCTGGCAATGACGGCCAGGACCTGCCCCTTCTTGACGGCTTGTCCCAAGCTGGCCTGCACGCTCTCGACCACACCCGCAATGCGCGGGACAACGTGCGATGTCCGGTCTTCGTTCAAGCGAATTTCCCCCGGCATTAGCAGGGCTGTCTTGATTCGTGCAGCCCCTGCTGTGTCGATGCCAATAGATGCCGCTTTAATTTGCGCATCACTGAGTTCGACTTTCCCCTCTTCTTGTTTGAGAACGAACATGAAGGGTTCGTTGGCTGTCTGGGCAACGATGTTGATCTCGAACGCGTGCGGCTCCGGCACGACCTCCCGGCTCAACAGGCTGTCTTTTTCAGTCGCGAAATTGAGTGTCTGTTTCTCTCCGGTCAAACGCGTGATGGTCGCGCTGACCTTTGCAGCGCTGGTGGGAAGAGGCTTGCCTTTGTCATACAACCAGACTCGCAAACGAGGCTCACCGCCTTCCTCAGCGAGTAACGCTTCCAGCCCGAAATCCCCCTCCTTGAACAGCTTGCCTCCATGCGGCCCCTTGGTCGGGGCCTCGTGGTGTTCGCCGTCCGCATGACCCTTGTCGTGGTCGTGTTTGTCTCCACTCTCCTTGCCGTGATGCTCACCATCACTGTGTGCCTTGGCTTCAACGTGGCTGCCGTGACCGTGGCCGTCATCTTCGGCTGTCTTGGTTGCTTTGCCGCCGAGAATGGCGCTGCCCAGTACAACGCCCGTCGCAACGATCACGGCGATGGCGATCAGATGCTTCTTGCTGACATTCAGTTTGTTGGTATCGATTTTCATGTTTATTCCTTATTCGCTGGCTGGGTAGCATTTGCGCCAGATTCGCCGAGCACGCGGTCAATGTCCGCAGCCGTGCGATGCGCCTCAGCCAATGCTTTGAGGTATTGAGACTTGGCGGCAAAGTAGGTGCGCTGTGCGTCCAGCACTTCCAAGAAGTTGAACTTGCCGTTTTCAAATCCGACGGTGGCCGCGTCGTAGGCACTTTTGGCCCCAGGTAAAACATCTTGTTGCAAGACGTCGACTTCCCTACGAATGGATTCCAGCCGCTCGCGGGCTTGCAATACGTCCGTGCTGACTCGTATGTTCAAAGCTTGGAGTTCGTCCCGCGCCTTGTCTTCGCGCTTCAACGCTTCCAACAAGTTCCCCTGATTGCGATCAAACAGCGGCAAGGGGACGGAAACACCGAACAGCAGTTGATCGCGCTGCAGTTCGGTGGGGCGTTTCACCCCTAGGCTGAATGTGACGTCGGGTATCCGTTTGCTGCGCTCTACATCGACCAACGACCTGCGGCGCTCAACCTCCAGCTGCATACGGCGCAGCGTTGGCGAAGTGGACAGGCGCTGCTGGACGTTGTCGAGCGAAGGGACAGCCGGAAGCTCTTCCACGTTGCCCGACACGAGAGTAAATCGCGGTGGGTTGGCCCCTAGCAAACTGGCCAAGCGTGCCCGAGCATTGCGTTGCTCGCTCTGGGCCTGTGCCAATTCGACTCGCACACCTGCTTCGGCTACCCGTGCCTTGGTTTCTTCGACCGGCGAAACCTTGCCAGCTGCCACGCGTTTGGCAACAGCATCGGTAGCGCGTTTTGCCAGATCGACACTGGCCCCGGCCAATGCTGCGCGTTCCTGTTCCGCCAAAGTCTCGAAGAAGGCAGCGACCACGGCGGCACGAATTTCGACGCGGCGCAAGTTCAGTTCTTCGACCGCAATGTCGCGTCCTCGCTCTGCCGTAGTGATACGGGCGGCGCGCTTGCCACCCATTTCGACGGGCAGATTGATCTGCACACTTTGTGTGCGGGTCGCTGCCCTCTGGTCTTCCAGTGAGTACGCCAATTCGGGATTGGGGCGAGCTTGCCCCTGGATCACCTGACCTTGCGTTGCCTCGATTTCCCGCCTTGCGACAGCCAAGTCTAGATTGCTGTCCAGGGCTAAATCGATGGCCTTTTGCAGCGTCAGGATCGTTGCCGCTTCGCTCTGCAAGCCGTTTCTGACGGCTGAAGGATTGTATTGTGCTGCTGGCAACGCCTGAGCGAAAGCTGCCCCTGCAGCGAGCGCTACGAGCAAACTCGTCGCAGCCGCAACTTTTGAGGTGCGGAGGACAGAGACTGACTTCCGTCGTTTTTGATTTTGATGACTCTTCAACATCCGATTCTCCAGTGATATTCAAATACACGAGGGAATCGGCGGAGAGCGATCCAAATGATCGCCTACGACGCCATCACATTAACCGCACGAAGTCGGCTTGACACGGTCACGCTCTAGCCGTATCCGTACATTGGGATGACGAAGGGAAAGGAACGCGCTCCCCACCGATCAGGCGAGGACGTGCCACTGAGGGCGTTCGAGGCGTTCAAAAGGGGGCGACGTGAGACGAGCCCCGTACTCTGCTGTATCCAGAGACGAGTCGGCCAGCGATGCAATCGCTACTGCCCCAAGCAAGGCCGACAAACATCCTGCGTGACAGGATGCGCAATCGGGGTCGCCACCGATGGTCTTGACTGAATCGGAAGATGCGTCTTTGCCATCCGCAGTCTTGTGCTGATGGTCATGGTGACCAAAGTGCTTGGCTGAGGTACCGGTTTCGTGTTGGCAATAGCTGGCTGCAGCCGCCCAGCTAAGCTGTAGCGGCACAAATACCAACAAAAAGATTGCCAACCATTTACGCATATGATCAAGACTATAGCAGCTATAGACTTTCCCGTACATCTTTTTCTACTTGCTCGATTGCTTTCCAAGCAACCTTAGCCCATTGAGGACCACCAGCAAGCTTGCCCCCATGTCCGCAAACACCGCCATCCACATGGAGGCGTTGTCGAAGATGGCCAGCACTAAGAACACCAACTTGATGCCTAGCGCGAGACATATGTTCTGCCACAGAACAGCGTGGGTGCGCTTCGAGAGCCGTATCGTTTCCGGCAGACGACGCAGGTCATCGTTCATGACCACAACATCTGCGGCTTCCATCGCCGTATGGGTTCCAGCAGCACCCATGGCGAAGCCGATGTCGGCCTTAGCAAGTGCTGGTGCATCGTTGATGCCATCGCCAGTCATTGCCGTGATGCCCAGTCGCTGTTGAAGTTCGCCGATAGCCTGTAGTTTGTCTTCTGGCAGCAGGTTGCCCCGCACTTCGGCTATGCCCGCCAGAGAGCCAACGGTGCGCGCGGTCGCGATGTTATCCCCTGTCAGCATGACCGGTGTCACGCCGAGCGACTTCAGGTCGGCCACCGCTTGGGCGGAGGATGGTTTGATGGTGTCCGCCACCGCGCAGATCGCCATCACACGTTCGCTGTTAGCGAGGAGTGTGACCGTGCGACCTGCCTCCTCATGAACTGCGAGGCGGGTTTCGAGTTCAGCCGAACATTGCCCACGCTCCTCGATCCAGCGGTGGTTGGCCAGCGCGTAGGAATGATTGCCGATAACACCTTGCACTCCACGCCCTGCAACGGCTTGAAACTCTCCCACCTCTTGATCGGCGGTTGACAGCCCCTCTGCGATGGCTTTGGAAACCGGGTGATCCGACCGGCCCGCGAGACTCTTTGCAAGCCCCTCCAGCACCCGTTGATCAAGACCTGTGTCCACGGGCTCGAAGGCCACCAGTTTGGGCTTGCCTTCCGTGATCGTACCGGTCTTGTCCAGGGCCACAGCTTTGATCTTTCGCGCATCCTCCAAGTAAACGCCACCTTTGATCAAAATCCCCCGCCTTGCCCCGGCTGCCAAACCGCTGACGACCGTGACAGGTGTGGAAATAACCAAGGCACAAGGGCAAGCGATGACCAACAACACCAAGGCCTTGTAGACAGCCTGCATCCAGGTCAAGTCCGTGATCCACGGCGCTAGCAACGCGACGGCGACAGCCAGGATGAAAACGGCAGGGGTGTAGATCGCGGCAAACCGATCTACAAAGCGCTGTGTCGGCGCACGGGACGACTGTGCTTGCTCGACTGCGTGGATGATGCGCGCCAGGGTGCTGTCCGAAGCGGGCGCGGTGACACGGAATTCCAAGGCTGCAGACTGGTTGATGGTGCCTGCGTACACTTCGTCGCCAGGAGCCTTGTCTATAGGCAGGCTTTCCCCAGTCACAGGGGACTGGTCGATGGCACTCTGTCCGAGCGTGACGACACCATCGAGTGGAACGCGCTCTCCTGGACGGATGCGCACTGTTGCGTCGACAACGACAGCTTTGACGCCGACGCGCGTCCAACTGCCGTCACCTTGACGCACCTCGGCTTGCTCCGGTGCCAGCGCCAGCAAGCTCTTGATGGCGTTACGCGCCCGGTCCACCGCTCGAGCCTCGATGGCCTCGGCTATGGCATACAAGGCCATCACCATGGCAGCTTCTGGCCACTGGCCTATCAAGAAGGCACCTGTCACGGCCACAGTCATCAAGGCGTTGATGTTCAAGCGTCCTTGCCGCAGTGCGGAAAGCCCTTTACCGTAGACGGAGAAACCCGCCAGGGCGATGGCCACCGCGGCCAGCGCCATTCCAAGGGCTTTTGCTGGCCAACTATCTGGAAAAGCGAATGCCAAGCCTTCAGCCGCCACGGCCAGCCCCAATGCAGCAATCAATTTGCCCCATGAGGCCCAAAAACCAGTTGGCGCAGCGGCAGTAGCTCCATCCGATTTGTCTTCTACTCCGAGTGGTTCCGGTTTGAAGCCCGCTTTGCGAATCGCATCCAGTGCCAACCGCAGAGCATGATCCTCGGCAGCGATGGTCAACTCGCGGTCGCCCAAGTTGAACTGCAAGCCACGAATGCCTGCCACGCCGTCCAGCGCTCGACGGATTTCTGACTCTTCGGACGCGCAGTCCATGTTCGCGATCCGGAATCTATGTGGCTCAACAGCCGTTGCTTTAGACGCCATTGGCCCGCCCACGGCAGGCGATGCAGCGCAGCCACTTCCACAACCGCAGGCAGTGTCAACTTGTTGGCGTTGGTGAGTAGGGTTCATGATCTTCTCCTTGTTGGATGGATTAAAAACCCTGTAGCCACTACAATGTCAAGTACCTACAAATAAAATGGCGCAACTTTCTTGCCACCGCTCAAGGTGAAGATATGAAAATCGGTGAACTGGCCAAGGCGGCTCACACTCAGGTTGAGACGATCCGGTATTACGAACGCGAAGGATTGTTGCCAGAAACGCCTCGCACAGAAGGTAACTACCGGGTGTACGGCAGCGAACACGTTGACCGACTGTCCTTCATACGGAACTGCCGTGGGTTGGACATGACGCTGGACGAAATCCGAATATTGCTGCGCTTCAAGGACTCGCCTCTAGAGAACTGCGCAGATGTCAATGACTTACTCGACGAGCACATCGGCCATGTGGCCGCCCGCATCAAAGAGCTGAAAGCGCTAGAGCGACAGCTCAAGACCTTGCGGGAGAACTGCCGTAAATCTCAACAGGCCAGTCAATGCGGCATCTTGAGTGAGTTGTCCACCGCATCGCATCCCGATCAGGAGTTAACCACCAGCAAGGGGCATGTTCATGGGGCACACAGTCTCAAGGCAAAGCTTTGAACGAAAGGCATCATCTGCTTACATCGGGTCATGACATCAATTTTCGTGATGACGATGGGCGCACTGCTTTGTATGTGGCAGTTTATGAAACTTACTATGGGCTAGCCATACACGCTACTTGAGCGTGGCGCAGATCCAAACATTCCAGACAACGAGTGCGACTTACCTCTGGATATCGCCAAGTACTCGCACCTTTACAGACGAAGTAACAATACAGAAATGGTGGATGCATTGGTGAAGGCTGGAGGAAAGTGCAAGGAAGGCCCGTCAGCTAGGGAGCTCCTTGATGACAAGATCTATGATGGATTTGCACAGGCCAGCGCAATGAAAAACCTTCTTTCTCTGATCGATAAAGCTAAGAAGGATTAGATTCCCATGGATCCAGAAGGATTCCCGACCGCACAAACGACAAAAAGCCCGACCTGTCCTAAGACAAGCCGGGCTTCTGTTTAAGGTTCAATTGCTGATTGTTTTTGGTACCACCGCTGTACCTCAAGCAGCATCAGGGTGGTTTGTGCAGCATCCTTGCTCAACTGCGCGCAACTCACCGCTCCCGCATCTCCAGCGGTAAGAGATACAGCGTCGGCGGGGTGGCTTGCAGCTCCTGCGGGAGCTTCGGAAACTGTGGGCACACTCCCGGCACAGATTGGGGTGCTACTGCACACCCCGACAGGGCGAAGACTAGGCAAACGACTGGCCAGTGCCTTTGAGTTTTTGGCATATTCATTTGAGATTTCCCGATTGATTTGACTTTGAGATTGCTGCACATCAGCGGCGCGTTGCTCTTGCTTGGCCACGACCAACGCCACGCGTAACTTCTCGGCATTCCACTCCCGTTGAATCCGGGACTCTCCGATCTGAACTCCGCAGATGAATACCATCATCAGCACGAGACCGCCCATCAGGTAATTCCAGTTGGCGTAGATGAATCTGGAAACCCAGCTCATGGCGTACCTCCGTCCAGAGCTTGCAGCTTGTGTTGGTTCATCAGATTGATCACTTTGTCGGCATAGCCTGGATCAGTGGCATACCCGGCTTTGGCCAGTGCCTGTGCAAATGCCTCTGCCTTGAGGCATTGGAAGCACGGCTGATAGCGTGGGTTTTGCTTGAGAAAGGCTGCGTGGTCATCGATGCTCTCTTGCCAGCTGGCGTACTTGCGCCACTTGGCAGGCACCACAACCCACTGGCCACGGATGAATTCCTTGGTCTGCAAGATCAAGGTCTCCCCCCGCCAACGGCTATCGGCCTTGATACCAAAGAGGTTCTTCCCCACCTTAGCAAGACCCGACTCACCCCAACCTGACTCCAAGGCCGCCTGAGCGATCGTGATGCTGGCGAACACACCCGTGCGTTTGGCAGTAGCCTGCGCGGAAGATCCGATCATTGCGATGAACTCAATCGGCTTCATAGCAGCTCCTTCACGTCCTTGGCCACGGCATCAAGCGAGTCATCCCGACGCTTGTCGATGAAAGCAAAGGTCCAGCGCACCATCGCCCATCCCGGCAGACCACAGGCAAAGATCAATCCACCCATGGCACACAGTCCCATGGTTGAAAACGCCCAGTGATGTAGATCGAAGTGCTCGACGGTGAATGCACCGCCGCCGATGCTGGACACCACGGTGCTGATCAGTCCAACGGCCCACTCCCGTTTGTTGCGAGGTGGCGTCATCAACATGACCACCACTGCAGCCAGGGTTGCTCCACTGGCAGCCGCTGCGGCGGTTCCACCAAACGCTTTGTATGCCACCGCTGCTCCGGCGACCCCACTGCTTGTAGGTTCTGGCATTCGTTTCTCCAAAAGAAAAGCCGCCAGGGCGAACCATGGCGGCGGTTTAAAAAACGGTACGGTCAGTTCAGGCTGCGACGACCGGGATCGGAAAGACCCTGGGCGGTCTATCCCGAGATGATTTCATCTGCTTAGCAAAACTGAGATGGTCCTAACAATCTTCGCGCAGCTCACGCTGGAGATTTATGTTCTAAAGCGAGGAAATGTCATGTGTCAGGCATGGCGTAGATTTGCTCACGCTCTATCAGCAATACAGCCAACGCCGAGCTGTAAGCGTTAATCGTGCCAGCCAGCGCGGCCGAGATTTCGTCGCTGGTGTAGACGGACTTGAGGCCTTCAATTTTTGACTTGTTTTCAGTCAGTAGGCAGACCTTCTTTAGCATTGCGTCATTCATGAGGTCCTCCTATTACCAGTTCGTATATTGGATTTGCAAATAGCCAACATTGCCGTTGCCACCAGCCACCACATTGGCGAACTGGCCTTGTCCAGCTTGTGGTCCAGTAGGCCAGCCGCCTGCGCCACCGCCCGCAGGGCCAGTGCCCCCGTAGTCCGCTGAGCGCACAGCGCCGCCCCCGCCAGCTCCGTATCCATAGCCGCCGTATCCGCCATATCCCGGTACGGCATCAGAGCCCGCCTTGCCGGGTGCACCACCGCTGTTGTATGGCGAGCCACCTCCACCATAGTTGCCAGTCCCGCTTCCAACTCCGTCGCCGCCATTTCGGCCGCCCGTGCCGCCACTTGAGCTGCCTTGTGACCTACCTCCTGATCCACCTGCACAGGTTAGCGTGGTGCCGCCTAGCGTGAAAGTTGTTGCTGAGCCAGGGTTACCGTCTGCCCAAGTTGGGCCATTCCCACCTGCGCCCACAGCGTATGAGAACGACTGCCCGGCAGTAACTGTATAGGTCTGGCTATTGATGTAGCCCGATCCACCGCCACCGCACGCACTCCCTGGTGCACCAGCGCCCGAGCCGCCGCCGCCGATGCCCGAAACCAGGATAGCACCCGAATAGGCGATGCTAATGGATCCCGAACCAGAGCCTGTTAAAACTTGAACTGCGGTAAGAGCGAATGGTGAACCCACAACCGGTCGATCGCTGCCAGCCACCACTACAAAGCGGCAGTAGTACGAACTTGCTCGGTTCGACAATCCAGGCAAGTTTGTCGCGGCGATCGACGAGGAGGTGCTTTCATAGGCGACGGTCGTGAAGTTGACCGACGTAGAGTATTGGGTCGCAATACTCGCAGAATTCGCTCCAGTCACATTATTGAAGACAGTGATGCTTGCAGAACCGGGGTTGTAGACTGCACTGCTGCCGTTCAGAGCCAGGGAAGAGGTTGGCTGCGCAAGTTGGGTTGTGGCTGTGCTGACAATGGCACCAGCCCCCAAGCTAGTGACTTGCACATAGTAAGGTGTGCCGGTTGAATAACCAGGCATGGAGGCGTATGTGACCGCATCCAGGTTACCTGTGTTGCCCGACAAAGTGACCGAAGTGTTCGCGATCGGGTTGGACATGTCGGCACTGGCCGAGATTTTTACCGACACAGAATCTGCAGTTCCAGTTCCAGAATAGATGAACGTAAATCTGTAATTCGTCGTACTCAAGAATTGGGGCGTGACCGCCACGCTAGCCGCTCTGTTCATAGAGATAGCGTTCGACCACGGAGACACTTCTGAGGCAGAGCTTATGTACCGCACGCGCGCGTACAGAGGGCCACTGACCTGTGCGATGGCACCAGAGGAAACGGTGAGCGAGGTCTTTGATGCGGTAGTGGCCAGATCGTAAACCACGTTTACAAAGGCTGAGTCGTTGGCAAACTGCCACTGCGACCCTGCATGCGTGTCGGTGTTGTAAACAAAGAATGCCGAGCTGCTCAGTGTCGGAGTAAAACTGCTCAGCGTCGCGCCACTTGTCGGACTTGTGATCGTCGGCTGCGAGGGCTGGCGCCCGGCCTGTGATTGCAAGGTGGTCAATGTCCCCTGAACTGTCACGACCGGTGGGCTTCCGTAAATTTGTCGTCCCATGTTTTACTCCTCAAATCCAAAAACATTCACGCTCACGCCAGTAGAGCTTGCATAGACAACCAGGTTTTTCCCCGCACTAGCGACCAAGCCTGTGCGTTCCATGACGCCATTGGCCGGGATAGTGGCTTCGTATTCCAGGAATTCGCTGTTTGCTGGCGAGTTGTTGGCACTGATGGCCATTCGAACGGTCACGTTCGATGCTGTCCTGTTCAGGACGTTCACGTTGAAACTAGCGAGCTTGGATGCTGGGACGGTGTAGACCGTCGTGTTCGTGTTCGCTGCCAGATCAGCCTGGCCAAGTGTTCCTGATGCCATGCTGTGGGCTCCTTAAGATTGACTTAGAAAAAATAGACGGCAGCTGGTGCCCACCCACGAAGCTGAAGTGCCGTCTGTCACCAGTGACTTACCGCTATTACCCGTTTGAGAGGGGTACACCAGCGACCAGCTGACCGTAGAGCCGTCTGTGACAAGGGCCTTGCCCGCGTTTCCTACCTGAGAGGGATAGAGCTGCCCCCAGATCAAAGCGATGCCGTCCGTGAGCAACACCTTGCCCGCGTTGCCAGCAACGGAGGGAATTTCCGGGGGTGCTGCAGGCGATACAGTCCACGCTGAAAAACTGCCGCTGCCGCCGATGTAAGAAGGCGTGAACGTCATCACACCGTTGCTGGGGTTGAACGCAGTGATCACGCCCGTCATCCAGGCCGATCCGCTGTTGACAACCTGTACGAACTGTCCGACTGTGAATGTCTTGCCAGTCTGTGCCAAGGTGAGCGTCTGGCTGCCAGTGCCAACGGTCAATGTGCTTGTGCTGGTGGCCTGTGTGCCCGGAGCATTGAGCGCCGTTGCCGCGCTGGCCGCTGCCGCGTTCGCCTGGGCAGTGGCCAGGGCTACCTGAGCCGTCGCGTCGACCACGCGCTGGGCGGTGTAGCTGACCGTGTAATTGGCAACCGTGACAAATTGAAACAGCGACTGGACAAAGCGCAGTCGATGCCCACCGTTTGCCAGCCCAGTGGTGGAGCTAGCGTCATCAGTGACGGTCGATCCGTCACCCCCGAGCGCTATCGGAAATGTTACCGATCCCATTACAACAATTCCTTCACTTCAAAATCCACCGAATAGGTCACTGGATTGGGTTGTTTGATGGCCCCGATCTGCTGCAGGCGACCAACGAATGAGCGCTGGGGCTGTGTGGTGAGCGAGGTGCCGCCATCGGGCATCACCAGGATCTCGCCGCTTACCCCCGCCAGGCGCTGCAGCTCAAGGGCGTAGCTGTAAGCCTCGGTGTCGGTGATGTAGGGCAGCGTGAAGGTCATGACCCGGTACTTGGACCGCACGTCGAAGTACTCCGCACCGGACAACGAGGTGTCCACAGGCGTCGGGTCCTGAAAGCCCAGACCCGAGCCGTAGCCGTAGTTCACGTTCGGTGACCAGCCGCGCGCCATGAAGAGGCGGCCGATCTGGATGTAGCCGTCGCTGTTGCTGGTGTCGACGATCTCTACGCGCCAGTAACGCATGTTCTGCACGCTTGGCAGCCGCAAAATGAAAGGCGACTGATACCCAGCCCGGGCCTGCTGCGAGAGCGTGCCCAGCCAGAAGTTGTCGTCTTCCCACTCCAGTAAGTCTGTCGGGATCACCCCAGATGGCCATGCAGCCACGCTGCCGCTGTCGTAGTAAAGCGTTGTGAATGAAGCCGTGTCACTGGCCGTGATGCGAACAGTGCCGCTGACGCTGATGTTGTGCACCACTAGGGCCACCACGCCGATCGAGCGAGCCTGGCCAAGGTCGATGTCGAACTTGGTGGCAGCGGCGGTCACGCCACTGCTGCGCGAGATCTTTTGCACCTGCCTGTTTTGCAGATTTGCCAGAGGCAGCGCAGGCAACCAAGAGCCACCTGAGAGGTTGCCTTCGTCCGTCCTATTTTGCCAGGCCAAAAATATGTTTGCCACGTGTCAACCCCACAAGGTCAAGTCAAACTGGTATCCGCGCATGTTGGTGCGGATGCCAATGATCAGAAAGTTCTTGCCGGCACTCATGCCAAAGCGATTGATTTGCAGCGAAACGATCTTGCCGATGTCCAGCGCTGCAGCGAGCGGTGCATCCACACGGATCGTGAGCTGGTACATGTCGCGGCGCACCTTGTAGATGGCGAGCCTGCGATCAGCTTCGGTAGCTGCATCGCTGGCCGAGGTCAGCACAGTCAGAAACTCCAGCTCTGGGCTGGTCAGGTTGGCCGTCTTGATTGATGCATCGCTGGATTCCACACGTCTGTACTCTTCGGCCAGGTAGGCCTTGCGGGCATCGGTCACCGCCGCTGTCAGGTCGTTTTGTACGCTATAGATGCGCTGGTAGCCGATCTTCATCTTCCAGGCGGGGATGCCCACACCTGGGTCGCGGCTGGAGACCCGCTCGATCTTGAGTATGTCGGTCGCGGTGATGGTGCCCACGGCCGCGCCGCTGGGCACAGCAATCTGCCCGATGCGAAACGCCCCGGAGGCGTCGCACCCGTACCAGGCCCCCACGCTGGCGCACAGGGTGTCCAGCAGCTCCAGCGGGGTGATGTCCTGGTCATAGGGAGCGTACACCCCCGCCTCGTAGGGAGCAACTGCATCCAGGGCTGTAATGTCGGCGCTGTTGATGTCGCTTGAGCTGATGCCTGAGGTCTGCAAGATCTGGCTGTACAGCTGCCCCACGGTACGGTTGGCCACTGCAGCGCCTTGCACAGCATCCACCGTGACCGTGCCTGTGGGGGCGCTGCCCAGGCGCACAAAGCAGCCCGCCGTCGCATCGTTCCATACCCGGTACTGGCCCGCAGAGGGCGCATTGGCTTCCATGTCGGCCTGCGATGTGTAGACAGCACCCACCGTGAGCGGTGCGCCCCGGTCATAGGCCGACAGCAGCGCTGACAACGCACTTCCCGCATGCACCTGGTAGATGCGCCGGTCGGTGTTGACTTGTGGCGGGGCCACATTGAGCACCCGGCCAAACACCTGCGGCTTGGGCTTGCCTTTGAGGTCATTGGCCACGCCTTCTAGACCATTGGGTAAGGTATTGTTGCCCGCGTAGCGTACCTGCTGCAGTGGCTTTGCAAGGTCCTGCTGGCGATCGCGCACGCGGATGGTCACCTTTTGCCAGGACAGCTCGGCCTGCTCCATCGTGCCCTTGATCACGGTAACCCAGGTGGGCACGCGATTGCTGTTGGGGGCCACCACGCCGAGCTTGATGGTGATGGTACGGCCAGCGAAGCTGTAGGACAATAAGCCGTCCAGCGCACCGTCGTTGTTGACCAGCACCATATCGCCGTAGCCGATTTGGGTGCGGCCGGTGGTCTTGGCGTCGCTAAAGCAAGTGCGGCTGATGTTGGCCGGTTGCTGGATGCGACCATCGTAGAACGTATTGGCCGGGGTGTCAGTGGGGCCAGTGCTGTAGCTTTGGGTGGCAAAGCGCAGTGTCCGTACCCCGCTGATGCCAGGGTCGTACACGTCCACATCGGCAATGACGATCTGAGCCATCAACCACCTCCTCCACCAATGTCGTAGCTGTATGTCGGCGCTGCCGCTGCGAGCGAGGCAGAACTGGCTGCGGAACTGGCTGCGCTTGCGGCGCTGGATGCCGCACCTGCCGCATCAGCAGCGGCGGCTGCGGCCGAGTTCGCTGCAGCCACAGCAGCGTCTGAAGCCGCACTGATGGCATCCAGCTTTGTTGCGATTTGACCGAGCAGAGCATTGCTTGTCGTCACACCATCGGCCACGTTTTGCGTGGCTTGCGCCGTGCTCTGCGTAGGGGTGAACAACTTGTCCAACGCGGCCACAGTCGGCGCTTGCTTGGCCAGCTCGTCCAGCGTCAGCTTCTGATCGCTCATCAAAGTCGAAACAGCTGCAAATTTGTCCTGCAAGTTAAGCAGCGCGGCAAATTGCTGCTGGCCGGTGGCTGTGTTGACATCCAGGCCTTCCAGAAGTGCGCGATAGTCATCCCGACTGGAGAGTGCGCTGATCTGTTCGGCTGTGAACCCGGCGGCCTGCAGCCCTTGCTCCACCGCTTTGGCGGTCAGGCCTCCCTGTTCGTTCTGGGTGTAGTAGTTGCTGACAAAGCCGTTGGCCTTCTGAATCAGCGCATCAATGCCACCGGTCAGACCGATGATCGACTCACGGGCATCGACACTGGCGTGGGCGAAGACGCCAAACGCACCGCCCAGGCTATTCAGGGACTCGCTGACGGTCTGAATCAGCGTGAGACGCTGCATCGTCTGGATCAGCGTCTCGCCTGCCTTCTGAAAGGGTGTCAATGCATCCTGGAAACGAGCGGTCAGCGCCGACTGGTACTGACCCAGCGCGTCCAGGATGGCCTGCTTGTCTTTCTCTGCATCGCCAGTCAGCTGCGTCGTAAAGCTGGTTGTGATCGTAGCCAGCTGCTGGGCTGGTATGCCCAGGGCGTCGGCGTAGACCTTGGTCGATTCCAGGATGGCCAGCGCGCCACTGTCCATGGCCGACTTCAGATCGGCGGTCAGGGCCGTGTAGTCGACGCCACTCTTGTCGCTGCGAAACCACCCGCCGTCTTGCTTCCAGTTGGCGTACAGCTGGCCAGTGACAGCGCCGCCCCCGATGGTGCCGGTCACGCCTTTACTGGTCGTTTCCTTATCGCCCATGCCAAAAGCTGCATTGAAAACGCCACCCAGCGCACCGCCCAGCACTGCGCCGATTGGGCCTGCGATGGCCGCGCCGATGGCCGTCCCGATCGCGCTGGAAGCGGCGCCATTGAGGCCGCCCACGCTTTTGTCACCAGCGATCAACGAGCCCAAGCCGATGCCAGCCGCAGCAGTGCCCAAAATACCAGCCGCGCCGCCCGCAAGCGTTCCAAGGCCGCCGGAAATATTGCCTGACTGCAGGGCAATGATCCCAGCGTCCATGGTCCCAGACACGCCAGCTTCGCCAAAGATGCCGGATATGCCAGCTTTTAGGCCACCGCCCAGGAAGCCGGTAGCACCACCGACTAGGCTGGCCAGCGAGCCAGGCGTGGCGGCAGCTGCTGCACCGCTGGCACCCATTCCCACAGCGCCGAGAACGGCGCTCGATGCTCCCTGCGCGATCGGCTGGATGATCGGGCGCAGGATCAATGTATTAAAGAGGTTGTAGAGAGTGTCGCGCAGGTTCTGGCCGAAGCTTTTGCCTGACTCAAATCCGCGCATCAGTGCATCCGTCAGGCTGGTCTCGATCGTCTTGGCGGTTTTTTCCCAGGCATCTGCGGCTTCTTTGGCCGCTTGCAGGTGAACGCCTTGCTCCTTGGCTTCGATCAGCTTTTGCAGGGCCGACAGCGTGTCCTGGTGGGCCACGGTTTCACGCGTGCACAGGCCCAGGTATTCCTCCTGCTGGACGATTTGCGAAAGCGTCGCGGCCTCGTCCTTCAGGCGTGCGATCTCCAGCTGCAGCAGCTCGGCTTTCGTCTTGCCAATGGCGTCGTTTTCCTCGAGCTGCTTGCGCACCTTGTCTTCAATCGCCTGCACATTCTTTTGCAGCGCATCGGTGTTTTTCAGGTACTCCTTCCAGGCTTCCTCGCTGGCCTTTCGCAGGTCTTCCTGCACGGCCTTGGCCTGCTCGGCAGCGGTCAACTGCGCAAGCAGCGCCCTGGTGTTGTCGCTGGTGGCATCCTTAAGGGAAATGGTGCCTTTTTCGACCTGCTTGTCGATTTCAAGCTGCAGCTTCTGCGCCTCGGTGAGCTTTCCACCCACCTCTGTTTCCAGCTTGGCTGCGGCGATCTTTTCATTGATGCTGGCCACCAGGTCGGTATAGGCTTTGGCCTGCTTGTCAGCGGCCTCCTTGTTGTTGTTCATCACGTTGGTGAAGTCCAACTTTGGCTTGGCCACTTCCGAAGCCGTGCCCAGACCTTGAATCTCCGCCATCCGTGTGCGAATGCTCTCGCCTAGCAGCTGCTTTTGCCAGGCCGTCTCGATGTCGTCGTGGGCTTTGACGGCCACTTCTTTGGCCTTGTCCATGCCCGCCGCCATGGCCCCCATGGCGCCCATGAAGTCGCCGTTTGCTGCCAGACTGAATGCCTTACCCACGCCGGTGAACAAGGCGCCCATCTGTTCGAAGTCGGCTTTGGTCTCCAGGTACAAACGCTGTATCACGCGCCACAGGGCCTCGATCACGTCGATCAGGTACGTCAGTGCGGTGATGCCTGTGCGCGTCCATTCGGCGATCGTGCCGTCCCTGGATAGCTCGCGAACCGCTTCACGCAGGCCACCGGTGCCGTTCATCACATCCAGCACGGCTTGGCCCGCCTCGTTCAGTGCGGGCAGCATGCCCATAGTCAGCTCTTTTTTCCAGCCCTCGCCACTGGCCTGGAGCTTCACAAGGTTGTCACTGAAGTTATCGGCCATGGCCGCCTGATCGGCTGTCACCTTGGCGTGCAGCTCGCCCACCTCGGCCAGGTCTTTCAAGAACGGTATCAGCTTTGCCCCCTCCTTGCCGTACAGCGCCATCGCCACCGCCGACTTGCCGGAGCCGTCGGCAAAGTTGTCCATGGCCTTGGCCACGGCTTGCATTTGCTCGTCCGGGCTCAAGGCCTTAAAGGTGGCGAAGTCAATGCCAATGGCCTCAAGGGCCTTGCCTGCGCCCTTGGTGTCCTCCGTCGCGCCAGCCATGTTCTTGGCCAACTTGTTCATGGCCGCGCTGATCGTCTCCAGACTGGTGTCGGAGGTCTTGCCAACAGCGCCCATGGCGCTCAGGGCTTCCACCGTGGCGCCCGTCTGCGCCGCCAGATCGTGCAGCTTGGCCGCTGCCTCGATCGAGCCGCGCACCATGCCGACAAAGGCATCCACAGAAGAAATGCCAGCAAAGGCCACGAAGGCTGTTTTCGCCATGCCGACGGCCTGTTCGATCGACTTCATGCTGTCATTGACCACGCGCTTGGCCTGGTCCATGTCAGTCTGAAGGCGAGCGATGTTCGCTGCCATTTCAATCGTGAGAGTTGCAATCGTGCTCATGTATGTGCCGCTTTATTTCTGAATTGCAGCCTGCAGAGCCACCTGATCGAGCGCATAAATGCAGTCCAACTCCCAGGGATTGAGCTCAATGCCGTTGATCCGCTGGTAGGCCAACAGGTCGGACGCACCGATGGCATTGGGGCCCATGCCCGAACCGCGCATGTGGTGCAGCTGCAAAAAAATGTCCCAGATAAGCTCAAGACCTGATGGAATTGGCGGCAGGATCAGGTCAGGCGGCGTTTCGCCACAGGACTGGGCATAGGCTTGCAGGTGATCACGCTGGGTCAGCCCGTCCGGCAGGCGCCTGGACAGGTCAAATTGCGCTTGCGCGTGCGCGATCAGTTGCTCGCGAAGCGCCGCATAAAACGTTCTTTTTCGTTCAGCGCTGTGTTGAGCTGATCGACCAGCCAGGAATACTCGTCAGCCTCGTACAAATCGCGCGCAGCGTCGGCACTGAAGGGCACATCCTTGCCCGTGTCATCTGTAAAGCCTGTCCAGCCCAGGGTGAAGGCCACCAGATTGTCTCGGGCCTGCAGCTCCTGCTCGGCCGGGTCGTCCAGCGTGACCTTGCCGGTCTTTTGCAGCTGGTGCTGCAGGCGACGCTGGTTGGCCAGCAAGATGGCCTTGCGTTTGGGGTGCGTGGGGCCTGCGATCTCAAAGAAGACACCGGTGGGGGCGCCGTTTTCGTCCTTGATCTCGACTTGGGCGCTCATGACGCTCTTGATGCTGCGGAGGTTGCTCATTGGAATATCCTTTGGTGGGAGGTGTTGGGGCTCGGGTGGGATCAAGCTGCGGTGTCTTGCATCACCAAGGTGGTCTGTTCGCTGCTGGTGCCGGAGCCGCCAGCGGTGTTGAGCAAGGCCTGGAAGGGAAAGGTCTGTACGATTCCTGTAGCGCCGTCATTCTTTTGCTGGCCGCCCAACTTGATGCGGGGAATGGTCAGCGTCAGCACATCGGCGTTGGCGGTGTTATCGGTGGTGAGCGACACCACCAGGCTGGTCTCGGTCTCGTTCACGAACAGGTCGCGCAGCGTGGCATCGGTGAAGTAGGCCGTGAACTGGCCGGTGACGGTCACAGGGCCTGCGAACAAGTTGGGCACTGTGTTGGCCCCCACCACCGGATCGCCCGAGAAGGATGGATCGATGTTGATCGACAGACCTGTCACCACGGTCTGCACCGCACCGTTGACCAGCAGCACGCCATTGACTGCGGCCACAATGCCATTGGTGGTCACGGCCGTGGGACTGGTGAAGTAGCGGGAGTTCGATGTGGTGACGTTCTGCCCCATCGTGTCAAAAGAGACCTTGGCCATGCCGGTGGGCGGCAGATCAAGGGACACTTTGTCGAACTTGATACCTGTGTATACCTCGGACTGGCTGATGTCGTTGAACCAGTGCTCCATGGCGAAGCTGACATCCGTGTGGCCGCTGATCGGGATGTAGGTCTTCTTGCCTTGCACGCCGATGGTGGCCGATGCGATCGGGCCTTCAGCCGTGAGCGTGGAACCGTTCAGGGTCATCACGGTGGCCATGGTTGCGGTAAGGCCCATGATCAGCAGGTTCTTGTTCAGGTTGGCCGCGTTGAAGGTGCCTGCAGTGAGGCGCACCACATCTCCGACCTTGAAGCCGTCGGTCAGGTAGGAGCCCGAGCCGCGTGTGACGGTGTAGCTACTACCTAAACCGGCTGCGATGGTGATAGCCAAGCCGGTGGTGCTTGCGCCAGCAGTAAATTCGCGCTTGAGAACAGCAGCAAAGATGTCGCTGTAAGTCTTGGGCGACAGTTCACCTTGCAGTGAGCCTTGGATACGGCGCACGCCGTGACGAAAATCTGCCACCTGCATGTCGGGGCGGATCTCTCCGGACTGGTAGGTCTCTTTGGTCAGGTCAATCGTGGACTGAGCCCGGCGCAGAAGTTGAGCGCCCGAAGCGGCCGGCGCGGTGCCATAGACAAGCTCTCGCTTGATGGCTACTTGTTTGAAAATACCTGATGCTTGAGGCATGGCTTTCTCCATAAAAAACGCCCGCTCAAGGCGGGCAAGGTTTCAACAGACCAGAGTCCTGTATTCAGTTCTCTTCGTGTATCAGCAGGAAATCAACCCCCTGCATGTACAAACCGGATTCATCATCTCTTTCATCAGATCCGATGAGTTCGCGGGTAATGGCGTTCACTTGGACGCCCGCAATCAGCCCGCTCTTGAAAAGAAGTGCGCGGCGAATGGCTTCTTGAATTGTTTTGACCTCTGCATAGGTGCGCGCAAGAACAGAAACCTGCACGCGGCTGCGCAGGATCACGCCACCCGCCTGCGCGTTAATGGGTGGGATGTCCACGCTGCTGATCAACTCATATGAGACAGCGGGAATGGTGGTGTTTTGCGGGATCAGGCCTGGGTAAATCTTTAAACCAACCAGCGCTGTGACAGCCTCACTGCCGGTGAGCAAGTCATAGACAACTTTTTCTGCTCTCATTTCGTCACCCCATCTGCTTCATCGGGTAGATTGTCTAGCTCCTTGTTCAGGCGAGAGCGCATGTAATCCTTGAAGGCTTCCAAGGCCTGACTGTTCTCCTGAGCTGCGGCATCAGCGGCAGGGCGCATGAATGGTTTTTTTTGAGAGCCGGGATGGTGCACAAGCTCGCGCATGAGCCCAGCGATAAACAAACTTCTTCGATTCTTCGGTTTGATTAGGTGCTTGGCAGTGCCAAACTCGACCATGTGAGCGTAGTAAGCGGTCCTGTTGCCAGCCACCACGCGGGCGCTGATCTTGCCGTTTTTGCCTGCTTTTGTGCTGATGCGCAAACTTGTTGAATTGCATCCAATAGTGATCCACTAAACCTAAAAATTTGCATCCAAATTTGACCCACGTAGTCAAACTGTCCTGCTCAGCATTGAGCAGGAGACACAGGAGTGATCAACGTGGCATTATTAA
>Ga0255139_1000136_pt1 | contig 25214 bp, 25 predicted proteins | sample Law_Colum_RepB_8_FD_188549 | JGI IMG/M metagenome (GOLD analysis project Ga0255139, IMG submission 188549) | Freshwater microbial communities from St. Lawrence River, New York, United States - Law_Colum_RepB_8d | ecosystem: Environmental > Aquatic > Freshwater > River | place: USA: New York...
TGAAAGCGTAGGAAGCGCCGATGTTCGATGTGTCGTTCTTCACGCCAGCAGACACGGTGGTGCTGGAAGTGGCGTAGGCCAAGCTCAGAGGACCTGCGTCGTAAGACACGCGGATGGCGTTGCCGTCACCAGCTTTGGCAGGCGCAGTCGAAGCGTTCTCGCCCATGTAAGTCTGCAACCAAACCTTCACGCCGCTGAAATCAGGCGACAGGTAGCCAATGCTGTTGGAAGCACGAATGCCAGTGTTGCCACCTTTGTTGAAGGCGATGTTGGTGCCCACGCCGTTGGTGCCGAACGGATCAAACGCTGTTTCTGTCCAGAACTGGGGCGTGTAGTCACGACCCAGACGAACTTCACCGAAAGAGCCTTCCAGGCTGACGGTGGAACGACGGTTGAAAGTCAGACCTTGGTTGCGACCGTTCAGGACGGGGTCAGTTGCACCAACAGCTTGGTTGTTGTTGCTGCCAGCTTGACCTGTGCCGTCATCGTTGTTGACGCCAGCTTCCAGCCAGAAGGAAGCCTTCAAGCCACCGCCCAGGTCTTCAGTGCCGCGCACGCCGAAACGGCTGCTGTTGTAACCAGAGTTCTTCAGCTGGGATTTGTCGCTGACAGAGCCAGTGCCTTTGGCGTAAGCCGCGTCAACCACACCGAACATAGTCACGGAAGATTGAGCGAAAGAAATGCCAGAAGCTGTCAAAACAGCCAGAGCAATCAGAGATTTTTTCATTGCAAGTTTCTCCAAGGTTAAACAAGGGCCCCGAATCAGATAGGTGTTCATCACCCGTCGAAACCCTGAGCCAACCTCCATATCCGGAAGGTTGTTTGTATTGCACCAGAGGCTTTGAGCTTCTCCAAGAAAATTAGCAAAGAAAAGGTTTTTTCGTTGCACTTGAGCAACACACCTGAGTACTTACCCTTGTTGGTTCCAATGATTTCAATAATTTATTCAATAAATTCAATGACTTTCAAACTCTCTTGAATGCGACACTTGATGTCAGTAAAGCGCCCAGCGCATAGCTTGTCAGCCGGATAAACACCCCCCATCAGGACTTATAGAGACTTGATTACACTTTCCCCATGCCCATGACCCCTCTGATTTTGGCCGCCGACAGCGCACTGCGGACTTTGTTTGCGCCGGCCCGCGCTGCTCGACCAGTGCCCGGATCCAGCGACACCGCGTTGGAGATGACCGACATCGAGCGGCGCGAGGCTGCCGCTTTGATGCGTGTCAACCACGTCGGGGAAGTTTGTGCCCAGGCGCTTTACACCGGACAGGCCCTGGCCTGCCGTGACCCGGCGCTGCGTGCCCAGTTGGCCGAAGCCAGCCGCGAAGAGACCGACCACCTGGCATGGACCCAGCAGCGACTTGCTGAGTTGAATGACCGCCCGTCGCTGTTGAACCCGCTTTGGTATGCCGGAGCGTTTGCCATTGGCTATGCCGCAGGCAAACTGGGCGGCGACAAGGTCAGCCTGGGGTTTGTGGTCGAGACCGAACGCCAAGTTGAGGCGCACCTGCAAAGCCACATGGACCTGCTGCCCGCCGCCGACACGGCCTCACGCGCCATCGTGGCGCAAATGAAGGCCGATGAAATCGCCCACGCCCAGATGGCCATGAAAGCCGGAGCAGCTCAATTGCCCACCCCGGTCAAATCGCTGATGAAGGTGGCCGCCAAACTGATGACCACGGTGGCGCACCGGATTTGAAGGTGGCTTGAGGCTGGGCCAGCGCTCAAACCACCTCGACCACCTCAAAACTGGTGGTGATTTCGGCCGTTTTGCCCAGCATGATGCTGGCCGAGCAGTATTTGTCGTGGCTCATGGCAATGGCGCGCTCCACGGCGCTGGGGGGCACCCCTTTGGCAGTGACGGTGAAGTGCATGTTGATGCGGGTGAATACTTTGGGATCGACCTCGGCACGCTCGCTGCTGATTTTGACGCTGCAGCCGCGCACGTCATGCCGCCCGCGTTTGAGGATCAGCACCACGTCATAAGCCGTGCAGCCCCCTGTGCCTGCCAGCAACATTTCCATGGGACGCGGGGCAAGGTTTTGACCGCCGTTTTCAGGCTTGGCGGCATCGGGGGCGCCATCCATGGCCACCATGTGGCCCGAGCCGGTTTCGGCCAAAAAGCCCATGCCTGAGCGGGTACCGGCAGCGCCGGTCCAGGTGACTGTGCATTCCATGTTGTATTTCCTTGTGTGCCCCTCCTGCTGAACGAAGGGATCTTGTGTGGTCTTGGAGGTGGTCAACTTTACAAGTTTTTGCACATTGAGACACTCAACTTGCTGCAATGCAACAAAAACAAACGTACAATTGCGAACAGGTGTGCTTTTTTGCACGCACCGTTTGTCTCCTCCACCCTCTGAAAAGGTGGATTTGCCCCAAGCCGCAAGGCTTGGGGCATTTTTTTTGCCCGTTATCATCAAGGCCATACTTTTTGAGGCGGCACGGCCAGTTCGTGACCGCTCTGGACATGACGACCCAACACCTGCAACCTGCCGATTACCTGATCAAGATCCTGAACGCCAAGGTTTATGACGTGGCCACCGAGTCGGCCCTTGAAACGGCCAAAAACCTGTCCCGCCGCCTGGGCAACCAGGTGCTGTTGAAACGCGAAGACCAGCAACCGGTGTTCAGCTTCAAACTGCGTGGGGCGTACAACAAGATGGCGCACCTGACGCCCGAGCAACTCAAAAAAGGCGTGATCTGCGCCTCGGCCGGCAACCACGCACAAGGCGTTGCACTCAGCGCCAGCAAACTGGGCACCCGCGCCGTGATCGTGATGCCCACCACCACGCCGCAAGTGAAGATCGACGCCGTCAAAGGCCTGGGCGGCGAGGTGGTGTTGTTTGGTGACAGCTATTCCGACGCCTACAACCATTCGGTGCTGCTGGAAAAGAAACAAGGCCTGACCTTTGTGCACCCGTTTGACGACCCGGACGTGATTGCAGGGCAAGGCACCATCGCCATGGAAATGTTGCGCCAGCACCAGGGTCCGCTGGATGCGGTGTTTGTCGCCATTGGCGGTGGCGGTCTGATCAGCGGTGTGGCCAATTACATCAAGGCGGTGCGCCCGGGTGTGAAAGTCATTGGCGTGCAGATGAACGACTCGGACGCCATGATCCAGTCGGTTGCAGCCAAAAAACGGGTGACTTTGGCCGATGTCGGCCTGTTCTCGGACGGCACGGCCGTCAAGCTGGTGGGCGAAGAGACCTTCCGCGTTTCCCGCAAGCTGGTGGACGAGTACATGACGGTGGACACCGACGCGGTGTGCGCAGCCATCAAGGATGTGTTTGTGGACACCCGCTCGATCGTGGAGCCCGCGGGCGCTCTGGCGGTCGCAGCCATCAAACAGTATGTGGCCACACACAAAACCAAAGGCCAGACCTATGCGGCCATTTTGTGTGGCGCGAACATGAACTTTGACCGCCTGCGCTTTGTCGCCGAACGGGCCGATGTGGGTGAAGAAAAAGAAGCGCTTTTTGCGGTGACGATCCCCGAAGAGCGCGGCAGCTTCAAACGCTTTCTGGAGCTGATTGGCAGCCTGCCGGGTGGCCCACGCAACGTGACCGAGTTCAATTACCGCATGAGCGATTCAGACCAGGCCCATGTCTTTTTGGGCTTGAGCACTTCCGCCAAGGGCGAAAGCAGCAAGATCACGGCCAAATTCAACAAGCACCAGTTCAAGGCGATTGACCTGACCCACGATGAGCTGGCCAAAGAGCACATCCGCCACATGGTGGGTGGGCACTCACAACTTTCGCAAGACGAGCGCCTGCTGCGCTTTGAGTTTCCCGAGCGGCCAGGGGCCTTGCTCAAGTTCCTGAGCCTGATGCGCCCGGGCTGGAACATCAGCTTGTTCCATTACCGCAACCAAGGGGCCGACTACGGCCGCATTCTGGTCGGCCTGCAGGTGCCGGTCAAAGACGACAAGGCCTTTGCCAAGTTTCTGCAAGCCCTGGGCTATCCGTATGCGGAAGAAACCAACAACCCGGCATACCGCCTGTTTTTGCGCAGCTGACTTGGCTCAGCTGAGCCAAGGGGCTGGCTGCGCCGCTTGAGCGCTGCGCATCCGCACCTTCAGGGCGCTTTGTCGGTCGAAGGCAGCGTCAGCGCAAACAAGCTGGGCCCATTGGCACTGGCCCCCATTTGGGCCTGGCGCTGGCTCAGGCTTTGCAAATACACCCCGTCGGACAGGGCTTGGCCCACGCGATAAGCCTTGGGGGGTTGACCGTCGATGGCGATCAAGGCGCTGCCTTGGCCCGAGGCATCGGCCACCACGCCCCACAACTGGTACCGGCCCGCCGGAACCAAGCCAGGTTCGGGCAACTGGCCTTTGACGCCCCAGACACGCAACAGGTGCGCATTTTGTTCAGCAGAGGTGTCCGCAGCCACAGTCCCGCCAACCGGCACCACAGACACCCGTGAAGCCGACTTTTCCTGCGGAAATTGGAGCACCCAAAACACCACGCTGGCTGCAGCAGCGCACCAAAGCGATGCCGTGATCAGCGGGGGCGACAGGGCTCGGCGTGCAAAAGCGGGTGTGGACAAGGACATGGGCGGATTATGATGGAAGCCATGCAAATCCTAGCCCCAAACTCAAGCCGCCGCTCGGCCCGTCGCCAACGCGGTTTCACCCTGATCGAGCTCATGGTCGTGCTGGCCATCATTGGCGTCCTGGCTGCGCTCATCGTGCCCAATGTGCTGGGCCGCGCCGACGATGCGCGCATCACTGCGGCCCGCACCGATGTCGGGAATTTGATGCAAGCGCTCAAACTCTACAAACTGGACAACCAGCGCTACCCCTCGGGCGCGCAAGGCCTGAATGCGCTGATTCTCAAGCCCACCACCGAGCCCGTGCCCGGCAACTGGAAGCCCTATCTGGACAAACTGCCCAACGACCCCTGGGGTCGCCCCTACCAATACATGAACCCCGGCATCAAGAGCGAGGTGGATGTGCTGTCCTTTGGCGCTGACGGTCAAGCCGGCGGTGAGGGCAACAATGCGGACATCGGCAGCTGGCAATAAACGCCCCGGCCACCCATCCCGCGGCTTCACCTTGCTGGAGTTGCTGGTGGTGGTTGCGCTGATCGCGGTGGCCACAGCGGGCGTTGGCTTGTCCCTGCGGGACACGGCCGACAGCGCCCTGGAACGCGATGCCGAACGTTTGGCCGCCTTGCTCGAAACCGGCCGCGCCCAAGCCCGCGCCAACGGCTTGCCGGTGGTCTGGCGCACGCAAGCCTCTGGCTTTGTGTTCGAGGGTTTTCCCCCGCCTGGATTGCCTCAAAAGTGGCTGAGCGACACCACCCGCGCAGCGCCCGATGCCGCCCTCACTCTGGGGCCAGAGCCCCTGATCGAGCCGCAGGCCCTGGCCTTGTCCAGCAGCACCCGACCCGATCGGCAACTGTGGTTGGTGACCGACGGTCTGCGGCCCTTCAAGGTGCAAAGCTCACCCGAACAGGGGGCGCGATGAGCCCGTGTGCCTGCGATAAACATGAAGACTTGTCGGCCCCCGAGCCGGGCTCCAGCTCGCAGCGCGGCTTCACCCTGATCGAGGTCCTGGTGGCTTTGGGCATCACCGCCATCGCGCTCATGGCCGGGCTGCAAGCCACGGGTTCACTCACCCGCAATGCCGAGCGCCAGACCGTGAGCATGCTGGGCCAGATTTGCGCCGAAAACGAACTCATCGCCCTGCGCTTGCGCAGGCAACTGCCCGACACCGGCAACCGCAGCATCGAATGCACCCAGGCCGGACGCCTGCTGCAAGTCGATGTGTCGGTGCGCCCCACGCCCAATCCCAACTTCAGGCGGGTCGATGCCCGCGTGCTGGACCAGGGCGACCACGTGCTGCAACTGTCCACCGTGATGGGGCGCAACTGATGCGCGCATGCCCCCGTACCCCCATGGGCATCACCCGCTCAGCCTCGCGTGGCTTCACCTTGATCGAGGTGCTGGTCGCCATCAGCGTGATGGCCTTGATGAGCCTGATGGCCTGGCGCGGGCTGGATGGCATGCTGCGCACCCAAAGCAGTCTGCAGACACGCTCGGACGACATCCGCAGCTTGCAAGCCGGGCTGGCCCAGTGGCAAACCGATCTGGACCAACTGGCCGAATTGCCTGGCACCCCCAGCTGGAGCTGGGACGGCAATGTGCTGCGCCTGACACGCCGAAACGCCGACGCGCCACCCGGTGCCGGGGCCACGCCCGGTGTGCGCGTGGTGGCCTGGACCTGGCGCAACGACCCCGGACGCCCCGGCGGTGGCGACTGGCAACGCTGGCAATCGGCCCCCCTCACACAACGCCAAGATTGGCAAACCGCCTGGAGCCTGGCGCAGCAATGGAGCCAGACCCCCGACCAGGCCACCCGCGCCGGACAAGTGCAGATCCACCCCCTGGCGGGCTGGCAACTGTTTGTGCACCGGGGCGGCAGCTGGACCAACCCCCTGTCCAGCGATGCCGTGACACCCGGCAGCAACCCGGGCAACGCCAACCCCGGCAACAGCACTGGCCCCAGCATCGGCACCGGCAACACCCCCGATGGCGTGCGCCTGGTGCTCAGCCTGCCCCACGGCCCATCGGGCAGCGGCGCGCTGACCCTGGACTGGGTGCGCCCCACCTTGTCGGGTGCACCAACATGAGCCCGACACGCAGCCTCACACGCCGCCCCCAGCACCGGCAACGCGGCGCGGCCTTGTTGACGGCCATGCTCACCGTCGCCCTGGTCACCACCCTGGCCAGTGCCGCCCTCTGGCAGCAGTGGCGACAAATCGAGATCGAGGCCGCCGAACGCGGCCGCAGCCAGACCGCCTGGATGATGACGGGCGCGCTGGACTGGACGCGCCTCATCTTGCGCGAAGACGCCATCTCGGCCCAGGGCGCGGGCGCTGACCACCTGGGCGAGCCCTGGGCCTTGCCGGTGCAGGAATCCAAGCTCTCGACCTTTTTGTCACAAGACCAGCAGTGGCGCGAAGGCGATGCCGAAGTCTTTCTGTCGGGCCAGATCACCGATGCGCAATCGCGCATGAACGTGATGAACCTGATCGAAGACGGCAAAATTTCGCCTTTTGTGATGGCCCGGTTTGTGGCCCTGTTCGAGCGCCTGCAGCTGCCCCAGGCCGAGTTGCAAACGCTCGCCAGCCAGTTGCTGGCCACCGTGCAAGACAGCCAGAACCAAGCCACAGCAGGCAAGGGCCCCTTGATGCCCCAGCAAACCGCACAGCTGGCCTGGCTGGGCCTGAGTGCGAACAGCCTGGCCGTGCTGCAAGACCACATCACCTGGCTGCCCGAGCCCACCCCCGTCAACCTGAACACCGCCTCGGCCGAAGTCTTGTCGGCCAGTCTGAGTGGCTTGGACCTGGCCTCGGCCCGCCAGGCCATCGCACAGCGCCAGCGCGCGCACTGGACCAGCCTGAACGCCGCCCGCGAAGCCTTGGGCGCGGCAGGTCTGCAGCTCAATGAAAAGCACCACAGCGTCCAGAGCCGCTACTTTGAAGTGCTCGGGCGCATGCGCATTGACCAGGTCATCCAGCAAGAGCTGGCCTTGGTGCGACGCGACGGCGGCCAAGTGCGCATGCTGTGGCGAGTCAGAAGCCCCCAGCAAAGTCACCCTGCGCCTCTACAATGATTCGCTCATGCGCACACTGATCATTCAACTGCCTCCCGGCCCCGTCAGCCCCGCCACGGTCTACCCCCATGCCGTGGTGCAGCCCGAACAGGCCGAGACCGCTGTGCGCCTGCAATGGTCCAGTGCGGCATTGCTGCCCGCAGCCGACCGCCAGACCGAAGTGATTGCCTTGCTGCCCGCCGCCAGCGTGTCATGGCACCGGGTCGAACTGCCGCCCGGACTGCACAAGCAGGCCTCGCGGCTGCAAGCCGCACTGCAAGGCCTGCTGGAGGACCGTCTGCTGGATGAACCCGGGCAATTGCACATGGCCCTGCAAACCGACTGGAAAGACAGCGCACGCCCCTGGGTCGCCGTGTGCGACCGCGCTTGGCTCCACAGCCATGTGCAGGCACTGGAGCAAGCGGGCTTGCCGGTGCACCGCATCGTGCCCGAGCTGTCGCCCGACGCCCCTGCTCCGACTGTCGCCACTGAGGCCGACGACGCCCAACCCTTGCGCATCACCGCGCTGGGCGATGCCAACACCGGCTGGCTGTGGGTCAGCCACCCTGAACGCGGCGTCTGGGGCCTGCCCATCCAGTCGGTGCGCCCTGGCAGCACCGTCCTGGGCTTGAGCGCCACAGAAACTACCCATGCCCAGCTGCAGGCTGAACCTGCCGTGGTGGCCTTGAGCTCGGATGCTTTGGGGCGTCCTGCCCGACTGATGCCGCCTGGACAGCACTGGATGGCAGCCATCGCCACCGGCTGGGACCTGGCCCAATTTGACTTGCGGGCCAACGCCCAGACCCGGCACTTGAAAAACTGGCAACGCGGCCTGAGCACGCTGTGGCGCAGCCCCGCCTGGCGTCCGGCCCGCTGGGGCTTGGGTATGCTGTTGGTGAGCCAACTGGTGGGCATTCAGGCCTGGGCCTGGAAAACGCGCGCCGACTGGCAAGCCGAGCAGCAAAGCTGGACACACATCCTGCGCGAAAGCTTTCCGCAAACCCAAGTGGTGGTCGATGCCCCCCTGCAAATGGCACGCGAAGTCGATCGCTTGCGACAATCGTCAGGCCAGTTGAACCCCACCGATCTGGAGGCCATGCTGTCGGCTTTGGGTCAGAGCCTGCCGGTCAGCGCGGCCGCCCCCCGCCAATGGACCTACCAGACCGGTCAATTGCGGCTGCAAAATTTCAAACCCAACACCAATGAGCAAGTCGCCGTGCAAAACGCTCTGCAAGCACACGGTTACCGGTTCATCGCCGAGGGGGATGGCTGGCTGATCTCGCCCGTGCCTCGCAAGGAGGGCACGCCATGAGCGCCGCCACATCCAGCCTGGCCGCCCTGCGCAGTGCGTTGCACCAAGCCTGGTCCCAACGCAGCCCGCGCGAACAACAACTGCTGAGCCTGGCCACTGCGGTGGTGCTGCTGGCCGCCTTGTGGAGCCTGGCCCTGGCACCGGCCTGGCGCACCTGGCAAGAAGCCCCCGAGCGCCAGACCCGTCTGGACGCCAAAACCCAGCACATGCGGCAACTGCAAGCCCAGGCCAAAGGTCTGCAAAAAGCCAGCCCGATCACCCGCGCCGAAGCCCTCCAATGGCTGGAGTCCAGTGTCAAGGACCTGGGGCCGGGTGCCAAAATTCAGGCTCAAGGCGAACGCGCCACCCTGAGCGTGGAAGCCGCTCCTGCCGCCCCCATGGCCCGCTGGCTGAGTCAGGCGCGTGAGCGGGCACAGGCCCTGCCACTGCAAGCCCAGCTGCAACAAACACAGCCCGCCGCCAAAGGCCCTGCTTCCCCGGCCGGCCCATCGGCCACGGCCGCTGTGGCGCCATCGGACAAAGCCGCAGACGTTCACTGGCGCGGCACCGTGGTCTTGCGTTTGCCGGGAACCCCATGACAACCCGCTTGGCCCATTCGCCCGCGCGTGCACACCGGTCCTGGCGGCATGCCGTCTGGGGTGCCCTGCTGGGCCTGGCGGTGGCCACTGTGGTCTGGGCCCCGGCCCGCTGGCTGGCCTGGGGCGTGGCCCAAGCCAGCCAGGGACAGGTGCAATTGCTGGACCCACGCCACAGCGTGTGGACCGGCTCTGCACAGCTGGTGCTCAGTGGCGGCAGCGGCAGCCGCAACCCGCAAGCCCTGCCGGGCCGGCTGAGCTGGCAAATCCAGCCCACATGGGCAGGCCTGCGCCTTGTCTGGCAGGCCGAATGCTGCATGCCCCAAGCGGCCAGCTTGCAAGTGCAAGCGGGCCTGTCCACCCTGACGCTGCAAATCAACGACCACCGTTCGCAGTGGCCCGCGGCCTTGCTGACCGGGCTGGGTGCGCCCTGGAACACCTTGCAAGCCGAGGGTCAACTGCTGTTGCACACCGAGGCCCTGCAGCTGCACTGGTCACAAGGCCGCATGCAAATGCAGGGGCAGGCCCTGCTGGACGTGCAACAGCTGTCCTCGCGCTTGAGCACCCTCAAGCCCATGGGCAGTTACCGCCTCCAACTGGCGGGCACGCCCGAGGGCACCGCCACCCCCAGCCTGCAGCTGAGCACCTTGCAAGGCCCCTTACTCATGAGCGGGCAAGGCCAATGGGTAGGCCAGCGCCTGCGCTTCACGGGTGAAGCCAGCGCGCAAGAGGGGCACGAAGCCGCACTGTCCAATTTGCTGAACATCATGGGCCGCCGACAAGGCTCGCGCAGCCTGCTCTCTTGGGGCTGAACCCCACTCCAACGTTGCACCCTGACACACCATGAACGCCACCCCCAACTCCGCGAGCCACATCCTGTCCATTTTGAAACCTGGTCACTGGCACCTGATGGCCCTGGCCGTGGTCTGCCTGACCGCCCCTTGGGCGCAGGCGCAAGACAAGCCCATGGCCACCCCACCCGCGCTGAAAGCGCCTCGCAAAGAACCGGTCACGCTCAACTTTGTGAACGCCGAAATCGAGGCGGTGGCCCGCACCCTGGCAACCTTGTCGGGCTACAACGTGGTGGTCGATCCCCGCGTCAAAGGCACGATGTCCCTGTCCAGCAACCTGCCCGTGCCGCCAGCCCAGGCCCTGCGCCTGTTTGCCGCACAGCTGCGCACCCAGGGCTTTGCGCTGGTCGAGTCGGCGGGGCTCTACACCGTGGTGCCCGAAGCCGAAGCCAAACTGCAAAGCAGCGCCGTGTCCGCAGGTGCCGTGCCCGCCAGCAGCGGACAGATCGTCACGCAAATCTTCAAGCTCAACCACGAGAACGCCAACAACCTGGTACCGGTGTTGCGCCCACTCATCAGCCCGAACAACACCATCAACGTCAACCCCGGCACCAACGCCTTGGTGATCACCGACTACAGCGACAACCTGCAGCGCCTGGGCCGCATCATCGCGGCGCTGGATGTGGCCAATGCCACCGGGGTCGAGGTGATCCGGCTCAAACATGGCATTGCCGGCGACCTGGCCCCCATGGTGCAGCGCTTGATCGATTCGGGCGCTGCCGCCGGTGCCCCGGCCGCACAAGGCCAGTCAGACACCTCGTTCAAGACCACCGTGTTGTCTGAAGTGCGCACCAATTCGCTGATCGTTCGCGCCGCCAACCCTGCACGCGTGGCCCTGGTGCGCAACCTGGTCGACCAACTGGACCAGCCCAGCGCCACCGGCGCAGGCGCGGCCAGCGGCAACATCCATGTGGTGTACCTGAAAAACGCCGACGCCACCAAGCTGGCCACCACCTTGCGCGCCGCCATCGCGGGTGAATCGCGCAGCACTTCGACCCTGCCCACCAGCACCATGACGGGCAGCACCGGCACACCCGCAAGCCCAGCCAGTGGCAGCCTGGGCGGCAGCGCCGCACCGTCCACCGGCGGTCAAATCCAGGCCGACCCGGCTACCAACGCCCTCATCATCACCGCGCCAGAGCCGCAATACCGCCAACTGCGCGCCGTGATCGACATGCTCGACCAGCGGCGTGCCCAGGTGTTTGTCGAAAGCCTGATCGCCGAAGTCAGCGCCGACAAGGCCGCCGAATTTGGCGTGCAGTGGCAAGGCCCGGTGGGCAACAAAGGCGATACCAACATCGGCTTGCTCGGCACCAACTTCAGGGTGGCCGGTGCCAACATCATCTCGCTGGCCACCCAGGCGGCCAGCGGCGCGATAGCCCCCTCGGCCGGGCTGAATGTGGGCGTGGCCCACCAGTCCAATGGCGTGTATGTGCTGGGTGCGCTGGCGCGTTTTCTGCAATCCAACGGCGATGCCAATGTGCTGTCCACGCCCAATTTGCTGACCCTGGACAACGAAGAAGCCAAGATCGTGATTGGCCAGAACGTGCCTTTTGTCACCGGCCAATACACCGCCAACAACAGCAACAGCGGTGCGGTCAACCCATTCCAGACCATCGAGCGCAAGGACGTGGGCCTGACGCTGCGGGTCAAACCCCAGATCAGTGAAAACGGCACCGTCAAGATGCAAATCTTTCAGGAGGTCAGCAGCATCGACAGCAAAAGCTCGACCTCGGCAGGCCTGATCACCAACAAACGCTCCATCGAATCGAGTGTGCTGGTGGAAGACGGCTCCATCGTGGTGCTGGGCGGCTTGTTGCAAGACGACACCAGCAACAGCCAGGAAAAAGTGCCTGGCCTGGGCGACATCCCTTTCTTTGGCAACCTGTTCAAGGCCGAAGCACGCAGCCGCAAGAAAACCAACCTGATGGTGTTCCTGCGCCCGGTGGTGGTGCGCGATGGCGCAGCCACCGAAGCCCTGTCGCTGGGCCGTTACGAGCAAATGCGCCTGAACCAGATGGGCTTTCAGCCCCAGGCCACAGGCCCCTTGCCCGTGCCGGGCTCGGCCGTGCTGCCCCCCTTGAATGGCACTGCACCGGCCACGCCAGGCAGCGCAACGGCCGCCCCCAACGCCGTCAAGCCCTGATTTCGCCATGCGCTACCCCCTGCCTTATGCCTTTGCCCGCAGCCACCGCCTGCTGCTGGAAGACGACCACCAAGGCCTGAGCCTCTGGCTTTGCGAGGACAGCGACCGCTCGGCGCTGTCCGAAGTCACACGCAAGTTTGCCGCGCAGGGCTTGCAAATACAGCACAGCGCCAGCGCCGAATTAACGCAGCGCATCAGCCAGGCCTATTCGGGTGGACAAGCCCACAGCAGCTCCAGCGCCGCCGCCGTGGTCAACGAGGTCGAATCCGAAGCCGACCTCTCGCGCATGATGCAGGACCTGCCTGCGGTGGAAGACCTGCTCGAAGCCAGCGACGACGCGCCCATCATCCGCATGCTCAACGCCTTGCTCACGCAGGCCGCACGCGACGGCGCCAGCGACATCCACATCGAACCGTATGAGCGCCATTCGAGTGTGCGTTTTCGCATCGACGGCACGCTGCGCGAAGTTGTACAACCGAACCGGGCGCTGCACGCTGCACTGATCTCGCGCCTGAAAATCATGGCCGAACTCGACATTGCCGAAAAACGACTGCCGCAAGACGGCCGCATCAGCCTGCGCTTGGGCTCACGCGCGGTCGATGTGCGCGTGTCCACCCTGCCCAGTGCGCACGGCGAGCGCGCTGTGCTGCGCCTGCTGGACAAGAGCGAAGCGCGGCTCACGCTCGAAGCGGTGGGCATGCAGGGCCGCGTCTTGCAGCAGGTGGACCAGTTGATCCACCAACCACACGGCATCCTGCTGGTGACCGGCCCCACCGGTTCGGGCAAAACCACCAGCCTGTATGCCGCCTTGCAGCGGCTGGACGCCACGCGCAACAACATCATGACGGTGGAAGACCCGATTGAATACGAGCTGCCGGGCGTGGGCCAGACGCAAGTCAATGCCAAGATCGATTTGACCTTTGCCAAGGCCCTGCGCGCCATCCTGCGGCAAGACCCGGACGTGATCATGATCGGCGAGATCCGCGACTTTGAAACCGCGCAAATCGCCATCCAGGCTTCCTTGACAGGCCACCTGGTGCTGGCCACGCTGCACACCAACGACGCAGCCAGTGCCGTCAACCGCCTGATCGACATGGGGGTGGAGCCGTTTTTGCTCAGCTCGTCGCTTTTGGGCGTGCTGGCCCAGCGCCTGGTGCGCAAGCGCTGCACCGCCTGCCACGGCGTGGGATGCGACGCCTGCGGCCAAACCGGTTATGCCGGGCGCACCGGTATTTTTGAACTGCTGGTGGCCAGTGACGACATCAAGGCCCAGATCCACAACCGCGCCGCCGAAGCCGATTTGCGCGCCACCGCGCTGGCCCAAGGCATGGTGCTGATGCGGGACGATGGCCAACGTCTGGTCGATGCGGGCATCACCAGCGCCGAAGAACTGCTGCGCGTCACACGCGACTGAAGGGCATCGGCCATGCACCACCGTCCATCGCTTGCAGGCAAGCTCCTACAAAAAACAAAAACTCGGTCCCCTGCAGGAGACTGCCTGCTGGCGATGTGCGTCTGGGCCGCAGGCCTGGGGCTTGCACACGCACAGGACGTGGTCCCTTCGCCCTCCAAGACCGAAACGCCCCCCAGCGATGCACCCGCCCACCGCTGGCGCTACACCTTGGGCCTGAAGCTCAAATCTAGTGACGCCACCGACGGCAGCAAAGACCTGTCACTTCGGCCCGTGCTGGGCTTGCGCTACGGCCGCTGGCGTTTGGGCTATGCCACGGGGGACGAGTGGCTCAAATTCAGTGGCTATCGCAAGGAAGCCAACGTGGCTTACGAATTGCGCGACGACGAAAAACTCAACATCGCCTTGTCTGCACGCGTGCAAAACCTCCAGGACAACAGCAGTTTCGACGGCTTTGCCTCAGGCAAAAACACCTTGCGTGCCCGCGTCAGCGTCGGCTACCAGCTCAACAGCCGCTGGGCCCTCGGCAGCGATGTCACGCAAGACCTGATGAACCGGGGCGACGGCACCACTTTGTCCTTGGGCCTGTCGCATTTGTGGCCTTTGAGCGACCACAGCTCGCTGAGCCTGAGCGGCGGTGCCACCTGGGCCACGGGCCAGCACTGGGCCACCCAATGGCGCACTCAACCTGAACCATCCGGTGGCTGGCACGCGGGCCTGGGCGAGTTGGGGCTGGGCCTGAGTTACCGCTACGCCATCACCCCCCAATGGGCCTGGTTTGGCACTTTGGGCACCTCCCGCCACCTGGGCCAGGTCGACGACATCAGCCCCAGCAAACTCAGCTGGAACGGCCAGATCGGCCTGCTTTACTTCAGCCGCTGAAACCCCATGCCCGCTTACCGTTTTGAAGCCCTGCAAGCCGATGGTGCACTGCGCAAAGGCACTGTGGAAGCCGACAGCCTGAAAACCGCCCGCAGCCAACTGCGCACGCAGTTGCTGGTGCCGCTGGTGGTGGAAGCCATCGCTTCAGGTTCGGCCACCGACGCGGCCAGCGCCCTGCCCTGGTGGCAGCGCCCCATCGGCAGCAGCCGCGCCTTCAGCACCAGCCAGCGCGCCGTGTGGACAAGGCAACTGGCCGGTCTGGTGGGCAGCGGCCTGCCCATCGAGCGTGCCCTGGCGGCCCTGACCGAAGAGGCCGAAGACGACAAACAGCGCCACCTGATGGCCGCCATTCGCGCCGAAGTCAACTCGGGCAGCACGCTGGGTCGGGCGCTGGCGCAATTTCCGCGCGAGTTTCCCGCGATTGACCGTGCGGTGATTGCGGCCGGCGAGCAAAGCGGCCACTTGCCTGATGTGCTGAACCAGCTGGCCAACGACCTCGAAGACCAGCAGCTGCTTCGCTCCAAGCTGCTGTCGGCTTCGCTCTACCCCGCCATCGTGAGCCTGGTGGCCCTGGCCATCGTGATTTTTCTGGTCACCTCGGTGGTGCCGCAAGTGGCCGGGGTGTTTGCGGGCAGCAAACGGTCCCTGCCCGGCCTCACGGTGGCCATGCTGGCCATCAGCGACTTTGTGCGCAGCTGGGGTTGGCTGATTTTGCTGCTGCTGCTCGGGGGGGTGCTGGCCTTCCGGCTGGCCATGCGCCGGGCCACCTTGCGCCTGCGCTTTGATGCCGCCTGGCTGCGTCTGCCCCTGATCGGCCGCTTGGCGCGAGGCTACAACAGCGCCCGCTTTGCCTCCACGCTGGCCATGCTCACCGCCGCTGGCGTGCCCATCCTCAAGGCACTGCAAGCCGCGGCCGACACCCTGTCCAACCAGGCGTTGCGGGCCGACGCACTGGAGGCGCTGGTGCGGGTGCGCGAAGGCGCGCCACTGGGCACGGCGCTGGCGCAAAACGCCCGCTTTCCGGGATTGCTGTCCATGTTTGCCCGGCTGGGCGAACAAACCGGCCAGTTGCCGGTGATGCTGCAGCGTGCAGCGCAGCAGCTCTCGTCCGAGGTGCAGCGACGCGCCATGGCCCTGGCCACCGTGCTGGAGCCCTTGCTGATCGTGGCCATGGGCGGCATGGTCATGCTGATCGTGCTGGCGGTGCTGATGCCCATCATGCAATTGAACCAGTGGGTCAAATGAGCACGGTGGTCATGCCCGAGGATGACAACCCGACGCTCACGAGAAATGACAAACTTTCTCTAAAGGAATAAACCATGCCCGCATCGCTTGAAGGTCAGTTGGTGGTGGCGATCTCGTCGCGTGCCCTGTTTGATTTCGAAGAAGAAAACCAGGTCTTCGAGCAAGGCGATGACCGCGCCTACATGCAGCTGCAACTGGGCCGCCTGGAAGAACCCGCCAAACCCGGCGTGGCGTTTTCGCTGGTGCGCAAGTTACTGGCCTTCAACGATGCCAACGCGCAGCGGGTCGAAGTCGTCATTCTCTCGCGCAACGACCCGGTCTCGGGCATGCGCGTGTTCCGCTCGGCGCAGCACTACGGCCTGCCCATCCAGCGCGGCAGTTTCACCCGGGGGCAGCCGCCATGGCGTTACCTCAAACCCCTGAACGCCAACCTGTTTTTATCGGCCCATTTGTCCGACGTGCGCGCGGCCCTCGATGCCGGTGTGCCGGCTGCGCAGGTCTACCCGCATTCGGCCTTGGCGTCCGAAGCGCATCCGCACGAAGTGCGCATCGCTTTTGACGGCGATGCGGTGCTGTTTTCGGACGAAGCCGAACGCGTGTTTCAGGCCCAGGGCCTGTCGGCCTTTCAGGCCCACGAGCGCGACAAGGCCGGACAACCCTTGCTGGCAGGCCCTTTCAAGCCCCTGCTGGCGGCCTTGCACCGCTTGCAACAAGAAGGCACGCCCGCCATGCGCATCCGCACCGCACTGGTCACGGCCCGCAGCGCACCGGCGCACGAACGCGCCATCCGCACGCTGATGGACTGGAACATCGAGGTGGACGAGGCCATGTTTCTGGGCGGCTTGCCCAAGGGCGAATTCCTGCGCGAGTTCGAGCCCGACTTTTTCTTCGATGACCAGACCGGTCACATCGAATCGGCAGCACGCCATGTGCCCTCGGGCCATGTGGCCTCTGGCGTGTCCAACCCGGCTTGAATCCTCAGGCTTGAACCCTCAGGCTTGAACCCTCAGGCCCTGTTGTTTTGTGAGAACCCAATTTGGGGGGAGCCTGGTTTTTGTAGGAGCCAGCCTGCTGGCGATGTGCCGGTTTGTGCTTCACCACCATCGCTTGCAGGCAAGCTCCCACAAACATCCACATCCACAACCACAACCACAACCATCTTCAAGCAGCAGCCCTGATTTTTGTGAGCGCGAAGTTTTGTGAAAGCCCCAGTTTTTGTGAGAACCAAATTTTGGGAGGAGTCAGGTTTTTGTAGGAGCCAGCCTGCTGGCGATGTGCCGGTTTGGCCTCACCCGCCATCGCTGGCAGGCAAGCACCCACAAACAAAGTCACTTTTTCTCGACATACGGCGTCACCGATTTGGCGTCCATGCGGTAACCGGCCACACCCATGTGCGAATCGGTTTTGGTGGCGCTCAGGGCACCCGTGATCCAGACCGTGTCCATCGAGCGAAAACGCTTGACAGGCTTGTCCAGCAACACATGCACGATCTGGTTGGCCGGGGGCGGTGGCGAGTGCACACAGGCGCCAAAATAAGGCACCAGCAAAAACTCCTTGACGCCCTCCGGCAACTCCTCCAGCGGCACCAGATAACCCGGCAGGCGCACACTTGGCCCCAACATCAAGGGGTTGATGGGCGCGTTGTCCCACATCTGGCGCATTTTTTTCAGCGCCTCCTCGGCCTTGGGGTCGTTGTCCTTGAGCTTGTCCAGATTCAAGGCCTTGAGATCTTTGTAAGGGTCCCAGCCGGCAGGAATCAGATTTTCCCAGCCAATGGTGCGCACCGGCCCTGGCGTGCTGGCCCCGGCAGGCGCGGCTTCGCCGCCCAAAGCGGGCTGCACCTGCGGCACCAGCTCACGGGCTGTCTCGCGCACGCTTTGCGCCGGGGCGGACAGCGCCCACAAGCTGCCCAGCAACACGCCCGCCGTCCAAAATGTCGACATTTTTTTCATTCCCTCACTCCCATTCCCTGTTGGCATTGAGCCTCCCATTTTCAGGCCACAACATCACACCCGTGGCGACAAACCATCGGCCAAAGACAGTCGGTATGCACGCCAGGCCGGCCCCAGACTGGCCAGCATGCCCGCCAGCAACACCGCCCCCATCTGCAAGCGGATGCCCAGCGCGCTTTGCAACCAAGTCGCCCCCAGCAACATGCCCGTTTGCGCCAGCAGCACACCCAACAACACACCGGCACCCGTGACCCACAAGCCTTCCAGGGTGAGCAAGCCCAGCACATGGCGCGGCGCAGCGCCCACGGCACGCAACACGGCCAATTCGCGGCGGCGCTCATTCAGGCCCGCCAGCACCACCGCCATGAGCGAGACCACGCTGACCAGCGCCACCAGGGCCGACACCGCCAGCAAAGCGTTTTCACCCAAGCCCAACACCGACCACAGCTCGCCCAAAGCCACACCGGGCATGACGCCCATCAGGGCTTCGGCTTCGTACTGGTTGACAAAGCGCTGCACATTGAACACCGCCGCCCGGCTTTTCAGGCCCACCAAAGCGGCCGTGACCTCTTTGGGCTCCAGCTTGAATTTGCGCGCCTGTTCGGCCGGGATATTCCCGCCCGGCATGGGCGTGCCCGCCACCCAATCGAGGTGCAGGGCTTCCAGCGCTTGCAGGCTGACGTGCACGGTGCGGTCCACCGGGGTGCCGGTGGGGGCCAAAATGCCCACCACCTTGAAGGGCTTGTCGGCGTGCTCGTCCACCTGTGTGTCGGTCGCTTCATGCGCATGGTCGTGGTCATGCATGCCATGGCCCAAGGTGATGCTTTGGCCCAGGCCATAGCCCATCTTGCGCGCCACCTCGGCCCCGATGACCGCCTCGTACAAACCATCGAGCGTGTCGGCAAACGCTGCCCCTTGCTGCAACACCAGAGGCTGTTTGTCGCCATGGGCAAAGTGCTTGAAATAAGCGGCCGTGGTGCCCAACACCGGATAGCCCCGGTGCGAATCGCCCAGGCTCAGCGGCACCACCCACGACACCGAGCGGTGCTGCGCCAGGGCGCGCACGCTGTCCATGCTCATGCTTTGCGGCACGCTGCCGATGTGGAACACCGAAAACAGCATCAGCTGCACCGGGCTGCTGCGCGCGCCCACAATCAGGTCGACCCCGCTGACCGATTGCGCAAAGCTGGTGCGAATGTCGTGGCGCAAACGCTCCAAAGTCCACAACAAAGCGGTGGCCAGCGCCAGCGAAACCACCACCCAAACCAAGGTGCTGCGGCGGTTCCAGGCGCTGCGCCGGGCGATGCCGAGCAGGCTGTTCATGCGCCCACCCCGGCTTGTTGCAGCGCGGGCAAGGACCACTGCACGTCAAAACGCGCGGCTTGCTGCTCGTCGTGGCTCACACACACCAAGGTGCTGCCCGCATCGCGCGCAGCCTGCAGCAAGACATCCATGAAGCCATGACGCAAGGCTGCGTCGAGCGCCGAGGTGGGTTCGTCGGCCAGAATCAATTCGGGCTGGCCCATCAAGGCTCGAGCTGCGGCCACGCGCTGCTGCTGGCCGACCGACAAGGCAGCGGCAGGGCGCCCCCACAGCTCGGACGTCAAACCCATGCGCTGCAGCCAGTGTTGTGCCGAGGCTTCGGGGCCACCCGCGTCCTGACAGCGCCCACGCCGCAAGGCTGAAAAGCGGCACGGCAAGGTCACGTTGTCCAGCACACTCATGTAAGGCAACAAATTGAACTGTTGAAAGATCACGCCCACATGGTCGGCCCGAAAGCTGTCGCGCTGACCCGCCTTCAAGGCCGCCCAGTCTTGTCCCAGCAAGGACACGCGGCCCTGCTGCGGCGACAACACGCCGGCCAGCAAGCCGAGCAAGGTGCTTTTGCCGCAGCCACTGGGGCCATGCAAAAAAACGGTTTGGCCCGCTGCCAGATGCAAGGGTCCCAGGGCCAAGGTATCGGCACCCGCCCGGGTCCATGCAAAGCGCAATGGCTCGATGTCGATCACGAAGCTCTCCCTGTATTGACGCGGCAATATACCCCGTCAATCGGGCACGGTGATCTTTCTCCTGCTTTCGCGCCGGGCAATCCACACCGTGGCCCACAAAATCACAAAAGCCCCCAGCCAGGTCGACTGGCTGGGTACATCACCAAACATCAACCAACCCAGCAAGGACGCCCAGACCAGGTCCAGAAAACGCAGCGACTGGGTGGCCGAAATGTCCGACAAGGCAAAGGCCCGCGTGAGGCAGTAGTGGGCCACCGTGCCCAACACACCGGTGGCGGCAAAAGCCAGCCATTGCAGGGGCGTGGGCATTTGCCAATGAAACCAAGCCATGGGCGCGCTGAGCAAGGTGACCGTCAAGGCTTGCCACAGCACAATCACGCCGGGTTTTTCATAGCGCGTCAGGGCTTTGGTGATCAAAAACGAAGCGGCAAACACCGGCGAAGATGCCAGCATGACCAGGTTGAACCAACCGCCGTCGCCAGACATTTTGGGCAACACCACCACCATCACCCCGGCAAAGCCGATGAAGGCGGCGATCCAGCGGTCGCGGCGCATGGGCTCACCCAAAAACCAGGCCGCCCCCAGCATGATGAAAATCGGGCCCGTGAAGCCAATGGCGGTGGTGTCGGCCAGCGGCATGTGCGGCAAGGCCGCAAACCACAACACGCAGCCCAGGGTGTGCACGCCGCCGCGCCAAAACTGCCCGACCATGTTGACGGGCTTGTAGCTGCGCCAGCCCTGGCGAGCCACCCAAGGCAAGATCACCAGCAAGCCAAACAGATAACGCAAAAACAGCACCAACTGATCGTCCAGCTGCAGGCTCAGTCGCCGGGAAATGGCGTTCATCACCGAGAACAACACCCCACCCAGCACCATCCAGACCATGCCCCGCACAGCCGCAGGCCAGGCGTCAAACGTGCGCAAGCCGCGCCGATGGGCCAAGGACCACTGGCGCGGCAGGGAGAAAAAGGGTTTGCGCGGCTTCATGCCGCCCCGAGAGTCAAAGGGTGAATCACCCTTTCATCTTAAGCTCACGGGCAGCACCTGCCCGTCGCTTGGGTTACCCCGCTCGCCTGCCCTGCAGGCGATGGCTTCACGACGCGCTGTTTTGCAACGCTGCGATGCGCTCTTCAATGGGTGGGTGGGTGCTGAACAACTGGCCAATGCCACCGGCAATGCCCATGGCGGCCATGCTCTTGGGCAACTCTGCCGTGTGCACGCCCCCCAAACGGGCCAGGGCGTTGATCATGGGCTGCTTGCGGCCCATGAGTTGGGCGGCACCCGCGTCGGCGCGGAACTCGCGCTGACGGCTGAACCAGGCCACGATGATGGCGGCGACAAAGCCCAACAAAATGTCCATCACGATGGTGGTGATCATGTAACCGATGCCCGGGCCGCTGCTTTCCTCGTCATTGCGTCGCAAGAAGCTGTCCACCGCATAGCCGACCACGCGGGAGATGAACACCACAAAGGTGTTCATCACGCCCTGAATCAGCGTCATGGTGACCATGTCGCCGTTGGCGATGTGCGCGACTTCGTGGCCGATCACGGCTTCGACTTCTTCGTGCGTCATGTTTTGCAGCAAGCCGGTGGACACGGCCACCAGGGCCGAGTCGCGAAAAGCGCCGGTGGCAAAGGCGTTGGGGTCACCTTCAAAAATGCCAACTTCGGGCATGCCAATGCCCGCCTTGTCAGCGAACTTGCGCACGGTGTCCACAATCCAGGCCTCGTCGGCATTGGCGGGCTGGGTGATGACCTTGACGCCGGAGGTCCACTTGGCCATGGGCTTGCTGATGAGCAAGGAGATGATGGCACCACCAAAGCCCATGATGAGCGCGAAGCCCAGCAAGGCCCCCAGGTTCAGACCATTGGCCGTCAAAAAGCGGTTCACACCCAGCAGGTTGGCCACAATGCCCAGCACGACCACGACGGCCAGGTTGGTCAGGACAAACAGAAAAATACGTTTCATGAAGTGTTTCTCTTTCAGCCCGAAAGACGCGGGCACGCGATGCGAATGGTAGGGGCTCAGCCTCCAAAATCAAGGGGCTGGGTGGATTTCCGGATTGGCGTACGGTTTTTCCGTGCGCTGTTTGGCGCGGCGCGGGCGGAACACGCTGACGTCTTCATAAAAGACCGGGTCAGCATTGTCAGGCCACCAAGTCGGCACCCCCAAAATGGGCAAGGGACTGAAAGGTTTGCCTGACAATTTCTCGGCCGTCAGGTCCCCGGCCAGCCAGGCATCGATCTGGTCGTGCGGCACTTCGCCGGGCACGCGCCACAAATGCACCGTGATCGACTTGTAGGGCTGCACCAGTTTTTCGAGGGCCGCATGGCCAAAGGCCCACAGCCGGGTGTGACGCCATTCTTCGCGCCGCGTCACCAAGGCCTCAGACCATTGATGGGCCGTCAAGGCTTGCCACAAGGCATCTGAGGGTTGAATCAGCCAGGCGTTTTCATCAAACACCGTGGCCGCATCGCGCACCGCGCCGCGCACCTGGCCCACCCCGGCACGGGCGATTTCTGCACCTTGCAGACGGTTGAGCTGGCGCTTGGCCTGCGGAAAATGCATCCAGCACAAGGCGTTGAAAAAATCGTGCAGCCCTTCGCGGGTGGGCACCTGATCATGGGCAAAGATGAAGTCTTCGTAGGCTTGGCCCTCGGGCAAATCGGCTTGCGGCACAAAGCCCACAGGGGCCAAACCCACCTCGCTCAGGGCTTGGGGCTGGGGCACCCCCGCCGCCACACGCTGGGCAATGGCTTGCCCCACAGGCCGCCAATCGGCCAACCAAGGCGCGGCCCAGTCGATGTCGGCCACACCCAAGGCATTGACCGACTCGCAACGGCAGCCGGGCCGATTTGGGCTGACAGGCTGACTCAGAGCTTCACCATGCGCCACGGCAAGCTTTCACCCGAACGCAGGGGCTTGAGTTCGGCCTCGCCAAAGGCAAAGCTTTCGGCAGGCGTCCAGCTTTCGCGGCGCAAAGTGATCGTGCCCGTGTTGCGCGGCAAGCCGTAAAAGTCTGCGCCATTGAAGCTGGCAAAGGCTTCGAGCTGGCCCAATGCGCCCACTTGGTCAAAGGCCTCGGCATACATCTCGATGGCCGCGTGCGCGGTGTAGCAACCAGCGCAACCACTGGCGTGTTCTTTCAGATGCGCCGGGTGCGGCGCACTGTCGGTGCCCAAAAAGAAACGGGCGTTGCCGCTGGTGGCCGCTTGCACCAGCGCCAGCCGGTGGGTTTCGCGCTTGAGCACGGGCAGGCAGTAGTAGTGCGGGCGCATGCCCCCCAAAAACAGGGCGTTGCGGTTGTAAAGCAGGTGGTGCGCGGTCAAGGTCGCGCCCAGGTTCGCATCGCCTTCGGCCACGTACTGCGCGGCTTCTTTCGTGGTGATGTGCTCCATGACAATTTTCAGGCCCGGAAAATCGCGGCGCAGCGGGATCAATTGCTGCTCGATGAACACCGCTTCACGGTCAAACAGATCAATGTCGGACGAAGTGACTTCGCCGTGCACCAGCAGCAACACGCCTTCGCGCTGCATGGCTTCGAGCACAGGGTAAATTTTGCGCAGGTCGGTCACCCCCGCGTCGCTGTTGGTGGTGGCACCCGCCGGGTACAGCTTGCAGGCGACCACGCCTGCGGCTTTGGCGCGGGCAATTTCGGCAGGCGCCAGGTTGTCCGTCAGGTACAAGGTCATGAGTGGCTCAAAGGCCATGCCCGGGGGCACAGCGGCCATGATGCGGCTTTTGTAGGCCAGCGCCTGCTCGGCGGTGGTCACCGGCGGCTTGAGGTTGGGCATGATGATGGCGCGGCCAAACTGCGCGGCGGTGTGCGGCACCACCACATTCAGGGCGGCGCCGTCGCGCACATGCAGGTGCCAATCGTCGGGGCGGGTGAGGGTGAGTTCTTGTGTCATGGGCCGTATTGTCCCAAATCGGCCAAAGCCCCTGAAAAGTGCACGCCAGCCCGCTGTGCACCCCAAACGTGCCCCTTGAATAGCCATTTTGGTGCCCCGTCAGCTCGGTGATTACCCGTGTTGAAGGGCTATTTTTTTCATGCAAAATGATCGTTTTAAATTGTTGAGGTTAATTCATGAAAATGATCCGTTCCCTGATTCAGCGCCCCTTGCTGGCCGCCTCTTTGCTGGCCGTGATGGGCTCCGTTGCAACCCCCGCCTTTGCAGGCAAAACCCTGGACGCCATCAAGTCGCGCGGCATGCTGAACTGCGGCGTGAACCCCAGCTTGCCTGGCTTTGCTGCGGCAGACAGCCAAGGCAACTGGACCGGTCTGGACGTGGACGTGTGCAAGGCCGTGGCCGCCACCGTGTTGAACGATGCCGCCAAAGTCAAGTGGACGCCCCTGAACGCCACACAACGCTTTGCCGTGTTGCAAGCGGGCGAAATCGACATCCTGTCGCGCAACACCACCTGGACGCTGAACCGCGACGCCTCGCTGGGCCTGCACTTCACCGGCACCACCTACTATGACGGCCAAGGCTTCATGGTGACCAAAAAGTCCAAGATCACCAGCGCCAAGAGCCTCAAGGGTGCCACCGTGTGCGTGCAATCGGGCACCACAACCGAGAAGAACCTGAACGACTACTCCAAGGTCAACAAGCTCAACATCAAGCCCGTGGTGTTTGACACCCAGGAAGCCACCAACAAGGCTTACTTTGCAGGCCGCTGCCAGGCTTACACCACCGACGCCTCGGGCCTGGCCTCGGTGCGCAACAAGGAAGCCACCAACCCCGATGACCACGTCATCTTGCCCGACCTGATCTCCAAAGAACCCCTTGGCCCCAGCGTGCGCCGGGGTGACGACGAGTTCTTTGCCATCGTCAAATGGGTGGTTTACGCCCTGATCGAAGCCGAAGAATATGGCATCACCCAAGCCAACGTGGACCAAATGAAGAGCAGCACCGACCCTGTCGTGCAGCGCATCTTGGGCACCTCCGAAGACACCGGCAAGTTGTTGGGCCTGGACAAAGAGTGGGCTTACCGCGCCATCAAGGCCGTGGGCAACTACGGCGAAATGTTTGAGCGCAATGTGGGCCCCAAGTCCACCTTGAAGCTGCCACGCGGTTTGAACAACCAGTGGAACAAAGGCGGCCTGATGTACGCACCACCCGTGCGCTGATCGACCCCCTTGTGTTTTTCTGATTCAGACAAACACGGCAACCCCTGAAAGGACATCGGCCCGCCTCGTGCGGGCCGATGCACGATGATGATCCCAC
>Ga0255139_1000138_pt1 | contig 25124 bp, 18 predicted proteins | sample Law_Colum_RepB_8_FD_188549 | JGI IMG/M metagenome (GOLD analysis project Ga0255139, IMG submission 188549) | Freshwater microbial communities from St. Lawrence River, New York, United States - Law_Colum_RepB_8d | ecosystem: Environmental > Aquatic > Freshwater > River | place: USA: New York...
GCATGACTGTTGTAGAGTTCCCGTCCTTGAGCATGACGCCACCCTGCATCGCGGCATCCGGATTGGCGATGAATGCCCGCCAGCCGTCGGTATTCAGTGCGCGACGAAAAATCAAGAAGTGAGACCAATCGTGGACACAGACATTTGCCGTGGTTTCGCGAGTCAGTTTGTTGAGTATCAGTTTCAGACGAGCCATGCGCTTCGTGTAAAGAATCGGAGTCAATACCTCTGCATCGGCGCTCAGCTGGAGTTCGGGACGCAGGGCCCGGTAATGCGCGTACAGCGCTGGCACATGCACGTCGTTGCTGAGCGGAAACTGTGCGAAGAACAGACCCAGATTGTGCAGTGCTTTGACTTTGTCCACGCCTTCTGAATTGCCTGCATGCCTTTCCACGGTGTCCGCATCCAGCAGTTGGAGAGCGCCGGCCTGGAGCAGGAAGTTGTCCAGATGCAGATCCTTCTGCAGCAATCCGGCGTTGTGACAGCGGGCAATCAACGTCACTACATCGCGCAGCAGGCTCTCGCGCAGTTCGCCGGTGCTGCGCTCCCAGCGCAACTGGACGCTCTCTCCATTGTCAAGGTACTCCAGCAGCATGAATCCACTCCTGCCATCCACGCACCGACCAGAGCCCAGCAGCGCAGGTGTCGGCAGTCCGGCATTGACAAGCTGGCCGATACTTGCGGTTTCGCGTGCCAGGTGCTTCGTCCAGCGGCGCCGGGAGAAAAAAAGCTTCATGACCACCAGCCTTTCCTTCCAGCGCACCAGTGCGACCAAACGTCTGCCGGGCAGGAAACGGAATGTCTGCAACAGCTCCAGGGTCTCCACCTTTTCGGGCGAGGCCGTCAGGCGCACTTCCATGGCTGCAGGCAGAGTGATCTGGCGCCCCTGAGTCAGCAGGGCATGGGTGTCGAGACTGTTCATCATCATGCGCACCTCTCAGTGATTGATCTTCCTGTCCAGTTGCAGGGCTTTGTGCTGCACTGCATTCCAGAACTCCGCGTCTTCGGAAAGCGCCTCACGCAAGGACTTGCCACTGTAGCACTTCACGAAATGCAGAAAGTCGTGGCGGTTCAGGCCCACATGCAGCGCCGAAAAATACAAGCCTGCGACATCCTTGATGACCCAGCGCCGGGGCAGGTGCTCGTCGATCAGTGCCCGGTGCAGGTCGATCAGCGAAAGCTTCGGCGCAGCGCCCTTCTCGAATGCTGCTACGTCGTGCAGCAGAAAGTGGCACAGGTAGTAGTCGCGATGACAGATGCCGTGCTGATGCAGCGTGCGGCTGATGCTGGCCAGCGCGTCCAGCAGACGCCGTTTGCCGGCCAGGGGCGGACGCTGCTGCACCCAGCGCGCACAGTACTCCTCCAGACTGATGGTGTGCTGCAGCGCCTCGGTGACAATGAAGGAGACGCGGCGCGACGGGTTCCAGCCACGACTCCCGTACGCCACCGCCGTCATTGTGGCCACGCCCAGCTGCGTCAGTCGAGCAATGGCCTGCCACTCGTTCTCGGCACCCAGAATCGGGAGGCGCAGCGTCAGCAGATTCTTGATGATCTCGCTCCAGCCAATGCCGTGGTGAATCTTGGCGAAGTAAGCCCGTCCCTCGAACTCGAACTCCAGCGTGCGCCGGCCTTTGACATTGCGGTAAATCTTCCCCTGCAAGGCATCGACCTCGGCGAAGGGATCGCGGCCCTGCCAGGCCCTGGCAAAATCGTCGCGCAGATAGAGAGTCAACGGACACCCCGGTGTCCGGAGCGTTGCCGGGCGAACTGTTCAATCATGGCGGCCACGGTTTCGGGCATGCTGTACAAATCCTCGCTCCGGCCGTACTCGATGCCGCTGCGCTGCCACAGCGCGCGCTCCGGACTTGTCAGCATGCGCAGCAACCTGCCGTTGAGATCATCCTGGCTGAAGGGCGACTCGCAGACTTCTCCCGCACTGGCTTGCTGGATATGGAACGCGTAACCACAGGTGTCGGTGGTCAGCACGGGCAGCCCTGCAACCACGGCCTCCAACAGCACATAACCGGCGCTTTCGCTGTAAGCCGGATGCAGCAGCAGGTCGGAACCCAGCAGGAAGCGCGGGACATCGTCGCGCCCGCTCAGGAACACGCACTGCGGCGCGATGCCCAGACGCGCAGCCAGGCGCTGGAAGCGATCGGGCTTGTCCTGCCCCACCAGAAAATAGCGCACCCGGGTCCGCACTGCCGGGGGCAGCGAGGCAATGGCGCGCAGCGAACGATCCACCCCCTTCACCACGAAACCGGAGCCGACCTGCAGCACCGCCAGATGCCCCGCATCCAATCCGTGCTCGGCGCGAAACGCAGCACGCACTTCGGCGGCATTCTCGGGCGCCTGGCGATCGCGCCCGATGCCCGGAGGAATGTCGTGAAGGCGGGCGACACTCTGCGGATAGTGGTGCGCGAACTGCTGGCGCTGCAGCGGCGAAAGCAGCAAGGCCTCGGTGTGGGACTGGGGGCCGAACACGGCCTGCTCGAAACGCAGGAAGTGGCGGTAGCGTGGTGTGAAGCGGTAATAGAAGGCCCGTTCCTTCAGGGCGCGCTCGGCGAAGCACGGGTCGGCGGCAAAGTAGACATCCAGACCAGGCATTCTGTTGAAGCCGATCACAGCATCCACTGGCGACTCGCGCAAATACTTCTGCACCTGCGTGGCGAAGCGCTCGTAACGCATGTGATTGCGAAAGGCCTTCACCTTCAGCAGCGTGATTTCCAGGGCCTCCGGTACCGGCCCTTCCCACTTCATGGTATAGACCACCACCTTGTGTCCACGCGCCGCACAGGCAAGGGCCACGCGCAGAAAGTCGCGCTGCTGGCCGCCGTAAGGGAAATACGCGTAGATGAGAAAGGCCAGGGTCATGGTGTCAACACAACCCCCTGTGGCTGATCTGCCATCAGCGCCTGCAAGGTGTTCAGCACGACGGCGGGGGGATGAGTGCTGTAGCAGGCGGGCGTCACGTCGAGCGCCTCGCCCGTGTAGGTGCAGGTCTTGCTCATGCACGGCGCGCAGGCCAGGGTGGACGACAGATGGGCCTGATGTCTTCCATAGGTGCCGGACAGCCCGGGATTGGTGGCTCCGTACAGTGAGACTGCCGGCGTTGCGAGTGCCGCCGCCAGATGCCCCAGTCCAGTGTCCACCGCCACCACGCCGTCGGCCAGCGCAATCTGTCGTGCCATGCCCGTCAGCGTCTGCCGTTCCAGAACGCTCACGCCCGCAATGCCCTGCGCGATGTCCTGCGCCCGCTGCTTCTCGACTTCACTGCCCCAGGGCAGGCGTACCGAGTAGCCCTGTTGCGTCGCCAGCAGCGCGAGATCTTTCCAGTACTGCAGCGGCCAGTGCTTGGTGGGCCACGTGGTGCCATGCAGAAACACCAGCATGCCGCTGGGCCCGGTTTTCCGACTCATGCCCAAGCGTTGCAGATCAAGGCCGTAGTCGATGGTCGAAGCGTCCTGCGTATCGATGCTGTAGTTGAGCGCCCGCGAGAACAGCTCGCGCACGCGCTGCACGGCGTGCTCGTTGCGTGGCACGGAATAGACCTTGTTGTAGAACAGGGTGGCGAGGGGCTCGCGGGCGGTTCTGTCGCTCAGGCCAACGGTCAGCCCTCGGGAAAGACGGCCTATGACGCCGCTCTTGATGAGCCCCTGGGCGTCGATCACCAGATCGTAGTGTTCGTGTTTGATGTCCTTGCGAAACGCGCTGAACTCACCGTTGCGCAGGGTGCCCAGCACGTTCTTGCGCCAGCGGCGCAGGGCCACCGGAATCACCCGCGTCACCGCAGGATGCCAGCCGGGCACTTCCACGAAATTCTCTTCCACCACCCAGTCGAACTGCAGGCGACGGTTGGCGCGGCGCGCATCGGTGACGGCGGGAAGAGTGTGGATGACATCTCCAAGTGAAGACACCTTGACGATCAAGACTCGCAAAATGCGTTGCGCTCCCCGGCGACGGTAATTGGGCTGGCATTGGTCTGCGCCAGCACCTGATCCAGCGCGCTCAGCGCCAGGGTGGGCGCGAGGTCCACCAGGCAGCGTTTGTGCTGCAAGGGGCAGGTGCGTTCAAAGCAGGGGCGGCATGCAATGTCGATTGCCAGCAATTGTACGTTATCTGCCAAGGGCGGAGTAAAGTCTGCTGACGTCGAGCCGTACAGTGCCACGATGGGTCGCCCAAGTGCCGCAGCGACATGCATCAGGCCCGAGTCATTGCTGACCACAGCCGTTGCCACGGACATGACGTCGATAGCCTGGGCCAGCGAAGTTCTGCCGGTCAGGTCCTGACAGAACGGCTGCGCGCTGGCGGGCAGGCCGTTGCGGACCTGTGTCGCCACCGGCCCATCCTTCGCCGATCCCAGAATCCACACTTGCCAGCCTGCGGCAATGCGGTCGGCACAGACGCTGGCGTAGTGCTGCGCGGGCCACTGCTTGGCATCGCCGAACTCCGCACCCGGACAGATTGCGAGTACCGGCTGCGCCTGATGCAGGCCCAGGGCGCCGAGCGCCGCCTGTACATCGTCAGGTTGCGTCACCAGTCGCGGGCGCGGCAGCGGCGCCGGCAAGGCCTGCCCCGCCGGACGCCCCAGTGCCACAAAGCGCTGCACCATCATGGGCAGCGCCTTCTCGTCCAGATCGCGCACATCGTTGAGCAGCAGGCCGCGGGCTTCGCCGCGCCAGCCAGTGCGCCGAGCGCTGCGCACGAACAATGTCAGCAACGCCGACTTGAAGGAGTTGGGCAGCACGATGACCTGCTCGTATCCCTCCTTGCGCAGCGAGTGCCCCAGCCTGTAGCGCCCCCGCAGATTCAGTTCGCCGTGCTGGAAAGGCAGGTCGATGGCACGGCGCACTTCGGGCATGCGCACCAGCAGTGGCCGGCTCCACGCCGGCGCCAGCACATCGATCGCCAGCGGGGTGCCCGCCGCACGTGCGTCGTTCTGCAGGCTGATGAACAGGGCCTGCGCCATCACCATGTCGCCTACCCAGGACGGCCCGACAATCAGAATACGGCGACTCATGCGGCCTCCGTCCCGGCAAACAGCGTGTCCCAGATCTGCGAGACCGCGCTCTGGAAATCCGCCAGCGGACGCGGCGTCTCCTCGCTGTCGCGGTGCTCCAGTGCAAACTGGTGCAGCGCCGAACGCAGCGAAAGATAAGCGTCGGTGAGCAGCCGGAACTGTGCGGCGCTCAACAGCTCGCAGGCATGGGCGGTTTCCAGGATGCGCACGTTGTCAGGCCAGGCCAGCAGGGCAGGATGCTCCGCGCTGTGGGCCAGCACCAGGTATTGCACCATGAATTCAATATCGACGATGCCGCCACGCCCGTGCTTGATGATGAAGGACAACTTGTCACGCTCGGCCGCCGGCTTCTTCGCGAACTCATCGCGCATGCGCTGGCGCATGGCCGTCACCTCGCGGGCCAGCGCCTGGCGATCTCTCTCCTTGCCCAGAGTCAGAGCGCGCAGGCGGTCGAACTCGGCCTGCAGCGCCTTGCTGCCTGCCACGGCCCGCGCCCGCACCAGGGCCTGGTGTTCCCAGGTCCAGGCTTCATTGCGCTCGTAACTGGCGAAGGCCTCCATGGAACTGACCAGCAGTCCCGACTCGCCCGAGGGCCGCAGGCGCATGTCCACCTCATACAGCTTGCCGGACACCGTGTAGGTGCCCAGCATGGTGATGACGCGCTGCGCCAGGCGCGTGTAGAACTCGCGACTGTTGATGCTGCGCTGACCTTCCACGACGTGGGTGTCCAGCTCCAGCGCCCCGTCGTGCAGGAACACCAGGTCCAGATCGGAGATGTAGCTGAGCTCAATGCCCCCCAGCTTGCCGTAGCCAATAACCACGAAATCCATCTCGCCATGGCGGCCCTGTTTGTTGCGCGGGTAGCCGTGCTTGCGCACCAGAAACTGCCAGCTGAGCGCGAGCACCTGCTCCAGCACAGCCTCGGCGGTGAAGGTCAGGTAGTCACTGACCTTCATCACGGTGAGACGGCCACTGATCTGCGCCGCCGCCACCTGGAGGGTGTGTGACTGCTTGAAGTAGCGCAGTGTCTCCATCTGCTCTTCGAAATTGTCGGGGTCTATGCGCAGCAGCTGCTGGGTGAGCTCCTCCTGCAGCACTGCCTTCACCGGGGGCTCGTCGATACCGTCCAGCAACTCGTCCAGCAACACCGGGTGCTTGCTCAGAAATTCCGTGACGAAGGGGCTGGCCGTGCACAGCTGCACGACTTCCCGCAGCGCGTTGGCGTTCTCCAGCAGCAATACCAGATAGGCGGTGCGACGGCTGACGGCCGTGATCAGTTGCAGCACGCGCTTGAATGCCAGACTCGGCGTTCCGGAATGCGACACCGCATGCAGCAGCACGGGCATGAATTTCTCGAAGCGCTGCCGGCTCTCGGCGGGCAGCATCAGGAAGGTCTTTTCACGCCGGAAGCCGTCGATGCGTGCGGCGGTACCAGCCGGGTCGTCGAAACCGTGTCCGGTCAGGAAGGCTTCGGCGGCGGAGCGGCTCATTTCTTCCCGCCACAAGCTCCCCCAGTCAGTGTCCTCCAGCGCCAGGGCTGCAGGCTTGCCTTCATCCTCGGCATGGATCACTTCCGCGAAGTGCTGCCGCACGCGGTCGCGGTGGGAGTCGAGCTCGCGCAACAGGCTCTGCCAGTCAGCAAAGCCCATCGCCAGTGCCACCCGTTGCTGCTCGATGGCGTCTGTCACCAGCATCTGTGTCTGCTTGTTGGCCAGGCCCTGCAGCTTGTGTTCGAGGCTGCGCAGAAACGCATAGGCATCGCGCAATTCCGAGACGGTCTGCGCCGGCAGATACTGATTGTTGGCCAGCACTTCCATCGCCTTGTAGAGCGAGGCTTCCTGCAGACGCTTGTCACGACCGCCGTGCACCAGCTGCAGAGCCTGCACGATGAACTCCACTTCGCGAATGCCACCCGGCCCCAGCTTGATGTCCATGCTCAGGCCTTTGCGGCGCACCTGCTTGTTGATCTGCATTTTCATGCTGCGCAGCGACTCGAAGGCCGAGAAGTCGAGATAGCGCCGGTACACGAACGGCCGCAGGCGCTGCAGCAATTCCTGGCCTTGTGCCAGGTCGCCCGCGACGATGCGGCCCTTGATCAATGCGTAGCGCTCCCAGTCGCGTCCCTGACTCTGATAGTAGTTTTCCATTGCGTCGAAGCTGCACACCAGTGCCCCTTCGCTGCCATAGGGCCGCAGACGCATGTCCACGCGATACACAAAGCCGTCACTGGTCACTGTGTCGAGTGCATCGATCAGGCGCTGTCCGAGGCGCACGAAGAACTGCTGATTGACCAGGGGCTCGCCCTGAACACGAAGCGTCTCGCCGCCTTCGGGAAAGGCGAAGATCAGGTCAATGTCGGAAGACAGATTCAACTCATGCGCGCCCAGCTTGCCCATGCCGATCACTACCATGCGCTGTGGCTCGCCGCTGCGGGCGCTCCGCGGCTCGCCCCACTGCCGCACGCCCCAGGCATGCAGCACCTGCAAGGCATTGTCGATCTGCGCGTCCGCAAGCGAGGAGATGTCTGCACAGATCTCCTTCACATCGGCCAGTACACACACATCCCGCCAGATGATGCGCAGCATCTGGCGCTGCTGGTATAGCCGCAGCAGGCGCTTGAGCATGGCCTCCTGTTCGGCCGGCGCTGCAGCCTGCAGCGCTGCAAGTCGTGCCGCCAGCTCGGCGTGGAAGTCATCCTTGCCAGTGCGATCGAGTTCACCCGAGGTCTTCAGATCGACCAGAAGTGTGGGATTCTGCACGCACAGAGTCGCCGCATAGTCGCTGGCACACCAGACGCGGACCAGCTGTTGCGCGAACGCGGCGTCGGCGGCCACTAGGGCAGTCAGGGAGGGGTTGCCGGGCTCCGTGGCCTCCTTCTCGAGGAGACGTTGCCAGTACCGTTCCAGAATGGTGGCGATGGGGGTGGGGAGGTGGTTCAAAGCAATCATCAGTTCTCTCAGTCTTCTTCATCGGTGTCTGGCGGTGTGGGCGAAGCGCGGTGCCATGCGCCGGTCCGTGTTTACTTGGCGTTGCTGGCAAGGAGTAGGCCTGTGGGGGGAGGGTGTTTTCGCAGACACGCCGTGAACCCATCCATGGGGGCTCGCCTGTCGCCGTCCTGGCGACAGACGGTCTGCTCCGTCACCCTCCCCCCACAGGCCTACCCCTTGCCCTCAGCCCAGTGCCAATTCGCGGCGCGTGGCGCTGCGCTTCGCTCACGGCGGCAGACTCCGGTGCAGAACGTCTTGGTCGCGGGGCGGAGGTGCGGCAGGCAAACGCCCTGACGGCGCATCGTGTGGCACTGCGGTCGAATACGCTCCGCCACGCACCCGGAATTACGCGCTGCGGTCTGCAGAGTGTCGGGCGCGGGAGCCCTTGCGGACCGTCTGCCGCAGGGACAGCGGCAGGCGAGCCCCCATGGATGGGTTCACGGCGTGTCCGCAAGGGCTCACGCGCCTGGCACTCCACCAGCTGACAACACGAACTCAGCCCTCACCTACCCCTGCAACGCGCAATACCTCACTCACCGTGGTCTGTCCCGCCGCCACCTTCTGCGCCCCGCTCAAACGCAAACTGCGCATCCCTTCCTTGTAAGCTTCCTGCCGCAATTTCGGCAGATCTGACTTCTCATCCGCGAAACGCTGCAACGTCTCCGTCATCGGCATCACTTCGTAAATGCCCTGCCGACCCTTGAATCCTGTTTCGCGACATTCCAGACAACCCACGCTGGTGGACACACTTTTCGGCAGTCGCACTTTCCACGGGCTGGTCAGCACTTTCCAGTCCTCCTCACCGATGCTCGCCTCGCCCTTGCAGTGCGGACACAGCACGCGCACCAGACGCTGTGCCACGACGCCCACAACAGTCGCCTTGATCAGATAGGGCGCCACGCCCAGCTCCAGCAGACGGGTAATCGCCGAGGGCGCGTCATTGGTGTGCAGGGTGGTGAACACCAGATGGCCCGTCAGAGCGGCCTGGATCGCCATCTCGGCGGTGGGCAGGTCGCGCACCTCGCCAATCATGATGATATCCGGGTCCTGCCGCAGCAGCGCCTTCACGCCGGTGGCGAAATCCAGATCAATATTGTCCTGCACCTGCATCTGGTTGAAGCGCGGCTCCACCATTTCTATCGGGTCTTCTATGGTGCAGACATTCACTTCTTCCGTGGCCAGCAGCTTCAGCGTGGAATAAAGCGTCGTGGTTTTGCCGCTGCCTGTGGGGCCGGTGATGATGACGATGCCGTGATGATGGCCGATGATGGTTTTCCAGCGCGCCAGGTCTTCGCCCAGAAGGCCGAGGGTCTCGAAGGGTCGCAGCAGCACTTCGGGATCGAAGATCCGCATCACCAGTTTCTCGCCGAAGGCCGTGGGCAGCGTGGACAGCCGCAGCTCAATTTCTTCGCCGCTGGGGCTTTTGGTTTTCAGGCGGCCATCCTGCGGTCGGCGCTTCTCGGCCACGTTCATGCGCCCGAGAATCTTCAGACGGCTCGTCACCGCATTCATCACCTGCATGGGCAAGGCATAGACCGTGTAGAGCACACCGTCTATTCTGAATCGTACGTTCCCTTTTTCGCGACGCGGCTCGATGTGAATATCACTGGCGCGCTGGTCGAAAGCGTACTGCAGCAGCCAGTCCACAATGCTGACGATGTGCTGGTCATTGGCCTCCGGGTCCTTGATATTGCCCAGCTCCAGCATCTGCTCCAGATTGCTGAGACCTGGCACGTTCTTCGTGCCGGTTCGCGAGGCCTGACTGATGGAGTTGGCAAGGCTGTAAAATTCCGTGGCAAGGCGCCTTATTTCCAGCGGATTGGCCACCACACGGCGAATGCGTTTCTGCAGCACGTGTTCCAGATCGGCTTCCCATGAGGTGATCCACGGCTCGGTGCTGGCAATCAGCACTTCGTGCGCGCGAACTTCCACGGCCAGAATGCCGTGGCGCTGGGTGAAGGCGTAGGACATGACTTGTGTGATCTGTGCCACGTCGATCTTGAGCGGGTCGATGCGGAAGTAGTCCTGTCCGGCCTGTTCGGCGAGCAGTCGCGTGAGTGCTTCGATGTCGAGCGTGCGGTTCGGGGGAGCGAGATCAAGGAGGTTCTGTTCGGCCAGCCAGGCGAGGACGGGTTTGCGCAGGGCATCGCGATCTCGACGCAGCGCCAGCAGCCCCTGAGCGGCGTCTTCAGCGACGTGACCGGTAGCGACGAGCGCGGCCACAAACCCCGCCAGATCCACTGGTGTGCCGGGCGCTTTGTCCAGTTTCTTCGAGCTTGTGGTCAAGCTCATGGTCTGTCTCCTGCGCCCGGTTTGTCGCTGTCCTGAAGTTGGCAACAAGTTTATACTGCGCGGCATCAATTACAACCCGGGTGGGAGCTCCCTCCAGAGGAGTCGACTGGCCTGCGGGGCAGATGTGACAGTGGGAGCGGGCTTGCCCGCGAACCCCTCTGATCTCACAAGGTCGCGGGCAAGCCCGCTCCCACCTTACCGGCAAGTCCTTCTCACCGGCAAACCCACCTCTCCAACGGAAAAATCATGCTGCTTTACCGACTCACGAACCTCACCCTCGCCTATGGCGACAAACCCCTGCTCGACGGGGTCGATCTCACCATCCACAAGGGCGAGCGCATCGGCATCCTGGGCCAGAACGGCGCCGGCAAGTCCAGCTTCATGAAGCTGCTCTGCGGACAGGCACTGCCAGACAGCGGCGAACTGTGGAAGGCCGGCGGCTTGCGAGTGGCCTATCTGGACCAGAATCTGCCGGCGCTGAGCGACGAGACGGTTTACGACTACGTAGCCGGAGGCCTGGACGAACTGGGCGACCTGCTGCGCCGCTACCATGCAATGACCCATAGTGATGCCGACAGCATCGACTGGAGCGATCCGCGCCAGCTCGACCTCATGGCCGAGCTGCAGCGCCAGATCGAGGCCCGCGACGGCTGGGCCTTTCAGCATCGCATCGACAGTGTGATCGACAGCCTGAAGCTGCCACCCGATTCCCTCATGCGTCATCTGTCCGGGGGCAGCCGCCGCCGCGCCGCCCTGGGCCGCGCGCTGGTGTGCGAGCCCGATCTGCTGCTGCTGGACGAGCCCACCAACCATCTGGACATCCCCACCATCGAGTGGCTGGAGAAGCATCTGAACGGCTTCAACGGCGCGGTGCTGGTCATCAGCCACGACCGCCAGTTCCTGCAGCGCATCACCAACCGCATCATCGAAGTGGATCGCGGCAAGCTGCGCTGCTGGGACTATGACTACGAGAGCTTCCTGGTCTTCCGCGACCAGCAGTTGGATGCCGAAGACAAGTTCAACAGCGAGTTCGACAAGAAACTGGCTGAAGAAGAGAAGTGGATCCGCACCGGCATCAAGGCCCGCCGCACCCGCAACGAAGGCCGCGTGCGCGCGTTGGAGAAGATGCGCGTGGAACGCCAGGAACGACGTGAGCAGACCGGCAAGGCCCGCTTCGAGCTGGAAAGTGCCAACGCCTCGGGCAAGATCGTCATCGAAGCCACGAAGATCACCCACGGCTATGGCGACCACACGCTGATCCGCAATTTCTCCACCCGCATCATGCGCGGCGACCGCATCGGCTTCATCGGCGCGAATGGTACCGGCAAGACCACCCTGCTGAAGATTCTGCTGGGCACACTGCTTCCCGATGAGGGCGAGGTGAAGATCGGCACCAATCTGGAATTGCTCTACTTCGACCAGCTGCGCAACCAGCTGGAGCTGGAGAAGTCGGTCATCGACAATCTGTGCGAAGGCCGCGACTTCATCGAGATCAATGGCAAACAGCGCCATGTCATCAGCTATCTGCAGGACTTCCTGTTCGCGCCGGCCCGCGCACGGCAGCCGGTGAAGTCCCTGTCGGGTGGAGAGCAGAACCGCCTGATTCTGGCGAAACTGTTCAGCAAGCCCGCCAACCTCATTGTGCTGGACGAACCCACCAATGACCTGGACATGGAGACGCTGGAACTGCTGGAAGAGATTCTGCTGGAGTTCAACGGCACCATCCTGCTGGTCAGCCACGACCGGCGCTTCCTGGACAATGTGGTCACCAGCAGCATCGCCTTCGAAGGCAATGGCGTGGTGCAGGAATACGTCGGCGGCTATCAGGACTGGGTGAATCAGGGCGGGCGCCTGGTGTCGTTCATGGATCAGGAGAAGGAGTCGAAGGCACAGGCAGCCAGCGCGGCCAAGGCGGCGGCAGAGCTGGTGGCGAAAGTTCCGGAGAAAGCAGCACCGGCGCCGAAGCTCAGTTTCAAACAGCAGAAGGAACTGGAGCAGATCACGAAGGACATCGAGAAGCAGGAGTCAAAGATCGCGGCGCTGACCCAGACCATCGCCGACCCTGGCTTCTATGCCCAGGCGCAGCCCGCCATCGATGCGAAACTCAAGGAACTGTCCACGGTGCAGGCGCAGCTGGATGAGCGCTATGCCCAGTGGGAAACGCTGGCGTAACTGCTACTCCACTATCTTGATCCAGCTCCCCACCTCAGGGTTCCCCGTCGGGTAATAGCCATTGAGCAGACGCAGCGTCTCTTCCGGGTAATTGCCGACGGGGCTGATGCGCGCCAGTTCCGGCCAGCTGAAGCCCTCGCCCACCTGCACGTAGCGGATGCGGCTCTCGTTCCCCGAGAATCGTTCGTTGGCCTGAATGGAGCGGAAGGTGCGGATGGAGGCCAGCAGCTGGGCGTCGAACGCCTCGGCCTGAGCGGTATCCTGGATGTCTCCCGTAATGATGAACACGCGCGGCCCCAGGTAGAGCACAGCGACGCGCTGCAGCCTGCCTTCCTTCTGGGTGGTGCCGGTGTAGCCCAGCAGCCGGAACTGTTCCAGGGGCTCGGACTTCTGCAGATCGGTGATGCCCAGATTCTCGCGGATATACAGCCGCGGCTCCTTGTTCTCCTGCATGCGCTGCACATCGACCCGCAGACTCAACGTGCCCTCGGTGTTGCTGCCCGACACGGTGGTGGGCGTTTCCGTCAGCGGCCAGCCGTCGGGGAACACCATCGTGTAACCAAGAAGCGTCTGGTAATAGCGATTGCGGGCCTCGGTGCCCGTGGTGGCCTGACTCTCTCCCACCACCAGACCGTCCATCTCAGTGCGGAAGCGGGTGTCGTCCACCAGTGTGGCGGCCGACTCGGGAAGCGCGCCGACGCTGGCAATGGCCTCCTGCAGACGCGTGTCATTGCGCGGGTGAGTGGCAAACAGGCCGTGGTAGCTGGGCTGCTCGTTCGCCACCTTGGTGTTGAAGTCTTCCTGGTTCTTGAGCACGGTCACCACCTTGATGACAGCCTGCGGATCATAGCCCGCCTTGAGCACGTACTCGGCGCCCAGGGTGTCGGCCTCCAGCTCGTGTTCACGGCCAAAACCGCTCAGCCCTGCCTGGGCCCACAGCGAGCCGACGTCCATGATCTGCGAGCCGATGTAGCCACTGCCCGTGGCCACGGCGGCCACGATGCCGCCCACGCCCGCCGCGATGTTTGCCAGCCGCCCGCTGGACTGCTGCTGCACGGCGTGCCGCGCCGTGATGTGGCCGATCTCGTGACCAAGCACAGCGGCCAGTTCGGCTTCGGAATTCAGGAAGGACATCAGCCCGCGGTTGATGTAGACATAGCCGCCCGGCAAGGCGAAGGCGTTGATTTCGGGGCTGTCGATGACAGTGAAGGTATAGGTCAGGTCGGGGCGGTGGCTGGCGGCGGCCAGGCGCTGACCCACTTCGTTGACGTAAGCCACCAGGTCAGCGTCCTGCACAACAGCCATGGTCTCCATGACCTTGTTGTGCTCTTCCAGACCGATCTCCAGCTCGCGCTTCTCGGACATCATCACGAGATTGCCCTGCCCCGTGGCCGGATTGACCGCGCAGGATTGAAGAACAAGAAGACCCGCCAGCGCTATGCTGAGCGCACGAACACCGCGTATGGAAGGGGAAAGACTGCTCATGGTTCACCTGCTGGTTTGAAGTTCAATCGCCGTTGACGAACTGCTGCAGCTGCGTGGCAAGGCTGCTGCAGGCATTGGCTTCCACCCGGGCAATCAGGGGAATGGGCACGACCACGGCCGGGACATAGGACTGGCCGGTGGCATCGGTACTGATGGTGCCGACGTTGGCAAACGAGGAAACGTCCCAGACGCGGGCATCGAAATTGGAGTCATCTTCCCACGAGCCGAAGCCGAAGCAGCCGCCACCGCCCGGGCCGACGGCACAGGAAATGGAGCCGGTGCGATTGGAGGTCTCAGTCTGGCCGTCCAGCCACACGATGTAACGCACGCCATATTCTTGAATCTTGCCAGCCACCAGGGGCTCTTCCATCAGGGCCTGCAGATCGCTCGTGCGCAGAGGCGCAGTGCGGGGCTCAAACCACGGGAAGAGAGAGTCCACGAATTCCTGCTCGGGAATCACACGAATGGCTCCCGTGCCGCGGGCCACACGATCCCCCACACAGTTCACGAACTCTTCCCGCGTCTCGTAGGTGCTGCCCTGACGACGCCCGAGAATCACGATGGACTGATGCGACTCGATGCCTGTCTCCCCCTGGCGAAACTCGTCCACCGTGGTCGTCGTGCATCCTGCCAGCAGCATCAACAGCAGCCAAAGAGGAAACCCCTGTCGGACCACTTGTCTGGTATCCATAATTGCCTCGGTTGAAATACTAGTTGGTCACCACATTCTGTTTGCTGGCCAGCCAGTCCCGCACTTCGGGAACGGCGCTGAAACTCAATGTAAAGTTCGATGCCAGATCGCGCAGGGCGCTGACCGTGGCATCGTTGATGCCGCCCTCGGCGGACAGCAGGTTCTCGGTAGGGGTCTTGCCGTAGGAGGTCAGTACCCAGTCCGCGATATACGCTCCGTCCGGGCCAAGCAGACGCATGTTGTACTTCACCCACACCTCATAGGCGTCCAGGCGCGTCTTCTGGGGAAGTGCCAGTTGAAACTCCTCGATGCTGGGAGCAAACACCGCATCCACGCCGGCGTCGCTGGCGTCGTCCATCGAATCCAGCACTACCACGCGCTCGAACATGGCTGGCAGCAGGGAACCGAACAGCTGCACGTGGGTCTGACCGCTGGCCACCCGGTATTCTTCCTGGCCAGTCTCCGTATACTCGATATAAAGGAAATTGCGCAGGTCCTCGTCGAAATAGAGGCCCAGCGTGAGAGGAATCTTGCGCACCGCGGGGGTGGGATAGTTGCCCTCCACCACCAGCGAGTTGACCCCGCAGGCTCCCAGCAGCAGGAGCAGTCCTGCCAGCATCACGGCCTTCGCCGAGCGTCTGCCTGTCATCATGTTGTTCCCTGTGACTGCGAGCATCGTGCCTCTCTTTACGACGTGGTCGTGTTGAAGGTCTATTCGAAACTGTTCAATCCCACAAAGGTACCACCATTGCGTTGCGTCAGCTCGCGCATCAGGTTCGCATAGCGGTAAACGCTTTGATGGTAGCGGGGCTCCAGGGCAAAAATGACCGGAAATCCCACCCCGTGAATGCGGACCATGGGGTTGCCGTTGGCATCCTTGGCATTGAGCCGGTCGATCGTGCGCAGCACCTGGGTGACGGAACCGCCCTGCTGGAAATCGTCGCCCATCACATAGATGCTGATCTTGTGATCGGGCGTGTAGTAAGTATTGATGGCGGCCGTGACTCCTTCCACCGGGCTGCTGTTGCTGAACGGACTCCAGTTGCGCAACGTGTTCATGATGGTGGTGCGCCGCGCCGGCGTATCCGGAATCCATTGCCCGCGGAAGGAATCGAACATGTAGTCACCCATGTCGTTCATGATCTGGATGCCTTTGACTTCAGGGTACACATCCAGCGTGTCGTTGATCGTCTGCAGCAGTTTGGGCCAGGCGTTCTGAAACATGCTGCCCGAGGTGTCGATCACGAAGATGATGTACTCGCTGTCCACCGGGATGCCGCCCACCAGATTGTTGCGGCGTGTGAACTCCTGCCCCAGCAGGCGTTCCATCTCGGCTGTCAGTGACTGCTTGGCACTGGCCAGGCGCTGGGCCTCGACGATACGTTCGTCGGCAATGCTGGTGGAGCTGTTGTAACGGCCCTGCACGGCATACAGCTCCCGTTGCAGATTGGCGATGCGCTCCTGATAGGCAGAGAGCTGCTCACGCTTGGCATTCAGGTCACGATTCACCACGGTGGTCTCGCCGCGAATTTCGAACAGCTGCTGCTGCAGGTCGAGAATTGGCATGCCCTGCGGCACGACGGCGGACTCGACGGATGTCGGTGGCGAGCTGTCGGTAATCAGCAGCAGCAGGATCATCGCCCCGAAGCCGCAGGAGATCACGTCGAGGAAAGCGATGCTCGAAGCATCGGTATCGGAGTCGTCACTTCGTCGTCTGGACATTACGGCCAATCTCGGGCGGGACTGAGGAACGAACCTTTGGTCATCTGAGCAAGCTGCCAGTAGGCTGCCGTTGCGCTCGGATCTCCTTCCAGGGGCAGAAGTATCACATTCACGGGGACGCGGTTGGGAAGATACTCTACCGCGTCCTCGAAAAGTTCAAGCCTTTTTGCCGGTGTCACCAAGGTGTCATTCGAGCGCACCTCAGACAGCGTGGGCAGCCCGTCGGTGATGAGATAGATATTGTCCGGCGGCGGAGAAAGCCGGGCGGCCGCCTGGAAGACTTCCGCCAGATTGGTGCCGTTGGCGGGCACGAACTGCCGTACACTTTCCATCGTGGCATTGAGCTGGTCGCGGTCTGCCACCTCCAGCCAGGCGCCTTCTGTTCCTGCGATGGCCGGCGTGACATCCGTATTGAAACCGTACACCTGATACTGACTGGCCACCGGCATCTGACTGCTGATCCATTCCACGGTGCGCACGGCCCGCTGCCATTTTTCGGCGCTGCGCTTGCTGTCTTCGGACATGTTGCGCGTGCGCAGGATGTTGACCAGCGTCTCGTCCAGCATGCTGGCGGAGGTGTCCACCAGGATCAGTACGCGGTTGCCCCCGAGGAACATGCCCGTCAGGTATTGCCTGTCGCCCTCGCCCACGAAGGCGCGTGCGCTGGTACCCGTCTGCTCCACCGCGCTGGCCTGCAGGCGCAACAGCTCTTCCTCAAGAGACTGAATGTCAGCGCGCAGCCGCTCCAGACTCTCTTCACTGGCCACGGTATTCTCCAGCGCAGCCAGCTGATCGAGGAAGTTGTCTATCTCGTCCTGAATTCGGTCAGCCATTCCCTGGGCTTCCACCATTTCGAAATCGACCTCGGCCAGAATATTGCGGGCGCGCACAAGGTTCTCTTCACCAACACGGATCTCTTCTTCCAGCAGGCGCACTTCCGCCGAAGTGTCTGTCTCTGTGGACTGCTGCTCTTCACTGATCTGATGGTCCAGAATCAGGAAGATCAGCACCACGGCGCCAAAGCCACACGACATCACATCGAGGAAGGCCAGGCTCATGGGACTGAAGGCGCCGCGTCGCTTTCTACTCATCGCCGTCCTGTACCCTGATCACGTCTATCGTCATGTCGCTGCCAGCCGCGCCCAGCCTGTCGCCAGGCACCAGACGATGGGCGCCGTGAACCGACACACCATTGATCTGCAACCCGGCGGCCTTGTGCACGGCAAAGTGGCCGTCTTCCCGGGTGATCTCGCCCAGGCATTCCCCAGGCTGTTGCTCGCGGCGATCGTGCCGGCTCAGCAGCAGCGTGCCGTCGCCCGTGGCGGAGAGACAGATCTGCAAGCCGTCGCGCAAGCGCCGCGCCTGATGTCCCACCAGCAGATGCGTGGGCAGTGGCACGTGGCCATGGTGCAGTTTTGCCGGTGCGGGACGCCCCGCCACGCGCAGCCGGGTGATGTATTGAATCGCCTCCGGGGCACTGACCAGCGCTTCGCCGTACTGACGGCAGACGCGGCCGATGGCATTCTCGTCGTGACTGCCAAGCCCGCGCACGCCGTCCCCGACGTGGGCGCGCAGATAGTCGACGAAGCCCGGCAGTGCCTGCAGACGCTCGGACACCAGCAAGGTGCTGCTGCCCAGCGGGTCCAGCGCCACGATCTGCTGCAGCACTTTCTGATACAAGGGCTGCAGGCGGCTCTGCAACGCGCTGCGGGGCAGCCGGGCCTGATGCACCGTGTTGTTGTGTTCCAGACGAATCAGCAGGCTGGGGCGTGCCTCTTCCTCTGCACTGGCCAGGTTCCCTGCTTCCAGTTCGCCGTCTTCCAGCAGCCAGGCAGGCAGCCCGTCCAGGAGTTTCTGCTCGGACTCGGCATTTTGCTGGGGGTTGAAGCGGCACTGCTGAATGAACGCCATGGTGAACAACTGCAACAGGCTGTCGCTGAGATTCACCCAGCCGGCCCCCGGCACCAGCGCCACGTTCTCGCGCACGACATCGTCGCCCTGGCGCTGCAGGCGCGTCAGCACCACCTGGTGCAGATGCAGGTCGGCATGGATCACGTTGTCCTGACTGGTCTGCTCGAGCACCGCCGCCAGGCTGCTGTCGACAATGCCCACGGCCTTGAGAGGGCTCTGCTTCAGGAGCCCCAGCAGAATGCCCAGCTGCTGCCGCGAAAAACTGCCCGGCACTGCCAGCAGCACATCACCCGCCAGCTCCGCCGTGGCTGCCAGATCCTGCAAGTGTGAGAAGGCAATATCCGCGTTGTGACGGAAATGGCCGACGGGGCGCGCGAATGGGTCGAGACTGAGTTTGTGCCAGAACTGATTGAAGCATTGCAGCGGATTGAGCAGGCTCTGGCCCCGTGCGCGCTCGCCGAACTCGATGCCTCGCGGCAACACGAGTGCGTAGCCGGGGCTGCTCAGCAGCACACCGGACTCGTCACTCAGGCGCAGCCCGGCATCATTGAGTTCGAGAACGCGAAGTGTCATTCAATTGCTTCCTTCTCGGGGACCTGCAGGTAGCGCAGCAGATGATCATCACAATAGCCCTGGGTTTCGTGCACCAGGCGGTCCTGCAGCAGCAACAGCTGGTGCAGCAGGAACATCAGCACAATGCTGGTCACCAGTGCCACGAAAGTGGAGTTGAACGCCACGCCCAGACTGACTGTCACACCAAGAATATCGCCACTGACCGCCTGGTGCGCCTGACTCAGCGCCGCGCCGATGCCGCGCACCGTGCCGATGAAGCCGATTGACGGAATCGCCCACGCGATGTAGCGCACGATGCTCAGCTCGCTGTCCAGCCGGTCGGACTCGTTGCTGCAGATGTCCTTGATGGTGTTCGAAGCGTCCTGAATGCTGCGGGTGCTGCCAAATCGGTGCAGCCCGGCGAGCAGCGCACGGGGCAGCAGGAACCCACGCTCCTGGTCTGGCAGAGCCTGCACGGGGCGAGCGTAGTGACGGGCATCATCCGGCAGAATGCTGGTGCCCTCGGAGACCTGCAGCAGCTCGCGGTCCAGCAGGGCGCGTTCCTGCAGCACGCGACGGCCCTTGAGCCCGATGATCGACAGTGCCCAGAACATCAGGATGATGCAGGTTTCCTGTTCGAGGTCGCGCAGGATGACGTACATGGAGCGCTCGGCCACATAGGTGTCATCGGCAGCCTGCAGCGCTGCCTGCTGTTCCAGAATCAATGCCGCATTGGGCAGAATGACTGCAACATACACGGCGTGGACCACGATCACGCAGATGATCAGGGCGAAGACCTGGTAGATCACTTCGGAGAGGTAGTTCTGCTTCATGCACGAGCCCTTGTGTCAGGTTTGGTTTCAGGGAAAGCGGGGCGCTCCGGCGCCTCAGATGTCGACCGGGAACGAAGCACCCAGATCCTGCGACAATTGCTCCGTAGGAATGAAGCGGCCAGGCGAATTGTCAGGATCATCGCCTACCTGGGCGATATCCTGCGCGTCCGGATCGAGGGCATCGTCAGGCATGGCAGCGCCATCATCGGCCTGGTCTGCCTGCTCCACCGGAGCCGCAGGTTCGGGTTCGACAGCAGCGGCCTGGCCAAGCGCCTGTCCGGCACTCAGACCGAGCAGCAGAGCCATGGTGAACGCAGCCATGATATGGGCAGTCTTCATCGTTCATTCCTCCAGGTAACGGGCAATTCTGAAGCCCAGATCATTGCGCGCCACGTCACCGAAATCGCGATAGGACAGGCGAATTTCCGTGACACTGCTGTGCGCCCAGCTTGAGCCCTTGATGGTGTGATAGGCCCCGGATGTCGGGCCGAGCGGATCGACTTCCACTGCCGTGCCCAGGGTCAGCATGGTGCCATAAAAGTCGTGCACCCATTCCGAGACATTGCCGGCCATATCGTACATGCCCCGCCCATTGACCGGGAACTGACCGACCGGAGCCGTGCCCAGATAAGTGTCGTCATAGCCGGAGAGGTAGGCGCCCATGAAGCTGCGCACCGACATGTCCGCGAAATTGCCGGCGCGTTCGGGCGGCGGCATCTGTTCTCCCCATGGAAAGCGGAGGGTGTTGCCATTGCCATCGGTGCGGGCTGCCCACTCCCATTCGGCTTCCGAAGGCAGGCGATAGCCCGTGGCGTCGGGGTTGAAGCCAGTCACCTGGTCGCCTTCCACCTGATAGAAAAGCGGCAGGCCTTCCTGCTCGCTCAACCAGTTGCAGTACAGGGCCGCATCCTGCCAGGTAACCTGCACGACGGGCTGGTTGTCGAGGTCGATGGTTTGTCCCTGCAAGGTGCCGGATGAATGCTCGGCCCGGAACTGTTTGAACTGCAGATTGCTGACCTCGTGGGCCGACAGGTAGAAGGGGCGCTCCAGACGCACCTCACGAAGATCTTCGTTGGCACGGCGACCGGGTTCGCGGCGGGATGCCCCCATGCTGAACTGCCCGGGGTAAAGCAAGGTCAAGGTCTGTCCCGCGGCGGTCTCGATCACCGGGCGAATGGCTTCCAGGCGCGCGTCTTCCAGTGACTTGAGGGTAACCCGCAACTCCTGCTCGAGCCCCGGACGGGAAGTGAAACTGCCGGTGTAGGGCACATAGCCGTCACGGCGGATTTCGATGACCTGACTCGCGGCCAGCAGCTCCAGCGTCTGGTTCGCAGGCCCGCGCAACTCGCCATCGACATAGACTTCCGCCTCGGCCGGCTCGGCTACGATGCGTACAGACGAGGTAATCGGCACCAAAGGCACGGTGATGTCCTGCTCTTCGTCGGGCCGGGTTTCCAGGGTGCGGCTGGCGGCGTTGAAGCCGCTGCGGAACAGGGTGACTTCGTGGGTTCGCCCGGGGGGCAGCGCCACTTCCAGCGGCGTCTGTCCGCGGAAATCGCCATTGATGGTGACATTGGCGCCGCTGGGCTGGGAGCGGATGAACACCAGGCCGTCGGCGCGCTCCAGTACGACGGGAGTCAGCTGCTGGTCTTCGCCTGCCGCGACATTCAGAGCCCTCTGCCACGCCTTGTGAGCCGTGAGCTTCAGGATAAGCTCGTGCTCACCTTCCAGTATTTCGGCGGTATAAGGCGTCGTGCCCAGCAGCTGGCCGTCCACCAGTATCTCGGCGCCCGGCGGCGTGGTGGAGAAGCTGATCTGGCCCCATGCTGGCGCCAGTGTCAGCTCCACAGCCGTGGTCTCGGAGCGCCCGGGTACTGTCAAGGCCTGTGTCAGTGGCAGATAGCGGTCAGCGGCAATGCTCAGCTCGTAGTTGCCCGGCTCGATCTCCAGTTCACGCAGCGGCGTTCGACCAAGCTCCTGGCCATTCAACAGCACCAGCGCGCCGCTCACGGGCCCGCCAACGCCTTGCGCCGACACGCTGACGATGCCCGGCAGCTCGCGCATCACGACAGGGAAATTCTGTGCCTGCTCTGCTCCAACGGTGAGCGTGAGCGCTTCGTCGTGATATCCGGGATTGCGCAGCAGTACCGGATATTCACCGGGCAGCATCAGTGTGCGTCCGCCCAGTTGCAGCTGGAAGCCGGACAAAAATTCCACACTGGCGGTGATAGGGGCGACCTGGACCGAGACGGACCGGGCACTGAGCACGAACCAGCCGGACGCCGCAGCCGCCAGCAGAAATCCTGCTACCAGCAGATGTGGCCAGCGCAGACGCAGGGCCGCACGTCGACGTGTCGGGTCAGGCGGCGTGAAATCGATGGGAATGATGTGATCCGCAAATGCTGCGGAGTCGGAATCGCCGCCGGGAGCGGCACTGTGTTTCGGGTGATCCTGCATGAGCTCAGCGCCTGTTGACCGCGACGATTTCTTCCGTACAGGCCACCGTCACCGGCGTACTGCTGTTGTCAAACCCGACGTCGAACTCGGTCCGCACGTCGCGATAACCAGGGCGTGTGCCAACGGCGACATAGCGGCCCGGTTTCAGGCTGAGGGTCTGGCTCTCGAAACGGCCGAGCACCCCGACCTGGTAAAGGGTGACTTCGGTAAGATTGTCCGATACCAGCTGCACATCCACCGGCACCTGCGCGCGGGCAAGGAGCCCTTCCACGGCCGTCAGCTGCTCAAGCAATCTCGGGCCGGGGTTTTCCAGGGCAAGCCCGGTGTAATAGACCTGCACCGCCTGGGCATGAACAGCCTCATCCGAAAGTCGCTCCGGCTGGTCGATGGCGGTTTGCAGAAGACGGTCCAGCTGCAGGCGCTTCTGGGCGTATTCGCGGCCGTCGATGGCGAAAACCAGCGCAGCGTCGATGGCCAGCGCAGCGTCGTATTCGGCGACTGCGGACTCCCACTGTTCGTCTGCTACCAGCGTCTCGGCGGCACTGCGATGGGCGTTGATGCTGTTCACGGCCAGCTGATCGCGGGTCTGCGTGATGGCTTCCTGCGCCTGCAGATTGCCCGGCCGCATCGCGAGGGCTCGTTCGAAGGCAGCGATGGCAGCGTCGGAATTCTCGGTCTGCAGGGCTGCGAAGCCTTCGGACATGACCCGGTTGAATGCATTGTCGCTGATCTGTGCACGCACTTCGTCCAGCTGACTGCGCGCCAGTCCATGGGCCCCGTCGAGGGCGAGGGCTTCCTGCAGACTTGTCTGTGCATCATCGAGGGCGCCGCTTGCACGCTGACTGGCGGCCTGCGCCAACAGGGCATTGACCTGATCGAGGGTGGCGGCACGCTGCATGCCGGCCAGCGCAACGGACTCATCGGGCTGCAGCAACAGCGCGAGCCCGAACTGCTCGGTCGCGGCAGCGGCCTCACCGGCCTCCAGCGCCGCAGCGCCCTGGGCAAGCGCGGCGGCCAGCACCTGCGCAACGGAGTCCTGCAGTTGCTGCAGTGCGGTGTCGGCGTTCTGATATTCCAGGGTAGCCTGGTCGAACGCCTGGGTACGATACGCCTCATCGCCTGAGCGGGCGAACGCCAGAGCCGCCGCATAGGCATCTGCCGCCCAGCGCTCTACCTGCAGGTCTTCAAGAGCAGTCTGGCGCTCCAGCAGCGACGACAATACTGTCTGGGCATCCTGCCGCTGCCGGGCGCGCTGGGCTTCTTCAAACGGGGAAACCGGATTGAGCGCGGGAGCAGCCGTTGCAGGCAATGCCGGCTCCGTCACTTCGGCGCGTGGCGTCAGCGGCAACTCGTATTCGGCCACCACGCCTGGCAGCACGAAGATCACTGCCAGTGCCAGCAGGATCAGCACGCCAAGCATCAGCCAGACCACAGCAGACGGTCCTGCACGCACGGCAGCAGGTCTTGCAGCAGCTGCACGGGCAGCGGCGCCGGGAATTGGGTTGTCGTTCACGTCTTGCTCTGTCATCGTCTTGCGCACCCGAAACGGCACCGGCAGCACCAATGCCCTTCCACGTCAGATGCCCCCTGTCTCAGCCTTGTACATGTCCACGAGAATCTCCCGCCACTGCTGGTACTGCTCTTCAACGGTGCCGTTGAGCATGATGGTGCGGTCATCCAGATCGATCATCCGGGGCGCTACTTCCTGCTCCAGTGATTCGCCAAGCTCCTGCAGAGCGGCGATGTGTATCTCGGCCTCTGCATTCTTGTCGAAACCACTCTTGATCATGTAGGCCCCTGCGCCGACGCCCACCAGTGCACCGGTCTGCACCGCGGCATTGCTGCTGGTCGCAGCGGCGATACCGCCGACGATGGCCACGGTGCCGGCGATGAAACGGCGCCGGGCCGAGGCTTCCAGCTGGTCCAGCTCCATGGTGGCTTGATAGCTCTGCTCGCGCCACGAATCATAAGGCACCCGCATTTGCCGGGCATAGTTGGCGTAGTAGTCCTGCACCGTGTCCACAAACAGATTGTCGCGCAGCCGGATTTCGCGGATGCGCTCCAGCGCCGGGTCGTTGTCTGCCGGCAGGCGCTCGATCTGCGTGATGCCCCGATTGTTGACACTCAGATACTGCTCGAACAATTCGGGGGCGAAGTTGCGAGCAAACTGCAATTCGGAAATGGTGCGGATGCTCGCAATGCGCTGCTCTGTGAGATTGGCCTTGCGCCATGCCAGCAGATCGTTGGCAATGTTGTTGTAGATGACCTGGAACGGATCGTTGGCCTGGCGCTGCGACGCTTCATAGGCGAATTCGCTTATGTGCTCTTCATATTCCTTTGTGTACCAGATGGCCCCGGTGGAATCCCGCACACTCACACTGATCCGCATGCCTTCGCCGTCGGATTGCAGAATCTGGCCGTGGATGTAGATGTCCGTGGTCGAGGTTTCATTGGGAAGCACGCGCACCACGCCCCAATTGCCGGAACGCTGCAGAGTTTCGGCCAGCAGATAAGGCGCATAGCGGGCTTCGGCATTGCGGATTTCCGGGCTGACACGCTCTTCCTCGTCACGGTCCAGCTCGTCGATGCCCGGATCGAAGACCGTCACGCCGATATCCATCAGCAGATCCTCATTCGGCGCAGTGTCCTGGACGACCTGAACGTATTCCGTGGACTTGACCGTCGTTGTGGAACACGCGATCAGGGCCGCCCCCACAAATCCAAGCAATATCCAGCGTATTGTCTTCATGTTCATTTTTACTCGCTCAATCCTGTATAGCGTCGGTATTCTTCCCAAAGTGCTTCACGCAGCACCGGGTCGGGTTCGCGCATGGCCGCTTCGCGCAGCTGACGTGCCACGATGTCGTCGTCACGGCCGCTTGGAATGTCTTCAGGCGGCGCGAACGTCTCTTCTTCCTCCGAGCCCGGGCCACCGCCCGCGCCAGGAATGCCCTGGGGTCCGGTGGGCGCGCCCCCTGGACTTGCGGCCACGATGACTGGCC
>Ga0255139_1000140_pt1 | contig 25100 bp, 22 predicted proteins | sample Law_Colum_RepB_8_FD_188549 | JGI IMG/M metagenome (GOLD analysis project Ga0255139, IMG submission 188549) | Freshwater microbial communities from St. Lawrence River, New York, United States - Law_Colum_RepB_8d | ecosystem: Environmental > Aquatic > Freshwater > River | place: USA: New York...
CCAATATAATCAATGGCTTGAATACCTGCCACTTGTCGGATTGATGAAGTGAGTAGGCATTCTTGTTACTTGGGTAACACTATTGTGTAGTTAGGTAACGAAATGGCTAGATCGGCTCGCTGCCGCGCTTACGCGGTATGCCCAGTCGCTGGCGTCTTTCCCACAAGGTTTTACGGCTAATACCCAGCTTCTGTGCAAGCTCCGTTTCCGACATTTGATCCTGATGCTCAAGGACAAAATGTTGAAAATAGTCCTCAAGTGACAAACCAGCGGGTGGTTCCTGAGCCGAAAGTGTCTCGGTCACTAACGTGACCGCTTGTCGCGGAAAATCGATGGCCAACAATTCTGGCGAAATTTCAGGGCCTTCACAAAGAATGACGGCACGCTCAATGGCGTTTTCTAGCTCGCGAATATTGCCGGGCCAATGGTAGAGACTCATGGCTGTGACGGCGGCGGAGCTGAAGTGCAGCGAGGTGCTACCTAAGCGGCCAATGGTGCGTTTAAGTAGCGCATGTGCAATGTCTAAAATATCGTCGCCCCGTTCCCTGAGCGGTGGCAAGTTGAGCTCAACCACATTTAATCGGAAGAACAGATCCTCACGAAACTGACCCATGCTGGCCATTTGTTTCAGGTTGCGATGGGTCGCGGCGATCAAGCGCACATCAATAGTCCGTGACTGAGTGGCACCTAAGCGGCGGACTTCTTTTTCTTGCAAAAGTCGTAGCAGTCGAGCTTGAGCATCCAGTGGCAGTTCGCCGATTTCATCGAGAAAGAGTGAGCCGCCATCCGCGGCTTCAACTAAGCCTTTGCGGAGTTGTTGCGCACCCGTAAAGGCTCCTTTTTCATGGCCAAACAGTTCGGACTCAATAAGCGACTCAGGAATGGCCGCGCAATTCACGGAGATGAGTGGCGCCTGGCGTCGAGGGCTTTGCTCATGCAAGGCGCGGGCAACGAGTTCCTTGCCCGTGCCCGATTCACCATGAATCAGGACGGTAGTGTTTAGCGGTGCGACGCGCGCTATGCGCCGATGCAGTTGCTGCATAGCCTCACAATTACCAATGATGCCGCTGTCGGGCTGACTAGCGGCTACGGTCATTTGCAGGGCAGCATTCTGCCGGCGTAAAAGGCGTTCACGTAGAATACGATCGATGGTCAGTAGCATGTCGTCATGATCAAACGGCTTGGCGATGTAATCAGCCGCCCCTGCACGTACTGCATCGACGGCAGAACGAATGCTGGCAAAGCTAGTCATAATCAGAACCGGTGTTTCTTGTGCCTTCGAGATTAAAGAAATGCCCGCTGCACCCGGTAAGCGCAGGTCTGAAATGATGAGGGAGTAGGTGTCGAGCGGTGCACCTGCCAAGGCCTCTTCTACACTACCGGCAAGACTCACTTGATAACCATGACGCTCAAGCAAACGCTTTAGGCTGCTACGAATGACGGCCTCGTCATCTACAATCAAGACATGGTTCACGACGAAGTATCCTCAACTAACGCCGCGGGCGTACTCGCCCACGGTAATAAAATTTGCACAATCACGCCCTGACCTTGATCGTAGTCGCGTTTATCGATGAGCTGAATTCGTCCTTGATGCGCCTCAATGATGCCGTGAACGAGCGCGAGACCCAGGCCGGTGCCTTTTCCTGGCGGCTTGGTGGTCACGAAGGGCTCGAACAGGTTGGCGCGAATGTCGCCATCTGGCAGGCCATGACCGAAGTCTTCAATTTCGATACGTACATGGTTGCCATGTCGAGCAGCCCGCAAGATGACCAAGCCCTTTTGCGTGCTGGCATCGCGGGCGTTGCTCAGTATGTTAATAAACACTTGGCAAAGTCGCTGAGCATCGCCTCGGACAAAAACGGTATCTCGAATTTGATTGTCGAACTCCGCGAAGCGCGACTCGGGTGACAGCTTAAGCAGGTGAACAGCTTCGGCCATCACGGCGGCTAGCGGCACGGCTTCAAACTCGCCCCGAGCGTGATGTTCAGTGCGAGAGAAGCCAACCAGACTCTGAACAATCCGGCTAACCCGCTGGGTCTGCTCCAAAATACTTTGTGCCGTCTCATGGACTTCGTGTTCTGCGGGATACTCGGCGCGTAAATTCTGAGCTAACGAAGCAATGCCTGTAATGGGGTTGCCAATTTCGTGGGCAACGCCAGCCGCTAAGCGACCAATCGCGGCTAAGCGCTCGGCATGCTGAAGGCGTGATTCGAGCTGGTGTAGAGCGCTGACATCTTCCATGACTAACACTTGGCTGCCGGCAGCATCACCAATGACGGCGCGATGCAAATTCAACCAACGCACTTGGCCTTCAATTTCGATGCGTGTTCGTAGCTGCTGCGAGCTGGGGTTAAGCAAGAAATCAGCAAACAGTGTGCTCCATGGGGAGGGCAGATCTTCAAGTCGTGCCCCGATCATTTGTGTGTCGGCACAGTGCGTGATTTGCATCATGGCGTGATTCCAGCTCATGATTTCCAGATCACCGGCGAGGGTGCAAACCCCCAAGGGGAGGTCATGCAGCGTTTGTCGGTGAAAGCGGCGGAGTAAATCCAGCTCACCGGCTAGGCCAGACAGTTTGTCGCGGTACTCTTCGAGTCGAAGTTCAATGTAGTGAATGTCGTCGCCGGGCGAATTGGCCACAATTTTATGCGGTAAATGCTCATCTAAGAGTTCCTGCGCCATGCTGGGGCCGAGCAGGCCCGATAAATTCGCACTCAGTTGCTCGCGTAGTCGTCGTAGCGCATAGGGTCTGCGTTCATCGAGCTTTAGGCCAAGATCCTGAAGCGCCATCTTCACTTCGCGTTCGGCAGTGACCGGCCCAAGCGAGGGCGAGAGGGCGGCAATAAAGGCTGCCGTAGAGTCGGCATTTAGGCCCCAGCGCAGCGGGCTACGCAGATTATCCACGGAGCAAGCCTCGGCGATTTCTTTGTCGTCGCTACTCTGCGCGCTTAATAACGAGAAACCCAACATGCAGCCAATATTGGCCAGCGTGGCGATCAACCCCATGGCTTGCCAGTGGCCTAGCTGGTTACTGACCTCAAGGCCTAGCCAGGCACTGGCGTCGAGCGCCGGCATAAAAAATGCTGGCAATGCGAGCGTAAAAAACCAAATAAGGATGCCGGCGGCGAGGCCTATGAGTACGCCGGTACTGGTGGCGCGAGGCCAAAACAAGAGTGCCAGCATACTGGGGGCGAGCTGGATGGTGGCAACAAACGACAGCATCGACATTTCCGTGCTGTCAGGGCGTAGAGCCGGCAGCCAGGACAGTAAGAAAGCGGCGGATGGAATGCAAATAATCAGCAGGCGTTGTTGATTTAGCGTGCGCTCATAAAGGTTATCGCCCGTGGAAAGGCCGCTAATAGGGAGTAGGACGTGATTGAGCAACATGTTGGCGAGCGCCAGCGTGGTCACAATCAAAATGCCACTGGAGGCGGCTAACGTGCCCAGGAATAGAATGAGTGTCATCCACGGCGAGCCGGATTGTAGGGTGATACCAAGGCTGTAATACGTAGCCGGTAACTTGAGCTGCAAGGCTTCACCGGCCCAAAGCAGGACCGGAATGCCCAATGCCATAAGAAGAAAATACAGGGGCACGCCCCAGCTCGCGGTGACCAGGTCGCGTGGTTCACGATTCTCGGTAAAGGCCATTTGATACATGCAGGGCACGACGACCGCTGCAAAGAAAAAAAGTAAGAGCAAGCTGTGCCAGTACCCGCCTTGGAGGGGTTGATACATTTGCTGCAGGGCTTCGGGGTTGCTTTGCAGCCATTGATTCAGGCCTTGCTCACCGCCCAGGATGGAAAAGTACGCATAAGCCGAAACAGCCAGCATGGCAATGAGTTTGATTAAGGACTCAGCGGCAATAGCAACCACTAGGCCATCATGACTCAACCCTCGGCTATTGCGCTGGCGGGTGCCAAAGAGCAGCGTGAAGCAGATAAGTACGGCGCAGAAAAAAGCGCCCATGCTGCGCGTGCTGTGCCCGCCCGTCACAATAAAAACGAGGTCCGCCATGGTTTGCATTTGTGCCGTTAGCAGCGGCATGACGCCCACTAAAATGGCTAATGTGGCCGTGCTGCCAACACCTTGGCTGCGAAATCGGAAGGCTAGAAGGTCAGGCAACGAGTGCAATTGATGGGTTTTTGCAAGGCGAAGCAGGGGCTGCAAAAACATGGGTGCGACTAAAAAAGCGCCCGCTATGCCCATGTAAAACGCAAGAAAGTTGTAGCCAAAATCAGCTGCGAATTGGACCACGCCGTAGAGGCCCCAAGAGCTGATAAAAACGCCAAGCGACAAGGTATAAACCGCAGGATGACGAACCCAACGCAGCGGCAACCAGCCTTTTTCACTGGCATGCGCCAATAAAAACAACAGGCCAAGGTAGGCGACGCTGAGGCCGAATAAAGTGCCGGGGCTAAAGATCATTGAGGTCTCGGCTGCGAGCGATCCACAGGGCCAGTACGATCAGCAGCGCCCAGATCACATAGGGGCGATACCAAGCGCTGCCGTTGGCACTCCACCAGTCAATAACGATGGGTGACAGTAGAAATGCGCCAGCGACAAACAAAAGAATTAGGCGATCAATATACATGCACGACCCCGTAAGCAGTGTTACGCAAGGTAACAGTTTTGCTGAATGCTGTCAGGATGCGGTATGCGCTCGGTATGCCAGTTTGCACACGCCCAGGTCAGTATTTCAGGCGGAGAGGCATGGAGTAGGGTGGGCTCCGGCGTTTGACCCAGCGCCGCTAAGGCATGCCACAGGTTACGACTGGGCGTATTCGGATTGAGCGCAGGCGCGTGGTTCTGTTTGGACAGCTTTTGCCCGTTGGCGGCAGTCACTAAGGGTAAATGCAGGTAGCTTGGTCGTGCAAAATTAAGGCATTGCATCAGCCAGCATTGGCGAGCGGTATTGTCGAGCAGGTCTACACCGCGCACCACCTCGGTGACCCGTGAGGCTTCGTCATCCAAAACTACGGCCAGTTGATAGGCGTAGAAGCCATCCCGCCGCTTTAAGACAAAATCCCCCACCTCTTGATGCAGCGAACTAGTCAGTGTGCCCCTCAGCGCATCTTGAAACTGGATTTCACCGGCCATCGCTGTTCGCAAGCGCCATGCAGTATCTGAGCTAGTGAGTGTTGCGCCACGTACATCGCAGGTGCCGGTACAGAGGCTGCGCGCCATGGGGTAGTGATGCAGTCGCGCATGCTCCAGCAGCTGAGCCCGAGAACAACGACACGGATAGATCAGGTCTTGGGTCAGTAGCTGCTGAAGTGCGGATTCATAGACTTCGCTACGCTGGCTTTGGAATAGCACGGGGCCGTCGTGCAGAAGGCCGTGTTGATTGAGCGTTTGCAGAATGTCGTCGCTGGCGCCGGGCTCGGTGCGTGGAGGGTCTACGTCCTCGATTCGGACTAGCCATTGCCCGCCGTGGTGTTTGACGTGAATGTAGCTACCGACGGCAGCCAGTAAGGAGCCCGCATGCAACCGTCCCGTGGGGGACGGTGCAAAGCGACCAACCGATGCAGAGCAGATGGCGTTAACCGCCGAGAAGTTGTTTCTCTTTGATTTCCTGCAAGCTCTTGCAGTCGATGCAGAGGGTGGCAGTGGGGCGAGCCTCTAGACGACGAATACCAATTTCGACGCCACAGTCGTCGCAGTAGCCGTAGTCATCTTTCTCAATGCGCTCAAGTGTTGAGTCAATCTTCTTGATCAGCTTGCGCTCACGATCGCGGGTGCGTAGCTCCAGCGAAAACTCTTCTTCTTGCGTAGCGCGGTCATTGGGATCTGGCAGGCTGCCCGACTCATCTTGCATGTGGTGAACAGTGCGATCCACTTCTTGCATGAGCTCTTGTTTCCAAGCGATCAAAATGTTGCGGAAGTGGTCACGCTGCGGCAACGACATATAGTCTTCGCCCTTCACTTCTTTGTAGGGAGCTAGACCATAAATTAAGCCATTTCCAACCACGGCTTTCTTTTTGGCGCTGCTTGCGGGTTTTTCGCTGGTGCGGGTAGCCATGTTCATCTCTCAAAAAGCAATCAGGAATCTATAACAGAGGCTACGGAATGGCGCAAACGCTCTCTGCTTAATTAGTCGTACTGGCGCTATCGGCCACGTAAATTTCGCCGTCTTCAATGCGAATGGGAACGGGCAACAAGGCCTCGCCATGGCAAGGCCCTGAAACGCATAGGCCGTCTTCCACTTGAAACAAGGCACCATGATTGCTGCACACCAGATAGTGTTGTTCGCAATCCATGAATTCGTCGGGATTAAACTCCAAGTTGATGCCTAAGTGTGGGCAAATATTTTGCCAGGCATACACATTGGCATCCCGCAGCACCAGAATCACCTCGCCGGCGGGTGAGCGAAAGCTCCGCCCAACATTCTCCTCCAGTGCATTCAGCGCACACAGACGAAAGCTCATGCGGATGCCTCTAGCAGTTCGCGGTACTGACTAAGGGCGAGGCGCGGGCCATATTGACTGACGACGGCGCTGGCGGTTTTTAATGCCAAGCGTGTGCTCTGCTCAAGTGTCCAGCCTTGGCTGAGGCCATGAAGCACGGCGCCAGCAACGCTATCGCCCGCGCCGAGGGTATCAATCGCTTTAGTGGGAATGGCTGGGAGCTCCAGAATGGCGTGTTGCGTCCAGGCCCAAGCACCTTCAGCGCCGCGAGTTAATACGCCGGTTTGAGCGACGGCACGTAAGGCGGTCAGAGCAACATCGAGGTCGTCGCTGTTGGCGAAAGCTTTGGCTTCCCATTCATTGCAAAAAAGCAGGTCCACGCCATCACCGAGTAATTCACGCAGCTGGGGTTGAAAATATTGAACCATGGCGGGGTCGGAGAAGGTCAGGGCGATTCTAGCGCCTGCCGCCCGCGCTTCTTGTCGAGCGAGGGCAACGGCTGCGCGAGCACTATCCGATGTACTTAAATAGCCCTCGATGTAGAGCCAACGACTCGCGCGTAAGGCCTCAAGGTCGAGCTCGTCGCTCGATACATCGGCGGTAATGCCGAGATAGGTATTCATGGTGCGTTCGCTATCGGGCGTCACCATGACCACGCAGGTACCGGAAACACCTGTTGGACGCTGCTCTTGCAGGTTCGTGCTAACCCCAGCAGCCAAAAGGTCTTGGCGATAAAAATCACCCAGACTGTCATTCGCAACTTTGCAACTGTAGAAGCAGCGGCTTCCAAACGCGCTGGCAGCAATAATACTGTTGGCGGCTGAGCCTCCGGAGGCCTGCTTTTCGCGGCTGTGCTGGCCATCGAGTACGTTGAGTAATCGTGCCTGCGCATCGGCTTCAGCTAAGGTCATGACCCCTTTTTCAATCCCGAGCTGTTGTAGCACGGAATCTTCCACGCGATATTCAAGATCGACCAAAGCATTGCCTACGGCGTAAACATCAAAACGCGTTGTCATAAGTCTCTCTTTATTAAGCGGTGGAAAAACGCCCGCATTATAGAGACGCTGCGAGGGAACGCCATCCTGCAAATTACCGCAGGTGCTCAGCAATCGTTACAATCACATCACTTTTTGTTTATGAGTGCTGAACATCGTGTCTAAACCCCGCAGTCTTTGGCAGCGCATCCAGCCGGCTATCGTGCTTTTAATGATGCTTGTGGCGTTGATCACACTGGTGGGTGGGGGTGCTTATGTGATGCACCTGAATGACATTGTTCGAGAAAAATTTGAAGGCAAGCGCTGGGCAATTCCGGCCAAAGTATTCGCAAGACCACTGGTTTTACAGGTGGGTCTGCCGGTAAGTCTCAGCGAGGTGAAAAGTGAACTGTCTGCACTCAACTACCGAGAGCTGACCGGAGCACCAACCCCTGGCACCTACTCGCAAGTCAATGAAACCCTCTATTTGCATACCCGTGGCTTTGCCTTTGCGGAGCAGCAACGGGTGCCAGCCCAAGTGCTGCGCCTACAGTTTAGCGATCAACGCATCAGCTCTCTGGCTAGCACGCTGCCCAGTGCTAATGGGAGCGTGCAACTTGAACCCATGGTGATTGGCGGGATTTACCCGAGTCAAAATGAAGATCGCGTGCTGATCCAACTGAAGGAAGCGCCCCCGCATTTGGTGGACGCCTTAATCGCAACCGAAGATCAGCGTTTTTATCATCACATTGGCATATCTGTGCGCGGCATTATGCGTGCCGTGTGGGTCAATTTCACCAGTGGGGCCGTGCGTCAGGGGGGGAGTACACTGACACAGCAGCTGGTGAAAAACTTCTACTTAACCGACGAGCGCTCGCTGCGGCGTAAGGTAAATGAAGCGCTGATGGCGATGCTGTTGGAATGGCATTACGAAAAGAATGAAATTCTCGAAACTTACCTCAACGAAGTGAATCTCGGGCAACAAGGGTCGCGCTCTGTGAACGGCTTCGGGCTAGCGGCACAGTATTATTTTGGCCAACCCATTGCTGAGTTGTCCTTGCCGCAAGTGGCATTGCTTGTGGGTATGGTGAAAGGTCCGTCTTATTACAATCCGCGTCGTCAGCCCGAACGCGCGCGTGAGCGCCGCAATATCGTGCTGGATAACTTGTATCGCGAAGGGTTTATTAGCGCGCCAATTCGAGATCAGGCGATGCGTATGCCGCTGGGTGTGATTGCGAAGCCCACGGCTGCCAGCAATGTGTACCCCGACTTTCTCGATTTAGTGCGGCGTCAGCTGCGTGAAAGTTATCAGCCCGAGGATTTAAGCAGCCAAGGCTTGCAGATTTTCACCACCTTAGATCCGCGTATGCAAAATGCGGCGGAGCGCGCGCTGGCGAGCACCATTGAGCGTCTACGCGGTCAGGGCCGCAGCCTAACTAAGGTCGAAGGTGTGGTGGTCGCCGCAGATAATCAAACCGGTGAGTTGCGGGCGCTGGTCGGTGGCTCCGGTACCTTTACTGGCTACAACCGTGCCATAGATGCGTCGCGCCAAGTCGGTTCGCTGCTCAAGCCGCTGATCTATCTGACGGCCTTGGGTACGGGGCAATACACGTGGGCTTCTCCGGTGGATGATGGGCCCGTTGATGTGGTCAGTGATGGCGGCAAATTGTGGCAGCCGCAAAACTACGACCAGCAAAGTCATGGCACGGTAACGCTACAAAGTGCATTAGCCCACTCCTATAACCAAGCGTCTGTTCGTCTCGGTATGACCTTAGGTTTGCCAGCGTTTATGCAAACTTTGCAGCAAGTTGGCGTGAAGGTGGATAGTAAGCCCTACCCGTCACTGCTGCTGGGTGCCTTGAATCAAACGCCGATGCAGGTGCTACAGCTGTATCAAACCTTGCTGTCTGGCGGGGTGCGCGCCCCGTTACAAAGTATTGTGGCTGTCTTGGATGCTCAAGGCCGCCCCTTGCAGCAGTTTGTTAGCGAGCGCCAACAAATCATTGACCCCGCAGATGCCTACTTACTGCATTACGGCATGCAGCAAGTGATGCGTCAGGGCACGGGTGCACCGGCCTATCAGCGCCTGCCCTCCACTTGGGTGCTGGCGGGTAAGACGGGAACAACCAACGACATGAGGGATAGCTGGTTTGCCGGTAGTGCTGGCCGCACATTGGCTGTCGTTTGGCTGGGCCGCGATGATAATCAGCCGATAGGCTTATCGGGCGGCACGGGCGCGTTGCCGGTTTGGGTCGAGTTCATGCATCGCTTGCAGCCAGTTGCGCCCATGCCGGCGATGCCGGATGGCGTGACATGGCCTTGGATTGATGTCGCCACCGGGCGACTAAGTGCTGAAACGTGTAGTGGCGCTTTACGAGTCCCGGTATCTGCAAAAGCGTTGCCTGCGGAGCAGACCCCATGTGCTAGTGGAGGCGTGCCGGCCTTCATCGACTCCATGGTGGATGGCGTGTTGAACCTATTCCGGCGCTAGGGGCTGTTCGTCTTGCGCGGGTGCGGGTGGTGTCACAGGCGCTGGGGCAGCGTCGTTCAAGTGATCTGACTGTAATTGCGCGGGGATGCCTTCGAGTACGTCGTTGTCGGGTAGTGCCGGCAGATCGCTGCCAAATACATTTTTGCCATCAAAGGCCAGTGAGCTGACCGACATCTCCAGCAAATTCCCCTTGCTGTCTGGTCCGCTAAAGCGCACAGGGAAGTTGCGATAGGCCGGCGCCAGCCAAATATTGTAGCCTTCTTGGCGCGTGCCATCGCTGCGTGTCCGATTGCCTTGCAGGTGTATGGTTTTCACCGTGCCACCCGGCAGCTTCAGGGTCTCTTCCGCCACGACGCGCAAGGTAATTTCGTACACCGAGCTGCCCGTGGTGACCATTAATTTACGGTCAGCCGTGCCTTCATACGTGACCGCCACATGAAACGGTAGGCTGGCCATGTCTTGCATATCGGCCGTGAGTGGTGCGACTTTCGGGCTGCCCGCTTTGCCGTGCAGTAGCTGATTCTGCGCGCGATCAAAGTGGGCGAAATTGCGGAGTGTGTTGTTCAACGAAAGTTGGTAACGCTCAGGCTGCAAGCCATCAACAGCGACGTTGCCCTCACTCAAAATCTCCGCTTTGAAGCCGAATTTTCGAGCTTCATTGCGAATGACATAGCGCGTGCCTTCCATGAGCCATTGCTGACTTAAATCCATGGTGAAGCCATAGTAGTGGGCGCGCTGCTTTGCCAAAACAGACAATGGAAACGTGAGGTCAGGTTCGGGGGCTGCGATCACAGGCGTCGAGGTTTGCTCCGGTGAAGGAGGGGCCGGAGAGGGTGCTGCATTGACGTTATCAGCGGGCGTCGGAGGCGCTGCCTTGAGCGGCGATGTGGGTGAGGAGACGGTAGGGGACACAGCATTTAGCAAAGTGACTTGCATCACTGCGTTGCGTTGCGTTACCGGCTTGGCGGCCAGCCTCACGCGTTTAACGGCCTCTGCTTTTTTCCGCTCCACTACTTCATCGACCGCAGCCTTTTGCCAAGGCCACGACACATTGATATCAATGAACCAGCACGCGTGCACGAACGCTGACAGTGTCAGCGCCCAGAGCAGCGGCCGGCGTATCATTTAGCGGGTGGCCAGCAGGGCACGCTCGGCGGCAGCGATGGTATTGGCAATGTCGGCACTGGTGTGTGCAATGGAGACAAAGCCGGCTTCAAATGCCGAGGGGGCTAAATAAATGCCTTCTTCTAACATGGCATGGAAAAAGCGTTTGAAGTGCTCGACATCGCAGGCCATCGTATCGCTGTAAGACCACACCGGTTTGTCATTAAAGAAGATACCGAACATGCCACCCACTTGATGCGTGGTGATGGCCACGCCCGCGGCGCGCCCAGCAGCTTCTAGGCCGTCACAAAGTGCGCGCGTATTGGCACTTAATTGCTCATGAAAGCCGGGCTGGCTAATGAGCTTTAATGTCATGAGGCCAGCGCGCATGGCAATGGGGTTGCCCGACAGGGTGCCGGCTTGATACACAGGGCCCAGAGGCGCGATGCATTCCATGATGTCACGCTTGCCGCCAAAGGCGCCGACCGGCATGCCACCGCCAATAATTTTGCCCAAGGTGGTTAAATCGGGTGTCACACCATAAAGAGCTTGAGCACCACCTAAGGCCACACGAAAACCTGTCATCACCTCATCAAAAATGAGAACTGCACCGGAGCGATCACAGATCTCACGCAAGCCCTGCAGGAAGCCCGGCAGCGGTGGAATCAAGTTCATGTTGCCCGCGACCGGCTCTACGATGACACAGGCCACTTCATGCCCTCGCTCAGCAAAGAAGGCTTGAGCGCTCGCCAAGTCGTTGTAGGGCAGGGTAATGGTATGGACCGCGAGGCTGTCGGGTACGCCGGCCGAGCTGGGGACACCGAGCGTGAGCGCGCCGGAACCCGCTTTAACCAACAAGGAATCGGAGTGCCCGTGATAGCAGCCCTCAAACTTCACCAAGACATCGCGGCCCGTATAACCACGTGCGAGTCGAATCGCGCTCATGGTGGCTTCGGTGCCGGAGCTGACCATACGGATCAGCTCCATGCTCGGCATTAACTCACGCACGCGCGTGGCCATTTCAACTTCCACTTCCGTCGGCGCACCAAAAGAGAGGCCGAGTGTGGCCGCCTCTTGTACTTCGCGAATCACCTCCGGGTGAGCATGACCCAAAATCGCCGGCCCCCAAGAGCAGACGTAATCGATATAGCAGCGGTCATCGGCGTCAAATAAATAAGCGCCTTGAGCACGGGCAAAAAATACCGGATTGCCACCGACCCCACGAAACGCTCGTACCGGCGAATTGACGCCGCCGGGAATGACCTCGCATGCAGCAGCGAATAAACGATCGGAACGATTGCTGGTCATGGCTGAATAAACTCCTGAGAAAATTGTTGTGCGCGTTGGCGTATGTCGGGGGCTTGCCAAAGGTTGGCGATGATCGCAACCGCATCAGCGCCAGCGTCAATAACGGATGCCACATTATCCGGCCTAATGCCGCCTATCGCTACTAAAGGTAAGGTTAATTGTGCTCGCGCCGCACGCAGCGTGGCGAGCGAACAAAGCTGTGCCTGGGGTTTGGTGGCTGAGGCAAATACGGCGCCGAACGCGACATAGCTTGCTCCGTCACGCACGGCTTGAAGGGCTAACTCAATACGGTTATGACAGGTCACGCCAATGATGGCGTGCTCACCTAAGTGGGCCCTTGCGGTGGCAACCTGACCATCGCTCTGCCCGAGGTGAACGCCGTCGGCAGAAATGCGGGCAGCCAGCTCAACATCATCATTAATGAGTAGCGGAACTTGATATTGGCGACACAGCGCGAGTAGGGCCGAAGCCTCGTCCAGCCGACGCGTCTGTTCGCGCTCAAAATCGGCAGGGTTAAGACGGTCTGCTATTTTGTCTCGGTATTGCACGACGCGCGCTCCCCCAGCGAGCGCGGCAGCCACCGAAGCCAACAAGTGATCGCCGAGTTGTGAATCCGTGATGGCGTACAGACCTTGGATCACGAGCTGGCATTCCACACGGGATGAATGCGACGAGGTAGCCATTGACCATGATTGCGCGGTCGATCGGCCTTCGTTAGGGCTGCGGTGACAAAGTGTTGACTCTGCTCAACGGCGGCCAACAACGGCATGCCAGACGCTAAGCCTGCGGCGAGTGCCGCAGCCAATGTGCAGCCCGAGCCGTGAAACTCGCCTTCAAGACGAGGCAGGCTGCTCTTCAATATGAGTTCGCCTCTGCAATATAAGCGGTTGATGAGCTGGTCGCCGGGCTCATGCCCTCCTTTTAACCAAATGTTTTCGGCACCAGCCTCGGTGAGCCACGCAACGGCTTCGGTGAGGTCGTCACAACCGGCGAGAAGTCGCGCTTCTACCGAGTTGGGGGTGATGATGGTCGTTAAAGGAAGTGCGGCAAGCAGAGCGTCGCGCAGGTCTTGTTGCGCCAAATTTCCCCCGGAATTTGCTGATAACACAGGGTCTAATACAACAGGCAGGTGGCGGAACGCATGGAGACTTTCGAAAACGGTGCGCACGGCCGCCGCTGAGCCCAGCATGCCCAATTTAATGCACGCCACGGGGAGGTCGGCTAAGACCCGCAACGCCTGTTCGCGCATAAATTCGGGGGCCGTGAGTTGGAAGTCGTAAACGCGTTGGCTGTCCTGAACGGTCAGTGCGGTCGCAATAACGGCAGCATGGCCACCGAGTGCTGAAATCGACTCAATATCGGCCTGCAGGCCCGCGCCTCCCGAGGGGTCTAGCCCCGAAAAGCATAACGTGACCGGGCGCATCAGAAGGGTTTCACCACAACGAGGATGACAATCGCCACCAAGGCCAACACAGGCGCTTCATTAAAGAAGCGAAAAAATACATGGGACTTTTGGCATCGGCGCTCGGCGAGTTGCACACGGTAATGACCACAGGCTAGGTGGTAAATAATAAGAGCCAGCACCAGTACTAATTTGGCATGTAGCCAGCCTTGCCCCTGCCAGGCGGGCCACTGAACCACGAGCAATGCAAAGCCCAACACAACGGTTAGTACCAGCGAGGGCCACATGATGCCGCGATAGAGCTTGCGAGCCATAACAACAAAGCGCTCATGTCCCGCATCGTCGAGCGTTTGCACATGGTAAACAAACAAACGTGGCAGATAAAAAAGCCCTGCAAACCAACAAACGACGGCAATAATATGGAACGCTTTTAACCACAGCATAGTTTTCTCCTTCGATAGCGCGCAGTCTGCCAATATCCGGCACGGGCGGCTACTAGCCAAAGACCGAACGGAGTGTTTGCTCCTCAGCGGGGCTTCTCGGATAATCGCGCTATTATTTTGCCGTAGCTCACCCTGTTGAGCACTCTGGAGTCATCGTCGCATGATTAACGTGGGAATTGTCGGGGGCACTGGCTACACCGGTGTCGAGTTGCTGCGCTTGCTGGCTCAGCATCCGCAGGTTCGAATTAAAGTCATCACCTCGCGTGGTGATGCCGGCTTGCCGGTTGCCAGCATGTTTCCCAATTTGCGTGGACACGTAGACTTAGCCTTTAGTGCCCCCGATCTTGATAGTTTGCTGGCTTGTGATGTGGTGTTCTTTGCTACGCCCAACGGTATTGCCATGCAGCAAGTTCCCGCACTTCTGGCGGCTGGTGTGAAGGTCATTGATCTTGCTGCGGATTTCCGACTCAAAGATGAGCACACGTGGGCGCAATGGTATGGCATGCCACACGCGTGCCCTGAGTTGCTGGCCGAAGCTGTGTACGGTCTTCCCGAGGTCAACCGCGATGCCGTCCGCCAGGCGCGCTTGGTGGCTAACCCAGGGTGTTACCCCACTGCCGTTCAGCTGGGCTTCTTGCCCCTCATCAAAGCGGGCTTGTGTGATACGCAAAGCTTAATTGCCGATGTGAAGTCGGGAGTTTCTGGCGCGGGCAGGAAGGCAGAAGTCCATAGCTTGCTATGCGAGACTAGTGAAAGCTTTAAGGCCTATGGGGTGCCTGGGCATCGGCACTTACCCGAAATCCGTCAAGGTTTGGCGCAGGCGAATGGCGCGCCCGTCGGGCTGACATTCGTGCCTCATTTAACCCCGATGATTCGTGGGATTCATGCCACGCTTTATGCCCGTGTTAAAGACACTTCGGTGGATTTGCAAGCGCTCTACGAAGCCGCCTATGCCGACGAACCTTTTGTGGATGTGATGCCGCAGGGTAGCCATCCCGAGACACGCAGTGTCAAAGGCGCCAATACCTGTCGACTGTCTGTGTTTCGCCCACAAGGTGGCGACACCGTTGTCATTCTTTCCGTGATTGATAATTTAGTGAAGGGTGCGGCCGGGCAGGCGGTGCAAAACATGAATATTGTCTTTGGCTTTGATGAGTCCGAAGGGCTTCGTCACATTGGATTGCTGCCCTAATGGCCAGACCTCCGCGTCGCCGTGATCGCTTGCAGCGCATTATGCTGGTGCCTGTCAGCCCTTTGCGGCAACTTTCAACCCGTGCCGCCTATATTTTGCTGGCGCTGGTTTGCGTGTTACTGGCATTTATGGCGGGGCGATGGTCTGTACACCAGTCCGCAGCGGGTGTTGCTAAACAGTTATCGCAATTGAATAAATCCAGTGCAACGCAATTGCGCTCAATGGAGCTGCAGACGGACATTCGTTTGAAAGAGTGCAGCATCATTCAGGCGGGATCAGAACGGCTGCAGGAAGACAATTTGGAGTTGCTCGCCAGCTTGGCGTTGCTGGAAGATCGCATTGCTTTTTATAAGCGACTGGCCGCTCCCCAATCCAGCGCAAACTCATTGACCATTGAGCAATTCGAGTTGCTGCCTGCAAAGCGTCCCGGACAGGTTCGCTATCGTCTGTTGGTCACTCGTGGCAATGCGGCAGGTTCTTCTACCAGTGCGACCGTTTCTGCTACCGCAACTGCGGGCGGCCGCGTGATTAAGCTAGACATGCCTGCACCTCGATTTCAATTTCGTTATTATCAGCAGTTCAGTGGCGAGTGGACGTTACCTGCGGGTTTCGTTCCTGAGCGCGTGGACATTCAGGTTCGTAGTGCCGCTGGCTCGATCAGTCGACGGTATAAGTGGGAACTCCAATCCCGCTAATTTTGAGGTTTTCTATGTTTAACCCGAAGCAAAAAAAGACGGATTTATCTGCCTATAAAGACCATAGCTTTATCAGCAAGCAGGCTCGCATTCAGGGCGATATCCACTTTCAAGGTGCGCTGCACGTGGAAGGTCGCATTGAGGGGCAGGTGGTCGCGAAGGATGGCTGTTTGCACCTGCATGGTGAAATCGTCGGCGATATTGATGTCGCCAATGCCGTGATTAACGGAGTGGTGCGCGGGAATTTGACTTGTCATGAGCATCTTGAACTTGCGAGCGAGGCTCAGGTTTTTGGCACGGTGAATTATCACAGTTTAGAAATGATGTTGGGTGGTCAGGTCACCGGCTTAATGCAGCCTATGACCAAGCCAACACTGAGTGTGGTGAAAGAGCCAGCGGCATAAGCGTGAATAGTTGACTGCTTTGCTTGGTTATACGGCATAATCCGTTGAGTTTATTTCCGAAGGTGTTGGTGAATGAGTGATGTAGCTGCGGCATTAGTTCTGAGTGACAAGGCGGCCGAAAAGGTACGCAAACTCCGTGCTGGTGAAGACAATCAGAACCTAAAACTGCGTGTATACATTACAGGTGGCGGTTGCTCGGGCTTTTCCTACGGCTTCACGTTTGATGAGGCCGAAAAAGAGGGCGACTCTTTATTTCTGAATGGCGATGTCACCATGCTGGTTGATCCCATGAGCTTTCAGTATTTAGTGGGCTCAGAAATTGATTACGTCGAAGGCTTGAACGGGTCGCAATTTGTGGTGCATAACCCCAACGCGACGGCCACGTGTGGCTGTGGTTCCTCGTTTTCTATTTGATTCGACGGCTAAGCAATGACTAGCCCTAAGCCGGCAGGATGATAGGCGCCCAGGACGCGGGGGCCTTTCGCTCCTGTCACCGCCGGTAAGTTGCCCGCCAAACCCAGCACAGTCTGTCGCGCTAACCAAGCAAATGCCAAGGCCTCCACGCATTGCGGGTCTATACCTTTACGCGCACTACTCGCAACCTGCCAATTCGGTAAGTTCTGGGCGAGTCGTGCCAGCAAAAAATCATTAAAGGCTCCACCACCACAAACCACTAGCTCGCCTGTCTCCGCTTTGGCGGTTTGCGTGATGCTCTGACAGACCGAGAGGGCGGTCAGTTCGGTCAGGGTGGCTTGTATGTCGGCTGCAGAGATTGCTCGGGCCTCTTCTGCTAGCTGCGCATTAAGCCAGTCCAAACCAAACTGCTCGCGCCCCGTACTTTTCGGTGCTGCTTGTTGAAAGAATGGATGCTGCAACAGGCGGTGTAGTAAGGCGTTATCAACCTGACCTGTGCTCGCCCATTGGCCGCCCTCATCGAAAGGCCAGCCGGTGTGTTGTTGGCACCACGCATCCAGCAACATATTCGCGGGTCCCGTATCAAACCCTATCGTCGGTTGTCCGGTATTTTTCGCCGGAATGATCGTGATGTTGGCAATTCCGCCTAAATTAAGCACCACGGTGCAATCTGCATGATGGCCAAAAATCTGTTCATGGAATGCTGGAACCAGGGGGGCGCCTTGTCCGCCTGCCGCCATGTCGCGTCGTCTGAAATCGCTGACGACAGCAATGCCTGTCCTCTCTGCCAGTGTATTGGCGTCACCCAGTTGTAGTGTGAAGGCGGGCGTGAATGTCGGCCGATGCCGAATCGTTTGGCCATGAAAACCGATGGCGGTAATTCGCGAGGCCGCTAGGCCAGCTTCGTTGAGGCAGCTAAGGCATGCTCTAGCGGTTTCTGCTGCAATGTGGTGGTCAAGTTTGCCAAGCTCATCAATGGACTCCAGTTGGCCGCTGGCCATGGCCAGAATATTTGCGCGCAGGTCCTCGGGCCAGCTTTGACTGACTCGTGCAATTAACGCAGGCTGGCTAGGGTGGAACCAGTCGGCAATCACGACATCTATTGCGTCAACACTCGTGCCCGACATCACGCCCATGAAAATACTCACAGCAGCCTCTAGCTCAATTCACTGAGGGATTAGCCTACCGTATTGGGAAGAAATCGACATCACGCCACACGGAATGAGCAGTGATAGAATCGCGAAAATTTTTGTTTGAGCAGAAGCAATGACACCGGAACAGCAACTCGCCCGAATTCAGCGCGGTACAGAAGAAATCATTCAAGTCGATGAGCTGTTAGCTCGCTTAAAGACAGGTCGGCCACTGAGAGTTAAGGCTGGCTTTGATCCAACGGCACCTGATTTGCACTTAGGGCATACCGTATTGATTAACAAGCTCAGGGTATTTCAAGACCTCGGGCATGAAGTCATTTTCTTGATCGGCGACTTCACGGGCATGATTGGCGACCCGACCGGCAAAAATGTGACGCGCAAGCCGCTCACTGCCGAGCAGGTGGCAGAGAACGCCAAGTCCTACGCCGAGCAGGTGTTTAAGATTTTAGATCCTGCGAAAACACGGGTGGTCTTCAATTCGGAATGGATGAGCAAAAAATCTGCTGCCGACATGATTCAGCTCGCGGCGCAGTACACCGTAACCCGGATGATGGAGCGCGATGACTTTAGTAAGCGTTTCGCAGCACAGCAGCCCATCTCTATTCATGAGTTTCTATACCCTCTTTTGCAGGGCTATGACTCCGTTGCACTAGAAGCGGATGTGGAGCTGGGCGGCACCGATCAGAAGTTCAATCTATTAATGGGCCGAACTTTGCAGGCCCGTCATGGTCAGCCAGCGCAAATCTGTATCACGGTTCCCATTCTTGAAGGTCTGGATGGCGTGCAGAAAATGTCCAAGTCCTTGGGTAACTACGTCGGCGTCACGGACTCGCCCGGGGAGATGTACCAAAAGCTGCTGTCGATTCCCGATAGTGTGATGTGGCGTTACTTCGAGCTGCTGAGCTTTAAAACCGTTGAAGCAGTTGCGCAGCTGCAAGCCGATGTCGAGGCCGGACGAAATCCGCAAGAAGTTAAGCGCCTTCTCGCAGAAGAGATCATTACCCGTTTCCACTCTGAAGAAGCAGCCGCTAGTGCACACAAGGCGGCAGGCAACGTACTGCAGAAAGGCGAGATTCCCGCTGATGTGCCGGACGTGGCGATCTCTCTTCTTGAGGGCGAGTCGCAAATTCATTTGGTGGCCGTGCTGAATCGTGCAGGTTTAACCAAGAACTCTGCCGCAGCAAAAGACGTGATTCAGCGCAAGGCTGTCTTTGTTGATGGTCAGCCTGCGCCGGAGGGCTTTGCTATGAAAGCGGGTGACAGCCATGTCATTCAAGCGGGCAAGAAAGCGATTGCTAAGGTTGTCGTGTCGTAAATCGTTTATGAAACACACGATTCGTTCGTTTTTGACGGAAAAGTGAGCGAACGATGAAGGTTTCGTGAAAAGGTGTTTGACACCTCGTTTGGCATCCCTATAATGCGCCCCACACCGCAGCGATGCTGAGGTGTAGCGAAGAAAGCTTGTTGAAAAACAAGTACTTAAGTAGCGATAGCGGGTGATTTAGAGGTTCCGCTAGTTGATTCGAAGATGCTGAAAAATTTCTGCAAATTCTGATTGACACGGTGATGAGAATCACTAGAATACGCCTCCTCGCAAGACGCACTGCAGACGATGCAGTGATGAGTTCTTTAACAGTTTAGTCAAACAACTTGTGTGGGTTTTTGCAGTTGTGAGTGACATCGAAAGATGAAAACTATCAACGGCAATAACTTACTCGTGAATTCATGAGAAAGACCAATTGTTCGTTGAGCCAAGCTTGGTGACCTTAAGTCACTATGTAGTATTAAACTGAAGAGTTTGATCATGGCTCAGATTGAACGCTGGCGGCAGGCTTAACACATGCAAGTCGAGCGGGGACTTCGGTCCTAGCGGCGAACGGGTGAGGAATGCTTGGGAATCTGCCTAGTAGTGGGGGATAACGTTTCGAAAGGAACGCTAATACCGCATACGCCCTACGGGGGAAAGGGGGGGATCTTCGGACCTCTCGCTATTAGATGAGCCCAAGTCGGATTAGCTAGTTGGTGAGGTAAAGGCTCACCAAGGCGACGATCCGTAGCTGGTCTGAGAGGATGATCAGCCACACTGGAACTGAGACACGGTCCAGACTCCTACGGGAGGCAGCAGTGGGGAATATTGGACAATGGGCGAAAGCCTGATCCAGCCATGCCGCGTGTGTGAAGAAGGCCTTCGGGTTGTAAAGCACTTTAAGCGAGGAGGAATGGCTCTGGGTTAATACCCTTGAGCAGTGACGTTACTCGCAGAATAAGCACCGGCTAACTCTGTGCCAGCAGCCGCGGTAATACAGAGGGTGCAAGCGTTAATCGGAATTACTGGGCGTAAAGCGCGCGTAGGCGGTTACGTAAGTTGGATGTGAAATCCCCGGGCTCAACCTGGGAATTGCATTCAAAACTGCGTGGCTAGAGTGTGGGAGAGGAAGGTAGAATTCCAGGTGTAGCGGTGAAATGCGTAGATATCTGGAGGAATACCGATGGCGAAGGCAGCCTTCTGGCCTAACACTGACGCTGAGGTGCGAAAGCATGGGGAGCAAACAGGATTAGATACCCTGGTAGTCCATGCCGTAAACGATGTCTACTAGCCGTTGGGGGACTTGATCCTTTAGTGGCGCAGCTAACGCATTAAGTAGACCGCCTGGGGAGTACGGTCGCAAGACTAAAACTCAAATGAATTGACGGGGGCCCGCACAAGCGGTGGAGCATGTGGTTTAATTCGATGCAACGCGAAGAACCTTACCTGGCCTTGACATGTCTGGAATCCTGTAGAGATACGGGAGTGCCTTCGGGAATCAGAACACAGGTGCTGCATGGCTGTCGTCAGCTCGTGTCGTGAGATGTTGGGTTAAGTCCCGCAACGAGCGCAACCCTTGTCCTTAGTTGCCAGCACGTAATGGTGGGAACTCTAGGGAGACTGCCGGTGACAAACCGGAGGAAGGCGGGGACGACGTCAAGTCATCATGGCCCTTACGGCCAGGGCTACACACGTGCTACAATGGTCGGTACAAAGGGTTGCCAACTCGCGAGAGTGCGCTAATCCCAAAAAGCCGATCGTAGTCCGGATTGGAGTCTGCAACTCGACTCCATGAAGTCGGAATCGCTAGTAATCGCGGATCAGAATGCCGCGGTGAATACGTTCCCGGGCCTTGTACACACCGCCCGTCACACCATGGGAGTTTGTTGCACCAGAAGTAGGTAGCTTAACCGCAAGGAGGGCGCTTACCACGGTGTGGCCAATGACTGGGGTGAAGTCGTAACAAGGTAGCCGTAGGGGAACCTGCGGCTGGATCACCTCCTTAATCGATTACGATGCCTCTATCTGCAAGAACCCACAACAAGTTGTTTGACTAAATGAAGTAGCCCGGACTTAGAGGGCCTGTAGCTCAGTTGGTTAGAGCACACGCTTGATAAGCGTGGGGTCACAAGTTCAAATCTTGTCAGGCCCACCACTAAGTTGGCTGGTCATGGACTAGAGGGCGAGCGACACCTTGAGGGGCCTTAGCTCAGCTGGGAGAGCGCCAGCTTTGCAAGCTGGATGTCATCGGTTCGATCCCGATAGGCTCCACCACTTATGTGAATAGCAAATGTGGTTGCAAGCGGTAAGGTAGATGAAGCGAGAGCTCAGACCTTAATGACGAAGTTCGTTATTAAGGTCTGGATTTTCCAGGTTGACCGGGATGACCGGCAACATGATCTTTAACAATTTGATTCGAGTCTAGGTTTGTTGGATTCAATTAATCGGGAGTAATTCTGGTTATGCGATGAATGCAATATCTAAAAATAGAGAACTGAGTCAAGCGACTTTGGTACTTCTTAGACACTGATCAAACGTCAGATAGGCTGAGCGAATGTAAATTCGATCAGACTGTTTGGGGTTATATGGTCAAGTGAATAAGTGCACACGGTGGATGCCTTGGCAGTCAGAGGCGATGAAAGACGTGATAGCCTGCGAAAAGCTTCGGGGAGGTGGCAAATAACCTTTGATCCGGAGATCTCTGAATGGGGAAACCCACATGGGGTTAATGCCCATGTATCACATACTGAATACATAGGTATGTGAGGCGAACGGGGGGAAGTGAAACATCTCAGTACCCCTAGGAAAAGAAATCAACCGAGATTCCCTCAGTAGCGGCGAGCGAACGGGGAAGAGCCTCTAGTCTTTAGCATCGGTGTTAGTGGAGCAGTCTGGAAAGTCTGGCCATAGTGGGTGATAGCCCCGTACACGAAAACAACGATGTGGAACTAAGTCTAGGACAAGTAGGGCGGGACACGTGACATCCTGTCTGAATATGGGGGGACCATCCTCCAAGGCTAAATACTCCTGACTGACCGATAGTGAACTAGTACCGTGAGGGAAAGGCGAAAAGAACCCTGGTGAAGGGAGTGAAATAGATCCTGAAACCGTGTGCATACAAGCAGTGGGAGCCGACTTGTTCGGTGACTGCGTACCTTTTGTATAATGGGTCAGCGAATTATTCTCAGTAGCAAGGTTAACCGTATAGGGGAGCCGTAGGGAAACCGAGTCTGAATAGGGCGTTAAGTTGCTGGGAGTAGACCCGAAACCGAGTGATCTATCCATGAGCAGGATGAAGGTTCGGTAACACGAACTGGAGGTCCGAACCCACTGTCGTTGAAAAGCCAGGGGATGACTTGTGGATAGGGGTGAAAGGCTAATCAAACTCGGTGATAGCTGGTTCTCCCCGAAAGCTATTTAGGTAGCGCCTCGGACGAATACCCACGGGGGTAGAGCACTGTTTCGGCTAGCGGGTCATCTCGACTTAGCAACCCGATGCAAACTCCGAATACCGTGGAGTAATATCCGGGAGACAGACGGTGGGTGCTAACGTCCATCGTCAAGAGGGCAACAACCCAGACCGCCAGCTAAGGCCCCAAATTCCTGGTTAAGTGGGAAACGATGTGGGAAGGCATAGACAGCTAGGAGGTTGGCTTAGAAGCAGCCACCCTTTAAAGAAAGCGTAATAGCTCACTAGTCGAGTCGGCCTGCGCGGAAGATGTAACGGGGCTCAAACCAGGAGCCGAAGCTGCGGATTTGCACATGTTGCAAGTGGTAGGGGAGCGTTCTGTAAGCCTGCGAAGGTGAGTTGAGAAGCTCGCTGGAGGTATCAGAAGTGCGAATGCTGACGTGAGTAACGATAATGGGGGTGAAAAACCCCCACGCTGAAAGACCAAGGGTTCCTGCGCAACGTTAATCGGCGCAGGGTGAGTCGGCCCCTAAGGCGAGGCTGAGAAGCGTAGTCGATGGGAAACCGGTTAATATTCCGATACAACTCATTATTGCGATGGGGGGACGGAGAAGGCTAGGTATACCGCGCGTTGGTTGTCGCGGAGAAAGGTGGTAGGCAGATCCCTTAGGCAAATCCGGGGGGTTAATGCTGAGAACTGAGACTAGGCCCCATGTGGGCTGAAGTTACCGATGCCATGCTTCCAAGAAAAGCCTCTAAGCTTCAGATAGTGAGTTACCGTACCCGAAACCGACACAGGTGGTCAGGTCGAGAAGACCAAAGCGCTTGAGAGAACTCTGGTGAAGGAACTAGGCAAAATGGCACCGTAACTTCGGGAGAAGGTGCGCTGCTGCGCGTGAAGGACTTGCTCCGTAAGCGCACGGCAGCCTCAGAAACCAGGCCGCTGCGACTGTTTATTAAAAACACAGCACTCTGCAAACACGAAAGTGGACGTATAGGGTGTGACGCCTGCCCGGTGCCGGAAGGTTAATTGATGGGGTTAGCGAAAGCGAAGCTCTTGATCGAAGCCCCGGTAAACGGCGGCCGTAACTATAACGGTCCTAAGGTAGCGAAATTCCTTGTCGGGTAAGTTCCGACCTGCACGAATGGCGTAACGATGGCGGCGCTGTCTCCACCAGAGACTCAGTGAAATCGAAATAGCGGTGAAGATGCCGTTTACCCGCGGCTAGACGGAAAGACCCCGTGAACCTTTACTGCAGCTTGACACTGAACTTTGACTTTACTTGTGTAGGATAGCTGGGAGGCTTTGAAGTGACGACGCTAGTTGTCATGGAGCCGACGTTGAAATACCAGCCTGGTAACGTTGAGGTTCTAACCTAGGCCCCTTATCGGGGTTGGGGACAGTGTCTGGTGGGTAGTTTGACTGGGGCGGTCTCCTCCTAAAGAGTAACGGAGGAGCACGAAGGTGCGCTAATCACGGTCGGAAATCGTGAGGTTAGTGTAATGGCACAAGCGCGCTTAACTGCGAGACAGACACGTCGAGCAGGTACGAAAGTAGGTCATAGTGATCCGGTGGTTCTGTATGGAAGGGCCATCGCTCAACGGATAAAAGGTACTCTGGGGATAACAGGCTGATACCGCCCAAGAGTTCATATCGACGGCGGTGTTTGGCACCTCGATGTCGGCTCATCTCATCCTGGGGCTGAAGCAGGTCCCAAGGGTATGGCTGTTCGCCATTTAAAGAGGTACGCGAGCTGGGTTTAGAACGTCGTGAGACAGTTCGGTCCCTATCTACCGTGGGCGTTTGAGATTTGAGAGGAGCTGCTTCTAGTACGAGAGGACCGAAGTGGACATACCTCTGGTGCGCCGGTTGTCACGCCAGTGGCATAGCCGGGTAGCTACGTATGGAAGGGATAACCGCTGAAAGCATCTAAGCGGGAAGCCCACCTCAAGATGAGATCTCACTGGAGATTTAATCTCCCTAAAGAGCCGTTCAAGACCAGGACGTTGATAGGCACGGTGTGGAAGCGCAGTGATGCGTGAAGCTAACGTGTACTAATTGCTCGTGAGGCTTGACCATATAACACCCAAGCAGTTTGAGCTTTTAAGATCAAGCTAGCGTTTGCGGTGTCTGAGAGTATCGAAGTTGTTTGACGCTGTTCTCTATGACTCGAATCAAGAATTTGGACGGTGTTGTGTTGAGTAATCAGCAGCGACATCAGGTCCGCCGAATTGCCTGGCGACCATAGCGAGTGTGAACCACCTGATCCCTTCCCGAACTCAGAAGTGAAACCACTCCGCGCCGATGATAGTGTGGCAGTAGCCATGCGAAAGTAGGTCATTGCCAGGCACCTAATGCACGAACCCCTGATCAGTTATACTGGTCAGGGGTTTTTGCTTTTA
>Ga0255139_1000143_pt1 | contig 24957 bp, 25 predicted proteins | sample Law_Colum_RepB_8_FD_188549 | JGI IMG/M metagenome (GOLD analysis project Ga0255139, IMG submission 188549) | Freshwater microbial communities from St. Lawrence River, New York, United States - Law_Colum_RepB_8d | ecosystem: Environmental > Aquatic > Freshwater > River | place: USA: New York...
AGAAGCTGTTAACAATGGCATTGATGTCTTGGTTATAAACCGAGTCATCACGCAGTTCGGGAATACCCTTACCGAGGTCGCCAGTCTTCATGTCACGCGACTTGATGGCGGCACCGGCGAGCAACACCGCCGTCACCGACAGCACAACAATGGCGGCCTTCGGGGTTGCAAACACCTGAATGCGCTTCCACAGCCACTCGCCACGATCTTCGCCACCCTGCTTGCGCAGCTTCTCTGTTTCCGCAGGAGTTAGCTTCAGGTAAGACAGCAGAATGGTTAGCAGCATCTTGTTGGTGACGATCATGACCGCCACGCCCAAGCTCGCGGTTACCGCCAGCTCACGCACGATATCAATGGCGATGTAGATCATCACCATGAAGCCAACAGCATTCGCTAACAGCGCCATTGCGCCCGGAACAAACAAACTCGAGAAAGAGTTCTTGGCCGCTGTGAAGCCATCAGCACCGGCAACGACTTCCAATTTCCATGCATTCGTCATTTGCACCGCATGACTGACGCCAATGGAGAAAATCAGGAACGGTACAAGAATAGATAGCGGATCAATACCAAAGCCGATCAGTGGCAGGATACCGAGCAGCCAGACCACCGGCACAAAAGCGCAGATTAGTGCCAGGCCCGTGAGCTTGGCCGAACCGGAGTACCAGAGCAGCAAGAGTGCCGTGATAAAGAACGCCACCACGAAGAACACGAGTACACCCGCAGCGCCATCTGCAATGTCACCTACGGCCTTAGCAAAGCCGATGATGTGAACATTCACTTTGTCGTTGCCGTACTTGGCACGAATCGCTTCGAGCTTCTTGGCCACGGCTTGGTAGTCGAGTTTCTCGCCCGTGTTGGGGTCCACTTCGAGCAACTCAGCGCTCACCATCGCGCCCTTGAAATCGTTGGACACTAAGCGACCGACATGACCGGACTTCAGCACGTTTCCGCGCACCAACTCCAAGTCTTCGGGTGTGCCAGAGAAGCTGGCCGGAATGACGTTACCGCCGGAGAAGCCCTCTTCCACGACTTCAATAAAGCGCACGTTTGGCGTGAACAACGACGTGACTGTCGGACGATCAATGCCCGGCAAGAAGAACACTTCATCCGTCACGCCCTTGAGCGTCTTCAGAAATTCAGCGTTATAGATGTCTTGGCCATCTTTGGTTCGCAGCGCAATCAATACACGGTTAGCGCCACCGAATGTCTTTTGATATTCGGTGAAGGTCTTCATGTACGGGTGTTCAAGCGGAATCATCTTGGCAAAGCCCGCATCCACGCGTAACTGCGACGCTGAAATCGCAAGCAGAACCGTAATGGCAGCAAACAAGCCTAAGAAAAATTTGCGTCGTCCGAACAGCAGATCAGACAACGACTGCACAAAATTTTGCATCTTCATGGTCATTAATCCTGATCAGTTCGTGGCAGCAGCGTGCAGGCCTTTTTCGCCAAACACATCCGCACCGGTAGCCGTTGGCAGTACCGATGACAACATGGGGCGACCCTCAACCTTGGTATTGGTAAAGGTCTGTGCACCGTCGCGGCTGATCAGCAGCTCGCCATTTTGCCCAGCCACCAGCACGCGGCCATCGGCAGCCATTGCAGAGCCGAACAGGGAAGTGGCAACCGGTACGGCGACCTCAACAAAAGACGCGCCATTGTCGTCACTGCGTAGGAGCTTGCCGCGCATGCCATACATGATCACTTGGGTGCCGCCTAAAGGCTGCACACCGAAATAGGAACCGGCATACGGTGAGTCCACCTTCTGCCAGTTAGCACCTGCATCCGTTGAGCGCAGGATCGTGCCCGCTTCGCCGGCAATCATCAGCGTGCCATCCGCCAATTTGGCAATCGCATTCAAATGACGATCCTCGCCCTCCGGCAGGATAAAGCGGGACGTCCACGTCGTCCCGCCATCCGCGGTTTCCAGGAATAAACCGTAAGCACCAATCGCAAAAGCACGAGTGGCATCCAGTTGCACTACGTCGAAAATCGGTGTTTCTGCAGCCGCATCGCTGAAGACTTGCTTCCAGGTCTTTCCGGCATCTGTTGTACGCAAGATGATCTGATCGTGACCCACAGCCAGACCCTGTTGTGCATCTAGGAAATGCACACGCGTCAGTGTCGATTCCGTAGGCGACTTCACAATCAGCCAAGGCGACTTGGCATCGGCTTGGCGAAAAATCCGCCCACGTTCACCGACAGCCACACGTGCATCACCGACGGATGCTACCGACATGATCATGGTGGTCTCAATGCGCACTTGCGTGGCTGGCTTAGGCTCACCTGTGCGATGCGCAAAGGCATAGCTCAGAATGACGGCTACAAAAGCCAGAAACAGTGCCGGAACCGCTTTCGACATAGTGATCTACTCTTTTATGTTAAGGATCAACGTGTGCCAGCACCGCGCAGGCTCGACGGCGAGAAATCTGCCGCGCTGCGGTTAGTACGGACATATACCGTGGACTCTTCGTTGGTCATACCCATGGCCAAGAATCGGCCGGACTGCAGATCGTGATGCACTTCCACGCCTGGGCCAATACCTGGAATGTCGTAGAACTGTTGCGAATGCTGCTCAGCCACACGCCACAGTTGACCACGCGCATCGTACTTATCTACTGCCAGGATGTTCCACGAATCTTCATCGATGTAGAAGGTACGACGATGGTAGATATGGCTTGTGCCTGACTTCAGCGTGGCATCAACCACCCAAACACGGTGCAGCTCATAACGAGCATGTTCTGGATTGATATGTCCAGGACGCACGATGTCTGCAGTCTTCAGCTTGCCGCTGTTTAGGCGATAGCTGTTGTAAGGAACATAGATTTCCTTCTTACCCACCAGCTTCCAGTCGTAACGATCGGTCGCGCCGTTGAACAGGGTGAAGTCATCGTTAGTACGCAGACCATCGGCAGCCACACCGGGGTTGTCATAGGCAACGTTGGGCGCCAAACGAACACGGCGCTGACCTGGGTTGTAAGTCCAAGCCGAACGAGGGTTGGCGATTTGATCTGCGTATTCATGCACGAGCAGAATCTGGCCAGCCAAACGCGCTGGTGCAGTCACCGTCTGCATGAAGTTAGTGACTTTATTCTTTTCGCGCTGTGCTTCCGACTTCTTCAAGTTGTTGTAGTGGAAGTCGTAGGAGTACTCGAAACGCACAGGGGTGTAATCGCCTTCGCGCGTCACAGCCACCTGAGTGGTATTGATATCAAAGGTATCGCCACGATAAGCCACAATGTGGTTCCAAATTGGCTCTACACCTGTTTTTGGAATTGGGAATGGCACACCCACGGAAGTGCCGGTAAAACCATTACCCCCACTGACCAAGTTCACACGCGTTGCGTTTGCTTTGGACGCATCGTAAATGGCTTTCGGGTAACCGGCGCTACGCTGAGTCGGGTACACCTTCATTTTCCAGGTCGGGTATTTTTTCAACAAAGCCTGTTGGCCTGGGGTCAAGTTGGCCGCGTACTGCGCCATGTTGCCCGCCGAGATCTCAAACTTTGGTTTATCACCGGGATAAGGATCTGGATAGTGGCCACCGGGCTTGAATCCAGCCACCGGCGTGGTGATACCACCGGTCCACGCAGGAATCGTACCCGCGGCATTGCCTGCCTTCTCTGCACCCATTGGGGTCAGGTCCGCACCCAGGCGTGCAGCGTCAGCACCCGAAACAGCGGCCAGTGCATTCGCACTGAGCGCCATCATGGCTGCAGTTAACAGTAAGGGTTTGAGGTTCATAGAAAACTCCACGTTGTTTTAATTAGAATGAATAGCTCAAGCTGGCTGCGACAAAGTCGCGGTCGATGCTTGGGTTGGCGATACTTTCGAACTCTCTGGATTGACCAGCAGGCAGCGCTGTGGGGCCAGTTGGCAGCGAACACAATTGATCCCCAGTTGCCACCGGCAACCCGGGAATCCCTGTGAGTGGGCCGACTGAGCTGGTAAGCCCAACAGTACAGTCGACGCCCTTAAAGACACGGCCACCAAAGAAATTGGTGTACGCGATGTCAAAGTTCCAAGCTTGGTTATAGGTGCCGTTTAAGCCCAGCGAAACAGCCTTCACATCTTCAGTGAAGAACTGACTCACACCCTTAACATCGTGCGAGAACACAACACGAGGCAAAAGGTTCACACCGGCAAAGGCATCGGTGTACTCAAAACGAGTAATTAAACGATAGCCAAAGGATGACTTAGTGGCATAGCCCTCGTCACCCGGCTGCACAGCGCCATTCGCAATTAACGGGGTTGGATAATTCAGTAACACCCGATTCTGAGCGGAGGGTAAATACGTAGCTGGACCCGCAAACTTCAAGTTATCTGGCAAATCCTGAAAAAAGTAGGCCGCTTCTGCCAGCAAAATAACTTGCTCAGCACCGAGTAAATTGGGAATAGATTTTGTACCAGTGAACTGCACCTGATGCGCTTCTACCCGCTTGAAACCTGTGATTTTTTCGCCAGGCGCTTTAGCTGCACCATTAGAGTCCGAAGGCACATCGCTTCCAAAACCGGCTTGGTTTGGCAAGCCGAGAGCAGCCAAGGTTAGCTCCACTGTGGCTAGCTGAACAGGCAGATTGGGGCGATAGGAATATTCACCCTGCAGAGCAATGCCAAAGGGGCCCGGGGTATTCATACTGACACCAAAAAGCTGAATATCTTCAGGATATTCTGCAAAAACACTGGCTTTAGTAGCGTCTCGCTGACTTGGCACACAGTTCAGCGCCCCGCCCGGCGGAGGATTCTTACACGGAGCTTGCAGGAGGCTCGCTAACGGCAAGCGTGAGTGGTAATTAATACCGTAGAGCGCCATTTCAGAGTTATTGAACCACGGCAAGAAAAAGCGCAAAGCACCGCCAAACTGACCATCATCACGCGCATAGCGATCTGGACCGCGCGGAATAGTAGAATTCTCTATAGCAGCACTGCCGTGAGCATTATCTGGCGTGCGTCCGAAGCCGGTGAAACTTTGCGTTCCGCCCGGACTAAATACGTCAGTTGAACTGAAGAATGTCCCCAAAGGATCAATACGGAACGGCTCAAATTTGAACTGATTAAACAATTCCAGCGAAATATTGTCGGTCAGCTGCTGTGAGACATAAAGCAGAGGGACTGGAATAAAGGCTTCTTTCAGCTCAGCTCCCGGCGTACGTAAACGCGTCAAATCGACCGGGTTGATGACGTTAATCCCCCCCTGAATCAAGGTACTTTCACCCCAGCTCAACACTTGACGGCCCAAGCGGATATTCATGGTCTTACCAGCAATGTCGAACTGCGTACGGAAATAGGCATCAAACAATTCCGCATCAAAATCTAAGCGCTTATGCGGAATAATACCCAGATCACGCTCTGTCGCGGCCTCGCCACTGAACTCAGGACTGCTTAAGCGAAAACCGAAATCTTTATTGGCCGCTGCGATGTCAGTGAAATAGCCAAAGCGAGCAAAAAAACCTGTATCGCCGTAGGAGATATCAAAATCGTGGCTACCCTTCAGTACGCCCGAAAAAACTTCACCCTTCTCATAGTTCAAGTTGCCGTTGTCTTCATTGGCGCTACGCGAAGTACCGCCGTTCACAATACCAATGACACGCTTGTCCGGATCTTGTGTTCGCACAGACACACCGGCGGAGAAAGTTGAGTCAAAGGTAATTTTGCCCTCCCCGTCTGCAAAGTCCATAGAGCCCGCGTGAGCTATGGGGAGCATGGCGGCTAGAGCAATAGCGAGAGATAACTGGCGAGGAGCAAATTGATGTGTGCGAAGACTAGGCGTAATGGAAGAGAGATTTCGCTGCAGCATAGCGCACCCTTAATTGTTGTTTTTGTGTAAATTAAAAAGCAGATCTATCTTTTAAACTTTTCAGGGTCAACACGCAAGAAGGCAACACAAATTTGCAACAAGTTGTTCAAATAAAAAGCATTTTTGGCCAGAAAAACCCCACGTAAAACCACTTTTGTTTGGTTTATGTATTGGACATTCGTAGACCAAATCGCCACAATTTCGCCGTTCTTGAGTGTCCAGCTTAAACGCTGGTCTGCCTATGTGCAGACGGGAAGTTGGTGAAAGCCCAACGCTGCCCCCGCAACGGTGACCCTGGTAAACGTGCTCATCCGCCACTGTCTTTTGATGGGAAGGCGAGCACCTGAGGCAACTAGCCCGCCAGTCAGCCCGGAGACCGGCTCAAGTACATACGGCCAGCGCGGTGGGCGCTCATTCCGGAGCATGTGCTTGCCTTTAGGGCAGGCGCAGTCTTCGTGCTGGCATTTCCCGAACGACTGTTTGCGGGGATGCAGACAGCATTGAGACATGACAGATGAAGTTTTTACCTTTCGCCTTAGCACCCGTGGCACTAGCCATCTCCGTATCTGCCCACGCTACAGACACCACTTCGGCCCTAAACGAAGTCGTGGTGACAGCCAGTCGTGCTGCTGAAAACACCTCGGAAATTTCTGCCAGTACAGCCGTCATCACTCGCGAGGACATTGAAGCCCGCCAGTCGGTTTCTCTCGCGCAGCTACTATCCTTGGCAGGTGGCATTGATGTCGCGTCAAATGGCGCTCCCGGCGCATCCACTTCAGTATTTATGCGTGGCACTAATTCCAATCATGTTTTGGTATTGATTGATGGCGTGCGCGCAAACACTGCCAACGATGGGCGCTTTGATTTCTCCTTGCTTCGCCCAGAAGATATTGAGCGCATCGAAATCGTACGCGGCGCACGCAGTGCTCAATACGGCTCCGATGCCATTGGTGGCGTCATCCAGATTTTCACGCGCAAGACCAGTCGCAACTTTGTCGCTATTAGAGCGGGTAGCTTTAAGACGCAAGAGCTTCAAGCCGGTGTAGGCATTATCAAGGACCTTGACCATTTGTCACTAACGGCCAGCTATGCAGATCTCGACGGCTTCTCTGCACGCAAGGCACCATCCAACCAAGATCGCGATGGCCAACACAGCAAAAGCGCACAAATTAATGCCGGCAAGCAACTGGGTGAAAAGTCCATGTTGCAATTCAATGCTATTTATCAAGATCGTCAGGTTGAGTTCGACCAAGGCCTTTCGGACGAACAACTCAGCAATGCTCGCGTCGCCTTCAGTCACGCCACCACGGCGAATTGGCAGCAAACCCTCGAGCTAGGCTACAACCGCGTTGAGCGCGACAACACATTAGACGCTAGCCGCTTGCAAGGTTCTTGGGTAAACCAAGTCAACTTGGGCAAGGCTGGCAATCTCATTGCTGGCATTGACTATCAGCAGGAAGAGATCAATACAGGCGATTTTGGTTACGACAAAACCATTCAAAGTCATGGTGGCTTTGTCACGATTGAGTCCACGCTTCAGAAGTTAGGTATTAATGCCAGTGCACGCCGCGATGAGCATGAGCGCTTTGGTGGGCATAATACCGGCAGCCTAACACTGACCTATCCTGTGGCCACTAGCTTGCGCGCTTATGGCACTGTGGCCTCTGCATTCAAAGCCCCAACCGCCGAACAATTATTTTCATTGGGCTTTAATGGCTTCTGTGAAGAAGATGGCGATTTTGATTTTGATGACTTTGGCCCTTGCTTTGTTGGTAACCCAGCGCTTCAACCTGAAAAATCCAAGCAACGTGAACTAGGTCTTCGCTGGCAAGTCGCCCAGCAGCACACCCTCACTACGAATGTTTATGACAACGAAATTCGTGGTCTGATCACCAATGATTTTGCCTTCCCCAACAACTACATCAACCTCAATCGTGCACGCATTAAAGGAGTTGAACTCACGGCACAGGGTAAACACGGCATCTTTAACTACCAAATCAATGCCAATAGTTTAAAAGCCAAAGATGATAATGGTGACGACCTGCTCCGCCGCCCGCGTGGCGGACTCAATGGACTGTTTATGCTGCAGCCAAGCTCACGCTGGAGCGTGGGCACGGAAGTGATTGCACGTAGTCATGCTAAAGACTTTGGCAACGCTGGCATCGAGCGCGTACCCGGCTATACCCTCGTCAATTTGCTCGGCCAGTGGAAAGCAACGCCCCAACTGACATTGGGCCTTCGTGCCGACAATGTGACGGACAAGCAATATGCTCAAGTGATCGGTTTTAATACGGCCGATCGCAGCGGCTATGTCACCGCACGCTACTCGTTCTAACCAGGAGCATCCTCATGGGAAACCGCCTCTCCAAAATCTATACCCGCACAGGCGATGATGGCAGCACGGGGCTAGGCGATGGCACCCGCGTTAGCAAGGATGCCATCCGCGTCGAGGCCTATGGCACGGTGGATGAAACCAATGCTCAGGTGGGTCTACTGCGTGCAGGGTTGGCGGCAGATCATGAGGCGCAGGTCATGCTGGAGCATATCCAGCATGACTTGTTCGATGTGGGTGGCGAGCTGTGTATTCCAGGCTATACGCTGGTGACGCTGGCCTACATTGAGCGACTGGAAACGGCCATCGATGGCGTCAATGCTGACTTGCCCGCGTTGAAGGACTTCATCCTGCCTGGCGGCTCGCTGCCGGCAGCTCAGGCTCATGTGGTGCGAACCATTTGTCGTCGAGCTGAGCGGCGCACGTTCACGCTGAGTCAGGTGGAGAGCATTAATCCGTTAGCGCTGCAGTACTTAAATCGCTTGTCTGACTACTGCTTTGTGCTGGCTCGACAACTCGCACGAGAAGGCGGTGGACAGGAAGTGCTCTGGCGCAAACGCAACACATAGCGCTGACTTACTGAACACGCTGATTCGTTGGCGTGTTCACGTAGGAGTGCAAATTACCGTCGTCGGTAAACAGTCGCCGAGCCCTGTCGTAATAACGCATCCAGTAACGGTTATCGAGCTTATCGATCTGCACATTCTTGCCCGTTCGTGGCGCATGCACAAAACGATCTTCACCAATGTACACACCCACATGATTAATGCGGGACGACTTACCTAAGCGGAAAAACAGTAAATCCCCAACAACCAGCTCGCGGGTTGTTACATCTCGCCCCGCCAAATTAGCCATTTCAGCGGCTGTTCTTGGCAGCGTGACCGTGCTGATGTCGCGATAGATGAACTGCACGAGGCCGCTGCAATCAAAGCCGGACTCCGGCGATGTGCCACCAAACTTGTAGGGAGTGCCCATCAGTGTCAGCGCCATCATGGCCATATCATCTGCCGCTGCGGGGGGTACCGCCACGCGCAAAGTCTCTGCTGGGTCTTTATCCGTAAAATAGGCAAACGGGGATGCTATTGCACCTGTGCTAACTAATGTGAAGGCAAGCAATAAGCGCCCAAGCCAAAGTTGAATCATGCTGCTGAACTCATTTTTATCGTGAATAAATGCAGCATTCCGTGCTGAATGGATCATGTTATTTCAAAAAGGACGCCTAAGGTCAACCATTCGTTGACCTCGGTCAGTGTTTCAGCATGGATTTTGCCGGTTCAACCCGTTATGTTGCGCATCAGTTTGCTGTTCTCGGAGTACACCATGCATCCCATCGCTCAACAACTTATGAACGCTCAACTCCAATTTGTTTTAAAGGAGCTTTCGGGCGATGCACTCAGTGGGCACTTGCAAAATGAGGCTAACGCCTACTGCGACTTGCTCGAGCGCATTTCAGTTCGCCAGTTGTTTAGCGAAGAAGTTATTGCAGGCTGGATTGAGCGCAATATTTTGGGCTACGAGCCCACGGAAGCGCTTCGCCAACAAGCAGTAATGTTAGTGGAGATGGGTCTTAACAACCCTAATCATCAGCAAATGCCCATGCGCCAGCTGATCAACCGCCAAATTTACGACTTTATGGTGGAACGCCTTGTGTCCCGCCCGGCGCTGCGGAGTGAAGTCATTCATTCGGTCTTGGGTAGCCCGATTTACCATCGCATGCTGTCTGATTTGCTCTTTCATGCCATCCAAGATTACCTACTCACAGAGAACCCCCTGTCTCGGAACGTGCCCGGCATGTCTTCGCTGCTGAAGGCTGGTAAAGGCATGATGGGCAAGATCGGAAATCTTGAACAGACCATGGAAACCACGCTGAAGAAATATCTGCAGGCGAATGTGAAGTCGACTGCTGCCTTCAGCGAGAGTTTGGTAAACAAAGCGCTGAATGAAGATCAACTGCGCGCCTTTGCCGATCAGTTGTGGCCACACCTCGAAGCTTATGAGCTGGGTCAAGCCAGCCGTCATCTAGAAATTGAAGGCCTGAGTTACATGGCGATGGTGTTTTGGAATCAGATTCGACAGACCGATTTCATGCGCCAGCAAGTGGCCTATCTGATTAAAGGCTGGTATGCGCACGCGGGCGACCAAAAGGCCATGGACGTTTTGCTGAGCCTAGGGATTACGCGCAAACAGATCGTACGTGAAGTGGTTGCCGTGGGCACGCCGCTGGTAAATGCCTGGGTGGAGTCGGGTTATTTCGAGCGTCGTATTGCTGAACACCTCGAGAGCTTTTTTAATTCGCCTGAAACCACTGCATTGCTCTCAGGATCTCCCGAATGACCTCAACGAATTTAGCCGACATCCGACTTGATTATGGCTTACGCGGCCTAAGCCCAGAGGATTGTCATGCAGATCCGCTCATACAGCTTCAAGCGTGGCTAAATGAAGCACTGAGCGCTTCTGTACAGGAAGCCACCGCCATGAATTTGGCGACTGTGAACCCAGAAGGTCGCCCGAGTTCGCGCATCGTTTTACTTAAAGGCGTAGACGACGGGCAACTGTGTTTCTTTACGAACTACCTGAGCCGAAAAGGTCAGGAGCTGGCAGAGAGCCCCTTCGCAGCGGTGACCTTTTTCTGGCCCGAATTAGAGCGTCAAATTCGCGTGGAGGGACGCATTTCACCGCTGAGTGCCACTGCCTCTGATCAGTACTTCGCATCGCGCCCTTACGCCAGCCGGATTGGCGCTTGGGCCTCTGCACAAAGCCAGCCACTGACACACCCCGACGCATTGCGTACTCGGGAGCAATCGTTGAGGGAGCAATACCCCATCGACGTGCCACGACCACCGCATTGGGGCGGCTATGGCCTCACCCCCGATCGTCTGGAGTTTTGGCAGGGTCGGCCCAGTCGCCTGCATGATCGCGTGCTGTATTTACCGGATGACAAAGGTCACTGGCATCGCAGCCGCCTGCAACCTTAAGCCGGGTTATCGATATCAATAAATTGGTGGGTAAGACCCAGCTCTTTCGCACACCAATCACCTAAGGCCTGAACGCCGTAACGCTCGCTGGCATGATGACCCAACGCCCAATAATGCAAGCCGGACTCTCTCGCCGCATGCACTGTTTGTTCAGATATTTCACCACTTAAGTAAGCGTCAACACCCAGGGCAATGGCTTGATCAATAAAGCCCTGCGCCCCGCCGGTACACCACGCAACACGCGAAATAGGTTTATCACTGCCCGCAATATGTAAGGGCCTTCGTTGCAACACGCGCTCGATGTGCGCGGAGAAATCCGTCGCCGACAGCGGGCTAGCAAGCTCACCGACATCACCTACGGCACGGGCATCATCGGGAAAGAGCGGGCCATTTCTGAGCAGCCCAAGGCGCAAGGCAAGTTGCGCGTTATTACCCAGTACGGGATGTGCATCCAGCGGCAAATGATAGGCCAGCAGCGAAATGTCATGCGCTAGCAACTTCGCTAAACGACGACGCCTCATGCCGGTGACTTCAGGGCGCTCACCTTTCCAGAAGTATCCGTGATGCACCAAAATCGCATCGGCATTAAACGCGATGGCGGCATCAATCAAGGCTTCGCTAGCCGTCACCCCCGTAACAATTCGATTAACCTCAGCTCGCCCCTCGACTTGCAAACCATTAGGGCAGTAATCATGAAACTTCTTCGCTTGAAGTTGGTCATCGAGTGCTCGTACAAACGCGTTAAGTTGCATCATTAACCTCTGTGCTGCCCACTTGTTAGTAACCCAGTGCAGCCCCATATTGAATTCAGTGTTTTTCACCTGAGCCAAAACCTCAGGCTCTACAGGAGTGTTGATATGCGTGTGGCAAACGCCCTACCTTGGCTCGCGCTTGCGGGTGTCGTCGGCTATATCTCTTGGCATGATAGCTGGCCTAGCCGCGTCGCGCCGAACGATCCTCAGCTGGCACAAGAGTTTGCCCTGCCCAGTCATACGGCAGCAAGCTCGGGTCCTATTTCCTATGCCCCCGCTGTGAATCGTGCCGCACCTGCCGTGGTGAATATTTACACCACACAAAAAGTCAGAACGCTGGCGCATCCGCTGCTCGAGCATCCGTGGTTTCGTTTTCACGGCGAACAGATGCCGCGCGAAAGAACGGCATCTAGCCTGGGCTCAGGTGTGATTGTGTCGAGTGATGGCTATATCCTGACCAACGATCATGTCGTTGCCAGTGCCGACAGCATTGTTGTTGCACTCAGGGACGGCCGAGAGGTCAGCGCCAAAGTCATTGGCACGGACCCCGACACGGATTTGGCCGTACTGAAAATTGAGCTCGATAAGCTGCCGGTATTACCGTTCAAAACATCGGCAAGTGCCGTGGGCGATGTGGTGCTGGCTATTGGCAACCCGTTTGGCGTGGGGCAAACGGTAACCCAAGGCATTATCTCTGCTATCGGCCGTAGTGGTCTGGGTATTAATACCTATGAGGACTTTATTCAAACCGATGCCGCCATCAATCCCGGCAACTCCGGTGGCGCTTTAGTGGATGTCAGCGGCAATCTCTTGGGCGTAAATACGGCGATTTACTCACGCTCAGGCGGCAGCATGGGCATTGGCTTTGCCATACCCGCCCCTTTAGCTAAACAGGTCATGCAAGACATCATCCGCCAAGGCCATGTGGTGCGCGGCTGGTTAGGCATTGAGATCGCTGGCAGTGCAGACATGGGCACAGCGCAAAACCCTCAGCCCATTATTATTGCCGGGGTGATGCCGAATGGACCCGGCGATAAAGGTGGCCTGCAAGCTGGGGATGAGCTGAAGAAAGTGATGGGCGAAAAAGTCATTAGCGCCGACCAAGTGATTCGGCAAATTGCCGGACTCAAGCCCAATACCACCGCCGAAATTGATGTCTTGCGCGAAGGCAAATTACGCACACTCAAGGTCACTATGGGTGAGCGCCCCAAGCAGCGTAGCCGAGAGCAATGAGGCGTTAAGCCAGAATCGTCTCTAATGCCGACAAGAGCGCCCGATGCTGATCGGGCGTGCCTATCGTAATGCGCAAGAAGTCTTCGATTCGCGGCAGCTTAAAGTGCCGCACCAATACCGCCTGCTCGCGCAAAGCCTGAGCCAAATCAGCGCCACGATGGTTGGGATGGCGTGCAAACACAAAGTTCGCGCCCGAAGGCAGCACATCAAAGCCCAATCGCTGAAGTTTCAATTCAAGCGAGTCACGCTGCATGATGACCATTTGCTGCATCGCTTCAAAGTGAGACTTATCTTCAAACGCGGCTTGTGCACCCGCCAGCGCCACGCGCCCCAAGGGGTACGAGTTAAAACTGTTTTTGATGCGCTCCAGTGCTTCAATCAGATGTGGCTGACCCACAGCTAGACCCACACGCAGGCCCGCTAAAGCACGCGATTTTGAAAGCGTCTGCGTGACCAATAAATTGTCGTAGCGCCCGACCAGGCTCACCGCACTCTCACCACCAAAGTCGATATAGGCCTCATCAACCAGCACAACAACCTCTGGGTTCGCTTGCAGGATTTGCTCAATCGCGAGCAAAGGTAACAAGCAACCGGTGGGGGCATTCGGGTTAGGAAAAATCACGCCGCCGTTCGGGCGGGCGTAGTCCGTGGGGTCAATCTGGAACTGGGGGTTTAAGGCCACCGTTTCATAGGCAATGTGATACAGACCTGCATAGACCTTATAAAAACTATACGTGATGTCTGGAAACAGCAATGGCTTATCGTGCTGAAACAGGCCATGAAAGGCATGCGCAAGGACTTCATCCGACCCATTACCCACAAAGACCCAGGACTTATCACCGCCCTGACTCGCCAGATCAAAATAGTCTGCGATGGTGCTTTTCAGCTGATCGGCATTGGGGTCCGGGTATAACCGTAAGTCGTCGCCCACAGCGGCCTGCATGGCCGCTAAGGCACGCGGCGACGGCCCGAAGGGGTGCTCATTGGTGTTGAGCTTCACGAGGTTGGCAATTTTGGGCTGCTCACCCGGCACATACGGGACGAGATCGCGGACGAAAGGGCTCCAAAAACGACTCACGACTTCACCTCCGCATCATCCGGCAATAAACGATACTCGGCGGAACGCGCGTGGGCCGTCAGGCCTTCGCCACGCGCCAGCACGGACGCCACCTTGGCCAAGGTGGACGCTCCGGCAGCCGAGCAGCCAATCAAGCTGCTGCGCTTTTGGAAGTCGTACACACCCAGTGGTGAAGAAAAGCGTGCCGTCCCGGAGGTCGGTAAGACGTGGTTAGGGCCAGCACAGTAGTCACCCAACGCTTCCGGGGTAAAGCGCCCCATGAAAATAGCCCCGGCATGGCGGATCTCCGGCAGCAGCGCTTCCGGATTAGCCACGGAAAGTTCGAGATGTTCCGGCGCAATCCGGTTAATGAGCGCCAGGGCATCGGCCTCATCACGGACTTGGATGAGCGCGCCTCGTTCTGTCAGCGAAATACGTGCGATGCCCTCGCGCTCAAGGGTCGGCAATAGCCGCTCTACTTCAGCAGCAACCGCATCAAGGAAGTCGGCATCGGCGCTGAGCAAAATCGACTGCGCCTGTTCGTCATGTTCGGCCTGCGAAAAAAGATCCATGGCGATCCAAGCCGGGTCGGTTTTGCCGTCGCAATAAATCAAAATTTCCGACGGCCCCGCAATCATGTCGATACCAACTTGACCAAATACCTGACGCTTGGCTGTAGCAACATAAATATTGCCCGGGCCAACAATCTTATCCACGCGCGGCACGGACTCCGTGCCATAAGCTAAGGCTGCGACGGCTTGCGCACCGCCAATGGTAAATACCTGATCAACACCGGCGATCCAGGCGGCGGCCAGCACCAACTCATTCACTTCGCCACGCGGCGTAGGCACACACATCACGACTTCCGCAACACCGGCCACTTTCGCAGGGATGGCGTTCATCAGCACCGATGAGGGGTAAGAGGCCTTGCCGCCTGGCACATAAATCCCAACGCGATCCAGTGGCATGACTTGCTGCCCAAGCACTGTGCCGTCTGCCTCGGTGTATTGCCAGGAGCCCTGGCGTTGGTGCACGTGATAACGGCGAATGCGATCGGCAGCGATGGTCAGCGCCTGCTGCTGCTCAGGCGGCAAGCCGTTATAGGCTGCCTGTAAGCGTGGCAATGGAATGCTGAGCGCAGCCATATCGGCCACCGCGACGTGATCAAAACGATTGGTGTAATCGACGACAGCGGCATCGCCCTCGCGACGAACACGGGCGATCACCTCATTGACGGTGGCTTGCACGGCTGCGTCGGAGACGCCTTCCCACGCCAGCAGTTGATCCAGCGTGCGACCAAAATCAGCATCTTGGCTATTGAAGCGTTGCATTACCGACATGTCGTTCCTCATCGTATTCTGCCGGACCCACGGCCCGGCATCGTCACGACGGGGCCAACGGTGGTCTTAGGCGTGGGCAACTTCTCGGCGGGTTACCGCAGCCTGAAGTTGATCGACCAAAGGTTGAATTCTAGCTTGTTTCAGTTTCATCGCCGTTTTGTTCACGATCAATCGCGAGCTCACCGGCATAATTAATTCTAGGGCTTCTAGGCCGTTTTCTTTCAGCGTCTTACCAGTGTCCACCACGTCCACGATGCGGTCCGCGAGGTCCATGATCGGCGCCAACTCCATCGAACCATACAGCTTAATGATTTCGACTTGCTCGCCCTGCTCGGCATAGTAGCGCTTGGCGACGTTGACGAACTTGGTGGCCACACGCATACGCCTAGCCGGTTTCGTCGCGCCGACCTTGCCAGCTACCATGAGGCGGCAGCGGGCGATCTGCAAGTCGACAAGCTCGTACATACCTTCTGCGCCATGCTCTACCAGCACATCTTTACCCGCCACACCGATATCTGCCGCGCCATTTTGCACGAAGGTGGGCACATCGGTGGCGCGCAAGATAACGATCTGCACGCCCTCTTGTGTGGTGGGGAAAATCAGCTTGCGGCTCTTGTCCGGATCTTCCAGCAACTCAATGCCGGCTTCGGCGAGCAAGGGCAGGGTGTCCTTGAGAATACGTCCTTTCGAGAGGGCAATAATCAAGCTCATCGACCGCTCCGCGAAGAGATGCGACGCAGGTCAGCGCCCAAGCCAACGAGCTTCTCTTCCAGACGCTCATAACCACGATCCATGTGATAGAGACGATCAATGACCGTGCTGCCTTCGGCAGCCAAACCCGCCAAGACCAGTGACATCGACGCGCGTAAGTCAGTGGCCATCACAGGAGCCGCCATGAGCTTTTCCACCCCGGTAATGATTGCGGTGTGGCCATCAACAGCGATCTTGGCACCAAAGCGGCTGAGCTCAGGCACATGCATGAAGCGATTTTCGAAAATGGTTTCGCTGATCGTGCTGACGCCCGTTGAAACTGTATTCAGCGCCATGAATTGCGCCTGCATATCGGTTGGGAAGGCGGGGTGAGGGGCCGTACGGAAGCTCACCGCTTTGGGGCGACGACCTTGCATATCCAGATCAATCCAATCGGCGCCAGTATTAATGTGCGCACCCGCTTCCTGTAGTTTCAACAAGACGGCATCAAGCTGAGTAGGATCCGCCGCTGTGGTACGGACGCGACCACCGGTGATGGCACCAGCGCAAAGATACGAGCCGGTTTCAATTCGGTCTGGAATGACATTGTGCTGGCAACCATGCAGCGCCTCAACGCCACGCACCACAATGCGATCACTGCCGGCACCTTCAATGTCCGCACCCATGGCGATCAAGATATTCGCCAAGTTAACGATTTCGGGTTCGCGTGCCGCGTTCTCGATAATGGTGGTGCCTTCCGCGAGGGTGGCCGCCATTAGAATGTTTTCAGTGCCACCGACTGTGACCATATCGAACACGAGGTGCGCACCCTTCAGGCGACCATTCACTTTGCCGTGGACGTTGCCATTCTCGACGCGAATTTCTGCGCCGAGCTTTTCCAATGCCTTGAGATGCTGATCCACCGGACGCGAACCAATCGCGCAGCCGCCGGGCAACGACACTGTGGCTTCACCATAACGCGCCAGCAAGGGGCCCAGTACCAGAATGGAGGCACGCATCGTGCGCACTAACTCATAAGGCGCCACGGCACTGGTGAGCGTACGTGCGTCAATTTCGACTTGATTATTATCGTGCATGGTCACGGTAACGCCCATGCAACCCAAGACTTGCAGAATCGTGGTGACGTCTTGCAGATGAGGCACATTGCCAATGTGCACAATGCCATCCGCTAACAGAGGGGCCACCAAGAGCGGCAATGCCGCATTTTTTGCACCGGAAATACGGACATCGCCGCTTAATGCGCGACCGCCGGTAATCAATAATTTATCCATGAAGCGCCGCCTTAAGAATGTTTAAAAATCAGCCGAATAACTTCATCTTGCGCCACTCTTCAGGCGTCAAGGTTTGCATGCTGACGGCGTGAATGGCGCCACTGGCAATATGCGTCTGCAACGGCGCGTAGACAAGCTGCTGCTTCGCCACTGGTCGGAGGCTTTCAAACGCCGGATGTACTATCGTGACGGTAAATTTACCGCCATCGCCAGTGACCGCAATGTGTTGTGCTTCAGGAATGGCAGCAGTCAGCAGGGACTGAATTTCGGCAGCGTTCATCGGAACTCGTTATTAAGTAGGCGTAAAAACAGGGAGTAGATTGCTGGCTTGCAGAATCGCATGCAAGCGTGTGGGAATGGCTTGTAGCGTCAAGGTCTGTTGACGTTTGCCAGCCGCGCGGCGCCACGACATAAGCACTGCTGCCGTCACGCTATTGCCGGTGGTTAAGCCAGACAAGTCACAGATGCAGGGGCCGGCGGCCAGATCGGCAATAAGCGCCAAGCCTTCGGCCTCACACTGCATCGCGTTCGCGCTATCCACCGAGCCACTCAGCACGAGGCCATTGCCATCTGTTAGGCGTGACACAACAGCCGTCATGATTTGGCCTTTACCACATCGATGGTTGCTGCATCGGGCGACCATGCCGTAATGGCCTTATCCAAATTGCCAGCCGATTGCTCAACCACATCCGCGAAACGTTTGCGGAAAGTCAAACCTAAGTTCAAACCATTAATGATCAAATTGCGTGCCTTCCAAACACCGGAACCATCACGAACCATCTGGAAGGTTACAGGCACCATCGTGCCGGACTCCAGCGTGACCTCAACATCCACTTGAGCACGATTCATATCAGTACCCGGCGTGTAGGGCTTCACCACAATTTTCTGATTGTTGTAGCCCGCTAAGCCATTGGCGTAGGTGCGAATCAAGCTCTGTTTGAACGTCGTGGCAAATCGATCCCGCTGCTCTTGGCTAGCCTGACGGAAATACTGCCCCATGACACCACGGGCAATGCCCGGAATATCGACAAACGGCGTAATGTTTTGATCAACAAGTGCCGACAGCGCAGCCGGGCTCTTCAGTAGCGCCTTACGCTCTTTGACGATACGCGCAACGAGGTTGTCGATAGATTTTTGCACAACGACTTGCGGGTTCGCCTCCGGCGCATTCACCACCGCGGCTACTGATGCAGAGGCATTCACCGCAACCGCCGCAAACGCTGGTGCAGCAATCACACTGGAAACAATCATCAAACCCATTAAACGCTTCATAACATAGTCCTTAAAGTAACTTCAGGCATTAAAACGCTGCATCTGCCGAATCGGCTGACGCTTCTGGCGCTGCCTTTGGAGCTTCCGTGGCTTTATTGAACAGGAATTTACCAATCAAATCTTCCAGCACTAAGGACGATTGCGTTTGCTCAATACGACTACCTTCTTTCAAAAACGTGTCGTCGGCACCGGGCGTCAAACCAATGTATTTCTCGCCGAGCAGGCCGGAAGTCAAAATAGCGGCAACCGCATCGGTGCTGATGTCATTGACTTCACTATTAATGGCCATCTCAACGCGGGCCTGCTGCGTTTTAGCGTCCAAAGTAATGGACTCGACGCGACCGACACTCACGCCAGCAATAGTGACTTTGGCGCGCTCGGTGAGGCCGCCCACATTCTGAAATAGCGCATGCACACGGTACGACTCTTTGCTGGTCTCGCCGGACAAGCCGCTGACTTGAATGGCCAGAAACATCAGCGCGCCAAACGCCAGCAGTAGAAAAGCGCCCACCAGCAACTCTAAGGATTTAATGCGCATCAGACGCCTCCAAACATGACAGCGGTGAGGATGAAATCCAGTGCCAACACCGCTAAAGATCCATAAACCACCGTACGCGTTGTGGCACGTGAAATGCCCTCGCTGGTGGGCTCGCAATCGTAACCCTGGAAGACAGCAATCCAGGTCACAGCAATACCGAAGGCCAAGGCCTTGATTAAGCCATTCAACACGTCATCAATAAACTCAACCGACTGCTGCATATTGGCCCAGTACGAGCCTTCAAAAATGCCCAGCCAGTCCACGCCGACCAAGCGTCCGCCGAGGATGCCCACCGCCGTGAAAATAGTGGCCAACATGGGCATGGTCAGCACACCGGCCCAGAAGCGTGGTGCAATGATGCGACGAAGAGGGTCAACACCGATCATTTCCATACTGGACAGCTGCTCGGTGGCTTTCATCAGGCCAATCTCAGCGGTCAGCGCCGATCCCGCGCGACCCGCAAAAAGCAACGCGGTAACCACCGGCCCAAGCTCACGGGTCAAGGTCAGTGACACCAACGTACCCAGCGCTTGCTCACTGCCGTAAGTAATTAAGATGTTGTAGCCCTGCAAGCCCAGCACCATGCCAATAAACAAACCCGACACGATAATGATGACCAAGGACAACACGCCCACGGCGTAGATTTGCTGAATTAATAACGGTATGGCTAAGCGCCAGCGCGGCCAGCACACCAACGCCTGCCAAAGAAAGACGGACGCAGCGCCGATTGTTCTCACCACATCTAAACCACGAGCACCCAGTGCCTGCACACGCGTCAGCATTTCATGCTCCCAGCACGTCAGCCCAAGGCTGCGATGGATATTGAAAGCGCACGGGGCCTTCTGCGCTGCCGTTGAGGAACTGCTGAATAAAGGGCGACTCCGATGCGCGCAGTTGATCCGGCGTGCCTTCTCCCACGACAGCCCCATTAGCCAACACATAAATGTAGTCTGCAATCGACAGGGTTTCCGAGACATCATGCGACACAATCACGGAGGTCAGATCGAGCGCCTCACGCAGGGTACGAATGAGTCGCACCAGCACACCCATAACCATGGGATCTTGGCCGGCAAAAGGCTCGTCGTACATGATCAAATGCGGGTCAAGTGCAATCGCGCGTGCCAGCGCCGCACGGCGAGCCATGCCGCCGGATAGCTCCGCAGGCATGAGCTGTTCCGCTCCTCGCAGACCAACGGACTCTAATTTCATCAAGACAATATCGTGAATCAGGCTTTCACTGAGCTGAGTGTGCGCGCGAAGCGGGAACGCCACATTTTCGTGTACGGTGAGATCACTGAACAATGCGCCGGACTGAAAGAGCATGCCCATGCGGGCGCGCAGCTTAAAGAGGTCATCGCGCGAAAGTGCCGGGACATTCTGACCATCCACCCAGACCTCGCCGCTGTCCGGTCGCAGCTGCCCACCAATAAAGCGCAGCAGTGTGGTTTTGCCACAGCCTGAGGGCCCCATAATGGCCGTGACTTGGCCGCGACGAATGCGAACATTGACGCGGTCAAAAATAACGCGATTTCCACGACTAAAACTGAGGTCGCGAATATGGACGAGGTCGCTCAACGCATCTGCCATGGCAATAATTTCGAGCCAATAAAGTCGCGCATCATAGCACCGGATCTTTTTCTGCGGAATCAAAGCATAGGGCTGGTGACAAGCGCTTGGCTTGGCCATAATTACCTGACAGAGTTGGCACTGAATTTGTATGTGCTTTTAGGATTAATGCCATGAGTAATGTCGATTTCGTCGCAACCGGCCAACGCGTTCTTCAGGTCGAGCTGAATGCCCTAGAGGCTCTCCGACCGCTGATTGGTGATGATTTCCGACGCGCCTGCGAATTGCTCATGGCGTGCAAAGGCCGTGTCGTGATCACTGGCATGGGAAAGTCCGGCCATATCGGCAACAAAATTGCAGCGACACTGGCCTCCACTGGCACTCCCGCATTTTTCATGCATCCCGGTGAAGCCAGTCATGGCGACCTGGGAATGGTCACCGCTCAGGACGTGGTCATTGCCATCTCCAACTCGGGCGAGGCGCATGAAATTCTCGCCATTATTCCGGTGATCAAGCGCCTGCGCGCCAAACTCATCAGCATTACGGCATTGGCTGATTGCAGCATGGGTCGTCATGCCGATGTCGCGCTCACCATTGGCAAGTCGCCAGAAGCCTGCCCACTAGGGCTAGCCCCCACCTCCTCTACCACGAACACACTGGTGCTGGGCGATGCCCTCGCCGTGGCTCTGTTGGAAGCTCGCGGCTTTACCGCAGAAGACTTTGCTCTGTCGCATCCTGGCGGCGCACTCGGCCGCCGCTTGCTGCTCTTGGTCGATGACATCATGCATAAGGGCGAGCAAGTGCCCATTGTTAAAGTAGGCACGCCCATTCGCGACGCGTTGCTCGAAATCACCCGCAAGGGCTTGGGCATGACCACGGTGGTCGATGCAGATGGCAGCTTGGTCGGACTCTTCACCGACGGGGACTTGCGCCGCACCATCGACCAAAATCTCGATATTCGCGTCACACCGATTGAGCAAGTCATGACACCCAATTGCCTGACGGTGCCTGCCGGCATTCTGGCGGCTCAGGCCCTTGCAGAAATGGAAGCTCGCCGCATTAACGGTGTGGTGGTAGTCGACGCTCAACGCCGCCCACTTGGGGCGGTCAACATGCATGGTTTCCTCAAGGCAGGAGTGGTCTGATGCTCTCGGTTCGTATTAAAGAGAAGGCCGCACGCATTCGCTTGCTGGCGCTGGATGTGGATGGCGTACTTTCGGATGGTCGTTTGTATTTCGCCGAAGACGGCCAAGAGCTTAAAACCTTCGATACCCAAGATGGCCACGGCATCAAGATGCTACAGAGCGCCGGCATCGAAGTCGCCATCATCACGGGCCGCACCACCGCCCTCGTTCAACGCCGCGCCGCCAACCTGAAAATCAAGCATCTCCTGCAAGGGCGTGAAGACAAATTGGTGGCGCTGAAGGAGCTCATCGCGGAGCTCGGTTATGAGCTCGACGAAGTGGCTTATGTTGGGGACGACTGGCCAGATTTACCGGCGATTCTCGCCTCAGGTCTCGGTGTCGCGGTAGCAAATGCGCACAGCGAGCTCAGAACACGCGCTGACCATGTCACCACGCTCACCGGCGGCCGCGGGGCGGTTCGTGAAGTGTGCGACTTGCTGCTGCATGCTCAGAACCGTTATGAAACGGCGCTTGCGCCTTACTTGGCCATCTAATTATGGATATTCGCCCACTGCTGCAATTATCGACCGTGCTAATTGCAGTGAGTGCCGGCGCCTACTATGGCTGGGGCGGGCTGACGGCTGACAATGTTGTTACAGACAACAGCGGCAAACCGGATTATATCGTTGAGCAAGTGCAACTCTGGCAAACCGACAGCCAAGGGAATTTATTAAGACGCATGCAAGGTGAGCAACTAACGCATCACCCCGCTCCGGAACGCTTTCATTTAACGCAGCCGGACATTCAGCTTTACAGCAATGGCCAGCTGCTTTGGCGCCTGACCGCCAAACAGGCGGATAGCCCGAATCCTGCCAGCGATATTTGGCTGTCTGGCCAAGTGGTTGCGCAACGATTACTGAGTCAAGAGCCGTTGCGTTTGGAGACCTCACGCCTGCATGCCAACCCTAAGGCCAATCGATTTGATAGCCCCGAAAAAGTCACGGTCATTAGCCTGAAAGGAAGCATTTCAGGCATTGGTATGAGCACGGATTTGCAGGCCAAATCTGTCGAATTAAAATCTTCTGTAGAGGTTCGCTATGCCCCGTCTTACTAAGGTTTGGATGCAAAAACTGGCCGCTCTATTGCTCGTAGGTTGCACTGCCAATACCGCCTTAGCGCTGCCCGAAGATGCTCAGCAACCCATTCAAATCACTGCCGACAATGCGCGCTTTGACGAAAAGTCAGGTGAGGCCATTTATCGCGGCAAAGTTCAAATTGTGCAGGGTACGCTGCGGGTAAACGGCGACTCACTGACCCTTAAAGTCGATGCCGAGGGCAACCTCTTAAATGCACGCACTTTGGGCAAACCTGCGCACTACGAGCAAAAAACGGACCCCGCCAAAGGCTTAGTCAAAGCGGATGCGAACGAGATTATTTTTGATAACACCACCGGCGTGATCACGCTGTTGGGTAATGCCATTTTGCGCCAAGACAATGCGAGCTTCAGCGGCCCCCGTATCGTTTACTCCACGCTGCGAAAACAAATTGAAGCCACGAGCGACGCCAGTCAACGCGTACAGCTCACCTTTCCGCCCTCGGCTCGCAACAGCACTAAAACACCCTCGCCTACCAGCAGCAATGGGAGTGCGAAACCATGAGCATCCTGCGTGTGGATGGTTTGGCCAAAAGCTATAAAGGTCGAACCGTTGTTAAAGATGTGAGCCTGGCCGTGGAAAGCGCGCAAATTGTTGGTCTACTCGGCCCTAACGGCGCGGGAAAAACCACCAGCTTTTATATGATTGTGGGCCTGGTTCCCATGGATAACGGTCGCATTCGCCTCGATGACGAGGACATTTCGCACCTGCCCATGCACGGTCGCGCCCAGAAGGGCATTGGCTACTTGCCCCAAGAGGCGTCCATTTTTCGCAAGCTCAGCGTGCAAGACAATATTTTAGCGATTTTGGAAACACGCAAAGACTTGGATAAAGCCGCTCAGCAAGCCAAGCTTGAGTCCCTGCTGGCTGAATTTCATATTGGCCATATTCGTACCAACCTTGGCATGAGTTTGTCTGGAGGAGAGCGCCGTCGTGTTGAGATCGCACGCGCACTCGCCAGTGACCCGCAATTTATTTTGTTGGATGAGCCATTTGCCGGCGTCGATCCGATTTCAGTGGCCGACATCAAGGGCATCATCATGCACCTGAAGCAGCGCGGCATTGGCGTTTTAATCACCGATCACAATGTACGCGAAACGCTCGATATTTGTGAAAAGGCCTACATCGTTAGCGCCGGCGTTGAAATTGCCGAGGGCACACCCGCTGAGATTTTAGCCAATCCATTGGTACGTGAAGTCTATCTTGGGGAGCAGTTCTCACTGTGATGAAAATCGGGCTCCAGATGGGGCTAGGGCAGCACCTCACCATGACGCCGCAGCTTCAGCAAGCCATTAAGCTGCTGCAGCTGTCTACACTTGAGCTTCAACAAGAGGTTCAAGCGGCGCTCGACAGTAACCCCCTGTTAGAGCTTGATGACGGATCTGATGCATCCTCCGATCCCATCACTCAGGTAACTGCCGGAACGCCCGAAACGGCTGATGCGGCAAGCCAAATGCTGGACCTAGACCACCAGCACGACCTTCCCAACGAATTGCCCGTTGATACCGCTTGGGACGATATTTATGCCGGCACCAGCGGCAGCGGCGGTGGCGACAGCCTCGATGAAGATGGCGATCCCATTGAAAGCCGCAGTGCTCTGGCTGAGACGCTGCAAGATCACCTACGCTGGCAGCTCAACCTCACGCGCTTTTCAGACCTCGATAGGCTCATTGCTGAAGCCATTATTGATGGTCTCGATGCGCGTGGCTATCTCACCGTCAGCTTAGAAGAGCTGGCGGCTACGGCCCTGCATTGGCGTCAGCAAGAAGCTGAAGAAGATGAAATCATTGCTGTTCTACATCGGGTGCAGCAATTCGATCCTCCCGGTGTCGCCG